>LNQE01001834.1_pt1 | contig 20287 bp, 17 predicted proteins | sample 603111 | NCBI WGS metagenome assembly LNQE01 (sample SAMN04260313, study PRJNA301899) | hydrocarbon metagenome | isolation source: hydrocarbon-contaminated ditch | place: Germany: Bremen | collected 1998
GCAAGCATAATACTCCAATATATTTACTATTCTCCATAGTTTCTTTATATACCTTCACTTCAGCCTGAATGGTGAAAGCGCTGTCACCTCCGCTGATAAAGGTAAGGGCTATGGTACCTCTGCTGCGGGCGTTATGAAAAGTAGCGGACTGGTTCTGCACCGCCATCAGTATAGTCTTAGTATCCGGGGCATAGAACATGGACATGGGAGCCCCGCGGGGATAGCCATTGTCATCAACCGTAGATGCGACCCCGGTCATGGTGTTGACCTTGAAAAACTCGTAAAGATTAGCCGGCAGTTCGCTTCCCATTATGTTACCCATAGTATATCCGTTACGAAAATTTATAAAACTTCATAGAACCTGGCTAGTCATAAACGTCGGTTTTGTCTGTTCTGCTCCTGGTCTATTTTAACCGTCTGAATCTTCTCAGGCCGATTTAATCATGGCTGCAAATGAATATGAGTAGTCGATATGTTATTGAGCAAGCAGGGCAGGGTATTATGATGCAAACTAGATGGATAAAGTGATGCGCAGGTCATTAATGTTTTTTTATCGATTTATAACAGCCTGGTCTTTCCGTAACGGATTCCACCACCCTTCTTAATAAATTTTGGTCCGCTTATCAGCCCGGTGTCCTCAGACTTTACAGCTGACTTATAGCCTTTTCCAGTTTTAACAGTGTGGAACACTCGAATACTTCAGTACAGTATTTTTGATATTCGTATATTCTGCTATCCCCCATACCCCAGCTATTTTCTGGTTCGGGGTTAAACCAATATACTTTTCTGACGTTTTTCTTGATTTCCTGCAATACCCAGCTCTCATCATTGAACCAGTTGTTGCGGGCATCCCCGAAGATAAGCACCGAAGTCTTATGTGATAGATAGTGCCGGTAGCGTTGATGAAAGGTCTTGAATGATACTCCGTAATCGCTGTAACCGCTGGCTCCTACTACACTGGCGTTTTTTAAGACATGGGTGCGCAGATCCAAAGGGTTGCCGGAGAACAGCAGCCCGGTGATCTCATCGATATCATCGATGAAGGCAAAGGAATCAATTTTGCGAAAGAACCTTTCCAAGGAGGCTATGAGGGCCAGGGCGAAACAGCTGAAGGTCATCACTGAGCCAGATATGTCACACATAGTAAGAATGACCGGTTTTTCCCGGGTTTTCTTAACGGTAAAAATATCAACCGGTACTCCCCCGGTAGACATGCTGTTGCGTATAGTGCGCCGAAAGTCAATCAAGGCCGGATTATTACGATTCCGTTTTTTGACCATCTTAGCCGCCAGCCTTCTGGCTATAATTGGAAATACGGCTTCCAGTTTGTGTATATCAGCCAGGCTGTCCAGCCGGAAATCTTGATCCAGAGGATTTTTACTCCCTCCGGGTGATTGGGCTGCACCACCCCGGCTCAAAGAGGTGCCCAGGGCCATCTGCCCGCCGCTTATGGAAATCTGATCGGGAGTTTCCAACTGACGTGATCTTATCGGGACTATTTTTGCCCCCCCCGACTGATTGCTGATCTCATAATTAAAGTAGCGATAGAAAACCTGATCGAATATTTCCTGATAAGCATAGTCTTTGACCAGGGTGCTGAATAATGCGGAATAAAAATAATCTAGCCTTGCCCAGTCCACATACATGGTAGCCTGGCAACAGTCCAGAGCCTGGCTGGGTGTTATAGGCACCCCTTCCTGACGCAGTTCTTCAAAAAATCCCTGCAGATTATGCAGAACAGTCATAAATTCCCTCCTGCCCTAACGGAATTCAAGATCCTGCCGGCTATACAGCAGGCGTTCTATTTTTTCCAGATCTTCATGGTGCTTGACCAGAGTATTCAAGGTCTGTAGCATGGTCTCTACGTCTACATCATCTTTGCCCAACCACATCAGCGAAGATGCCCAGTCAATGCTTTCTGAAATACTGGGGAGTTTTTTCATCTCCACTCCGCGTATGCGGCGCATTACTCCAGCTACTTTCTGGGCCAGCTGTTCGGATAGATCCGGAACTTTCAGCAGCAATATCTGTTCTTCCATATCCCGGGAGGGGAAGTCCAGGTACAGATATAGGCAGCGTCTCTTCAATGCTTCGGACAGTTCCCGAGAAGCATTGGAGGTAAGGAAGACATACGGTATATGTTTGGCTTTTATGGTGCCCAGCTCGGGTATCGTTATCTGGAATTCGGACAGCAGTTCCAAGAGCAGGGCTTCAAATTCGAAGTCCACCTTATCTATCTCATCGATCAACAGTACTGCCGGGGTATCAGAGACTATGCTATTCAACAGGGGCCGGCTCAACAGGAAGGCATCAGAGAAGATCTCCTCTTCCACCAGCCTGGTATCCTGATTTACCGCCGCCTGGATATGCAGCAGCTGTCTCTTATAATTCCATTCGTACAGAGCCTTGGATTCATCTATGCCCTCATAACACTGCAGGCGTATCAGGGGAACTCCCTTCATGCGGCTAAAAGCCTGGGCTATAGCGGTTTTGCCCACCCCGGCCGGACCTTCTACCAGGATCGGTTTATGCAATGCTTCAGCCAGGTATAGTACGGTAGCAGTTCTGTCGTTGCATATGTAGTCCGCTTTTATCATCTTGCTTTTTAGAATCTCGATCGTATCACGCATTTACTTCCCCTCGCAGCTGTTAATTTTAGTCAAGGGAACGGTTCCTTGACTCATTCTATTTGCTTCAAAGTGAGTCACGGAACCGTCCCCTGACTCATTTTCCAGTTCGCCGATGGTCTCCTGCAGCCAGGCCACCTTGACCTTCTCAACTTCTATGCCGTATTCGATGATCCTGATCCGATAATGATCCACCTTTTTTTGTATCATCTCTTTTCGGGTTTCCTCAAAACGCTTGAGCCGATCAGTGCTTATTCTAAGCTGCCCCCTGAATTTGGCCAGAATCTTGTCTTCCGGCAGGTGTTTATAATAATTCACTTTGCTTAGAAAAGAATATTGCTTAAAAAAATCGAACTTGGTGTTATCTTCTTCATCCAGGGTGGAATCTAACCAATCATAAAATTCATCTAGCCCCTGGGGAGTGATATATATTATCTTCTGGTCAGGCAGATCATCCTGGAATTTTATTTTTTTCTCGATCATGCTTTCTTTTTCTAGCTTATTAAGGGTCGTATATAACCTGCCCTGGTTAATCTCAGGACTGGTCGGAAAAAAATCCATGAAACACTTTTTTATAAGATCATATCCGTGGGCCGGATTATCTACAAAATAACCTAGTATAAAATGTTTGAAACCCAAAATCTATCACCTTCTATATTAATATTATACTACCTTAATATTAAGGCAGTATACAGTCACAGTCAATGGGAAATTTACAGGACGGTTCGAGACCACAGAAAAAGTATATTTGGGTAAACGGGTATGCATAAATACACTTGCTCCCCAGTCTACGCATGGACAACATTAACTTCTTGTCGATTACCTCCAGGGGTACAAGGCCAATTCGCATCCGTGCTCAGCGGCGCTCTCGCAGCGTCCGTGCCCTTCGCCCCCTTCCGCTAATCGCCTTCGCAGGATGTTGTTACCCATGCTTCGCCAACGGCCGCCAGTATATTTATACATACCCTAGCGCAAGTTTCAGGACTTTTTCAGTGGTCTCGGACGGTTCTCGTTGTCGCATTTATAGTTTTAGGACGTTTTATTGGTCCCGAATGCGTAGGTTAATTAGGCAGTAAAATTATAAGGACGCAATAAAACGCCCCCTGTCTTCCTCTAGTCTTTTAATATTTCTCAGCTCAATGCGGATACTAATTCTGAAAGGAGGTTGATCGAGCATGAAAATCGTAGCGGTACGGAAAAACCAGGATGGAGATATTACTGATTTTAAACTGGATAACAATCAAGAGGTGAATTACAGTCAGGCAATAGGTATGGCCCGAAATGGCGAAATAGAACACATAGATGTTTTCGATAGGAAAGGTCGGGCCATTATTAGAAGCCAGCCCGATGGAGACCCCAACAATAATCTGGATCGTCTGCCCACTTTCTAAGACCATTCAGTTCAGCCCGGATATGAGATTTATATCCGGGCTTTTTTTGCGATCGGGGAAATTTTTGCTGCCTCCCTGCCCACCTAAATTTCTCCATAATTTTCTTCTGAAATTATGCACATAATTGGTGTTCATCTGAATATAAATGTCAATGTGCGTATTGGGGGGAACTACCAAACCCCTACTACCAAGCTAATTTATAAAAGGAGTGACGTATTTGAACACCAAGGAGAATTTTGAGAACGCATTTTCAATTGCAGAAAATTCCACAGAAAAGTTTTGGGAGGCCATTCTAGTTACCATGGGGAGTATGTCCTGGACCCAGGAACAAACGGAAAACTTGTTCAGGAAATATTTGGACCGGAATAAAACGGCCCGGGAAGAAGGTTCCTTGTTGATGGAAGAGGTGCTCAGCCAGGCTAAAAAGAATCAACAGCAGATTCAGAAAATGATCGAAGAAGCAGTTGTTGGGGCTTTTGGCAATCTAGATATTCCTACCTTCAGCTATATTCAGGAATTATCTAATAAGGTTGATGAATTATCTAAAAAAGTGGATAATCTCTAAGCCTGTAAATTAATATCCGCCGCGAAATTACGGTTATGGCCCTGGTATCCATAACCGTTTAATTTCGCAGAAAGGAAGGTATTCCATCAATGTCTGAAGACACTAAAAGTACTAAGAGAAATTATGAAGATTTAACCAAGGTTCCGGATCTGTTAGAACTGTGGAAAAAGATGTATTTCAAAACTGAAGAGGCCTGTTCGGGTATCAGCAAAGAGTTTGTTGCATCAAAAACCTTTGTTGATATGCTGGATCAGGCCAGAGATCAGTATCTTTCCCACCACAAGCTGTCCGAACAGTTCCTGGACCAATATTATGATAATAACCCGGTTCCCTCCAAAAAGGATATAGCTAGAGTCGCCGAGCTGGTCATCGCTCTGGAGGATAAAGTAGATAATCTAGATATTCAAATCATGGACAACATCAATATCATGGCTAAGAGTATGCTCAAGCTGGTCGACTCTCAGCAAGCATCCAGAGATGAGGCCGTGAAATTCCGAGAAGAAATCCAAAACTTGAATGAAAAATTGGACTACATTGAGGCCGAATTGAAACGCCTGGTTCAACAATTGAAGAGTGATCCGGAAACTATAAGCCATGAGGAAACCATGTAGGATCATGGTACAGAATGAAAATAATGAAGAAAGGCCTGATTAAATTTGATTGAAAACACTTATAGTGAACTGCGTGTAGGAGATACTGCCTGTATCGAGAAAACTGTTACTGAAACTGATGTTTATATGTATGCTGGGATAACCGGTGATTTTAGCTGGCTGCATGTTAATGAGGTCAGGGCTAAAGAGGGACATTTTAAGACCCGTATAGTACATGGGATGCTGCTTATCGGGTTGATTTCAACTGTGATCGGTAATTATATGCCGGGGGCGGGAACTGTTTATGAAAGCCAGGAGATTACTTTTCTTAAACCATGTTACATTAACGATACTATCACAGCCCAAACCGAAGTGATCGAACAGATGGATAAAGGCCGGGTAAAGCTCAGAACTATATGTTTTAATCAAAATGACTCCATCGTACTCGACGGCGAGGCGATAGTTATTCCACCCCGTCATCACATTTTGAGCCAGCGAGCCAAAATCGGATAAGGAGTAAATAGATGAATCCATTATTCTTAAGCGTCTCCAGAGAAGAGCTATCCAAACAGATGCAGGAAAACTATGATAGCCTCCTGGATACTACCAGTAAATGGGCGGAAATATTAACCTTCGATCCCGATCCACAGACCGGGATAACTCCCAAAGATGTGGTATGGAGAAAAAATAAGACCAAGCTTTATAGATACGTATCGGAGCAGGGGCATAAGTACCGTACGCCAATACTTATAACTTATGCGCTGATAAATGAAGCCTATATCCTGGATCTCACTCCAGGAATGAGTCTGATAGAACACTTGGTCAAACAGGGGTTTGACGTATATCTGCTGGAATGGGGTGATTTCGAATGGGAAGACCGTAATCTGACTATGGCTGATCTCGTTTTCGACTATATCGCCCTGGCGGCCCGTAAAGTATGCCAGTTTTCCAGGATTGATGAACTCAGCCTACTGGGCTACTGCATGGGTGGCACCATGGCCAGCATGTATGCGGCATTGTTTCCCCTGCCCCGGGTAAAAAACATGGTTTTCCTGGCTGCTCCTTTTGATTTTGCTGAAGCCGGAGTAGCAGGTATCTGGATCCAGAATGAAAATTTTGATGTCGATAAAATAGTGGATACTCTGCAGCTGGTACCTTCATCATTTATCGATATGGGGGTTAAGATGCTGAACCCGGTCAATAATTTTTGGGGAACCTATACCCGACTTTGGAAAATGCTCGATGAAGGGTTGCCGATCCATTCCTGGAAAGTCTTAAATAAGTGGGTGAATGACAATAAGAATTTCCCGGGAGGATCATTCAGACTGTGGATAAAAGATCTTTATCAGGAAAATAAACTGGTTGCCAATGAACTCCGACTCCGGGGGCGGCGGGTAGACCTTAGCCGTATCCAGTCTTCTATATTACTGCTGGCGGGAGAAAAGGACCATCTGGTATTGCCTGCCCAAACCAGGGCAGCCATGGATCATATACCGGTTCAAGATAAAACTTATCGGGAATTCCCCATCGGTCACGGGGGATTAGTTTTCGGCAATCTGGCTGTTAAACAAGTATATCCCCTGATATCCGACTGGTTAGGAGATCGTTCCTGAGCCCTTACCCCGACCTAAAGTATTTTCGCTGCCGTAGTTATCGGCAGTCAAAATAGGTGTGTCAGGAGCCGCCCTGCCACACCTTCTTTTTGATCACTTATCCTCCTGCTGGTGCTCTTCTTTCATATCCAGTTTCTTTCTATTTTTGCCGAAAAATCTTAGCCAATCATGGGGGGAAATTATTTTTTTGTCCGGGTCAGGATAATTTTCTTCTCTCACTCAGTGTACCTCCTGTTTACTTATGGGTATTTGATCTAATAAATATTTTGTGTATCCGGATAAATTATTATGCGGGAAACTAGCGACGGTACGGTTTTCTGTTTGGTGAACCTATTGCTAGAAGCCGGCCAGGTGGCAGGCGTACTCCATGGGTCTGGATACCGCTACCTTTCTAATGTCCTGGCTGATGTCGCTGAATGCTCGGCGCCCAGGTTTGGGGTTGGCTTCCAGGAACCACACCTTTCCATTAGTATCGATGAGGAAATCCAGGCCCAGCTCCCCTAGTGCCCGTGCCTTGCTGGCAATAATTTCCGCTACCCTTAAAGCCATCTCTTCCAACTGGGTACAAATTGAGGAGATCTGCCGGGGATCAAAACCTCTATCCTGCAAAATGGCTGCAGGTTCCTGGGCTTTTCCTCCCGTATGCAGATTAGTAGTAATTCTCCCGCTTGCTCCTACCCGAGCGGCAATGCCAGTCACTCTCCATTTATTTAAGCGGTTTTTTTGTACCAAAACCCGGAAGTCAATATGCCGGCTGTTTTTGGTAAACCGGATACTCTGCTGCACCAAGGGCATACTGCAGTCCATACTGGCCCTTGTTTTTTTCAGGATTTCCTGGGAGCTGCGACAGAGAAAACCTTTATCGCGATCGGCAGTTTTGACCAGGTAGGCACCCTTTTTTCTGGTTACCCGAATAATCCCATTCCCTTTGCAGCCACTGGGTGGTTTAAGATAAACTTCCTTATATCGCTTTAACATTGAGGTCAGCACTTGACTGGACTCCAGCAAGCGGGTTTCGGGCAGATGTGGTGCAATGTCGCTTTGCTGTATCAGCAGCCGATGGACTGCCCATTTGCTGCCTATCGAATTGTTGAAGGTTTTGACCCCATGTCTGGCTAACAGGGCTATGGTATGGTAGGAACCGACCGAACCGGTGTCATTAAAATATCGATTATAACATACATCCGGCAGGGGAAAATACATGCGTTTCCAGCGCTCATCAGATTTTCCAGAAATATAATAACCATGTATAGATTTGCGGTCTCCATTTATGTCCTGGGGACAGAATACAAAGCCAGCTCCATTCAAGTTTCGCAGGCTGGTCAGCAAGCTGCGAAAAAAGGTGTTCTGTGCTCCAAAGGAACCACGTTCTTTGCTGTATCTCCCCGCCAATACTCCTACCAGGGGACCCAACCGCAGCGCCTTATTGGTTTTTGTAATATTGAGGCCGGTTCTCGCGGGCAGCCCCAGAACAGCTGCTAAATCATCGGTAATATATACGGTCTGATTGTCAGTAGGATTTTGGTTGGGACTTCCTTCGACTATACGCGCTCTCACTACCCTTTTGCCCACTGCAATATTATTGATTTCTCCTGAGGTTAGCTGTAAGGATTCTCTTAATTCACTGGGTACTGGCAGGTTGATTAGTTTTTTTTCCATAGGCCATCCCTTTTAAGCAAGTTACATATTTATTTATTATATGAATAACAGCTCATAAGGGTTATTAAGTACACAGCAAAGGGGGCCGTTGGGAACATCAGGGAATATCCCATCTGGCCTGCCCTGCGGGATCGGAGGACTGTTCTTTGTGTTTCCCACAAAAAAGATCTCTTTGGCGGGGACTACCTGGCGGTTGATTGCTGGCTGGCGATCTTATATCATGTTGCTAATCTTCCTATATCCAGGGGTATGCCTCGCTCCGGAGCTAACAACAGACTGATCCCTGTGCTGGGACAGTGGGTTACACAAAGGCCGCAGCCCATACATCTATCGGCATCTAGTTCGGGCAGGTCATCATTTAACTGGATAGCTCCAAAAGGGCATATGGATACGCAGTTTGCACAGCCGGTACAGTTGTCAAAGTCAAAATCCGGGCGATACCCGGAATGAGCCATGCGATCGACGCCTCTGAAAAAGGACTTCATCCCCAGACAACAGCAGGAACAGCAGTTGCATATGGCGTAGAAACGGTTGTGCATAACATCCTTGAACCATGCGGTGTGAATATGCCCTCGGTTTTCCTCGGCTTCGATTATATCGAGAGCTTCTTGAACTCCTATCCTTCTGGCCGGGGTAGATTGGTGTTCTACTATAAATGAGGCAAAAGGTTCGCCGATCACCAGACATACATCAGTAGGAGTGCAGGAGTCTTTCTGCTGCAGGCGGCAGGGACATTCCATAACCGCTATACTGGGCAGCGGCTTCTGAAGTATTATACTCCGGGCTACGGGAAAGGGGATCACATGTTCCAGATCAGTCAATGATACGGGTTGGTTGATAGTGATCAGTCGGCTGGCATCCTGTCTGGTCACCAGTTTGCCGTGATAAGTATCCCCTGATTCGCTGCTGCCCAAGATGCGCATTAGCCAGGGCCAGGAAGCAGGCTTCAGATACCAGACCGGTCGAGATGCATAGAAATAACCTTCTATCTTCTTGCCCAGCGGCAAGTTGGATAAACGCCAAAAAGCAGCGGTGGACTTACGCGGCAAGATGGAACGTTCTAATGCTACCCATAACAGAACTATAGCTAAGAAAAATATTATCAGGCCGATCATCAGTTTTTCCATGTTTCACCTCTTCTAATAAGTTTCTTGCCATGGCATGATAAAGACGAAGCCGGGTTTTTAAGTCGGGGCTCTATCGCGACTCCCCTGCCAGCACCCCTCCCCTCTGTCATCCCGGAAACAATAAACAACAAACTGTCGTCTTCGCAAGGGGGAACCTTCCTGGCGACTAGCTAATCATCGGACAGCAAACGACATAATAATAACTTCCCCTTGTGTTCTTATTGCGATCCGTCAATCTGTTTCCTTCCGGATTTTGTTCTATTGATCAGGTCGTCCAGGAGGGTATAAATGACCGGAACTACTATCAACGTTAAGAGAGTGGACGTAATCAATCCCCCTATGGTGGCATGGGCCATAGGCGCACGCTGTTCGGCCCCGATACCCAGAGCCAGAGCTACCGGCACCATCCCCAGGATCATGGCGGTGGAGGTCATCATGATCGGGCGCAGCCGGGTGGCTGCAGCCTGCTGTATGGCCTCACTGCGTTCCACTCCTCGAGCCCGGGCCTGTTTGGTAAAGTCTATCAATAATATAGCATTTTTGGTGACCAATCCCATTAGCATGATGATCCCGATCAGGGAAACCAGGCTCAGATCACTTCCCATCACTTTTAAGCCCAGGATAGCACCTATTATGGCCAGGGGCAGTGCAAACATTATGGACAGGGGATCGATATAGCTCTCAAATTGGGCAGCCAGGATCAAGAATATGAATAAGACTCCCATTACAAAGGCCATGCCCATGGACTGGAATACATCGTCCATGCGTTCGGCATCTCCACCCGCTGATAAATGGTAGCCCTCCGCCAGAGGCATTTCCTCCTGTACTCGTTGTTCGAAGATCTCATTAAATTCACCCAGGGAGAGCCCATCCAGATTACCTGACAGTACGATCTCCCGGGAGCGGTCATAGCGATCTATCACACTGGCCGAAGTGGAAAAAACTGGTTCAGTGACCTGGTCAAGCGGGATCAGGGCGGAAGGGGCCCCGGTCATTCCCCAGCCAGCTGGCAGATATATCCGGGCCAGATCTTGGACATCCTGACGCTGAGCATCCTGCAGACGCAGGCGCACATCGAAGCGTTCCGCACCTTGCTCGTACTGTCCGACTACCGTGCCGGTCAACAATGTGCGCATGGTAGTGGCTATATAAGCGGTGCTGACCCCAAGATCGGCAGCTTGATCCTGTTTCACCTCCAGCTTGACTTCCGGTTTGCCCGGCTTATAGCTGCAGCTTACATCCACTGCTCCGGGAATAGTCTCCAGGATACCCTGGGCTTGTTCGGCGTAGAGCAGCATCTGGTCCAGATCCTCGCCCTGCAGGCGAAATGCCCAGGCTTTTTCTTCAGCAATTCCAGTGTTGAATAGCATGGAGATTCTGATTCCAGGTATGCTCCTCAGCTCCTGACGTATTTCTGCTGCCACCTGGGTTAAAGTCTGTTCACGCTCGGTCTTATCCACCATCTTGATGAAAACTATAGCCTCTTCGGTATTTACAGTGGCGTAAGTCTTTATGATTTCCGGATAAGTATTTAGTATCTCTTCTACCTTTTCGGTCACCTTGCCGGCGGCTTCCAGATTCAACCCGGCATCAAACTCTACTACCATACTGCATTCACCTAGATCGCTGGTGGGAACAAATGATGATCCCATAAAGGGAATAACCATCAGGCTGCCCAGGAAAACTGCCAGGGCAGCAACCAGGGTCCGCCAGCGGTGCAGTAGGGCGGCCTTTAACAGGCGGCGGTACTGTTCCGCAAACCAATCAAAGCCCCGATTGAACCAGGCCAGGAATCTTCCTATCGGACCGGCCGAGGACTCCTCTTCCCGATCCAGATAGCGGGAGGCCAACAGGGGTACCAGGGTAAAAGAGACCAGCAGCGATACCAACACCGCAAATACTACGGTGAATCCAAATTGTTTGAAAAATTGACCTACCTGCCCGGTCATCATTCCTACCGGCAGAAAAACCGCAATTACAGTAAAAGTGGTGGCAGTAACGGCCAACCCGATTTCGGAGGTCCCCTCTCGGGCCGCTTCAAATGGAGTTTTGCCCATATTTAGATGGCGGATAATATTTTCGATCACTACGATGGCATCGTCAATAAGCAAACCTACTGAAAGTGACAATGCCATCAGGGACATGGTGTTTAAGGTAAAATTCATAAGCCGCAGGGCAAAAAAGGTGGCAATTATCGAAGTAGGGATGGCCAGAGCAGCAATCAGAGTACTGCGCCAGTTGCGCAGGAACAAGAACACAGTGAGGATGGCCAGCAAGCTGCCTTCAAATAAAGTTGAAAGCACATGGTTTACCGAGCTTCGAATATAAAGGGAATTGTCCCGTACTACTTCAATTTTCACGCCGCTGGGAAGCTGGCTGTTGATAGTATCCACCGCTTCTTTGATCCGTTCGGCTATTACTACCGTATTGCTTCCGGACTGTTTGACAATATCTAAACCAACTACCGGATGGCCCTGATAACGTGCCACGCTGTCCTTTTCCTTAATTCCATCCTCAACCTGGGCGATATCCTTAATGTATATCTGCACTCCGTTTCTGCTGGCTGCCGGGAGCTGGCCGAAACCTTCCAGGTCTTTTATCTGGCCGGTAGTACGTAGTATTACTTTCCGCTCTTCACTGCTCATGCTGCCGGCGGGTATATCCATGTTCTCCCGGCTCAGGCTCTCTATCACTTCGGCGGTAGTCAAACCATAGGCGTTTAACTTATCCAGATCCAGATTTAGATGGATCTCTCTTTCCTCATTTCCTACTACATTCACTGAGCCCACCCCGGAGATAGTCTCAAGTTGGGTTTTTATCACCTTATCTACCAGAGTACTCAGTTCCAGGATAGAGACGTCTCCCGTTACGGCCAGAGATACAATAGGTGCCATGGATGGGTCGTAGCGGACTATGACCGGTTCTTCTATGTCAGCCGGCAGCTGGCCGCGGATACTTCCCAGTTTGTCCTGTACATCCTGAGCAGCAGTCTGGGCTTTAGTTTCCAGGGTGAACTCAGCCCAGGTCACCGCTGCGCCCTCGTGGACCTCGGTATATATATGCTTGACCCCGGAAATCTGCCCAATGGCTTCTTCCACCTTCCGGGCGACTTTACTTTCCATCTGCTCGGGAGTTGCCCCGGGTTGCACTATCGTTACTGCTATATAAGGAAATTCCAGTTCTGGCCAGTCATTAATGTTCAAGCCCATAAAACTATTGATTCCCAGTATTATTAGAGCCAGGATGGAAACTGTGGCCAAGACCGGCCTTTTTAAACTGAGGTTGCTTAGAAACATTTCCTATTCCTCCTGCTGACCGGCGATGATTATCTTGTCCCCATCCTTTAACTTGTTCACGTTGCTGACCACTACCTGCTGCCCGGCAGCCAATCCCTTTTCTATTTCCACCTGCTCTTCGATGATTGCTCCGATCTGCACCTGTTGCAGTTTTACCTGCTCTCCCTCCGGAATGAATACATAATATTGCCCTTGCCGGCTGACCAGTGCCTTTTGCGGTATTACGATTACCGACTCGCTCTGGCCGGTATTAATATGTGCCTGTGCAAACATCCCGGCTTTAAGGGCATGATCGGGGTTATCCACCTTGATCCGGGCAGCGTAGACGCGACCCACTGCATTGGCAGAAGGATTAACTACAGCCACCGTTCCGCTATAAGATTGTTCGCCTAGCGCGCTGACTGATACTTGCGCAATTTTACCTGGCTGAACAGTGTTCAGGTCTTCTGCTCTAACTTCTATATCTACGTATACACTGGAGATGTCCTGCACCTCCAGCAACGGATAGCCGGGGGAAAGCATTTGCCCCAGGCTTACGTTGCGATTTACCGCAATTCCGCTTATGGGAGCAGTTATGGTGGTATTCTCAAGATCCCGCTTAGAGTTGGCCAGGGCAGCCGAAGCCTTGATGTAATCAGCTTCAGCTATATTTAAAGCGGCGCTGAGGTCTTGAAAATCTTTTTCCGATACCGCACCGCTGTTATATAAAACCTCTGTCCTTTCATGGTCAGCCCGGGTTATGCTCAACTTGGTCTCGGCCTGGGACAAAACCGCCTGATTTATCTCCACGACAGTCTGGTAAGCACCGCTTTCCAGTACTGCTAGAGCTTGTCCCGACCGGACTTCCTGTCCGTTTTCTACCAGTATGCTCTGTACTATTCCAGCTACCCGCGCGGTAACCTGCGCTTTTTCGTAAGGAGCTACGGTACCGTTCATTATCAGAACCTTTTCTTGATCAATCTCCTGTGCTTCTTCTACCAGGACAGTCTGGGTCACATCCGCGGTAAGGATGGTCTCGGAGGGGCTGTTCATACCCATGCTTTTCATGATCACCACTGCCGCTACCATAGCCAACGGCAGCAGCCATAACAATTTCCATCTATTCATTCTGATTACCCCTCATTTCTACTGTTGTTTAAAATGCCGTAGAAGATTAAGCTCAAGAACTTATTCAGAGCCTGGTCCAGGGTTAGATCGTGTTCGGTTAAAAATCGATAATCCAGGAGGGCGGCAGTAGATGCATGGAGTACCCCGTCCAGCAATGCAGGGTCGATTTCCGGCCGCAGCTCTCCATTGTCAATTCCAGCTTTTACAATGTCGATCATCTGTGCTTTTTGAAATTCAATTACAATTTCACATTTGGCCCACTCTTCTGGAAAATACTGCTGCAATTCACCCAGGAGCCAGGTAGGAACCATGGTCTGCAGGGAACTGGATAGCATGGCCTGCAGCTTTTCAGCTGTTCCGCTGCTGGATGCTAATAAAGCCCGGCGGTTATCCTTGTCCATTTCCAGAAAGTCATCCAACACCGAGCAGATTATTTCGTTTTTACTGTTGAAATACTTGTAGATGGTTTTTTTGCTTATACCCAGGTTGGAGGCCAGGTCATCAATAGTGAATTTCCTGAACCCATATTTGAGGATTTCTTGACCAGCAGACTGCACTATCCGCTCTCTCAATACCAACACTCCACTCTGGAAACTATTATAGTTTCTGTAGTTTCCTCTATCATAAGGTTATCCTTCTCCCCTGTCAATGAATAAGTTTGGCATCTGATACCGAATTTTGAACTAAAATCTACCTGCTTGTGGGACGGAATGTTATCTCCCGAAAAGAACAAGAGTTTCCTGCAAAACTGTTTTCATCCCAAAAAAGATGAGCAGCCTCGGTGATTCTGATATGCTCCCTTATTTTGTAGTGTTATTATTATTCTCCGACTTCCCGAAATAAGTTTGGTGCCTGGCACCAAACTTATTTTAATTTGTGGCCGCAGGAGGTGCAGAATTTCTGGTTCGGTTCTTCTGCTGCTGTCCCACAGGTAGGGCAGAAATTTTTAATACCTGTTGAATTAGTTTCAGTGGTTGAATTTCGGATATCGTCAATAGGTAGTGAAGCCAGATAACCGTTATCTGTTCTAGAAAGTGCTGGAGCATCATTGCTGATGGGAGTAGTAAAGACTTTTATCTCCTGCTGCTGCCCTTCCTTTTTGAAGATAAATGCGACTTCACCAGCTTTATAGCCGCTGTCTTCCCAGCTTTCATGGATCGGGTCCAGGTAATACCAGACGCCGTTCAAGGGATTTAGCCAGTATTTGATCCTGCCTACTTCCAACATCCAATTTTCGATGGGTCCGAACACTTCTGTCATCGTCATCTCGGGATCGAGTTCACGGTCTTTCATATTTTTATACCGGTATTCTATATCGATCTGTTTTTTAGTTATATCCTGCATCACCATGGCTCCTTCCCATAACTATTTAATACGCTCTGGGCTGCACCTAGCTGTCCTTGTTTTTCGTAATACCGCAGGAAAGCAGCTTTACCCTTTTCATCACCGTACTGGTTCATATAGGCCTTTAAATCCACCTGCATAGCGGGTCGTTCCAATATTTCGTTTTGCCCCCACCAGGGTTCTCCCAGTTTTTCATTCCATTTCTTTACCCAGTCCTTCTCGTCCATGATTTGTCCGCTGCCTTTTTGCATCCCATCCCAGAAATCCAGGACTTTGCGTTCACCATCTGGTAATATGACCAGGGTTGCTCGGTGGTTCACATTGGAATTACGCTCCAGAGTGATACTTTCTACCACCACGTCGTCCCCGTATATTTCTTTGACCGAATCCTTTACCCATTTGGCTCCCCATTCTCCGTATTCACCACACTGTCCGCCTTTCCAGTCCCCTAGTTTTTCATTCCATACCCACCCCAGGGTATTGTTCCAGAATTTCTCGGGCAGGCCTGGGTTGCGTACATAATAGTGCTCAGCCATCCTATCCTTAATTATTTGATCCATGGCTTTGTCCAGATTTTCCTGCCGGGTAAAGCCATGGACATCCAATCCATCTCGGTCATAGCCCTGCCGGTCCAGGCCTATTACATCATAACCTTCACTGTCCCAGCCGTCTTTATTAAATCCACTCCGGTTATAGCCGTCTTTGTTATAACCTTGTTCGTTAAAGCCGTCTTTATCCAGGCCGTTTTTATCAAAGCCATTTTTGTCGAATCCGTCTTTGTTGTAACCGGTGCTATCGAAACCGGCCCGATCATAGCCTTCCTCATCATATCCCAGGTGGTCATAACCTTCAGCATCCCGCCCCTGTTCATTAAAACCGTCGCGGTTGTAACCGTTTCTATCAAAGCCATTGCTGTCATAACCATCTCTATCGTAACCTTCCCGGTCTACGCCCTTCTGGTCATAACCATCCTGGTCATAGCCTTCCCGGTCAAACCCATCCCGGCCCAGGCCTTTATCGTCATAACCTTCACTATCATAGCCGTCTTTATCATAGCCATCTTTATTGTAGCCGTTCTGATCGTATCCATCTCTATCGTAGCCGTCCTGATTATATCCATCCCGACCGAACCCCTCTTTGTCATAACCATCCTGGTTAAAGCCATCCCGGTCGTACCCATCTCTGTTGTAGCCGTCCCGGTCTATGCCGTCCCGGTCATATCCTTGCTGGTTGTATCCATCCCCATCGTAACCGTCACGGTCGAGACCATTACGATCATAGCCATCCCTGTCATAACCGTTTTTATCATAACCATCTCTATCTATGCCATCCCGGTCAAAACCATTTTTATCATAGCCATTTTCATCATAACCGTCCCGGTGCCAGCCATCCCGGTCATATCCGTTGCGGTCATAGCCATCATGATTGTAGCCTTCCCGATCATAACCACTGCGGTCAAAACCTTGATCATCATAACCATTTTTATCATAGCCATCGTCATCGTAACCATCCCGGTGATAGCCGTTTGAGTCATACCCGTTATGATCGTAACCATCCAGGTCATAGCCATTACGATCATATCCGTTATGGTCGTATCCATTTTGATCGTATCCTTCCCGGTCCCAGCCATTTCTATCATAGCCCCATCGGCTGTATCCCTTCCGGTCATACCCGTTACGGTCATATCCTTCCCGGTCGTAGCCGTATTTGTCATATCCCTCGCCATCATATTTGGTTTCCTCTCCTTCTGGAGCATCAGCGGACTGGTAGCCGGGGCCGTCATAGGGAGCATCAGGCGGACCATCTTCAGGAACATAATCCTGGTCATAGCCGTCGTCCTCTCCGGTATCATAACTATCCGGATCTATGTTTACCAGGGCATTACCCAGCGCTGGTCCCAGGGCTGCTCCAACTGCAGGTGGTACTCCATGAGCTACGGCCCGGCCTGAACCTGCGCTTCCCACCCAGTTGCCCCATCCTCCAACTTCTGCGGATCCACCGTCATCAGCCAGAAGCACATGGCCACCGGTGAGTATGCCGGTATCCCCCAGAAAATGGAACAGAGCTATAAGAAATATGATCATTGGCATTACCGGCATGCCCTTGCCTTTATCCCGGTCGGAGAACATCATGGCTGCTGCTGCTCCGAGAATAACCAGACCAAAGAAGGAATCCCATATCAGAATGACCCCCAGCAGAAATCCGCAGGCCGTCCCTACCATGTTCAGATAGCCCTCAATTGCCGCATGACTCTCCAACTGTTTTCCCTTGACCCCCAGGGTCTGCCATATGGCATTCCAGGTGCTGCGCAGTAAGAGCGCCACTAATTTACCGAGTGGGCTGGCAAAAAGGGCTGATACCCCTATAGCCAGCACCATATTGCTGGTACCGGACATCAATCCCGCTATAACCAGGGCCATACCAGCCCCAGTCAGTATGGCAGCGGGAGCTGCTTTCTGATTGTTTTTAACGAATTCCGACATCTGTCCCGGAATCGCTGGAAGGCTGGCCAAAAATCCGGGCTTACCCTGTTTCTTCCTGGCGATGGAAGAAAAAATGAAGGTACTGAGCAAAGTCCACAAAACAGTGGTCGATATTATGTTGCCTTTGGTAGCCAGGAGCTGAGATCCCATAAACCCGTAGGGAGCAAATCCCCCATTGGGCCCTACCAATAGAAAGGTATGTATTACCATAGAAATGACAAACAACAGTATGGACATGGGCAAGGCCTTGAGCACCGCCTGCCAGGTTTTGGTCCAGATTTCACCCAGCAGGTTGCCCCAGGTAAGGGCCTTTCGGGGCCCCTGGTGGGGTGGGCCTGTTTCGCTGTCAAAGCCGCCTGACCCCTCCGGAGTACATGGCGGCTGATGATATGCCCCGGCACCCGGGTTCCCGTAAGCGAGCTGCACACTGCTAGCAACTGCGTTCCCACAGTTGCTGCAAAAAGAAGTCCCTGGTTCGACTTTGGCCCCACAGGCTGAACAGTCTATTATAGTATTAACGACAGTTGCCCCGCAGTCGGGACAAAATCTGCCATATTCCGGAATACTGGCTCCGCAGTTTTCACAAAACATAATGCAACTCTCCTAACTAGCTTTAGTAAACAAATCTGTGATCCCATGCCCTGGGTTTTAACCTTATGATTCATTTTTATTTACACAACCTTTAAACAACCGGGCTGAAGATATCATTTATTGGAAAAAGCAAACTGAGGAACTCCCCTGCCGTTTGAATTTCAGCAAAAAAGAGAACCTGTCACTTGTTTTCTGTATTTTTCATATATATGACTTCTGCTTTTCTGCAGATTTTCCTCCTGAAAGTATACTAATGTATTCACATAGTTCTAGTTTCCAGATAATAGCTTCACCCTGGCGCAATTATTCTGACTATTATTTATTAAAAGACTTGGAGATAGCAGGCTCCTTGGGTCTATCTTGAATTATTCTTAATTCGGACAACAGTGCAATGTACAAGGTATGGTATCACACTTATAGGAAAAGGCAGACCGAAGACCATCCCTCTGTTCCATCGCCAGAAAGAGAAAACTGCCTGCTCCTTAGGGAGGGAACGATCCCACTGACATCCAGGTTAGTAAAATGGCTTAATTATAAGTATCAGGCAGTAAATGCTTGATATTGTCAAAATACCAGGATGCTAACGGTGGACGGTTAGTTCGATTAGTACTAATATGATAATAATTTCACTTATAGATCAAGTTTTTTGGGTCTGGCGAAAATAGATTTTGTATCTTGCCAGTATATAATTGAAGGGATGTATGAGGATGGCAGCAGTAAGAAACCCCATGTTTGATGTTTTGAAAGGTCTAGGTATCATATCAGTAATTTTTAGCCATGTTTATAGGGGCGGAACGGATCCAGTGGCCGTTTTCATACGGGAATTGGCCATGTGGTGTGTGCCTATGTTTTTCTTGATTCAAGGTTACTTCATGTACAGTCCTTCATATAAGACCTGGTTTAAATCGACCTGGAAGAAGATAAAAAAATCCTATATCCCTTATCTGATCTGGGCGGTTTTTTATGGGGGATTCTATTATTATACCGTAGGCAAGACTTTCACCCTGATGGACGTTATCCTGGGCAAAACTGCTCTGCACCTCTATTTCATGTTCTATTATATTGTTTTTGCTGTCTTTTGCCCCTTGCTATATTTTCTCCCAAAGATATGGCGTAAATATATCCTGATCTTCATGATACTCAGCAATCTATATGTCACCTTGATGCTGGAAATCGCAAAAACTACTCATGTTGCCTGGATAAGTTGGCCATATCCTATGCCTCCTAAATGGTGGGGGTTTATTGCTATAGGAATGCTGCTGGGAGAGTATCCCCGCATCAAGGAGTATATCACCCAACATGCCCGAGCTTTTGCTTATGGCAGTTTAGTCGTGGCATTTATTGGCCTGGTTGAACCCTATTTGAATAATACAGTGGGCTATCTGTTCAACAAAGTAGCCCTGTTTCCGATGTCCCTGGGAGTCACCTTGTTTTTAGCCATCTTCTACAGTACCCCCAAACGTCTGGGGGAGAAATTCCTGGCCTATGTGGGGGAACGAACTTTCGGTATTTACCTTATGCATTTCCTGATAGTGGACTATCTTAGAATAACACTGATACCAGGCGATCGGACTCTGGTAGCCTTGATAATCCTGTTTATCTGTCTGGCAGTCCTGGAGCTACAAGACCGTTCCAAGTTGCTGCTGCGCAGGGTACAGGCCGGATAGTACCTGACCGGGCCTCATAGGTGACAAGGGGACGGTCCGAGACCACTGAAAAAGTAGCCTTTTTAAACCGCTTGGACGTCAGACCCACTCCAAGCTGGTCTGATAATCAATAAGCAACATGATGAACAGCGCAAAAAATAAGAGTTTAATCCTTTTAAAGCGGATACCAGCTTGGCTATCCGCTTTAGATTTACCGCCAGGGCTGTTAGTTTTGCCTGAATACCGAT
>LNQE01001219.1_pt1 | contig 20156 bp, 25 predicted proteins | sample 603111 | NCBI WGS metagenome assembly LNQE01 (sample SAMN04260313, study PRJNA301899) | hydrocarbon metagenome | isolation source: hydrocarbon-contaminated ditch | place: Germany: Bremen | collected 1998
ACCCCCCCCATTGAGACGTCCGCCTCGGTCCACTATACCGGGACGGTCAGAGAAAACCGGACACGGGATATCGATATCCGCTCGAGAATTTTTATCCGTTGCGCCTGTAGCCGTGAAACGGCTTCATATCGTTTCATTGGTTAAGCCTGAGGCAGCGCCTCACAGGGGATTTCCTCCTCCCCGCAGCCCCCTCGAGAGGATAGCCGGTGTGACGCCCTGCATGGGAGAAGATCATAAGCACATCCCAAAAGTACCCTGCGACTGAATATTCACATGGTTCAGGGTCTTCTGACGCACGTTCGTAAAGAATTGGGCAATATCCAGCGTCAAATCGCTGACACGGCTTTCTACTGGGCATCGCATCGCGGGGGAGCGACCGGGAGGGGGACACCCCCTCCCGGCAGAGGCGTTTTGGGACGACCTCCATTTAAAGCGGTAATAACCTTTTATTCCCAATCAGGTTTGATATTCATAGGAAATCGTGTATGATGCCGTTTTACGGCCGCAGGCACGACCGATGAAGATCGTTGATCCGGTTTTGCTTTCGGTATAATTATTATGCGGGTCACACCTGCCGGGAGGAGAGCCCCTCCCTCCGCAGGGCGGGCGACGGGCCGGGTAGACATCCTGGTTACATAGTGGGAGAGGGTGAATCCGGATCCCGTGCGTTCAGGGCCTCCGTTCTTGATGCACCGCCGGAGGAGTTCCTCTTCGCACCGACACCTCTGCAGGATCATCGGACAGAAGAAGCATTGGAAGGGCATTCCTGCGCTGCAAGGAGGAGGCGATCGGAACGGGCGACGACGCCGGCAGGCCAGCCGATAGCCGGGTGGAGATCTCTCCAGCGGCGCGGGGCGATTCACCGATCGAGGAGCTCGCTCACACGTACCAGCGCATGAAGCCTGGCATGCTCTTTTTCAAGCCTCTCCGAAGCGCCCATCTCACGGTCGACGACGGTGACCACACAGTCGACCCTGGCGCCCGCCTCCCGGAGGGATGCAAGGCCGAAGAGCGCACTGCCGCCTGACGTCGTCACGTCCTCAACGAGCAGCACGTGCCTGCCCGCGACATCGCCTATGATCGTGCCGGCTTTCCCGTGCTCCTTCTCCGACTTCCGTATGATTGCATAGGGTTTATTACTTGCGAGCGAGACCGCCACCGCCACCGGCACCGCCCCGATCGCCACGCCGGCAACCATCTCAAACGCAAATCTGTCCGCAATCTCCCTCCCGATAGCCCCGAGTATTTCCGGGTTCGTGGTTGCCGTCTTGATATCGATGTAATACCTGCTCCTGACTCCGGACGCAAGGACGAAGTCCCCGAACTCGATTGCGCCGCTCTCTTTTATCAGTCTTGCAATAGTCTTTACCATGGTACATCCTTTACCCCGGCCAGATACCCGATGATGTTCGTTGCCCGATGGAGGATGGGCGTCACAATGATGATCCAGACGAGCATGGGCAGCGTCAGGTTCTCAAGCAGCCACCCGGGCATGGCGATGAGGACGAGCAGGAGGGAGCCTGCCACCAGATCGTACTGGTCGGCGATGGGCCACTTCTCGCCGCGTTCCTTTCCCGCCCTCCGCTTCAGGAAACTCTTGGCCATATCGCCAAGCAGCGCTCCTGCAGCGAGAAGGATCACCGAGAGCAGGGTGTGTGCGGGAAGCACATCCAGGCCGAACGAGGTCCGGAGCCGGATCAGGATCGCTCCTGCGAGTATGCCAGCAAGAACGCCTGCAATAAAGCCCCTGTATGTCTTTCCATCGCCAAGAAGTCTCTTCCCGTCGAGAAACCGCATCCCCCGATCGATCGGTGTCCCCCCGCCGAATACCACAGCAACAGGGTTCGGTATATAAGCAGGGATCATCATCCATAGTGCGGACACCAGTGAAACGATGCAGTACGCGATATCATTGCTGCCGATTGCCAACAGTCTAGTATTAGGCGTAAATGTAAAGATTAAGGTATCGAAATGTAAAATGAGATAAGAGAGAGGCACAGGTGATATCATGTTGATCAAGAAGACGAAGAGCCTTTGTCCTGTATGCAATGCCGTCCTCGATGCGGATATTGTAGAGGAGGAAGGTCAGATCTGGCTGATCCGCACATGCCCTGAACATGGCGAATATCGGGGGCTGTACTGGTCAGATGCCGCGATGTTTGAGCGGTTTGAGAGGTTTGAAGCGATCGGTTCGGGGGTGGAGAATCCCCGGCACAACGCACCGCCGGATGGATGCCCCCGCTTCTGCGGCCTCTGCTCCAATCACCGATCCACGACGCTGCTTGCCAATATCGATCTGACCAACCGCTGCAATCTTAACTGCGACTTTTGTTTTGCAAATGCACGTGCATGTGGTTTCATCTATGAGCCTTCGTTTGAGCAGATCGTCGATATGATGCAGGTGCTGCGTGAAGAGAAGCCTGTGCCGGCACCGGCAGTCCAGTTCTCCGGCGGGGAGCCGACGATGCGCGAGGATGTCCCCGAGCTTATCAGGAAGGCAAAGGAGCTGGGGTTTTATCAGGTGCAGATTGCAACGAACGGCATCCGGATTGCAAAGGATATCGAGTATCTCAGAGAACTTAAAAGCGCCGGCCTCAGTACCGTATACCTCCATTTTGACGGGGTAACACGTGAGACGAACCCCCAGATCGCCCAGAGCAGGAAGGCGATTGAGAACTGCATGGAGGTCGGGATGGGCGTGGTGCTCGTGCCGACCGTGATCCGCGGCAGGAATGATCATGAAGTGGGGGCTATCATCCGGTATGCGGCCGAGAATGTCAGGGTCGTACGGGGCGTCAACTTCCAGCCGGTGGCATTCACCGGCGCGGCAAGCGAGGATGATGTGCGGAACGAGCGTATCACCATTCCCGACCTTGCGGAGCGCATCGAGGAGCAGACGGACGGCATCATCAGGAAAGACTACTTCTATCCCGTGCCCTGCGTGGTTCCTGTATCCGAGCTGATAGAGGCATATACGGGAAAGCCTCAGGTGACGTTCACCACCCACCAGCACTGCGGGGCCGCGACCTATGTCTTCATCACCGAGGACGGCATGATGCCGGTCAATAAGATGGTTGATGTCGACAGCTTCTTCGAATCGATCAAAAAGATGGAGACAAATCTCAAAAAGGGCGGATCACTCAATAAATACGTGACGCTGGTCGAAGGCGTGAAGGATCTCCATACCTCGGTGAAAAAGGGAGAGTCGGGAAACACGGCAGAGTTCTGGAAGCTGATAGCAAAGGCGCTCGTGAAGCACGATTTTCAGGCACTACGGGATTTTCACTGGAACGCGCTGTTTATCGGAATGATGCACTTCATGGACCGGTACAACTATGATCTCTCGCGCGTGCAGCGCTGCTGCATCCATTACGCTGCTCCCGACGGTCGGCTCATACCTTTCTGCACCTACAATAGCGGACCCGTCTATCGGGAGCAGGTCTGGAAGGCATACGCGAACCAGAGCACCGAAGAGCTCCTTTAGGGAAATGGCAGCGCAATACCATCCACATTTTCCATTGCGATGCGTGCGATTGCCAGATCTTGAATGGCAAGCCCTGTCGAGTCGAAGATGGTGATCGCATCCGGCGGCGTCCGCTTCCGCAACCCCAGGACGACCTCGCCGAGCGTGCCTGCAATCTCTTCCGGGGCATAAAGCCCCTGGCTGATGGGCACATTGATCTCTCCGGAATGGACAGCCTGCTCGATATCGTCTACAAACACCAGTGAGCGCTTCAGGAGTGCCGGATCCAGCTCCTGTTTTCCCGGCGCATCGGCGCCGATTGCGTTGATGTGAGTCCCCTCGTGCACCCATTCTGCCTTCACCAGGGGCCGCCGTGACGGCGTGGTGGTCACCAGGATGTCGCAGTCGCATGCCCGCTCCAGCGAGACGCTCTGTGCGTCATACCGGGAGTACGCGGCAGCGAACGATTCTGCACGTTTTGCGGTGCGGCTCCAGACGCGGATCTCCCGTATATCCATCTGGTCCGCAATTGCCGCAAGCTGCGCATGCGCCTGCCGCCCGCTTCCGATAAAGCCCACCCTGACCTCCCGGTTCACTGCCAGATACTTCGCTGCAACCGCTCCCGCAGCGCCCGTTCTCATATCGGTAAGTGCGGTTGCGTTGATGATGGCCTCCGGCAGCCCGGTCTCCACGTCAAGGATGACCGTGACGGCCATAACGGTCGGAAGGCCGATATCAGGGTTCCTGGGGTGAACATTGACGAGCTTGACACCGGCAAGATCGAGTCCCGGCATATAGGCGGGCATGGTGCGGAGATCGCCCTTCTCAAAGGTGAGATATATCTTCGGCGGCATCTGCACATTCCCCCTTCCGTGTTCGGCGAACGCATCCTCGATAGCCCTGATCACTTCGGCGCAGGAGAGACTATCGCTGGCATCCGGATAGTAATGCATACTTAGAATCGTTTCCACAGGCTATTTGGCTTTATCGGTGTATGACAGGGGCGAAATTGCGAGAGACGCATATTTTCATCTCCCTGCCTGCAATCGCGTCTGTTATGCTTCCTGTGTGCCGTCCTGAATGTTCCGCAGCGTCAGCCGGATGAGGCCGAGATGCGCATCGGGAGCAGTCAGAACGCAGATATAGAGGTCGCCGTACGGAGCAATGATGAACTTGCCCTGCGGCGTCTCAAGGATCATCTGGGCAAGATCCCCCATCTCCATGTCGAGGGTGATCTCCATTCCTGCCCTGAGCAGATCCTCTGCGACCGCCGCCACGTGCTCAACGTCGGCATTGCCCAGCGACTGGAGTGCGAATCCCTCGTGAAATACCGAGACTGCGATGACTCCGGGCTGCTTCTTAATGAGATCGAGACTTTCTTCACTCATCGGGGCTGCTGTTGCGGCCATTCCTGCAGCTTCCTGTCGGGGGGCGACCCTGGTAATGAGGCATCCCCAGCTCCTGCAGATGATCCGGGCAACCTGGAACTCTTCCTGCGTGTAATTCAGCAATTCGCATTCAAGGAACGGCTTATCAAGGAGATACCGGTATGCATCTTCACCTTCAAGCGCGGACGCAGTTTCGCTCTCCGTGAATCGCGCGGCGACCGGGTCTCCTTCGGCCAGAAGAATCATCCCCTCCCCGCCGGGCCCGGTAATCCGGGCGGCGCCGAGGAATCGGGGGCTGATGACGCTCAGGTTCTGCAGGGCTATCTGCATCTTTCCCAGGGATACACCATCGGGCATCATCATCTCACAGAGCTGCCATAATTCGTTCCCTGTTCTTCTTCAGCTCGTACCGGATCCTGCCGACATTGACCTTCGCATCGGCGACGATGGCTATCAGTTCGTCCTCGGACAGCGGTGAGAGGAGGATCGGGCCGTTCTCGAGTTCCACGAGCATCTGGTGCATCTCCCCCTTCCCGAGCTCCACACTCATCGCCTCGGACGTACCCATCCCGGTGGACGCCATTGCGCCCAGCGCTTCGATGTCTATATCTCCCGCAACCACACTCTCGATAACAAAGCCGTCCCTCCCCGCCACGACAGCTGCAGTCACTCCGTCAAGCTTCAAAAACTCTCCCAGAATCTGCTTCAGCATCTCATTCACCTCCTTATCTGCACTGCCGTATTACCTCGATATCAATGGGCATCCTGCCGATTGCATGGGTAGCGCACGAGATACAGGGATCATATGCCCGGATCACCATCTCGATGCGGTTTGCGGCACTGCTGCTCAACTGGCCATCCTGCACAACCCGGCGCGCCATATCGAACACGCCCCTGTCCATCGCGTAGTTGTTCTGGCATGTCGCGACGATCAGGTTGCACCGCTCGATGAACCCGCCCTCATTGACGGTGTAGTCGTGGATCAGGGTGCCCCGGGGCGCCTCCACAATTCCCACACCCCTCCGATGTACCACTCCCGTAACCGGGGTCCTGATATCAGAACCGGTGATCCCGCTGTCAGACAGCATCTCTACGGCCTTCTCGCAGGAAGCGAGGAACTCGATATATCGGGCGATGTTGTACGGCAGCGCTCCCTGCACGTTCTTCCCGAACGCCTGCCTGTACTCTGCCAGTGCCGCGTCCGCGCCCCCGGTGCCCATGCTCTGCACGATATTCAGGCGTGCAAGCGGCCCCACGCGATAATAATCCCCGGTCTTCAGCCGTGCGAACTTCAGGTACGACCAGTCCTCCGAGTACTCTTCGATATGGTCTGTGTAGTCCTGCCCGGTAAAGCCTCCGACGATGTTTCCTGTACTGTCCATCACCTGCACCTCGCCGTGATAGGTGGCGTAGGTGCCCTGATCAGCTATCCCCAGAAAGGCGGTCTGCACCTCTCCGATGGAGGTGTCCATATCGTCGAGGAAGCCCTTTGCAATCTCCCATCCTTCCTGTGCGTTCCTGAGCGTCTCCTCTGCCATACCAAGGAGCTCGGTCCGCCTGCCTTCCGAGAGAGGGGCCGACATGCCTCCCGGGAGCGCATTGCCCGGATGTATGGGTTTTCCTCCGACCGCTTCCGTCAGCCGCTGGCCGAATTTTCGTACGGCGATTGCTTTCTTTGCAATCTCCGGGGAACGCCGCGCAAGTCCGAGGACGTTCCGCTCTTCCGCCGGCGCATCGTGGCCGAGGAGAAAGTCGGGTGCGGCGAGCATGAAGAAGTGAAGCGCGTGGGAATGGATGAACTGGCCAAGGTTGAGCAGTTCGCGGAGATTTCTTCCGGTCTTTGGAAGCTCCGCACCGAATATCTGGTCGGTCGCTTTTGCTGCGGCGAGATGGTGCGCCGACGGGCAGATCCCGCAGATGCGCGGCGTAATGCGGGGAGCCTCTTCCACCTCAGCTCCGATCAGGAATTTCTCAAATCCCCGCAGTTCAACGACATTGAAATGGGCATCCTCGACCTCGCCAGCAGGGTTGACGGCGATGGTCACCTGTGCATGTCCCTCGATCCGGGTCACCGGGTTGATCGTGATCTTCGTCATCCGCCCCGCTCCTTGATAAGATCGCGTATCTTTGAGTTCTCTTTATCTTCCATGATCATGCTCCCTATTGTAAACGCATACATGGTATGGGCGACGTCGTGGAACTCCTTCTCGACCTCCTTTGCCGGCCTGTCCGTCAGGTCTGATATCCGGCGGACCATCATGTTGTAGATGTCCCGGCAGGGTTCGCGGAGAATATCGAGCGACGGGCCGTTGCACCCGTGGCATGGGACGTTGTTCTTCGGGCATGCCGCCCCGCAGCGGCCGAACGTGACCGGCCCGAGGCAGAGATAGCCCTGGCCGAGCAGGCAGTGCTCCCTGTCGGGCACACCTTCAAACCGCCTCTTCAGCGACCACCCCTCAATCTTGCCCATTGTACGGTCGCATTCGGAGCAGACCGATTTGCGGGAGAGCTCGAGGGTATCCCCGGCGATCAGGGCAGGAATGATCTGTTTTAAGAATATCTCCTTTGGAGGGCAGCCGGTGATATAGTAGTCGACCCTGACGACGTCCCCGACAGCGAACGCCCGGTAGAGGAACGGCGGCACCCCGGTCGGGATCACACCGTCCGGCCTGACCGTTTCCACTTCCTGGTAGACGTACCGGAAGAGCTCTTCATTGCTGCTGAGCATGGACAGACCTGACACACCGCCGTAGCAGGCGCAGGTTCCGAGGGCGACGACGACTTTTGCCCGTTCGCGTATCACCTTCAGGCGCTCCTGGTTCTCTTCATTCCGAACTGCACCCGTGACGAAGGCGATGTCGATGCCTTCGGGCGGTTCTTTAACGTCCATAATGACGGGGGAGTAGACGATCTCCGCCGTCTCGACAAGATCAAGGATCATCTCGTGGAGATCGAGCACGGCAATCGTGCATCCGGAACAGCCTGCAAGTTCTTCAATTGCTATCTTCACACGACCACCTCATTTCAATACCAGTTTCTTCAGGCAGGCGTTCGGGCCCGTGTGCACGATCTCGAGTTTTGCACGCCGCCCGGTGATCTCTTCGATTGCGCCGACGACATACCCGAACAGAGTCTGGCAGAGCGGACCTCCCTGTTCCAGGCCGTTTCGCCGCAGGGTCTGCCGGACGATACAATCATGGAATACCAGATAGATGAAGGTCTCACCGTTCTCTTCTATGATGTAATTCTCCTTATCTGCGGGCTTCCAGACTTCAAAGGTATACTGACCCCGCAGGAGATCGGAGAGTTCATGCAGGGCGCCCTCGACGTCCTCGCGTTTCTGGAAATATTTGGCCGTTTCATGGCCGAACTTCTTCCCTGCCCGGTAGGTGACGGCGTTTGCGCCTCTCCCTGCGATCTCCTCAAGCGATCTGATGATCAGCCCGTTTAATTTCATCACGCCGTGCAGGGTCTGTTCCATCTCTCTCGGGCGTGGTGTGCATTCAAGCGGGATATCTTCGGAACGGTAGACGATATCGGTGTGAAAGCTCTCCTGCAGCTGGTCGATGTAGCCGCTGTTCATCTAGATCACCTTCCGGAGCATCTCGCAGACCCTGATATCGATATAATGCCTCCTTGCCGGGTAGACGCCCCGGTGCTCCAGTGCCTGGGCGGGACATATCTCATGGCAGGACAGGCAGCCCATGCAGTTTTCAGGCCTGACCGGGGTGCTCACCCCGTCCCTGATCTCATATACATCCATGGGGCAGTCCTTTACGCAGAGACCGCACCCCACACATGCGTCACAATCCACATGTATTTCCATTAGCCTTCACTCTCTGGAAGTGATTATCTTTTTCCCCTATAAAAAGCTAATTGTATTAAATTAAATCTTTTAATCGCTTATTCTGTTTTTTGGGAACATTAATTACCCTTTCTTACATTTCCAGCATAAAACCGGAGATGCAGTCCGGGCGTATCGCCGGCATGCAGCTATTTCAGTCCCCGCGTGATCCCGCGGACCGATGCAACAAGCTGGCTCAGATCGCTTTCTGAAAATTGCATTCTCGTCCGCACATTGTCAAGCTCGTCCTGCTGCTGTTTGATGCGGCGATACATCACATACATGATAAAAAGCTGGAAGAAGATCACAACCCCAAAAAGCATAAGGAGGACCGTCTCTACCGTCATGTTTTCCCCCTGAACAGCACCCGTGCAAGCCTATCGACGAACCCTTCCCTGGAGGCGTTCGCCACCGCCTCCTCTGCCTGGTATTCAATGCCTGCGAGCCCGGCAGAGATGCGCGAAAACGCCTGCGAGGCATCAGATGAAGGGTATTTCAGCACTACCGGCATACGGGCCGCAGACGAGCGGCGTACGTATGGATCTTCGGGGATAAATCCGATCACCCTGACCCCGAGCAGGTTCTGCATCTGTGCGCGGGACATCTCGCCGTTGTTCGTGGTGACCCGGTTCATGATTGCGCCTGCCACATGCCCTCCGATCATCTCGGTAAGCGTTCTCGTCTTTATGGCATCGACGATCGAGGATATCTCCGGGTTTACGATGAGCAGCACTTCATCGGCGACCGCAAGAGGGATCACGCCGTCCTTGCTGATGCCTGCCGGAGCATCCAGAAGCATGATGTCGAAATCGTCCACCAGATCCTGGAGCACTTCCTTGAGCCGATCCGGATTGGCGCTCTGAAACCCCTGCAATGACAGCCCGCTCGGGATAATCTTCACCCCGAGCGGACCATCGTAGATTGCATCCTGTATCGATGCCTTCCCTGCGAGCACTTCATGAAGTGTGACCGGCAGATTCTCAAGCCCCAGGATGAGGGCGAGGTTTGCCATGCCCGTATCTGCATCAAGAATGCAGGTTCTCCTGCCGTGCCGCGCAAGCATGGGTCCGAGGTTTGCGGTGACCGTCGTCTTTCCGGTACCGCCTTTTCCGGATGCAATCGCATAGACCCGTATCATGAGACCACATATCTCCTATCTGGCAGAGATTACACCCATTTCTGCAGGGCTGTCTCTGCATCCTGTCTGATCACGTCGACCTCATCCTGCCCCAGATCCTGATCGGATCGTGCGATCCCGATGACCGTCTCCCCGTTGTGCAGGATCTCAAAAAGCCTGATACCTGATTCATCTGGCTGCTTTCCCTGCAGGAAGAGGTAACTGAACTCTGCCGCATCCTCTTCAGGATCCGGCCGCGTCGATCCGATGGAGAGGCCATCGGCCGATGCAAGAGTGAGCGAGGTGAGCCGGTGCTTTTCGGTGAGCACGGCGAGGTGCTCCTGCATACTCTCTGCACCCTTGACCTCGCCCCCGATATCCGAAGGAGCGCGCTCTGCATCAGGCACTCCCGGGTGTCCTGAAACCATCGCCTGGATATTTGTCAGGTAATCTTCGTTCAGATCTTCCTCCGTCCTGGAAGGAGGCCTCCCCGCAAGCAGGTTCTGGATGTTCATCAGATAATACAGAATTCCTCCGGCAGCGATCACCAGTGCGGCCACCGCGAGCGCCGTGAACGTAAGAAGGAACAGCATATATTCCACAGGATCCATTTATCTCCGCCTCCTAACCCTCGCTGTCCTGAATGAGATGATCCAGATGGATCTTCTGGAGCAGATCCCTGCAGCTGCCTCTGAATGAACTGACCATCTTCTCCATATCCATCTCTCCCATTCTATCCATGAGGGAATCGATCTCATCACTCCTGGAATGTGCCGGAATCGCATTCCCCCATGCCGGAGATGTTTTGCCGGCCTGCATGCGGGCGGAAGGTCTCTTCTCGCTGCGCTCCAAAGCCTCCAGACTGCAGGATTTATTGAAATCACGTGCAAGGTTCATCTGCATGGGCGTGAGGGTATGCAGTTCTGCCGATACCTCCATAGTCCCATCGCCCTGCAACGCCTCCAGCACTTCATGTCCTTTCCTGCCCGAACACTCAGCAAGTATCACCCGTCCGTCTTCAAGCACAAGGACAGCGCTTCCATTACCGAGAGCAAGGGTGCAGTATCCTGTAAACCGCCCGGTAGACAGCTCCTCCAGCAGCTGCCCGGGCAGGGTGTTCTTTATAAGACGGTGAAAGCGACCACGCGGCAACTCCATACTATCACATCGATTGTGTGTGATATAATAATTTATACTATAAATAATTATTGCTATTTTAAAAGCTGTATAGAAGAACTAAATAATATTTTACAACATTTTATCTGGGTTCTCAGATGCATTCCGGGTCATAATCTCTTTCTCCACGCAGCGGAGTGCATCATGCACTGACACCTCCAGTTCAGGATCGATATCCGTGCTGTAGTCCCCCACAGCCCCTACTTCTATCCCGATCGTCACCACCTCCGTCATCATCCCGATCTCCCGGGCGATCAGGAGGACCTCGCCGACACCGGGGTCATGAAGCGTGAGCGATGAAGTGTGCGTCGGTGGCGGGGTACGGAAGGTGCGTACTTCGCCGATGCGATCACCGATCCCCACCATGGCATCCAGGATCACCACCTTATCATATCCTTCCATCAGCGGGATCAGGCCTAGTCCACCGGTTCCTCCCTCCACCGCGTCGATATCCGGATACTTCTCCTGCAGCATCTGCATCACCCTGATACCGACACCGTCGTTTCCCAGCAAAGGGTTGCCGCAGGCAATGACTCTTACGCGTCCGCCATGCACATCTGCACCTCCAATGGTTTTTTATTGCCGCATAGAAAATGGTATGGATGAGGTGTCAGGGAGGAGATGCCTGATACTGCCGGTGTACCATGATCTGGATCGTACCCAAACCGACGGATACCGAGGACGATAATTCTACGGGCGCCGTCATACAGGAGATTGAACGTGCGGGAGGGTGCTGCAGGCTCCTTGATATAGATCGTGTCGATCCCCTGCGCTCAGGGATTGCCCGGGATCTGATCTGGGTCTGCGGGATGAAACAGGATAGCCACCAGTTCGAGACCCTCTGCATCCTGGCGCTGGATAATCGGGTGATCAACACCCCCGAGGCCATCGCGACCTGTGCCAGCAAAGCGATGACGACTGCGCGTATCAAAAAGCACGGCATCAATACCCCGGAGACGCTCTTTACCCCGTCGCTCCAGCAGGCGTCCCGGTTCATCGAGGCTCATGGATCGGTGGTATTCAAGCCCCTGTACGGGTTTGACGGGAATGGGATCCGCCGTATCGCATCTACCGGCGAACTGGACGACCCCCCCTATTATCTTCAGGAATATATCCAGAACGACCGTGATTTTCGCGTCTTTGTCATCGGCGGTACCGCTGTCGGAGCGATCATGCGCATATCAGACACCCTGACTCACAACATCCACCAGGGCGGGATTGGAAAGCCCGTGGAGATCGACGCCGATATGCGGGAGATTGCCGAGGCCGCGGCATTCGCGGTCGGGATCGATTACTGCGGGGTCGACCTGCTGCTCGACGAGCGCACCTACACGGTGCTCGAGGTGAACGGCACCCCGAACTGGCACTGCATGTCAACTCCGATACCGAGACTTCTTGCGGCATATCTGATCGAGAAGGAGCGGGAGCTGCGCGCGTGATTGCCGTGGTCTGCCGCCCGCCGGAAGCGGAGCAGAGCGGGCCGGGTGGATACGCAGGAATATTCCTGAAAAGAAAGAGCTGCTGTGGTCAGGTGAGGAGGGAAGACGGCGCAGTCCCCGCCCGGGCACTCATACAGCCGGTGCTTCTGCCGAGCGTCTCACTGCAGGTATTCGATCTCTTTTAGCGTTTTTTCGGCGAGTTCTTTCATGCGAGCAGAGATCCTGCCTGAAGATGAAAACTCCACGTCCTTCATGGCGTTTGCCAGCTCCGTGCCAAGGACGAATATGGCATATTTATGTTCCATCTTGCTTTTATGGACCTGAGAAGGATCGATCTTTAAGGCATAATACTGGGAGAATTTCAAATCCGGATTTGTAATCTCAAAAAAATCCTTGATCTCGGTAAGCATGGCATGCAACGTGATCAGTTCTTCCTTGTGCATATTCTCACCCAAGGATAAAAATGGTAAATGTAATCATAAATACATTTGCCCGAAGCGGGGTCACCCGATCTTCATAAGTCTGATGGAGAGAGGGCGTTTGATAATCCCCTTGAAATCCCGCGCCGCTATGAATTCGAGGTCCTTTCCGCAGAGCAGATCCAGGAGCTTCTGATCGATCACCCGGTCGACAACGATCCCTTCAATGTCGCCGTTTACGTTCTGAAGTGCGCTCTCGATATCCGCCGCGCTCAACTCGCTCAGAACGCTGAAATCGGGAGAGAGAAACCGTGCGATCTTCCTGTCCCGTACATCCGCCATGTGATCGCCGAGGGTCGGAGAAGTGCCTGCAGAGGATGCTCCTCCGCGCTTTCCGGGAGGAGTCCTCTCATCGACCTCTTTCTCGCCTCTGGCAGATCGGAGATCGTGCGGAACGGCACGCGCTGCCTGCAGATCCATCGCTTCACCGATGGGATGATCGCTGACGAACTCCATGGGCACCTTGTTCCGGAGCGCTTTGATGATCTCCTTGCGGCTCATTCCTTCGACGCTCTTTCCGCGCGGGGAGTATGCCACGTAGTCGAGATCGGCGACCTGCAGCAGTTCGCGCAGGATCAGTTCGCCTCCCCGATCCCCGTCCAGGAATGCGGTCGCTGTCTTCCGTGAACAGAGATCGATGATGATGCCCGGGACTTTCGTCCCCTCCACCGCGACCGCGTTCTTGATGCCGTACCGAAGAAGGTTGATGACGTCGGCGCGCCCCTCCACGATGATGATCGCATCGGAGTCCATGACGTTCGGGCCTGCCGGGATCTTCTCCTCCCCGAGCATCTCGATCTTTTCGATCCTGATGACCTCTCGCACCTCGTCGAGGAGGTCGTAGCTGTTGATGGCGCCTTCATCGAAATGCTCAAGGAGCAGCTCCTTTGCGCGCTCCACGATCCGCCGCCGCTTGGTCACGCGAATATCCTCGATGCGATCAACGGCGAGATGGGCGATGCAGGGGCCCACGCGGTCGATGGTCTCAAGGGACGATGCCAGCAGAGCCGTCTCTGCGCGGTCTAAGGAGGATGAGATGAGTATTTCGCCTTTTGTTTCGCCTTTTTTGCTATTGATCTGGACGTCGATCCTCCCTACCCGCCCGGTTCGCTGCAGGTCACGCAAATCAAGGTCTTCGCCGAGTAAACCCTCTGTCTGGCCAAAAATTGCGCCTACTACATCAGGTTTATCGACCACCCCCTCGGTTTGCAGAGTAAGATGAATAAGATATTTTGTGGTTTCTGGTGAGTACATATAATACACCTCCGCTGAACGGGAAGCTGCTTCCATATGTCATGCAAATATTCATAAGCCTGAACATAGGGCCAAATACATATCTATAGTGCAATTACTTAAAGTAGATGGCATCGGTAAAGGACTTCCAATCTGATATAATTTTTGGAAATATCTCTGGAATATGAGGTTATTCCGCATTTCATCGCCCGCATCGCGCATGGGGGATCGGTTAAGTGAGTTTCCGGGCACCATGGGTTCATCTCGATGATGTACGGGCATAGCGAGTGCCTCATCAGAGGCATATCCAGGCGACCCGGGATACTGACCCGGGATACGGAGCCCTCAAGCGACAGTGGCCGTACCTGAAACAGGGTATGCAAGCCCTGGAGCTGCGGCGTGCGGACGTAACCGATGAACCGATGAGGATCGATGCATTCAGTGCAGGCATCCCGGATCCGGTTTTCCCGGCAGCTGTCTCGTTCCGGCGGACCGGAATATAGATCTCCCCCGGCCGGCATCTGTAAATGGAACGCTCTCGCAGCTTGACACAATTCGCTCCCATGCACGGCTTCCCACCGGCGCTTCATCCGGGGGAGGCGGCCTGCGGTCCACTGTTCCGGGGATAGTCTGCGAAAACAGGATACTGCGTATCGGTGCAGGCTCAAGAATTTTCATCCGTTGCGCCTGTGGCCCCTCTCAGGGCTTCATCGGCGTTTCACATGAGAAGGGGTAATAAGCAACATTCCCCCCTCGTTCTGTATGCCCGCAGCCCTGGGCTCGTGCTCATGTCGTTTCATGAAATGTGGGTGGGGGCGATTGCGGCAGCATCAGCACTAGCATTTCCGGACATCCCCGCCGCTTGGGTTACAGCAGAGGATCCAGCGCGGCAAGAATCTCGTCTTTCCTTCTGCCGGCAATGTGCACGACCTTTGACGAGGATGCAGCCCCGGAGATGATGCGCACATCAGACCGCGGCACGGCAAGCACTTCGGCAATCAGCGCAATAATGGCCCGATTTGCCTTCCCCCCGACTGCAGGCGGCGTCACCTGACAGCGTACGCTCTTTCTCCATATGTTATATCCTGCAGGAAAGGAGGCATTCTTTGCTCCTGCTGAGACGTCCAGCGCAATGATCACACCATCATCGGTTTCCGCTACGGCGTCGGCACAGGTATTCATCACCAATCATCCAGAAGATGTCGCCCGGCACTAACAGGCAGGGATCACCGGCAGCCTGCGCTGATCCTCACCCGCCTTTACCCATATGCCGGGCGGGCCTGTCGCGCATCCGGGTTGTCCCTTGGCTCATCTCCGGGCATCACGCCAGTTAATCACCCGGGGACCTAAAGATGCGCTGTATCGGCTGTATAGTATATGCTTTGCGGAGGTATATAGCCATCGCCGGGGAACCAGCGCGGGCTGGCTTCAAAGAACTCCCCCTCCCGATATACCAGGTCGCCCCGCATGATCACCATCACAGGGAATACCGCACTGCGCCCTTCATACGGCGACCAGTCGCATTTGCTGTAGAGCTGGTCAAGGCTGATATCGCTGGTCCTCTCCGGGTACAGGGCGAAGTCGGCGCGATCTCCGGCCTCAAATCCTGCACGGGGAATGCCGAGGATGGATGCCGGAGTCGTGGAGGTCTTCTCAACAATCGATGCGAGGGAGACCCGCCCCACATAGGCCTGTGCTACAAGGAGCGGCACCATCGTCTGCACTCCCGGAATCCCCGGGGGTGCTTCCCGCATGCAGAGCGACTTCTCGGTGAGCGTGTGAGGCGCGTGGTCGGAGGCGATGACATCGATCCGGTCCCAGCAGAGCCAGAGATCTCGCCGCTCCGCATCCCTCCTGAGCGGAGGGTTGACCTTGACGGAGGCGTCCGTATCATCAAACTGCTCCCAGGATAGAAAGAGGTGGTGCGGGGTGACCTCGACCGTACCGCCTGCCGCGCGGATCGCCTCCGCTGTGCTCAGGTGGCAGAAGTGAAGGCGGGAGGTCTGCGGCGCCGCCGCAGTGACCGCTTTCACGGCGCGCACCTCGCCGTCCGGCGGACGTGCGTTGCAGTGCCCCTGCAATGTGGCAGACTCCTCGCTCTCGACCTCTTCCGCATGGATCGTGGCAAGCCCCCCTATCCGGTGAATCCGCGCGAGCACATTCTCGAGGTCGGCAGGGGTGAGGGCAGAGCCGTAGCTCGACGGCGCGGTGAAGACCTCCCCGAACGCCATTGCACCCGCCTGCCACATCTCCTCGAGCATGGCATCGGGCGTGACCCCGGCATTCACCGCAAAACTGCAGACGCTATCTCTTGCCGCCTCACCGATCCGCGCCTGCAGCAGTTCCGGGGTGGTGATGGGAGGAATCGTGTTGGGCTGATCGACAACCACGGTGACCCCGCCGGCTATGGCGCTCATGCTTCCGGTCTTCCAGTCCTCCTTGTGCAGCTGCCTGCCTCCGCGCATATGCACGTGCATATCGACGGCTGCCGGCAGACAGAGAAGCTGCTGGCAATCAATCGTCTCTACGGCAGGGCAGGGCGCTCCGACGTGCCTGACGACGCCCCCTGTTATAGAAATATCGGCAATCCTCCCGTCCGGGAGCTTTGCGTTCTTCAATACGAGATCAACCTTTGACGCCATGACCTATTCGCCCTAACTCTTCTCGTGGCGCAACATGCACCTCGACCATATGATGCGGGTGGTACCGGGTCTTGGACTCACGAAGCCCGGCAGCCCCCATATCGCATTCCCTGTTGATGTACTGATACTTATTCTTCAGCATCTTAGCAGTCTCGATGTTGATCGCCCGGTATATGCCACGATACGTATCGGGAAGCCCCTTCTCGAAATGGACGACCGCAGTATCGCCGTTCAGCTTGCCGGCGACCGATATGGCGCCGATGGTGCCTCCGATCCTGATCGCGCAGCCGCACAGGCCGAGATCCTCGAAATGATCGATGGCATAGAGGACAGCATCCTTCTCATAGGCGAGGATCGGTACCGAGTCGCAGTCTTTCCAGTCACACCAGACGAGGAGAAACTCCCTGACCTCATCTATGGCGTCTGCAGATATCGGTTCGGCGGTATAGGAATAATCACGCCGGAACCGGTTGAAATGCCGGCGGGTGCTGAAATATCTCCTTCCCGGAAGGTCTGCAAGGTCAGACGACAGGTAGACATAGTCGAAGAAATCCCTGTCTGGATACAGGGAGATCCCCGGCCAGGCTGCCTCTATCCATGCCTTCGATTCCGGATCCAGCATGATCAGGGGGGCATCATCGCCTTCCCGCACTGCAAGATCGATCACATCCTGCAGGAGTTCGGGATCGCGCGGGCCTATGGGCGACCGGAACTTCGTCTTCCCCTCGATAGTGCTGGAGAGCACGATGCAGTCCCGCACAAAGGCACGGCGATAGTGCGCATAGTGGTTCCAGCAGAGCAGGTTGGCGAGCGTATTGTCGCTATGCACCACCGGATACTGTCGATAGTGCTCCCGGAAGCGATCCCGGTCTTTTAAAGAGACCGGCAGGAAGTCGGCCTGTTTAAGCACCTCTGCCATCTCCCTGGTACCGCATGGGGATATATCCCTCCATCCGCAAAAATCCGAGCGGAGTATAGAACTCATCGAGCCCCGGCTCGGCGATCAGTACGATCCAGCCGATATTTGCAGATCTGCACCGCTCCAGCAGTGCCGATACGATCATTGTTCCGATGCCCATATGCCGGTAACTTGAAAGGACGACCACATCCTCGATAAAGGCATCGGCTATGCCGTCCGAGAGCACCCTGCCCATGCCGATCGCCCTGCCGCTCTCTGTATCGACGGCGACGGCAAACGCAAAGCTGCCCCGGATCAGGGCGGCAATGCCTGACGGATCCCATCCTTCCTTCCACCACCCTCCGGCCCGGTAGAGATCGGCAATCGCTTCCTCATCCCATGCGGTGACCATCCGTATCTCGATCTCGTGCTCGTCGTCCATCATCTCGCCATGCTGATCCGGTACCATCGCGATCCCTCCGTAGGTCGCTATCCCGGGTAAAAAAGCCTTCTCAGAGCGGCAGAGATCCGCCCGCCGCCGGGGGAAGCCACGTCCGTTTCTCCGAAAAACCGGTGGCCGATAGGGGTGTATCGGGCGGTTCAGCAGACCCTCGGCACGGGATCCCCGATTGGAGGCTCGATGAAGCGTTCTCCGCCGATGGCGGTCTTCATGATGACGCCCCGGCCCTCCGTGACCGTGCCGATGATGGCGGCGTCCCTGCCGTAGGGGTGAGCGCGGAGCGCCGCGAGGACCGCATCGGCGTCCTGCGGTGCAACAGCCACGATCACCTTGCCTTCGTTTGCCACCTCGAGCGGATCGATGCCGAGCATCCCTGCCGCGCTTCGCACGCTCTTTCTGATGGGGAGGCGCTCCTCTTCGATCAGGACGCCCTTTCCGCTCTTCGCTGCCATCTCGTTGATGGCGTTTGCAAAACCGCCGCGGGTCGGATCTTTCATGGCATGGATATCTCCGGCGGCGAGAGCCCTCTCCACGAGCGTCCAGAGAGGCGCAACATCAGATTGTATCTGGCCGCCAAAGTCAAACCCTTCCCGGTGCGCCATAATGGCGATGCCGTGATCTCCTATGGTGCCGCTGACGATGATCCGGTCGCCTTCCCGCAGATCGCTATCCCTGATCACCCGGTCGGCAACACCGATGCCTGCGGTATTGATGACGATGCTGTCGAGTGCGCTCCGCTCGAGCACCTTGGTGTCGCCGGTCACGAGGCTCGCACCGCATTCTTCGAGCGCCGCGTCCATCGATCTGACGATCCGCTCGAGATCTGCGATCTCAAAGCCCTCCGGAATGATCATGCCGCACGACAGGGCGATGGGGCGTCCTCCCATCATCGCAAGGTCGTTGATCGTGCCGCAGACGGCAATCCGCCCGATATCTCCCCCCGGGAAGAAGATCGGGGAGACAACATGGCTGTCGGTGGTAAAGACAATGTTCTGGCCGTTGAGCGGAATGACGGCTCCGTCATCCAGTGCCTCAAGCCCTATTCCGCCGGCATTGCTGTGCCTGAAGTTTGTGAGCGTACCGAGCAGCTCGCCCATGGCCTCCCCTCCGGCCCCGTGCATGAGGTGTACTTTCATGATTCGTTCACTTCGATCTCGATATTGGTGACCATAATCTCGCGGCCCGCGACGATGTCGGGAAGCCTGCCGCACCGGGGGCAGACGTACTTCTCCGCCCCTTCATAGCCGCATGGGCACTGCACGCGCGCCTCAATATGGCGGCAGGCGAGCTTTGCGCCCTGAAAGAGCGGATCTTCCTCGATGATTACTTCGAAAAGGAACCTGACCTGCTCGGGATTGACCATTGCCAGTTCACCCACGTCGACATGGACGCGCGTCACGTGATCGGCCCGATTTTCGAGCGCAGCCCGCCGCGCTGTGGCGTAGATGTCGTAGGCAATGCTGTACTCGTGCATTACTCCTCCATTGCCGCATAGACCTGCCTGAAGATCTCCCGGGTCTCAAGCCCTTCCTCCCGGCTGAGTCTCTGAATGGCAAAGCCGACGTGCACCAGGACGAAGTCCCCGGGCTCCACGTCAACAAGGTCGATCCTGATCTCCTGCTGCAGATCCCCGAAATCGACGAGTGCGATGGACTCCCCTCTGATCTCTATGACCTCTGCGGGTATTGCGATACACATGATGATTCCCCTTTCCCATTAAGCATGGTTGAGCTGTTCATAAAAGAGCTGATCCTTCACGCCGGGAGGGAGATTTGAACTCCCGAGGTGCCGCGCACCAGTGGCTTTCAAGGCCACCGCCTTACCGGACTAGACTATCCCGGCCCGCCATAACATATTTGACGTCTATATAAAAATAGGTGTTCATCGCTGCCTGACAAGGATCAGGATGAGCAGCGCAAGCAGCGAGAGGAATGCAGGAAGGGGTGTTGACGGCTGATCCCCCGAGGCATTCGCGCCGGTGGATGGGGTCTGTGCTGCGGCGGTTCGCGTGGGCGGG
>LNQE01000378.1_pt1 | contig 20153 bp, 18 predicted proteins | sample 603111 | NCBI WGS metagenome assembly LNQE01 (sample SAMN04260313, study PRJNA301899) | hydrocarbon metagenome | isolation source: hydrocarbon-contaminated ditch | place: Germany: Bremen | collected 1998
GTAAATTTACGGATGTTTTTTTAACTTGTTAAATCAAACAACTTTTTACATATAGACAAAAACTAATTCGGCGGTTTAAATGAAAAGAATCTTTATAGCGCTATTGTTTTTTGTATGTTCGACTTTTTCACAAGATCAGATTATACAAAAAGGAGAGGTATATTATCTAGCAAATAAAGTTGTTGTGAAGTTTAAAGAATCTACTAACAACACATTTTATAAAAGTTCGGTCATCCCATCGGAAACAGCGAAACATTTAGATAATATAAGCGCGACAAAAGTTGAAAAAACATATACGGTTTTAAATGCGGAAGCAGTTAACTATTCTGATATAAACAGAACATACGTAATAGAATATTCATCGCCTTATGATCCACAGGCTTTATCAAAAAAACTATCCAGTTCATCAGCGATAGAATGGGCTGAGCCATGGTATGTATATAAAGTAAGTTTAGAACCAAACGATCCGAAATATTTAGACGGAACCCAGTGGTATCTAAATAAAATTTCCGCCTCCCAAGCATGGGATTTAAGTACGGGCAGTGAAGAGATTGTTATAGCAATTATAGATACCGGTGTAGATTGGGATCACCCGGATCTTGCTGCAAATATTTGGATTAATCCCGGCGAAGTTCTCGACGGTACCGATACCGACGGAAATGGATTTGTTGATGATATAAGAGGTTGGGATTTCGGCGGGACAAGCGGAATTCCGGATAATGACCCGATGGAAGACGCACCAACACATGGAACATACGTTGCCGGGTTTGCAAGCGCAGTTACAAATAATGGCGAGGGCATCGCATCGATAGGTTATAATTGTAAAATAATGGCAGTTAAAACTTCACGGCAGGATCTGGGAAACGGAATTATTGCTTACGGACGAGAAGGAATTTTATATGCCGCAAACAATGGAGCTGATGTAATTAACTGCAGTTGGGGAGGAAGTCCTTATTCGCAAGCTTTACAAGACGCAATTACTTATGCAACATCGCTCGGAGCACTGGTTGTTTCTTCAGCGGATAATGACAATAAAATTGAACCGGCTTATCCCTCTGCATATCACGGAGTGCTTTCGGTGGGCGGAACAGACGCAAATGATATAAGATACTCTGCTTCCAATTACGGCGCAACGGTTGATGTTACCGCCCCGGCAACAGGGTTTACTACAGGACAAGGAATGTATTCAACATGGCAGGATGATACTTATCTTCAAAGCAGCAGCGGTACATCTTTGGCTTCTCCTCTCGCTGCCGGTCTTGCAGGGTTGGTTATTCAAAGATTTCCTGATTATACACCCTTACAAGTTGCAGAACAAATAAGAGTTAACACGGATTATATTGCCGATATAAATGACCAGTTCTTTGAATATTATCTCGGCACAGGAAGAATAAATGCATATAAAGCATTGAGCAATGCTAATTCAATATCGGTACGCGCGGAAGATTTTGTCTACACCGATCTTTCTAATGGTAATGGTATAGTTGAACCGGGGGAAACTTTTAATCTCGGTGTTGTCTTTAAGAATTATTTAAGTCCCGCATCAATCGTACAAGTATCGCTTGAAAGCAGAAGTCAATATGTAACAATAAATCAAGGAAGTTATACTATTGGCAGCGTCGGTACTCTTGAAGAAACAAACAATTTTGCCTCGCCGTTTTCTTTTTCGGTTTCTGAGGATATTCCTGTTAATCAAGACATTGAACTGCTTCTTAAGTTTACCAATGGTGCAGAGTATAATGATTTTCAGTTGGTTAGAACCAAGTTCAACACAACATATTTAACGCAAGCGGGCAACAATATTGCGCTTACAATTACCAGCAAAGGAAATCTCGGTTTTAATGATTATGGACAGCTTCCTTCCGAAGGAGACGGGCTGTTTTTTAATAACGGCGAAAATTTATTGTTTGAAGGAGCGCTAATTTACGGTAGTTCGCCGGCATCGGTAATGGATGCCGCCCATGTTGATTATCTGCAAAACCAGAGCGAAGATTTTAAGCCTATTGTTCCTTTCAGCATAAGCATTCCTGGCGAATACGCCGACTATGAAGGGTTTACAATGTTTAACGATGACTTAGCCGAAGAAAAACTTGGCATACAAACCGAACTATTTACATACAGTTTCTCGCAGGAAGAATACAGCGATTTTATTATTCTCCGATACAGGTTCACAAATAACAGCGATACGACTATTCGCACTTTTCATGCCGGGTTGTTCTTCGATTTGGATTTTCATGATTTTGATGATGATTATACGGCGTGGGATTTTGAAGACAATTTTGGTTATGTATACGACGCAGACCCTAATCTTAATTCCCGGATTGATGAATATATAGGAGTTGCTTTAATATCCGACACAAAATATGGTTACCGGGCAATGTCGAACGAAGGAAATTACGGAGGCATAAATATTATTAACGGTTACAGCAAAGAAGAAAAATGGCTGACCATCGCAAGCGCTACAACAATTGTTGAGTTTGGTCCGGGAGATATTGCCTTTGCTGTATCTGGAGGACCATATACTTTACAGTCAGGAGAAAGGGTCAATGTTGCTTTTGCCGTTGCCGGCGGCTATTCGTTAGATGAGATAAGAACAGCTATTAAAAACAGCAAATTAGCTTATGGTACAATTCCAACATCGGTAGAGCAGATCGACGAAGTTCCGTTTGAATTTTCTTTATCACAGAATTATCCCAACCCATTTAACCCATCAACAAAAATAAAATTCACTCTTCCAAATGTTGGGGGTGAATATATTCGTCCGCTACAAACAAAATTAATAGTTTATGACATACTTGGCAGAGAGATTACAACCCTGATAAACGAAGAGCTTTCTAGCGGAGTGTATGAAGTTGAGTTTAATGGCAGCGGGTTAAGTAGCGGTGTTTATTTTTACAAATTAACATCCGGCAGTTTTATAGAAACAAAAAAGATGATGATTTTAAGGTAGCTAATATAAATTTGGTGTTAAAATGAAAATCGATACTAAACAGTTTAAAGCCGGGTATAAAAATTTTCGCTTGAAAGATTATTGGACAACGTATAACTCCAAAGTCGACACAAAGGAAACGGGGAAAGATTTACTTGACGAAAATATAGTAAAACTAGCAGAGCTTCAGGATAAATTATATGCTTACGACAGATATGCGATGCTTTTGATTTTTCAAGGCATGGATGCCGCCGGTAAAGACGGCGCAATTAAACATGTGATGAGCGGATTAAATCCTCAGGGCGTTCAGGTTTTCAGCTTCAAGCAGCCCTCCGCAGAAGAAATGGATCATGATTATCTGTGGCGAATAAATAAATCTTTACCGGAAAGAGGAAGAATCGGAATTTTTAATCGTTCACATTATGAAGATGTTTTGATTGTCCGGGTTCATGATTTATTGAAGAAAAGAAAACTCCCGCAGCATCTGGTAACAAAAAACATTTGGAAGGACAGGTTTAAACAAATTAGAAACTTTGAAGAATATCTTTTTAAAAACGGAATTGTTACGATTAAGTTCTTCTTAAATATCTCAAAGGAGGAACAGAAAAAAAGATTCATGAAACGCCTCGAAGAAGAATCCAAGAATTGGAAGTTTTCTGCTTCTGATATTGAAGAACGCAAACATTGGGATGAGTATCAAAAATGTTTTGAAGATGCAATTAACAACACTTCAACCGAATTTGCTCCTTGGTATATTATACCTTCGGATAAAAAGTGGTTTGCAAGATTATTGATATCCGAAATTATTGTTAAGGAAATGAATAAGCTTAAACTCGATTATCCAAAGCTGAGTGAAGAGCAAATAAAAATGCTGGGCGTATATAAAGACAAATTGTTGAAGGAAGATTCTTAATTTTTCATCGTGAGAAACAGTAAATTAAATTTTGTACCGATATGTTTTTCGCTTTCGACAGAAATATCGACATTATTTAATTCGCAGTATTTTTTAACTAGAGCCAAACCCAGTCCATTCCCCTCATACTTCCTAGTATAACCGTGTTCTTCTTGAGTAAAAGGAGAAAACAACCTTGGTAGATACTCTTTTGAAATTCCAATTCCTGTATCAATAATTTCCGCTTTAATTTTATCACCCATACTTGTAATGTTAATGGAGATATTCCCTTTATGAGTGTATTTAATTGCGTTGTGAATTAAGTTGTCAAATATTTGTCTAACCGAGTACTCATCTCCAATGATTTTTGAATCGTTTGCGTTGTTGTTGATAGTAAGAGAAAGTTTTTTTTCGTTTGCAAGCCGGGAAAGTTCCGGGTACAAATTAATCAGGATATCTTGATAAATATCGATCTCAACAAATTTGGATTGATAAGAGCCGGTTTGTAACTGCGACATGTTAAGTATTAAATCAATCGTTCTAATAATTCTTCGCGATGCGTTATCAACAATGCTGAAGCTGTTAAAGAGCTCTTCGCTTAAAACTCCCCGCACTTCATCTTTTATTAAATTGGAAAAACTAAAGATCACGTTAATCGGCGTTCTTATTTCGTGGGACATTTGCGCCAGGAACTCGCTTTTTAATTTGTCCGATTGTTCGGCGGTGTTCTTTGCTTCAATTATTTTTTCTTCTGCGTGCTTTTGATTGGTAATGTCTTCGATAATTCCTTCATAATAAATGACATTTCCCTTGCTGTCTTTAACGGCACGCGCGCTTTCTCTTATATTAAATGTTGAACCGTCTTTTCTTTTAGCTACAGTCTCGAAACCGTGAAGTTCTCCTTTTCTATTCATTTCTTCTATAAAGTAATCTCTAGTTGTAGGATTGTCATACAAAGCTTTAGATGCCTCCATATTTTTAAATTCAACAACCGAGCGGTACCCTAACAATTTACATAAAGCGGGGTTTGCCATAATGATTTCGCCGGAGGGGGTGGTGCGGTAGATTCCCAATATTGCATTTTCATATAAACTACGGAATCTTTCCTCGCTTTCTTTTAAAGCCTGTTCAGCTTTAAATTTTTCCGTTACATTTCTTAATGCGCCGGTTATACCGATTACGGTACCATCATCATCTTTAATAGGAGACTCGGAAACCTGAACATAAATTCGGTTCTTATCTTTCCGCATTAATTCAAGCAAATATTCTTCTTGTTTTTCCCCGGTCTGAATTGCTCTCGAGGTATTCATAAAGCCTATTTGATTGATGGGGTTGTCGGTTGTAAGATCTGTCCACTTAATCATTAATTCAACGGGAGTATAACCAAGGAATTCAAAGCATTGTGGGCTTACATATTTTAGCACATGGTTTGTATCGTGAATGTAGAACATCTCATTGCTATGCTCAATAATGTTTCTAAGCTTTTGTTCGCTTTCTTTTAATGCATTCTCTGTTCGTTTTCTATCGGTTATATCCCGCAGCATTCCGATAATGGAAAGCTTACTATCTAGAACAGCCCTAGAACCAAAAACTTCAGCATAAATTATTTTACCTGTTTTTGTGATACCCCTAAATTCGTAATGGAGACTCGATATCTCTTCGTTAAGTCGCTTTTGAATATTTTCATTTACCAATTCCCGGTCATCGGGATGCACAACATCTTTAGGCGACAACTTGTTTATGATTTCCTCGGGTTCATATTCAAAGGTTTTTGCCAAATGAGGGTTAACATAAGTAAGAAGTCCATCAGTAATTATGTATATGCCGATCATAGACTGTTCAACAAGAGTTTCATATTTGCTGGCAAAGTTAATCGCCTCTATCTCTACTTTCTTTTTTTCGGATACATCAAGCTGCACAACTTGCAGAGCCGGTCTGCCGTTGTAATTAATAAATGAAGCAAGGACTTCAATCCAATAGATTGTTTCGTCTTTTCTTATCGCTCTAAATTCTTGTTTGGGTGAAATTCTTTTCCCTTCAAAACTTAATCGCATTAGCTCAAAAAGTCTCTCTCTATCATCCGGATGAATTAAATGTTTCACGCCGTTCATATCTAACTCAATCAACTCATTCATTGAGTAACCGGAAATTTCTGCCGCCCGTTGGTTGGCAAAAGCAATTCTAAAATCTTGTATGATAAATATTGCTTGAAGTGAATTTTCTATTATACTTTTGTATGCATCTTCAAAATTATCGGACGCTTTCTTTTCCTGAAAAATAATATGAACTGCTTTTTTTATTTCATCATCATAATCGACAAGCTCTGCATTTAGCTCGAACACTTTTTTGCGGTTCTCTTTGGATTTTAAGATAACGGTTTCTTGGTAAGAAGCTATTTCTTTTGAGAAAAGTTTTTTGATGTTCTTTTTAATTGCGCCGTGCTTATTTTCTGCAGAGATAAAATTGATAAAATCCCGGCTTATAATGTCCTCTTTTATGTTTCCAACTAATTCTGCAAAGAAATCATTTACAAACAAAACTTTATCTTTGTCGTCAACTGCAGCCATCGGGAACGGAGTGTTATTAAATAACACATCTGCCTTTTGTTTATTCATCGAAAGAGATTTATACCGCTCAACTTCAAAGGCAAGTTTGTCTAAGCGGTTAACAAGTTCGGGCAGAGAAAGTCCGCCGTGTTTTGAGTGTGGTTTTTCCATTCTGGCGCTAATTCTGATTCATGTAATAGAGTAATAAAAAGTTAAGGAGAACAGGTGCTATATACAACTTTGATTCAAACAAAACAGATTGACCATTGAATCATTACAATTAATTATTGAACATTACTGAATACTTTGTAAGACCATGGTTCAAGATTTAATTCATCGTTTCCGGTAATAAAAATTTTTTCGCCGGAAATGGCATCTAAATAGCTGCCGGCTATAGATCTGTTGTTTAATTTTATTGTTTGCGGGTTTGCAGAGAGATTTATAATTACAAATACTTTATCGCCTTCTTTATCTCTTAGAAATGAATATACTTGTTTGTCTTTCCCTGTTTTTATTTTTTGAATTTTCCCACCGAAGTTTCCGTTCCACAAAGCTTTATTTTCTTTTTTCAAGACAAATAGTTTTTTATATAAATCATAAAACCGATGTTCCTTCCACTCAATTACATCTTTTTCAAAAAATTCAAGACGTTTATCAAGCCCGGCTTCCTGTCCGCTGTATACAAGCGGCATCCCTTCAACGGTAGCCGAAAGGACGAGCATTGCTTCGGCAGCGTCTCCCATTCTTTCAAATACTGTTCCGTTCCAGGAATTCTCATCGTGATTAGATGTAAAAGTCATTCTATATGCTTCTTCAGGATATTCTTTTCTTTCTGACTTCCAATATTTATCTAAATCTTCAACCGATTTTTCTCCTTTTGCAATATCATTCATAAGATGATGTAAATCCCAAGCATAAGTCATATCGAATGCATATTCATGCAATTCGGGAGTTTCCCATTCGGCTAGCATAAATACCGGTTTAATTTCATCAAGCTCTTTTCTTACCTCGTTCCAAAATACTGTTGGAACCATTCCGGCAACATCGCATCTGTATCCGTCAATATCGCATTGTTCAACCCAAAATTTTAATGCGCCTTTCATATACTCCCACAACTCTTTGTTGTCATAATTAAAGTCAATAACATCACTCCAATCCGGAACCGGGGGAACAAAATTTCCGTCATCATCCGTTGTAAAAAATTCAGGATTAGTTTCCACTAGATTGTTATCCCATGCGGCGTGATTAGCAACCCAATCAATTATAACATACATACCCATCTCGTGAATTTGATTAACAAGAGATTTAAACTCATTAATTGTACCGTGTTCCGGATTAACAGCCATGAAATCTTTTACGGAATAATAACTTCCCAAAGATCCTTTTCTATTTTTTTCTCCGATAGGATGAATAGGCATAAACCAAAGTATATCTATTCCCATTTCTTTTAATCGAGGCAGATGTTCGGCAAAAGCATTGAATGTTCCCTCTTCGGTAAATTGTCTTAGGTTAACTTCATATATAACTGCATTTTTACTCCACTCGGGGTGGGTTACATAACTTTTCTGGGCAAGTATTTTGAAACCGAAAATTGATATCATAAGCAAAATTATTATTGTTTTGTTTTTCAATTTTTCCTCAAATTTGTATGAAGATATAAAAATGTTTCTGTTTTAAAATTACCAAATAATTAATAGATTTTAATCATATTTTAGTAAAAAAGAGCTAACACAAATGAAAAAATATTTTGATGACCCGGTAATCAAATTCTTTGTGAGTATAATCGGTCTGGCAGTAATATTTATCGTTTTAAGAGAACTGCATCATATATTTATTCCGTTTGTTATCTCGTATTTTCTGTTTTTCATATTCGAACCGCTGAATAAATTTTTAGTCGAGAAAAAGATTCCTTCGGTCCTTACAATATTCGTTGATCTTTTCATAATGATATTAATTATTTGGGGTATTTCAAGAATTGTTATAGAATCGTTCAGCAGATTTGCCGAGCAAATAAATGTATACGAACAAAAGCTGAACAGCATTGTAAGTAACACGGCAATCTCGATAGGAATAGAAGATCCGTTCTTTACAGAATTCAGTTTACTCGGTATTATAGAAGACCTTGATTACGGAGGAATTGCCGGCAGCTTCTTTACTTCAACTCTCACAATTTTTTCTACAACTTTTTTTGTTTTGTTCTTTTTTATTTTTATAAGTATCGGGCACAAAAATCTTTACGAAGTAGTTAAGGGGCGGTTTGTCGATAGGCAAGTTAAAGGATCGCTTAAAAAAATCAAGAAACAGATTAAGAAACAGGAAGTACCGGTTAACGAAAGCACAAACACGTTAGAAAATCTCAAGGTTAATCGAGGCGTACAAATAGAAAAAACTTTTAAAGACATTACTTCACAAGTGCAAAGATACATTGCGACAAAGTTTTTGCTTAGTTTGCTCACCGGTTCATTAGCGGGTTTTATACTTTGGATATTCGGCGTTGACTTCTTTGTTGTTTGGGGCGTCTTTGCTTTTTTGTTGAACTTTATACCGAACATCGGGTCAGCTATTGCTGTAATTTTACCCGCGGTTATGACGCTTGTTCAATACGAATCCCTCGGATATGCTCTTTTGGTTACCGCCATCCTTATTGTAATTCAGACTATAATCGGTAACGGAATAGAGCCTAAAATCTTAGGAGATAGATTGGGATTAAATCCGCTTGTTATTCTACTCTCATTATTATTGTGGGGATATATTTGGGGAATTGTGGGAATGTTTCTCTCTGTTCCGTTAACGGCAGTCGCAAAAATTATCATGTCAAACTCGCACTCGGAGAATTTAAATTTTATAAGTGATTTAATGGGGAACTAACTCGCAAAACAATCGAAAAGAGGAAAGGAAAGAATATCATAGAGCAAAATCTAACACAAAATTTTTAGTGAAAACGAAATTCCCTAATGCATTGTTTTTTAATTAGTTAAAACCCCGCTCCCGAAACTCTTAGAAACCCTGCACAAAGAGCCTAAACCCCCTGAAGTAAAAAAATTAATAATGCTTTAACACAAAAATTTTATTATATTTCTGCTAATTGAGAATAATTTATTTATTAATTAAGGATGGTTGAAGTTAAGCTGATGATCCAAGCATGGCAATTACCCCGACTAAGTCGGGGAGGAAAGTCCGAACTCCGTAGAGCAGGGTGCCGGGTAACGCCCGGGTTCCGCATTGCGAAAGCAGCCGGAAACGGCTAGTGCCGCAGAAAAAATACTACCAGTCAAACTGACTGGCAAAGGTGAAAAGGCGGGGTAAGAGCCCACCGCTCCGGTAGTAATACCGGAGGTCCCTTTATTGGGAATCCGTCATTTGACGGATCAAGGTAAACCCCACTCGGAGCAAGGTCAAGCAGAAGGTTCCTTCTTTTTTGAAGCGCGGGTTGCTCGCCCGTTTTCCTTCGGGTAGACCGCTAGATTCCAATAGTAATATTGGAACAAGATAAATAATTGCCGTCCGTCAACCGACGGATTACAGAATTCGGCTTATATGCTTGGACTTTTAGCTTTTCTTCTCCAGTGTTAACTATGTTAAAAAAACGCTGGAAGCTTAAAGAAGGCAGTAACCAGACAGATGTTCTGGCTCTTGCCGACAGCCTAAATATATCCCCCGTTTTAGCCAACCTTTTAATTGCAAGAGGCATCTCAAACTTTCACGAAGCAAAATCATACTTCCGCCCATCTTTAGACGGAATGCACGATCCTTTTTTGATGAATGGAATGGAAGAAGCCTCTATTAGAGTTATTAATGCAATTACAGGAAATCAAAGAATTGCCGTATACGGCGATTATGATGTTGATGGTACATGTTCGGCAGCGTTAATGTATTTGTTCCTCAAAGAACTTGGCGCAAACGTGGAAATTTATATTCCCAATAGATTAACCGAGGGATATGGTTTGTCAATTGAAGGCATCGATTATCTTAAAGAACAAAAGACCGATTTAATCATCACGGTTGATTGCGGAATTACCGCGGTTGAAGAAATTAACCATGCAAATACTATCGGTATCGATTCCATAATTTGTGATCACCACAAGCCGAAAGAAATAATTCCAAATGCGGTTGCCGTTCTTGACCCGCTAAAACCGGGCTGTAATTATCCGTTCAAGTTTCTTTCAGGTGCCGGAGTTGCCTTTAAACTCGCTCAAGCCATAGGTAATAGAATCGGGCATAAAGATATGGCTCTGAAACATCTTGACCTGGTTGCTCTTGCCGGTGCCGCGGATATCGTTCCTTTGGTTGATGAAAACAGAATTCTTGTAAGAGAAGGTCTTGATTTGATAAACCGTAATCCAAGACCAGGTATTCTTGCTTTAATAAGAAGTGCGAGAATGGAACCGGGAAATTTAAGCGCCGGACAAATTGTTTTTACAATTGCACCTAGAATAAATGCAGTCGGAAGATTAGGGGATGCAATTCGTGCTGTCGATTTATTTATTACACAAAACCCCGAGGATGCAATTAAACTTGCAGAAGTTCTTGAAAGCGAAAACCAGCAAAGAAGAAAAATTGACGAAGCGACCTTTTCACATGCGGTTGAACTTGTTGAAGGAGATCACGATTTTCATGAAAATTATGGAATCATTTTACATGATGATAATTGGCACCCCGGAGTTATTGGTATTGTCGCTTCGCGGCTGGTTGAAAAATATTATCGTCCTTCGATAATGCTTTCTACAATTGACGGTGTTGCAAAAGGTTCTGCCCGAAGTATTTCCGGGTTTAATATTTATAAGGCTCTAGAATATTCCGAAGATCTATTGTTGCAATTTGGAGGTCATGAAGCTGCCGCCGGATTAGCTATTGAAATTGATAAAATTCCAGAATTCAAAAAGAGATTCAATAATTATTTACGGGAAAATCTATCGCAAGAAGAAATTCTCCCTGAAATTCATATTGATACTAAGGTTTCTCTTTCCGAAATAACACCAAAATTTGTTAGAATACTAAATCAATTCGCTCCGTTCGGACCGGGAAATATGAGACCGGTTTTTTTATCTGAAAATGTTCAGCTTGTTTACCCACCCAAAATTGTTGGTACGAATCACCTTCTAACATGTGTTAAACAAAACGGCAACGATAAAATTTTCGATTCGATCGGATTCAATCTCGGATATTTTGCCGACAAGATTGATAAAGAAAAAAATCTTGTTGATATGGCATTCACCATTGAAACGGTCGTTAAAGACGGAAAATCTTATCCGCAGCTTAGAATAAAAGATCTAAAAGTAAAAGAGAAAGAACTAGTAAGTAATTAGGAGAAACAGTTTATGTCCGGTCACTCAAAATGGTCGACTATCAAAAGAAAGAAAGCAGTTATTGATGCCAAACGCGGCAAGATATTTACGAAGCTTATAAAAGAAATAACGGTTGCCGCAAGAAACGGCGGCGGAGACCCAGACGCAAATCCGCGGTTACGGCTTGCGGTTGATAATGCGAAAGCAGCAAACATGCCTGCCGATAATATTGAACGTGCGATCAAAAAAGCAACAGGCGAGCTTGAAGGCGTTAGTTATTCCGAAATGACTTATGAAGGATACGCTCCCGGTGGTGTCGCCGTTATGATCGAAAGTGTAACGGATAATAAAAATAGAACTGTTGCCGAAATACGTCATGCATTCAGTAAACACGGCGGCAGTATGGCAGAATCCGGTGCGGTATCATATGGATTTGATCGTAAAGGAGTTATAGCCATTCCATCTCAAGGTAAAACAGAAGATGATATTATGGAAATAGTGTTAGATGCAGGTGCGGATGACATAACGACAGAAGAAAATTATTTTGAAATAACCACAACCGTTGAAAATTTTGAAAGCGTCAGAAAAGCATTGAGTGGTGCCGGACTAGAGATAGAAAACGCCTCACTTCAATGGGTTGCACAGAATATGATTGAAGTAAAAGGAGAAGAAAGCGAAAGAATCATGAAACTTATCGATATGCTCGAAGATAATGATGATGTTCAAAACGTTTTTACTAATGCTGATTTTGTTGAAGAAGAATAGTAAATAAAATGATTATACTCGGAATCGACCCCGGAACAATTTACACCGGTTTCGGAGTAGTTAAATATTATCGAAATCAACTGAGCTTGATTGATTCCGGTATAATTAAAACACCTGCCGTTAAAGAAATGGCTCCACGCCTCGAAGCAATTTACAATGAACTTACTTTATTAATAAGAAAATACGATCCCGATGCCTTTGCACTCGAAACAGCATTTTATGGAAAGAATGTTCAATCGGCTTTAAAGATTGGATATGCACGAGGTGTTTCAATGCTTGCGGCAAAACATAATAATTTAGATACCGCGGAATATAGCCCAAGGGAAGTTAAAAAATCTGTGGTCGGAAACGGAGCTGCATCAAAAGAACAGGTGCAGTATATGATCAAAAAACTTTTGAGTATAAGAAAAACAAAAATTAAATTTGATGAAACGGATGCACTTGCAGTTGCAATCTGTCATGCATTCAAAATGACATCACCGCTAAAAAATGCGGGAAGCTGGAAAAAATTTGTAGAAGCAAATCCTGATAAAGTACTAAGTAGATGATCATTGTTAGCGTCTTAATAGTCAATAGAAAATAATCAATAGTAAATCGATATGATTGGATATTTAACCGGTAAAATAATTTCAAAGAAGCCGACAAGAATTTTACTCGATGTAAACGGTGTCGGATATACCGTCAATATATCCATTTCTACTTTTGAGAAACTTCCCGATTTAAATGAATCAGCGTCTTTATTTATTCATACTTCCGTAAAGGAAGATGCGATTGATTTGTACGGTTTTTTTACTCCATCCGAAAAAGAAATGTTTGAACTGCTAATCAGTGTTAGTGGAATTGGTCCAAAGTTAGCGCAAAGTTTATTATCGGGCATTCAAGTTGATGAATTAAAATATGCTATTGATGAAGGCAATTTATCGAGAATAACAGCCGTGCCGGGTATAGGAAGAAAGACAGCCGAAAGATTGCTGGTTGAGTTAAGAGATAAAATAAATAAACTTACCGAAAAATTTGAACCCGCCGAAGCGGGGGCACCCTCATCTATAAGATCGGATGCCATCGCAGCTCTTGTTAACCTGGGTTATAATCTTAAAACAGCCGAAAAGATTGTCCGTGATGTAATGAATTCACGAACATCAATTACAATTGAAGATGTTATCAAGGAAGCACTCTCCCAATTAAATAAATAACTATCCTATTAACGAATAAGCTATCTCATCAAGCTCGAGTTCGGTAATCTTATACTTAACCCGATTTCTATCTTCAATGTTTCCGATACTTTCAGTAGTAAGATGAACAATTTTATTTGTAACTCCCTCGCCTTCCAAATTCAGTTGAGATTGATAAATAAGCGAAGAACTATGTATTTGGTATTCTCCTTCTTTTCCGATAAATGTAGTCACATCGACCTCTTTCGTTTAATTTAGGACATAAGGTGCATTTTGCGTGCCACAGCATAAAATTGCGTGGGGAACGCATAATCTGCATTCCTTTTAATGAAATTGTAACAAATTAAGATGTGGTGTCTCGAAATTTATTGAAGGATATGATTTACTCGCTCATTCATATTGTGTCCACATTCGTAATACTTTTACTATTTTCTCTTTATCGTAAATTTGATAAACAACCCTGTGTTGAATATTTATTCTGCGTGAGTATACTCCGGTTAAATCACCGACCAACTTTTCATATCGTGGAGGAGTTTTACGGGGATCCTGCTCAAGAATTTTTAAAACTTTTGAGGCTTTTTCTTTGAGACCTGATGAAGCTATTTTCTTTGCGTCTTTCTGGGCTTGCTTAGTATAAACAACTTTCCACTTTACCATTCTAATTTTTCGGAACTTTTTTCAAGCGGTTCTTTCATTCCCTTTAGAATAGAATCTCTCATTCCGGGAATTGAAACAAGGTAAAGTGTTTCTTGAATAGACCTCCAATCGTCTTCTGATAACAGAACGGCATTAGATCGCTTGCCTGTTATTTGAATAGGCTCATTTTCTGTTGATGCGGCATCTATGAGTTTATATATGTTTGCTCTCGCTTCTGTTGCTGTTACTGTTTTCATTTGTTCACCTCAAAACAAACGTACGTAATTACGAGCGGAATATCAAGAATTAAATATCCGGATGATTTTTCAACATTTTCAAAAATCCGGCATAACTAACACAAAGATGTTCTGCTGCTTTTGTTTTATTGCTATCGAATTTTCTGAGCGCTCTGTAAATTAGCCACCGCCTATTAAGATATAATGTCTCGAAATCGAAGGGTTCTACTTTATCATTTTCTCCAACTTTGAAATTTCATCTCTAAGCGAAGCGGCTTTTTAGAATTCGAGCACTTTAGTGAATTATAAATTATATGCTTTATGCGATTGATTTATTAAGAAATTGTGATTATTATTTAACAAGAGAGAGAAGGAATTAAATGTATGGTTGAAAGAATAAATATCGATCCGAATATTTGTCATGGAAAACCCGTTATAAAAGGAACAAGGGTGTTGGTATCAAATATCCTCAGCGAACTTTCTCTTGGCAAATCATTTGATGAAATTATTGAAAATTACCCAAATATCACGAAGGAAGATATAGAGGCGGCGCTAAACTTCGGCAGTTACCTTTCAAACTATGAAACATTTCCCTACGATGTGAAAACACCATGAAGTTCTTTTTAGATGAAAACTTTCCAAAGAAAGTTGCTGGTCTACTAAATGAAAATGACCATGAAGTTATTGATATTCGAGGCACGAAAAACGAAGGAATAACTGATAAAGAAATATTTAAGCTCGCTCAAAAAAATAAAGCTATCTTTTTAACAACCGACAAAGATTTTTTTCATACGATACCATTTAATTTTACCAAACATTCCGGGGTTGTTGTAATTGCTCTCGACCAACCCAACAGCGAAAAAATATTGGAAAAAATTATGTGGCTGTTAAACAATTTTGATTTATTAAAACTCCCAAACAAAACTCTTCTACTTAGAGAAACCACATATTTTGTAAGATAATTAAAATCTTATTCTCTACTTTATCATTTTCTCCAACTTTGAAATTTCATCTCTAAGCGAAGCGGCTTTCTCGAACTCCAAATCTTTTGCGGCGATGTGCATTTCTTCACGCATTTGTTCTATTAATTCTTTTCTTTGATCTTGTGTCATGTATCGAATTACCGGTTCCGCAACTTTTGTGAAGTATGCTTCTTCTTTCTCCCTGTCTTTCTTACGTATGTCCGCTATAGATGTACCGGACATAATCTGTTCGCGGCTTTTCAAAATAGTTTGCGGAGTAATCCCATGTGCCTCGTTATACTCCATCTGAATTTTTCGTCTTCGTGTGGTTTCGTCAATGGTTTTTTTCATTGACTGAGTAATTATATCCGCATACATAATTACTTTTCCGTTCACATTACGGGCGGTTCTTCCTGCAGTTTGCATTAATGATCTTTCACTTCTCAAAAACCCCTCTTTGTCGGCATCGATAATTGCAACCAGAGAGACTTCCGGCAAATCCAACCCTTCTCTTAATAAGTTAACGCCGACGAGCACGTCAAAATCACCTATTCGCAAATCACGAATGATTTCAACACGTTCGAGTGCATCAATATCGCTGTGAATGTAACGGACGTTTATATTAAGTTTATCAAGATAATCCGATAAATCTTCCGCCATTTTTTTTGTTAAGGTAGTAACAAGAATTCTTTCTTTTAAGACAACACGTTTTCTAATTTCACCGATCAAATCGTCAATCTGTCCTTTTACCGGTCTAACTTCAATTTCAGGGTCGAGCAAACCGGTTGGTCTAATAATTTGTTCAACATAAGCACCTTTAGATTGGCTGAATTCGTAATCAGCCGGAGTGGCGCTAACGTAAATTACTTGGTTGGTAAGTTCTTGAAATTCTTCAAATTTTAGTGGACGATTATCCATTGCAGAAGGAAGTCTGAAACCGTGTTCAACCAAAACTTCCTTTCTTGAACGGTCCCCGAGATACATTCCTCTAATTTGTGGAATAGTAACGTGTGATTCGTCAACAATCAAAAGATAATCTTTCGGAAAATAATCGAATAAACACGATGGGCGAGAACCTGCCGCTCTGCCGTCCATATGTCTTGAATAATTTTCAATTCCGGAACAATACCCGAGCTCTTTAATCATTTCCAAATCATAACGAGTTCGCTGTTCTAATCTCTGTGCTTCCAGATATTTTTCTTGAGACCAAAAGTACTCGAGTCGTTCTTTTAATTCTGCTTCAATATCCTTTACAGCCCTTTTTATTTGATCTTTGTTTGTAACAAAGTATTTAGCCGGATAAATAGGAACGGAATCAACTTCATTTATAACATTACCTGTAATCGAATCAATAATTGACAACCGTTCAATTTCGTCTCCCCACAATTCAATTCGAACAGCTTCTTCGTTTTGATAAGCAGGAATAACTTCAATTACATCGCCGCGTGCGCGGAAGGTGCCCCTTGTAAACTCCGCATCGTTTCTTGTATAATAGATATCAATTAGTTTTCGTAAAAGTTTTTTTCTTTCGATAGATTCACCTTTTTTGAGAAAGAGAATCTGTCTTGCATATTCATCCGGTGCACCGATACCATAAATTGAACTTACACTGGCAATTATAATTACGTCGTTTCTTCCTTCAATTAATGAGGTAGTAGCTCTTAACCGTAGTCTATCAATTTCTTCGTTAATTGAAAAGTCTTTTTCTATATATAAATCTTTCTTCACAACATAAGCTTCGGGTTGGTAGTAATCGTAGTAACTAATAAAAAATTCGACGGCATTGTCGGGAAAGAAAGATTTGAATTCCGAATAAAGCTGTGCCGCTAAAGTTTTGTTATGAGATATTATTAATGTGGGTCGGTTAACGTTTGTAATTACATTAGACATTGTAAAAGTTTTACCGCTTCCGGTAACACCAAGCAGCACTTGATGCTTATCGCCGCGCAATATACCATCAGTTAATTCGTTAATCGCTTTCGGTTGGTCGCCGGTCGGTTTATAATCCGAAACAAGTTCAAAATTTTTCATTCGCTCTTCATCTTCTCTAACAATAAACGGAAAAAATTATCTCACAAATTAATATTGCTCTTAATCATAATCATAATCTTACTCTCAATCCTAATTCCTAATCCTTACATCATGAGCATGAAAAGAATTATTTCTGTTTAAGTGACCAACCAGCACAATTGTTGGCGCGTCGTTCATTCCCGGGGGAAGCGAAGAGGGCCCGCTTACAAGAACCTCTCTGCCGTCGGCATCAATAACATAAAAAATTGATTCACCGGATGCGCGGTCAAGACGAACACCCTTTTCTTTAACAAGAGAAACAATTATTTCATGCGAAGCGTGACTGTTCGGGTCAAATTTCGAAAACGATCCCAGACCATCACGCGGGGCAAAGTAACCGAAATACATTATTGCAACTGCAGCTATAATTAATACCGGGAGTATAAATTTTTGCATCTTCTTCATATCATTTCCTTTCGTTGAACTTTTTGATTTTTTTTATTCCGAATAGAACCGGAAATATACGCAAAGACATAGTTTTTTGTAAAAAAAATCGAAATGTAATTTTGAATCACTATCATTTATTGCCGTTATTTTCCCAAATACACATTTTTGGTTATGTTTGAACCATTAAATTAAAATCAAAAGGAACATATAATGAAAATATTGGTTTTCTCGCTTTTGTTTGCTCTAATAACATTAAGTATAAACGCACAAGATCAACCGGATACTACATTAAATAGATGGATGCCCGGCGTTGTTGCAGGTCTGAATATAAGTCAAATAGCATTCAGCAATTGGACGCAGGGGGGCGAAAATTCGTTAGCATGGACAATTACGGGAAAGTTTAATGCAATGTATAAAACCGAAAAGTGGGAATTCAAGAATGAATTAAAAGCCGTATATGGTCAAACAGAAATTGCCAGTGATGGAGTTAAAGTTACCGATAACGAACTTTTTATGGAAACAGTTTTTTCTTACAATATTGGGTGGGTTGTTGATCCTTTTATAGGCAACAATATTTTAACTCAAATTTCTACCGGATACGATTATACCGATACAGATAAAATAGAAATTGCGGACTTTTTTGATCCCGGTTACATTACACAATCTATTGGTTTTACATATGGGCAAAGTAAAATAGTCCAAACACGTTTGGGTCTAGCTTTCAAAGAAACAATAACAAGCAGCTTTACAATGTACTCCGACGATCTCGACACGCCTGATAAAATAGAAACATTCAAATTTGAAACCGGTATTGAGAGCGTTACCGACTTAAAAATACCAATTGATGAAAACACGGCTTTTGTTTCTAAACTTGGCTTATTCTCCGCATTCGATCGATTTGACGTATGGGATGTAAGGTGGGATAATTTAATTACGGCAAAGATTAACAACTGGTTGAATGTTAATTTAACTTATTTACTTATCTATGATAAAGTGCAGTCGCCGACAGCACAGATGAAACAAGGATTGCAGCTTGGTATTACATATACGATTTTATAGAGAGTAAATTTCTAATATATTTCAGCAATACTAAAAATTTAGAAAATTAGTTTACAACAGGCTTCGGGAAAATAATGCATAAAGAAATTCATAAATGGTTCAGTAAAGCTTTATTCAAAGATATGGAAATAGCGGTTTACGGTAATTACGGGTATGCATTACTCCTTTTCCCGACTGCTGCTGCGGATTTTTTGGAGTACGAAAGATTCCACTTAATTTATTCCATCGGTCATCATATAAAATCAGGTAAAATAAAGGTCTTCTGCGTTAATACGGTTAACAATGAATCCATTCTTAACTCACAAAATGAACCGGGTCATAGGTCAATTCGTCATGGTCAATTCAATAATTATATTTTTTCTGAAGTCGTTCCCTTTATACATTCTCACTGTAAGGGATTAGTCCCGATAGTAACCGCCGGAGCTTCGGTTGGAGCTTATCATGCCGCAAATTTATTTTTTCAAAGACCTGATATATTCAGCGGGATGATTGCAATGAGCGGTGTTTATGACATTAAATATTATGTAAGGGATTATTACGACGATCATTGCTATTTCAACTCACCGGTGGATTATTTACCGAATATAAACGATCACACCGTTTTGGAACAGATGCGAAAAAGTAAAATTGTAATTGCATCCGGTCAAGGAGCTTATGAAGACCCCGAATCATCACGGAGACTTTCTGATATTCTTAACGCAAAAAGTGTTCCCCATTGGCTGGATCTGTGGGGACATGATATGCGCCACGATTGGCCCACCTGGCGTGCTATGCTTCCTTATTTTATTGATAAGATTTGATTCGAAAAAATTTTGTGTTGATAAAATATGTAACCGCATACAAGCTGAACGTTGATGATCGTCAGACTTCGCTCGTTAGAGTCCGGGAGACTCCAACGGAGTCTTCGACCGAACTCCCGACAGGGTGCGTCGAGGTCTGACGACTGGCGAGTCACTTGCTTTAGACCTTCCACGCTGCTAGCATATAATTCACCTTATTAATATTCTGGATGTTTTAAAAATTAAAAATAATTAAGACACATAGTCCGATGTTCTTAATTACAAACAACAAAAAATTAATTAATTGACTTGCAATTTGTTTGTGTTTTTTGCAATTTGATTACCGCCATCAGATTGGCGAAATCAACAATAATATTTAGGAGGAATAACATGAAAAAGTACCTAGTATTATTAGTTATTATTTTATGGGGGGGG
>LNQE01000817.1_pt1 | contig 20153 bp, 21 predicted proteins | sample 603111 | NCBI WGS metagenome assembly LNQE01 (sample SAMN04260313, study PRJNA301899) | hydrocarbon metagenome | isolation source: hydrocarbon-contaminated ditch | place: Germany: Bremen | collected 1998
GTACCGGACTAATGGGAAAACCGATGTCGCAGAAAATAAAGGATGCCGGTTTTAATATTACTGTATATAATAGAACAATTGAAAAAGCAAAAGTACTTTCGAATTATGGAATTGATGTTTCCAAATCTTCAACAAAATTAATAGAATCAGTCGATGTTATTATTACAATGCTTTCCGATTTTAACGCAATTGTGAGTTCATTGTTCTCGGATAAAACTGCATTTGAAAATAAAACAGTAATTCAAATGAGTACAATCTCTCCGAAAGAAAGCATTTTATTAAAAGAACGAATTAATAAATTAGGCGGAAAATATTTTGAAGCACCTGTTCTCGGAAGCCTTCAGCAAATTGAAGAGGAAAAATTAATTGTCCTTGTTGGTGGTGCCGAAGATGACAAAAATAAGTATGAAAAATTATTCGAATCATTTAGCAACAAAATTGTTTACATAGGTGAAGTGGGGAAGGCGGCTGCAATTAAATTATCACTCAATCAATTGATTGCATCCGAAACCGCAGCATTCTCAATGAGTTTGGGTTACTTGCGGGAAAATAATGTTGACGTTGAAAAATTTATGGATATTCTTCGAGGAAGTGCGTTATACGCACCTACCTTTGATAAAAAACTTAACAATTTTTTGGAACGTGATTTTGATAATCCTAATTTCCCTCTTAAACATCTTTTGAAGGATGTAAGATTAATGATAAGTGAGTTTCAACAAAATGGAATTAATACGTTACCTCTTGAGGGTGTTGAAGAAATAATTAAAGAAGGAGTTGAAAAAAAATTATCCGAGAAAGATTATCCATCGCTTTACAATGTTATTCATCCTCCCCCAAAGAGTTAATTATTATATTGACAGTTAATTATAACCATTCAATAATATTTCACTTTGCCCAAAGAGGCATTGTATCAAGATCAATATTAAATACGAAAACACCGATAACTAAAACAACTAAGGTGATAACTATTATTCCTATGATGTTGAGTGCAAAACCGCATTTTACCATCTCATAAATTTTAACTCTTTGACTGCCGAAGATTATTGCGTTAGGAGGTGTGGCAACCGGAAGCATAAAAGCCATCGATGCAGATAGTGTCGCAGTCAACATAAGAAATAAGGGATTAATTCCGATTGCAACCGAAACCGAGGCAAGTATTGGCAGAATCATTTCTGTTGTTGCTGTGTTGGAAGTTAATTCTGTTAAGAAATTTATAAACATTGCAACCAACAAAATCATAATTATATGAGAGATATTTCCGAGACCGACAAAAGATGATCCGATGTATTCTGAAAGTCCGCTTGAAACAAAACCTTTTGCCAAGGCGAACCCGCCTCCGAACAACAATATTATTCCCCAAGGAATTTTCTTAAAAACAGATGCATCTAAAATTGTTTTGGATTTATCAACACTTTTTCGTGTTGGAAAAACAAATAGTATTATTGACATCGCAATAGCAACGGTACCGTCATTAATATAACCCGGATTACCGAAAAAGTTAGACCAACCGGAAATTTGTATAATGCCTAAGTTAAGATCACTTCTGAATATCCAGAGAATTGCCGTCATTGCAAAAACAACAGCAACAACTTTTTCTTCAAAATGCATCTTCCCGATTTTCTTTTGTTCGTCCTTAATTATTTTTGTGTCGATTACCAAATCCTTAGCAAATTTGAAATAAACTTTTGTAAGAAATATCCACGCTATAGAAAGCATGATTATCGTAATAGGTAAACCCATTATCATCCAATCACCGAAAGAAATTTCCGGTGCTTCGGGAAAAATGATTTTTAATATTCTTGTAAAAGATAAATTCGGAGGAGAACCGATAATTGTTGCAACTCCACCAATTGAACATGAATAACCGATTCCAAGCATTAGGGCAACAGAAAAATTATGCGTTCGTTCAACGTTAAATTCTTCCTCTAATTTAATTAAGATTGATAATCCGATTGGTAGCATCATTACTGCAGTTGCAGTGTTTGAAATCCACATTGATAAAAATGCTGATGCTATCATAAATCCGAGAATAATAAAATTTGGTTTGCCTCCAAAGAATCTAATTATCTTAAGTGCAATACGCCGGTGCAGATTCCATTTTTCCATTGCCAAAGCAATAAGAAACCCGCCCAAAAAAAGAAATATTGTTGAATTGATATAAGATGTTGCAGTTTCTTCTCCGTTAAGTATTCCTAAAAAAGGAAAAAGTGCGACAGGAATTAATGCGGTCGCTGCAAGAGGAATTGCTTCAGTAATCCACCAAATTGCCATTAACACTGCAACTGCTGCCATCGGGTGCAAAAGTTGATTATGAGAATCGAATTCTATAATTAGAAATGTGAAAAGAGATGAAGCAAATCCTAAAACTAATCCAAAATTCTGTAGGAAAGTCCGAGATGAATTTTTTTCTTCGATATCAGACATAAAAATCTTTAGATTAGGGAATAATGAACATCTTCACCATTTTAAAATATCTATTTGCAAAGGGACAAACAAAATTTTTTTGTTTTATTTTTTATCATTTGTTAACTATTATTGTTGAAGGAGGGTTTATCACTAAGATAAATATTGTATTTCATTGAATCCTTTATTGAAGACGATGCATCTTATTTAATATTCAAAACGGAGGAATGATGAGTTATTACAAAGCAAAAATTGTTGATCTATCTTTTGACGAAGCGATTCAAAAAGCGACGGATGAACTGAAGAAAGTTGGGTTTGGTATTTTAACTGAAATTGACGTTAAAGAAACATTAAAGAAAAAAATTGATGTTGATTTTAGAAATTACAAAATTCTTGGTGCGTGCAATCCGAAATTTGCACACCAAGCTTTAACAGCAGAGGACAAAATTGGAGTACTGCTTCCGTGTAATGTTATTGTTCAAGAAACGGAAGAAGGAAAAGTTGAAGTCGCTATTATGAATCCGGCTGAAGCGATGTCAGTTGTTAAAAATGATGATCTTGAACCGATTGCCGCCGAAGTAAATAAGCTGCTTGAGACTGCGTTGGAGAACATTTAAAATATTTCATCCCTGCGTTTACCGACGCGGGGTTTTTATTTTAACATCAGGGAAATTTTTTATAAATATCTTTCCGATGCAAAACTCTTTGTACAATTATTGTATCTTCTATCATTTTTAATCCAATTCCATAGCTTCCGAAACGGATTTTATAGTAATTCTTATAAGCTTTGAGCAATTCGATTTTATCTGTATCATAAATAGTTTTAAAGGATGGTAATTCTTGGAAGATGAATTTCTCGATTTTTTGTCTTATTGGGTTAGGAATGGAAGCTAATTCTTTCAGGCATTTTTTGCTGTAAAGAACTTTCACTTTTCTTTAGAAAGTTTATTGTAATATTCTTGTGCCTCTTTTAACTCTAGTTTCTCGGATAGTTCTTCTTCTTTCATTAACTCAACCAGCCCGTAATTTTCCAGAACTTCTTCTATTCGATTGAACGTATCAATATCTAATTGAACTGCTACTCGATTATTATTTTCATCAACTATATATTTTTTCTTTACGGTTTCCATTCGTGATTACCTTTTTGCTTTAATAAAAATATCTATTTTCACGATAGAAAACAATTCAAAATAATTAAGTAATTCAATTCAGAAATCCAGTTCAATTTCTTTTATATTTGATACCTTTAATCCTCCATCCTTTACTTTGTTAGATCGAATCAGAATCTGATGAAGTGATAGAATCTAAAGGTGGTTTTTGCGAAAATTAACAAAATAAACGAAACTTTCTCGATTCGAGAGGTGTCTAAAACTTTTGATTTTAAAAACAAACGAGGGTATTCCGTTGGAAATAACTGAACTGAATGAAAAGATTAAACGCGAAAGCGAATTTATTGATGTTCTTTTTAATGAAATCGGCAAAGTAATTGTCGGACAAAAAGATATGGTTGAACGCCTTGTGATCGGTTTGCTTGGCAACGGTCATATACTTCTAGAAGGTGTTCCCGGCTTAGCAAAAACACTCGCCATCAAATCGCTTTCTTCTTCTATGAAAGCAAAATTTCAGAGAATTCAATTTACACCTGACTTACTTCCTGCAGATTTGATCGGTACATTAATTTATAATCAGAAAGACGGACAATTTGCAATTAAAAAGGGTCCGATTTTTTCAAATTTTATTTTAGCCGATGAGATTAACCGTGCACCGGCAAAAGTTCAAAGTGCTTTGCTTGAAGCTATGCAGGAGCGACAAGTTACAATCGGTGAAAATACTTTTAAACTAGATGAGCCGTTTTTAGTCTTGGCAACTCAAAACCCGATTGAACAAGAAGGCACTTATCCATTGCCCGAAGCACAAGTCGACAGATTTATGCTGAAAATAAAAATCACTTATCCGAACCGTGATGAAGAATTAAAAATAATGAGACAGAATATTACTACTGAATTTCCGACAGTTAACCCGGTAATTGATCCGGCTGATATATTGAAGGCAAGAAAGTTGGTTAATGAAATTTACGTTGACGAAAAAATCGATAAATATATTCTAGATATTGTTTTCGCAACACGTTCACCAAAGGATTTTGGTCTTGATAGATTAACCGATTTAATTAGTTACGGTGGTTCACCGAGAGCAACAATAAATTTGGCTTTAGCTTCGCGCGCAATGGCGTTTATTAAACGAAGGGGTTATGTAATTCCTGAAGATGTAAGAGCTGTCTGTATGGATGTTATGCGTCATAGAATTGCGGTTACTTATGAAGCCGAAGCAGAGGATATTACTTCTGAAAATATAATTACGGATATATTAAATACAATTGAAGTTCCTTAATGAAGTAATCTCATAATTCCTTATTAACTCTTTATTTTACTCTTAATCATAATCTTTATCCAAAACTTGAGACAAATAAGAGTAAGAGCAAGATTATGATTAAGACTGATTAACTATGCTTACAAAAGAATTATTAAAACAAGTCAGACAAATTGAAATACGCACTCGCGGAATTGTTAACGAGGTATTTTCAGGTGAATACCATTCTGTCTTTAAAGGAAGGGGAATGGAATTTTCCGAAGTGCGTGAATATCAAATTGGTGACGACATACGTAATATCGATTGGAATGTAACTGCAAGATTTGGTCATCCCTACATAAAAATATTTGAAGAAGAACGTGAACTTACCGTAATGCTTCTTATTGATATGAGCGGCTCATTATTATTCGGAAGTGCGGAGAAAACTAAGCAAAGAATTGCAGCAGAACTTTCCGCAGTTTTGGCATTTTCCGCTTTGAAGAATAATGATAAAGTGGGTTTAATACTTTTTACCGATCAGATCGAAAAGTTTGTCCCGCCGAGGAAAGGAAGAAGTCACGTTTTAAGAATTATTCGTGATATACTCTCATTTGAACCGCAAGGAAATCAAACTAATATGAGAAGCGCTCTTGAGTATTTTAATTCGGCAATTAAAAAGAAAAGTATTGCGTTCCTTATTTCAGATTTTATGGATGAAGGTTATGAAAAGATAATTCGTATTGTTGGTAAAAAACACGACTTGATTGGAATTGTACTTGAAGATCCCCGAGAAAAAGAATTACCCAAAGCCGGCTTAATTAAATTTAAGGATGCCGAAACCGGTGAGATTCGTGTTATAGATACTAGCAGTAAAATTGTGCGTGATGAGTTTTATACTTTCAGAAAATATAACGAAGAAAAAAGAACTCAGCTTTTCCGTTCAAGCAGAATAGATAAAATAGAAGTAAATACCGATAAATCTTATGTTAAACCTCTGGTTGATTTTTTCAGACTGCGTGAGAAAAGATGGTAAGCAAAATTGTTAAATATTTTTTAGTGATTCTTTTTCTGTCACTTCAATTATTTGCTCAAGACTTTCGTGTACTGACCGAAATAGATTCTGCAAAGTATCTTATCGGTGATTATATTAATATCAAATACCGCATTGAGTACAAAGATGGTATTGGATATCAAATGCCGTCCATAAAAGATTCTGTACATGAACTTTCATTCATTAAGGAGCTTCCGCTGCAGCAGTACAAGAAGGATGATTATTATATAGATGAACACACTTTTGTTTTTTCAAAGTATGATTCCGCAGGCGTAGTCGTTCCTTCGGTCAAATTCAAATACACTGATTCAAATAAAGACGATAAAATAAGTTACTCAAATCAAGTTGAGTTTGTTGTAACTACAATGGAAGTTAATCTTCAAGAAGATATTCAAGATGTAAAAGCTCCTATTCGTATTCCACTTAATTGGTGGATGATATTGCTGTATGTCTTAATTCTTATTTTACTAGCTACTTTGATTTATTTCATCTACCGAAGATATTTAAAGAAGAAAGAAACACTAATTGAAGCTAAACCAATAATCAAAATTCCTCCACACGAAATTGCATTAAAAGCACTGAGGAGCTTGGAAGAACAAAAATTATGGCAGCAAGGTAGGGTAAAAGAATATCATACGGAATTAACCGATATTATTCGCCGCTATTTCGAAGGAAGATTTAATTTTCTTGCGATGGAAATGCCTTCGTCTGAAGTAATAGATAATCTTACAAAAATCAGTAATGGTAAACTATTCGAAAAAGTGGAAAGTTTTTTCAACAATGCAGACCTTGTAAAATTTGCTAAGTTTCAACCTCTTCCTTCAATCAATGAAAAGATGATGATTCAAGCGTATGATATTGTGAAATCAACAAAAGAAACTGTTGCAAACGAATCGGAGGAAGTGAAAACAGATGTTTAATCTTACAAATGTTGAGTTTGCTTATCCTTACGTTTTATACGTTTTGATTATTATTCCACTGCTTGTAATTTGGTATTGGAAGCGAAACAAAAAACATTCACCGGATATAACTTATTCATCGTTAAAAGTTTTCGGAGATTTGAAACCAACGTTACGTGAAAGATTACGACACGTTCCTTTCTTATTAAGATTATTTGCACTTTCTCTTTTAGTTATCGGATTAGCAAGACCACAAACTTATTCAACCGGTGAAACTGTTTATACCGAAGGCATTGATATTGTTCTTGTACTTGATATTTCGGGAAGTATGCTTGCGGAAGATTTCAAACCCAACAGAATTGAAGCAGCTAAAAATGTAATCAACGAATTTATTGAAGCTCGAGTAAGTGATAGAATCGGACTTGTGATCTTTGCTCGTGAAAGTTTTACTCAATGTCCGCTAACAATTGATTATTCCGTATTAAAGAATCTTTTAAAAGATATTACTAGCGGTATGGTAACCGATGGAACAGCGATTGGCAATGCAATTGCAAACGGTGTGAACAGATTAAAGGACAGCGATGCGAAAAGCAAAGTTATGATTTTACTTACCGATGGAGTTAATAACGCGGGAGAAGTTGATCCTTTAAGTGCCGCACAAATTGCAGAAACTTTTGGTGTTAGAATTTATTCAATCGGTGTTGGTTCTCGAGGCGAAGCTCCTTATCCCTTCAATACCCCGTTTGGTAAACGTTATCAGATGGTACCGGTTGAAATCGATGAAGAATTATTACAGCAGATTAGCGCTCAAACCGGCGGTAGATATTTTAGAGCAACAAATAATGAAAAGCTGAAAGAAATCTACAGAGAAATTGATGAACTTGAGAGAAACCGTGTTGAAGTTCTTTCGTATAGAAGCACTAAAGAACTATTTTATTCATGGGTTGGTGCCGGACTTATTCTTTTACTTTTGGAATTAGGATTACTAAGAACTTATTTGAGACGATTACCGTGAGTACTTTTAGATTTGCACATAGCGACTATTTATATCTTCTCTATTTGCTGCCGTTGTTAATTCTACTTTTTTGGTTAACACAAAAACAAAATAGAAAAATATTGGAAGATTTCGCTTCTGCAAAAATGCGTTCCGTTTTGATGCCTTATTACAGTCGTGTTAAAACTTTCATCAAGTTTGGAGTACTTATTTTCAGTATTGTTTTGTTAGTCTTTACATTAGCAAATCCGCAAGTTGGTTCTAAGATAGAAGAAGTTAAACAAGCAGGAATAGATGTTTATATTTTACTAGATGTATCAAACAGCATGCAGGCTGAAGATATTAAACCCAACCGCCTGCAAAAAGCAAAGTATGAAATCTCAAAATTGATTAACCGTTTGCGAGGCGATAGGATTGGTTTAATTGTATTTGCCGGACAAGCTTATGTACAATTCCCACTTACAATAGATTATTCAGCGGCAGATCTTTTTTTAAGTGCAGTCGATAATTCGACTGTGCCTCAGCAGGGTACGGCAATTTCGCCGGCTATTGAGTTAGCCCTGCAATCTTTTAAGCACGATGAAGAAACAAAGAAAGCTATTATTATTATTACCGATGGCGAAGACCACGAAGGAAACTTAAAGGAAACGGTAGAAGAAGCGGTTAAACAAGGTGTTGTAATTTATACTATCGGAATGGGTTCACCAACCGGTTCACCAATCCCGGTTTATAATTCCGCCGGAAGACAAGTAGATTATAAAAAAGATAATGAAGGTAATGTCGTTCTAACCAAATTAGATGAATCAACTCTGCAGGATATTGCGAATATTGGTAACGGAAAATATTATAGAAGTACAACTACAAGTGATGAGTTGAATTCGATTTACAATGATCTTTCGAAACTTGAGGCGACTGAATTTGGTACAACACGTATTACTGATTATGAAGACAGATATTATTATTTTTTAATTCCCGCTTTGATTCTTTTACTTGCAGAAATGTTTATCTCTAATAATAAATCTCAACTGTTTAGAAAATTAGATGAAAAAGCAGCGGAGAAAGTATAAATGATGAAACTAATGTTTCAATTAATAATTTTAACAGCATTAAGCGGAGTGATACTTGCACAAAGTGTCCGTTCACTTAACAACAACGGTGTTGATAAATATGAAGAAAATATTTTCCCCGATGCGGAAGTAAATTTTAAAAAAGCTATTGAAGAAGATGCGGAAACTTTTTCCGCACATTATAATTTAGGTTCTGCACTTTATAAACAAGAAAGATATGATGAAGCAATTAAAAGTTATCAGAATGCTTTATCGCTCGCGGAAAGTGATGGTCTGAAATCTCAAATATTTTACAATAGGGGAAATGCTCTTCTCAAAAGCCAAAAGCTGCAAGAGAGTATTGAGTCGTACAAAGAAGCGTTAAAAATTAATCCAAATGATCTTGAGGCAAAATATAATTTGTCGTACGCTTTGGAATTATTAAAGAATCAGCAAGATCAACAGCAGAATCAAGACCAAAATCAACAAGACCAGAACCAGGATCAAAACCAAGATCAACAACAGCAGGATCAAAACCAGGATAATAACCAAGATCAAGATAAAAACGATCAGCAGCAGAATCAACAAGATCAGCAAGAGCAAGAGCAGCAAAATCAACAACAGCAGCAGCCAAAGAAAGATCAAATATCTAAAGAAGAAGCAGAACGAATTCTGCAAGCATTAAAAAATAACGAAGCCGATCTTCAAAAAGAGTTGAGAAAACAAAAGGGAAAACCGGTTAAGACTGCCAAAGATTGGTAACCAAAATGAAAAAGTATGTTATTAACATATTGTTAATCTTATTAGTTGTTTCTGTTTCCTTTGCACAGAAGTTTGAAGCAACTGCTGATAAAACTACTGTCGGTGAAAACGAACGCTTTCAAGTTTATTTTACATTTGAAGGACAAAGTTCTAATGTAAGTGGTTTTAAAGCGCCTTCCTTTGACGGATTTCGGGTTATAAGCGGACCAAATCAATCGACTAATATGCAGATCATAAACGGTCAAGTTGCAAGTTCAATCACTTTTTCGTTTATACTTGTTCCAACTCAAGTCGGTGAGTTTACGATCGGTAAAGCATTTATAAACTTTGCAGGTGCTCAGTATGAAACAAGTCCTTTATCAATTAAGGTAATACAGGGAACAACTGCACCACAGCAGCAATCTCAAGGAAGTACAATTTCAGACGAAGAACTTCGAAAGAGTGTTTTTATTGTTGCAACGGCAGATAAAAGGAATGTATATCAAGGTGAACAAGTTACCATCACGTACAAACTTTATTCAAAGCTGCAAATTGCTTCAATTCAAATAGCGAAACTACCGACGTACACTGGATTCTGGCAGGAGGAAATTCCTACCAACAATACAATTAATTGGGAAATTGAGATGTATAACGGCGAAAGATTTCGTACAGCTGTTATTAAAAAAGTTGCTCTATTCCCCTCTAAATTTGGTGAGCTGACAGTAACACCTTTCGAGCTTGATGTGCCTATAGTTGTAAAAAAAAGGAGAACATCCGACAGTTTCTTTGATGACTTTTTTAATGATTCATTTTTCGGAAGAACCGAGACAATTGCATACACTGCCAAATCAAATACAATTAAAATTAATTCAGAACCGCTGCCTCAGAATAACGTTCCTTCTTCGTTTAACGGTGCTGTCGGCGATTATAATTTAACTTCGGAAATAAGTAAAACATATTTGAGGGCAAACGAATCTTTGTCACTCAAGTTTACAGTAAGCGGAAGCGGTAACATTCAATTACTCGATCTTCCTAAATTACAGCTACCAACCGGTTTTGAGGTCTATGAACCTAAATCAAACTTGTCGATAAATCGCAGTAATAAAATTTCCGGTACAAAAACTTTTGAATATTTAGTCATCCCCCGCATACAAGGAAAAAAGAAAATTCCGGCGATCGAGTTTTCTTTTTTTAGTCCTACTAATAGAAATTACGTGACACTTACCTCTCCGGAATACGAAATTGAAGTTGAAAAAGGAGACGGTGCTATTGCATCAACCGGAGGATTTTCAAAAGAAGATATAAGATTACTCAACGAAGATATAAGATTCATTAAAACATCCGATTTTTCATTTAGAAGCAGGAACGGTAATCGATTAATTCCAACTTGGTTTTGGATTGGATTATTTTTACCCGCATTGTTTTTAACTGCTGTTTTAGGAGTTCATAAAAGAAATCGAAAGCTTTCAACAAACACACAATTGCTTAGATACCGTAAAGCAGAAAAGATTGCAAGGAAAAGATTAAAGACAGCGCAAAAATTAATTTCCGGAAGCGATAGCTTAAAATTTTATTCGGAAATTTCTCAGGCAATGTCGGGTTATCTCCAAGATAAACTTGATATTCAAAAATCCGATTTTACGTTAGATAAAACGATTACCAAATTACAAGAAAATAATATTTCGGAAGACTTGCAGCAGAAAGTAAAAGAAATATACGAAAGATGTGAGTTTGCAAGATTCTCCCCGGCATCTCAAAATTTAACTGCCGAGCAAAGCATGTATGATGAAGCACTAAATGTTATTGTTAAAATTGAACATCAACTCAACTTAAAAAAGACAAGATGATGAAGAAGATTGAACTGTTGATTCTATTTACTGTTTTCTTTCACGTAACAATAAATTCTCAATCTGTTGAACAGTTGATGCAAGAGGGGAATCAATTTTATATAAACGAACAATGGCAGGATGCTGTTGAAAGCTATAATAAAATTTTAAATCAAGGTTTCGAGAGCGCGGCTCTTTATCATAACTTGGGGAATGCATATTTCAAGTTAGGAAATCTTGGTGAAGCAATATTAAATTACGAACGGGCATTAAAATTAGAACCCCGTGATGAAGATATCAGGTTCAATTTACGGCTTGCAAATGCCCGTACAATAGATAATATAAAAGAAGTTCCGCAAATATTTATTGTTGAATGGTGGAATGATTTTGTATCCGTTTTCACGGTTTCCGGGTGGGCGTTTATTTTTCTTTTAATTTATTTGCTAATGTTAGCCTTTATCGGAATTTATTTCCTTTCACATAATATAAATCTGCAGCGGTTAAGTATTTACGGCGGAATTGCAAGTCTAATTTTAATCTTTATTACTTTATTAATTTTTATTTCTGCTTACGAGAGAGAAGCTTCAACAGATTACGGAATCATACTTGTTAATTCTGTTAATGTAAAAGCTTCTCCAACAACAGAAAGCAGCGATTCGTTTATCATTCACGAAGGATTGAAGTTCGAAATCCAAGATCAACTTGATGATTGGGTTAGAATAAAATTAGCCGACGGGAAAGTCGGATGGCTGCCAAGTTATGCGTTTGGAAGAATTTAACTTCATTTCTTTTTATACCTTCCGTAATAACCTCATCCTGTAAGTTATCAAGTGATTTTTTTTTGGATAAAGTTTATTTCGAATAGTAACTTTTCCAAATATTTCACTATATTGAACCAAAATCGGATTTGAGGTGTTATAATATTATCAAAATGAAAGGAGTACCTTATGAAAAAGATTCTCATTATTTCGTTTTTGGCAATTGTTGCCTTTGGATTCACTTTCAAAGCTGATTCATATAAACCGGGCGAAACGAAATGCCCGTATATAAATGAGATTCATTCTCAAATAAAAAGTGATAAAACATCTTGCCCATATTTGGAAGGAAAAATAACTCAAGAAAACAAAAACGAATCTGATACAAAAAGTTGCCCATATACAGGTAAACTTGACAGTGATAAATCCGAGTGTCCTTTCTTAAACAAAGAAAGAAATCAGAAGACAGATGACATTACTCCGGTAAAGCACAAGCAGTTAAAAATTTCTTAACTTCATTTCCATCGGGTTGATTGAAATCTGACATTCTATTGATGATTAAATTTTCATACGTTTTGATCAACCCTCTTTTTTAACTAACAGTCCTAATCAAACACATCAACTTTTCTTATATTTGCAATCACTATGAAATCAAAATCAAAAAAATACAGCAACATTAAGTTAGGAATTGGTATCGGCAAAGGAGTAATAACATTTATTCTTATTCTTCTTTTTGTACTGCTTGGATATAGTAATTCACTTGAAGAATTAATAAGAAATTTTGTTCAAAACGATTACCTGGTATTACTTGTTTTTATCTTTATCATTGGAATTTTTTCATCAATATTATTTTTCCCGATTAATTTTTACATCGAGTTTATACTTGAACATAAATATGAGTTATCGAATCAAACATTCGTTAAGTGGCTTTGGGAAAATTTTAAGGGTACATTAGTTGCCGTTGCTATCGGTATTCCTTTACTATTGGCTTTTTACTTTTTCTTAAATCTATTCGGAAGTATTTGGTGGCTGCCTTTCGCTGTTTTAATGTTTATAGTGTCGGTTGTGCTGGCACAGATAGTTCCGATTATTATTCTCCCTCTATTTTATAAAGTTTCTCCCATAGAAAATGAAGAGCTAAAAGAGAGTATAATACGTCTTGCAAACGAAGTTGGAATGAATGTTCAAAATGTATTTTCTTTTAATATGAGTAAAAACACAAAAAAGGCAAATGCAGCTTTTACCGGTCTAGGTAAAACTAAGAGAATTATTTTAGGCGATACATTATTAGAAAACTATTCACAGGAAGAAATTGAAACGGTTATTGCCCATGAATTGGGTCATTACAAATACAAGCATATAATAAAAAATATTTTTATCGGAACAATATTTAGTTTTCTCACATTATTTTTAATTGCAACTCTTTACGAATTATCGCTTGAGTGGTTTAGATTTACTTCAATAACTCAAATTGCAGCGCTGCCGCTACTTACTTTGTGGGGAATGCTAATCGGATTAATTCAATCGCCGATTTCGAATATTATTTCTCGCAAATATGAATATCAAGCGGATGAGTATGCTGTTACTTCCACAAAGAATCCCGAAGCTTTCAAACAAACACTAAAAAAACTCACCGAACAAAACTTAGGTGATGAAGACCCGCATCCATTTGTTGAGTGGTTTTTTTACAGCCATCCATCAATAAAAAATCGAATTAAGGCGATTGATGCGGTCTCAATTTTGTAAAAATTATGTCTGAAAAATTTACATAGACTTAAAATGAGACAATCACACTTCTCTAAAAACTTCAATTAAAGTAAATTATTAAGTCGGAACGGAATTTGTCCTTATTTCATTTCACATTACGCAAATTGAGATATATTTATTAATTTTAGGTACAATTAAAAGGGCATACTAGTGAAGACGTACTTGAGGGCACTTGTATATATTTTAATAACCGCTTTTTTTGTTTCATGTTCATTCAGCGGAGATGATGATTCGGTTACAGAGCCGACAGACCCAACTTTACCGCGGGCTCCGTTACCTTCTAATAATGCACAGAACCAATCCCTAGTTGTTACACTCTCTTGGATTTATGATGGTGCGGAAAGTTTTGATATCTACTTTAGTGAAAGAACACCACCCAGGACATTAATAGCATCCAATAGAGTTCAAAATAGTCTGATTGTTCCGGGGTTGGATTATGCAACTCGTTACTATTGGCAAGTTATTGCAAAACTTCCTGGTGGACAAAGAGTCGAAAGTCCAATCTGGTCATTCGTAACAAAACCACGCGGTACAACAGATGAAGGATACGTTCTTATTGATTACGGTCTTGAAACCGAATTGCCTTCGTTTGTTAATGTTTATTTTCAAGTTATTGATTTGAACGGAATCGGTATTGATAATCTTACCGCAAGTGATTTTGAAGTGTATGAAGACGGTGAAAAAATATCCGAAACCGAATCGGAACTCCAAATAATTAAATCAGATCAACTTCCCTATACATTACAGATAGTTTTGATGCTTGACAATAGTTCTAGTTTGTTAAATCAACTTGATGATATTATAATTCACGCTACAAATTTTGTGAATAGTTTAAGTCCGCAATTTGAAATGGCTGTTTATAAATTTTCTGAAGACCCTGTTCTTATCCAAGATTTTACTTCAAACAAAGCACTGCTTATAAACGCTATAAATGATATTCGTAATGATGTATTTGAAACTACGGATTTATACGGAGCTGTTATAGCCGGTGCAAACAAAATGGAAGATTCATTCGAACGTGACGAAATTATTCAGAGCGCAATGATAATCTTTACCGATGGTGACGATACACAAGCCGAACATACACTTGCGGAAGCCCTTAAAGCAGCCAGCAGCAAGCGGGTTTATACAGTTGGTCTTGGTCCGGATATAAAACCGGAAGTTCTTGAAAAAATTGGTAATGCCGGTTTCTTTGCAATTGGGGATGTTGGTGAATTAACCGACACATTTTTAGAAATTGAATTCGAATTGGAAAAATATGCAAATAGTTTTTACCAGCTTCGATACAAAAGTCCTAAACGCGGAAATAAATTGCATGACCTTCTTATTCAAATGGTGAACAATCCAAACAATTCTGTTATTAGAGGAACATTTAACAGCAGAGATTTCTTTTCGGCAAATGCAGGTTTATATATTAATCCAACCGCTAATAATCCTGATGGAATTTCCGAGTTAACATTAATTTCGGGAGGCAGCCAACTTGTAAAAGCTGAAAGTTTTCATGGTGGGAATTCCCCTGAATACGAATGGTTATCGCTTGCACCAAATATTGTAGAAGTAGAAGTGAATACAGATAATCCGGCTTATGCAACAATTAGGGCAGTTGGGTCTTCGGGTCAAAGCGGTGTTGTAAGAGTCCGTGATATAGCTAATGGTTTTACAAAAACGCTGACAGTTAGGATACAATAATTATGTCTGTTTCTAAAGATGAAATAAAAAATATTGCCAAACTCGCAAAACTTAACTTGAATGAAGCGGAAATAAATGAATTTACCGGCGACATGAATAAAATATTGGATTATATGGATAAGCTTAATGAACTTGATACTGATAACATTCGACCACTTTCAAATCCGCTTGAAACCTATAACGTTTTTAGAGAAGATGAATTAAAAAAATCGATAGATAGAGAAGATGCGTTGAAGAATTCACCCGGTAGAAACGATGAATTTTTTAGAGTACCAAAAGTTATCAAATCGGATAAAAAATAATTTATGATAGTTGGCGTAATTCCAGCCCGCTTTGGATCATCCCGGTTGATGGGCAAACCCCTTGCAAACATAGGTGGTAAACCCATGATTCAGCATACATACGAAAGCGCCCGAAAATCAAAATTACTTGATGATATTATCATTGCTGTTGATGATGAAAAAGTTTTCAAAGTTGTAAAAGAATTTTGTAATCACGTTAAACTTACGCCAAAGGAAATTCCCACCGGTTCTGATAGAATTGCACATGTAGTTAAAGATATGACTTCGGCAAAAATAGTTGTAAATATTCAAGGCGATGAACCATTTATTCCGGGAAGAATGATAGACGAGGCAATTGAGCCTTTATTATTTGATACATCAGTTGAAGTATCTACGCTTGCAAAAAGGATTACAAGAGTTGACGAATTAACAAACCCTTCAATACCCAAAGTGGTTTTTGATTATAATAATTTCGCACTTTACTTTTCGCGTTCACCAATACCATTTGTAAGAGATGCTAAAACGAATTCAGAGCGGATTAAAAATTACGAGATTTACAAACACATCGGTCTATATGTGTATCGAAAAGAAGCGTTGCTAAAATTTACTAAACTGGAACCAACTGATCTGGAGCAAATTGAAAGACTCGAACAATTACGAATGCTTGAAAACGGTTTTAAGATAAAAATCGTTGTTACCGAATATGAAAGTCTCTCCGTTGATACCGATAACGATCTTCGTAAGGCAAGGGAGTATTATGATAAGTATATTAAAGATAATGATTCAAGTGTAAGCTGATTAATTGACTTTCTTATTCTGCTGTAATTATTTTTTGTGTTAATAATTGAGGTAAAATAAAAATGGAAAAGAAAATAAGGGTAATTGTAGCTAAAGCCGGTTTGGACGGACATGACCGCGGAGCAAAAGTAATTGCAGCAGCTTTGCGCGATGCAGGAATGGAAGTTATTTACACAGGCTTGCGTCAAACCCCGGAAATGATAGTGGAAGCGGCTATTCAAGAAGATGTTGATGCAATAGGTATTAGTTTACTCTCCGGTGCTCATATGACGATATTCCCAAGGGTATTGGAATTGATGAAAGAAAAGGGTGTTGATGATGTTCTTCTTTTTGGAGGCGGGATTATCCCCGAAGAAGATATTAAAAAGCTTAAAGAGATGGGTGTGGGTGAACTTTATACTCCCGGTGCCAACACACAAGAGATTGCAAAATTTTTGAAAAAGTGGGTGGCTGAACATTCAAGGAATTGAGCAAGTATTCTAATTAATAGTTTTTCGTTTTAATTATTTTATAGATTTATTAAGAAGTTGAATTTTATTTATCGATGTTCCAATACAGTCCTCCCTTCAAATAATCCTATATCTTTTCTATCTTTTAATTTTCAATAACAAACAGAACATAAGTATGTTGAAAATAGGAAAATATACCGTTGAAGAAATCAAGACCGGCACATTTGCACTTGATGGCGGGGCAATGTTCGGCATTATTCCAAAACCTTTGTGGGAAAAAACAAATCCGCCTGATGAAAAAAATAGAATTCAACTTGGTGCACGTTGCCTTCTTCTTCAAAGTGATTCAAAAAAAATATTAATAGAAACCGGTATCGGTAACGGCTGGGATGATAAGTTTAACTCTATTTATAAAGTTAATCAATCTGAAAACAATCTTTTTATTTCTCTTAAAGAAAAAGGAATCGCACCTTCCGATATTACGGATGTTATTTTAACACATCTTCATTTTGATCACGTTGGCGGTGCAGTAATTTTTGAAGATGGAAAACCATTGCCTACTTTTCCAAATGCAAATTATTTTGTTCAAAAAGAACATTTTGAATATTCTCAAAATCCTTCCGAAAAAGATAAGGGGAGTTTTATTAAAAATCGTTTTGTCCCACTTGCGGAAGATGGTGTACTGAATATCAATGATAATGATCAATTTGATGATGAAATTTCATTCATAAAAGTATACGGACATACAATTGCACAACAATTAATCAAGCTGAGTGATGGCAACCAAACATATTTATACGCTGCCGATTTAATACCGTTCTATTCGCAAATTCCAATTGTTTATTTGATGAGCTACGATATTTATCCGCTTAAAACTATTGCTGAAAAAAACAAATATTTATCGTTAGCTGTAGAAGAAGACTGGAAAATAATTTTCGGACACGACCCGAATATTGCAATGGCAACTATTCAAAAAACCGATAAAGGATTTGCTCACAAAGAATTATTTAATGAGTTGAAATGAATAATGAATTAGATGGCTTTACAAAAATTTGTAAGTATGACGATCTAAAAGAAAAAGTCGGTAAAAGATTTTTTATTGACGACGTTGAAGTAGCAGTTTTTAAAGTTGAAGGTAAAATCTATGCTCTCAATAATATCTGCCCTCATCAACATTCGGCTTTAATCTATGATGGATTTATAGAAGACTGTAAAGTTATCTGTCCCGCACACGGTTGGGAGTTTAATTTATCCGACGGTAAAATGGACAAAGGAAGAAAAGGGTTAGACTCATACGAAGTAAAAATAGTTCAAGATGATATTTATGTAAAAGTTTTTAAAAAGGAGTTGAACTGGTAAATCGAAGTGAGCAATGACAAAATAATAAATATTGCGCACAAGCTTGGTTTTGATCTAGTCGGTTTTTCAAAAGCGGAAAAACTGAAAGATGAAGTCATGCATCTTCAAGAATGGTTGGATAGAAATTACCAGGGCGGAATGTCATATATGGAAAGAAATCTTGATAAACGCGAAGATGTAACAAAAATATTAGATAACGCAAAAAGTGTAATCTCACTCGGAATGAATTATTATACCGATCATCAGCATAATCAAAAAGAAGGTTACGGTAAAATATCTCGCTATGCTTGGGGTAAAGATTATCATCTAATTGTTTGGCAAAAACTCGATCAGTTTGTTGAAATATGTAAAGAAATTGACAGCAGTTTTCAAGCAAAAACATATATTGATACAGGTCCGGTTATGGATAAAGTTTGGGCAGTACGTTCCGGTATCGGCTGGATGGGTAAACATACAAATGTTATTTCAAGAGATATCGGTAGTTGGTTTTTTATAGCTAATGTAATTACAAATTTTGAATTCGATTATAATGAACCGGTTGCAGATTTCTGCGGAAACTGTACCGCTTGTATTGATGCTTGTCCGACTAATGCAATTGTTGATGAATATATAGTTGATGCAAATAAATGTATTTCATATCTAACAATTGAAAATAAAGGTGAGATTTCAACCGAATTTAGAGATAAATTTGATAACTGGATATTCGGCTGCGACATTTGCCAAGATGTTTGTCCGTGGAATATTAAATTCCCGCAAGTAACATTTGAAAATGAATTTTATCCGAGAGAAAGTGAATTGAACTTAACTGAGTTTGATAACATGACAAACAACCAATTTAAAAAGAGATTCGCTGATTCACCGATTAGCAGAGCAAGATTAAAAGGAATGAAAAGAAACGCAGATTTTATAAAAAAGTAGTGTGAATCTTTTTTTTGATTTTAGAATCAAATGTAAATAAAATAATTTTTGATAAAACGAAGTAAACACGGAGATTTATTATGTCAGAGAATCATCATAAAGTGATAATAATCGGTTCCGGTCCTGCCGGATTAACCGCTGCACTTTACAATGCCAGAGCAAATTTGAACCCTGTTGTTTTTGAAGGATTACAACCCGGTGGTCAATTAACTATTACAACCGAAGTAGAAAATTACCCCGGTTTTGAGCATGGAATTCAAGGTCCGGAGTTAATGGATGTTATGCGTAAACAAGCTCAACGTTTTGGAGCTCAACCATTTTTCAAACATGTTACTAAGGTTGACTTTTCAAAAAGACCGTTTGTTATCGAAGCAGGTAAAGAAGTTTATACTGCCGATGCGGTTATTATTTCTACCGGTGCAACAGCAAAATGGCTTGGAATACCGAGCGAAGAAAAATACATGGGTTACGGTGTATCGGCTTGTGCCACATGTGATGGATTCTTTTTCAAGAATCAAAAAGTAATTGTGATCGGCGGCGGCGATTCTGCAATGGAAGAAGCAAATTACTTAACCAAATTTGCGTCGGAAGTTTTAGTAGTTCACAGAAGAGAAGAATTCTGCGCTTCAAAAATTATGGAAGATCGGGCTAAGAAAAACCCCAAAATAAAATTTGCACTTAACAAAGTTGTAAAAGAAATCCTGGGCGAAGAAGAAAACGGAAGAAAGAAAGTAACCGGTGCTATATTAGAAGATACACGCGACGGCTCAACAGAAAAAGTTGAAGTAGACGGAATCTTTTTAGCAATAGGTCATAAACCGAATACCGAGC
>LNQE01000934.1_pt1 | contig 19984 bp, 19 predicted proteins | sample 603111 | NCBI WGS metagenome assembly LNQE01 (sample SAMN04260313, study PRJNA301899) | hydrocarbon metagenome | isolation source: hydrocarbon-contaminated ditch | place: Germany: Bremen | collected 1998
GAAGGAGGATGTGTCGTAACAATAAATATATCAACTTAATGTCCTCCGCTGGCGGAGGTGTCACGCAGTGACGGAGGTGGATAAAATTCACTGAAATAATAAATTACTAATAATATCATTTATATATAAAATAATTCCACCCCCTGCCCCCGCCAGCGGGGGACATTACTCCCTACGCACAATCAATACATGCAATTGCGACACAGCCTCGAAGGCCGGTATCCAGTTTTGTTTTTTCCTGGATTCCGGCCAAGACCACGCCGGAATGACAAATGCGGTACTTCACATTTTCACTGGTTTTTTAAAGGTACTTACTTAACTACTTAATTACTAAATACTTATTGTGATTGACAATTAAATATTTAGTGATAAATTATCAACAGAAAAAATTGAACAGAAAGTGAGGATTATTACTTGGGAACAATAATAAAATATAAAAAGCAGATTACAGATTTGACCAAAGATCTTACAGAAGATAAAGTCAAAGAGCTAATTACTTTTGCGCAGTTTCTTAGGGCAAAGCAAGAAGGATTCTCTTATTCGCAGATAGAAGATAGCGCAGAATATGTGCGAAAATTACGGTTAAAGGATAACAAACAGAGCATAACCGGGAAAAATTATATTGAAGAGCTTATCGAATGGCAAAAGTCAGGCTTTTAGTCGATACTGATATTCTTATAGACTATTTAAAAAAAGCAAAGCCTGCCAGGGTTCTTTTTGCGGGCGGTATTATAGACATCTATTGCTCAATTCTCAGCAAAAAAGAGCTTCTTGCTAAACCGGGATTAAGCTCTTCTGAAAGAAAAAAAATCACGAACATCTTGTCGAAGCTCAAAATTCTAAAAATTGATAACGAGATAAACAACAAGTATGTGCTACTACTTGAAAAATATGGCATGCATCGCGCTACAATGCCGGATTATGTAATAGCAGCAACTGCGTGGGCAAAAAATCTGCCACTGCTTACACGAAACAAAAAGCATTTTGAGCATATTAAGGAAATAAGACTCGTTCCACCATATCAATACGAAGGCAAATAACCTGTCGTTGAAGTGCATGATAAGCTGTCCTTTAATACTTAATTACTTGTTTTCTTCACTCTTCACATGTTTTTAAGATGTCATTCCGATGAGCGCAAGCGAAGAGGAATCTTAAAGATTTCTCCCTTCGGTCGAAATGACAAAAGCAGGCCTGGATTCCGGCCAAGACCATGCCGGAATGACAAATGCGGTACTGAACTTTTCACTATTCACCCTTCACAATTCACTGTCCCCCTCTGGAGGGGCAAAAGGGGGAGGAAAACGGAAGGCTAATCTTCCAATCATCACAACTGTCATCTCCGAGTGGGCCACAATATGTCATCCCCGAGTGGGCCACAACTGTCATCTCCGAGTGGGCCACAATATGTCATCCCCGAGTGGGCCTGTCGGGGATCCATAACATTCCTGGATTCCGGCCAAGACCACGCCGGAATGACAATCGGTGACTTTCACTGTCCCCCTCTGGAGGGGGCAACGGGGGAGGAAAGCAGAGCGCTAATCCTCCAAACTTCTAATGCGTCTAAACTTCTATTTTTGTATTCACTATTCACTTTTTAGAGAAGCGAAGCGACGCGGGGCATGTTTCACCTTTCACTGATTTTTTAGAGGTGCTTAATTATTTAATTATTCCTGGATTCCGGCCAAATGCATGCCGGAATGACAAAAGGTATTTAACTTTTCACTATTTAGTGACACTCGCTGAAAGCAAGTCCCGACACGTCGGGATGCAGCTCGAAGCGTTAGTGTCACTATCCCAGGCACATAGTGCCGTGGGGCACCATTCACGTTTCACATGTACTTGATTCACTCTTCACAGCATATTTAAAGCTACTTAACACTTACATTTCTTTCTTGACATCTAGTATCTTATGGGATACACTATAACACAAATAGAAATACGCCAAACGGAACAATTCATTAAGTGGTTTTCAAGATTTAAGGATAAGAAAGCCCGTGCAAGAATTGCCATTCGGATTAGACGGGTCTCATTGGGTAACTTGGGAGATGTGAAGCCGGTTGGTGATGGAATTTCTGAATTGAGGATTGATTATGGTCCTGGATACCGTGTATATTTCACTCAAAGAAATAACCAATTGATTATTTTGCTTGCCGGTGGAGATAAAACAACCCAGACAAGTGACATTCAAAAGGCAAAAAAGCTTGCGCTTGAAATCGAGGTGTGAAGATGAAGAAAAAAACAACAAAAACATGGGATGCCGCCGAATACCTTGAAACAGAAGAAGACATGGCTGCCTATTTAGAGGCTGCCCTTGAGGAAAACGATCCCACTTTAATAGCAGCAGCCCTTGGTGATATTACTAGAGCTAAGGGAATGACGCAGATAGCAAAAAAGACAGGTCTTGGACGTGAGAGTTTATACAAGGCATTATCGCCAGAGGGGAATCCAGAATTTTCTACAGTTTTGAAAGTAGTGAGTGCGCTTGGGCTTAAACTGCATGCTGGTACTGGAAAAACAAAAAAGGCCGCATGAAATTAAGGAAGTAAGTTCACTTTGTAGTGAGCCAAGCTGACAATAGGAAGCGTAAGGCGAACTATCCCAGGCACGCAGTGCCAGGGACACGTTTATTAGCCCTTGACGAGATACGATTCACGTGATGCGAGATACGATGTTTATCTTTTCACCATTAACCTTTCACTGTCCCCCTCTGGAGGGGGCGAAGGGGGAGGAAAGCGGATTGCTAATCCTCCAAACATCTAAAGCATCTAAACCGTCTATGTTCGATATGCTATTCACCATTCACGATTTGATGTCCTCCGCTGGCGGAGGTGTCACGAAGTGACGGAGGTGGAAATTAACGTTTCACGGGGTATTCAATGGTGCTTAACTACTTACCCCTTTACTCTCAACAGTTATTTTGGTAACATTACCAAGTAAAAGAGGAGGCAAACTAATGACAATTAATGAATTGATCTTTTTGATAGAGGAAGATCCCGAAGGCGGATATAATGCAAAGGCACTTGGACAATCCATTTTTGTTCAAGGTGACACCTTAGAAACGCTTAAAAGTAATATTAAAGATGCTCTTGAATGTCATTTTGATACAAAAGAAGATATACCCAAAATAATCAGACTACATATGGTTCGTGACGAGATGTTTGCCTATGCCTAAAATACCCAGGGATATCTCCGGCAGGGAATTAGCCAAACTTCTTGATAGATATAAATACAAAATTGTACGGGAATCGGGAAGTCATATCCGGTTGGTTTCAACATATAAACAGATCGAACATAAAATTACAATTCCGGATCATCAATCGATCAAGATAGGAACATTAAATAACATTCTAAACGACATTGCCGAATATCTAAATTTATCAAAACAAGAACTTATTCACGAACTATTCTTCTAAATCTTTAATCTGTCTTTTCTTAACGTAGAACATAGAACATTGAACTGTGGTTTTTTCACCTTTCACATTTTCTTAAGAGGTACTTATGAAATCTGCTAAATCATCTAATCATGCTAAACCGTCTAAACTTCTTGCTTTTGTGCTTAACTACTTAACCCTTAAATCTTAAATCTGTTTTTTACTGTTATGCTTTTCACTCTTCACCCTTCACCATTCACGGGTCTTTAAAATGTCATTCCCGCAAAAATCCCCCTCCCTCGAGGGGAGGGGATAGGGGAGGGTGAAAAGTTTTGTTGCACAATTTAGTGAGCCAAGCTGAAATCGAGTGAAACAATGATTGAAGCGTAAGTCGAACTATCCCAGGAGCGCAGCGACGCGGGGAAAATCTTAAAACTAAGGTAATAATGAAAACAATTCTGTCTATCTTTGGAACGCGGCCTGAAGCAATAAAAATGGCGCCGGTTATTAAGGAACTGGAAAAACATCCAAAATCATTTAAAAGCATTGTTTGTGTTACAGCTCAGCATCGTGAAATGCTTGATCAGGTTCTGAATATTTTCGGTATCCATCCCGAATACGATCTTAACATTATGAAGCCGGAACAAGATCTTTACGATGTGACCGCTAATGTTCTTCTCAAACTGAGAAACGTTCTTGTAAGAGTCAAACCGGATATAGTACTCGTCCATGGTGATACCACAACCACCATGGCAGCATCGCTGGCATCTTTTTATGCCGGAATTACGATAGGTCACGTGGAAGCCGGCCTGCGAACACATAACAAATATGCGCCGTTTCCGGAAGAAATAAACCGTAAACTAGCAGACGCCATTGCTGACATCCACTTTGCACCAACCGAACAGTCGAAACAAAATCTTCTTGCCGAAGGTATTCCTGCTAAAAAGATTTATGTAACAGGCAACACAGTCATCGACGCGCTTTTCTTGACGTTGAAAAAGATTAAAAAAGAGAAACTGGAATCAAAGATAGAAAAAGACCTCGTATCGTGCTATCCTCATCTTGCGAATATATTGAGAAAAAAGTCAGAAAGTAGTTCGCGTCTTATCTTAGTAACCGGACATCGCCGGGAAAATTTTGGTGAAGGTTTCGAAAAAATCTGTCTTGCACTCAAAAATCTTAGTGAACGTGAAGATGTTCATATTATTTATCCTGTGCACTTGAATCCAAATGTTCAAAAACCGGTAAAACGCATACTGGGTAAAAATTCCCGAATTCATCTTATTGAACCACTGAATTATTTACCTTTCGTTTATTTGATGAATCAATCTTATCTAATTCTTACAGATTCCGGCGGCATTCAGGAAGAAGCCCCTTCTCTGGGCAAACCCGTGCTTGTGATGAGAGAGACAACGGAAAGGCCGGAGGCAGTGGACGCGGGAACAGTGAAGCTTGTGGGAACCGACCCGAAACTCATCTGCAGTGAGGCCGTAAAACTTCTGACTGACATCACCGCTTACCGCAAAATGTCCCGCGCCCATAACCCTTACGGCGATGGAAAGGCAGCGGAGAGAATTATTAAACTGCTGAGTCATCTGTTAGTGTACTCCGCTAGCGGAGGTGTGACGAAGTGACGGAGATGGCAATTCACAATTCACCTTTTACATTATGGGAAACATGAATTCTGTTACCAACAAAGATATTAGTGCATCAAAACTATCATCTATTAGACTGCCTTTCTTATCACAAATTACACCAATATTAATTTATTTCGTAATTGTGTCGTTGTTCTTTTCACGCTTCTCTCAAGATATGAGTGTTGATGGAGTTAGTTATGTTGAAATCGCACGTCTCTATCTAGCTGGTAATTGGCAAGAAGCCGTGAATGGATTCTGGAGTCCGCTTATCAGTTGGTTACTTGTTCCACTTCTCGCATGCAAGCTATCGCCCGACATTGCATTTAAGATAATTACAATAAGCGCAGGTCTAATTGCTCTATTTGCTAATGGGGCTCTGGTTTCACAATGTGTAAAAAATAGAAATCTTTCTTTGATTGTTCAATGTGCCGCCGCAGTTATGATCGCTTCCTTTGCATTACTTGTATGTACACCGGACATATTAGGCTTGGCATTCTCTTTACTTTTTATTGTGGCACTAATTACTAGTTTACGGACGAAGAGATTTTCATGGATATTTACCGCAGGTGTACTTTTAGTAATATCGTACTTTGCCAAGACATTCTTTCTTCCATTTGGTATATGCATAGCAGTGATGTTTCCATCGGCCGGTTTTGCTTTACATCATTCCTTAGATAGATTCCGTTATGATATTAGAAATACAATTCTTATTTGTTGTATTGCTGCTGTATTAGTGATGCCTTGGGTAATTGCTATACACGCAAAATATGGTGAATGGACAATTGGCACAGCTGGCAAATTAAATTTTGATCTAGTAGTAAAACAAGAAAATATTACGCAATTAATTGCTTCAAAAACAGTGATAAGTCCATTTCAAGATCCAACACGCTTTGCTTTATCAAGTCGCACAAAAATAGATTATCATGCCATAATAATTAATTTATCACATAATCTTACAGCCCTTGCTATACGGACAGTGAGACATTATCCTCTTGCTGTTATTAGCGTGATGCTCGCTTTTTTTACGATATATCATTCGAGAAAATTATACTGGCAGAATGCTTTTATTCTCGGATTGCCAGTATTACTCCTTTGGACTGCATACAGTACGGTATGTGCTTTTGTGCCACAACAAACATATCTTTGGTTAGGTGATGTATTGCTGCTAGTAATTATGGCGGTTGGTTTGGAACAGAGCGGCGTTATCGGGCTCTGCCGCAACCGCATTGCGCGTGCAACCATAACTTTGTTCATATTGCTTTTGTGGACTTCTTATCCAATTGCAGAAATGATTGTGCGAAATGCGCAAGGTGTATCGGAAAAAGAGTCAGGTATCTCTCTTAAAAAATATGTCGAAGGTAAGACAGTTGTTTCCGACTCATTGACTGGTAATTCACTGGTTGCCTGTTTCTGGGCGTCAGCCAAGTACCGGGGCCGATATCCTGATAATCTATATCTAGAGAATATTGAGAACGCTGATTATTTCCTCCGATGGAATGAACAAACTATTATGCCACAGGGATTTAAGCGAGTCGCTAATATTAAATTAGCTTTAGGGCCTGTTGACATTTGGAAAAAACTCGCTGATTAATCAAAAGCATTTCTTTCGATATACGTTATCCTTTTTATTTAAAAGACTAACACCGCATGGTCCACATTACTGCACAAAAAGAATTATTTTAAATTCTCATCTAACACAAATCAAAACAGTTCAGGAGTTAAGTGAAATATTTACATAGGCGCTATTATCAGCATTACTTTTCGATAATTAAATCACGGCTTGCAAAATCGCCTATCGTCTATCGTCTTGCTAGGGGCGCTTTTTGGTCACTGATTGGAAATGTTATCTCCCGATTGTTCACTATGGTTTCATCAATTGCCGTTGCTCGTATGCTAGGCAAAGAAGGATTCGGCGAGATAGGCATGGTACTGAGCACCTTGGGAGTATTCGGTGTGCTTGCAGGATTTGGCCTTGGCGTCACAGCAACAAAATATATTGCTGAATTCCGTTTTAGCGAACCGGCACGTGCCGGCAGGATTACTTCACTTACAGTTGCCGTAGCGTTTATAACAAGCAGCCTGATGCTAGTTGCTTGTCTTCTCTTTGCAGATTTTCTTTCCGTTCAGACTCTTAACCGCGCTGGCCTTGCCCCGCTTTTGTATGCAGGCGCTCTGTTGCTCTTTTTCTCATCAATGGGCGGTGTTCTTTCTGCTGCTTTGTCTGGCTTTGAATCATTTAAAGTAATGGCAAAAATAAATATTTGGATGGGTGCGTTCACTATACCTATAGCAATACTTCTTGTTTGGTTATACGGAACTCAGGGCGCAATCGCTTCACAGACAATTATAGCAGCGATTGGATTAATACTGAGTGCATTCGCTTTAACAAGAGAATGCAAGTTATTCGAAATTAAATTTATTTTTTCTAAAGACATGTGGAGAGAAAGGATGCTGCTTTGGAGGTTTTCTATACCTGCTATGTTCTCTTCAGTAGTGGTCGTGCCTGTTACTTGGCTAACCAATGCAATACTTGTAAAACAACCGAATGGCTTCAGCGAGCTCGGATTATTCAATGCCGCAAATCAATGGCGAATGCTCGTATTATTTATTCCGGCACTTCTGACCTCGGTCATGTTGCCGATTTTATCAGAAACCCATGGACGTGCAAATAAAGACGACTTTATTCGCACCGTTTCTTTAAATCTACGAACAACATTAGTGACGGCTTTTCCTTTTACTGTATTGGTTATTTTATTGTCTGAACCACTAGCACACCTTTATGGAAGAGAGTTTATAAAATGTGAGAACATTATTGTAGTGTTGATGATCTCATGTTTTTTGGCTGTTGTTAATGGTGCTGTAGGCACAGCACTAGCAGGTTCTGGTCAGATGTGGCTTGGAAGTGCGTTTAATTTGGGTTGGGCCATTGCACTTATAATATCAAGCATATTTTTCGTATCACGATATGGTGGCTTTGGCCTTGGCATAGCGTATTTGACGGCATACCTACTTCATACTATATGGGTCATGTCGTATGTAGAATTCAAATTGGCCCGCTCGTCTATAAGTAAGAATAAAAATCTAATGTTATTTTCATTGGCTGTTATATTATCTGCAAGTTACATAAGTTTGCGTGTAGAGGGAGTGATATTCGTTCGAGTTATTCTAGTATTAGTATCTTTTATTCCATTTTTGCAAATGTTCTTTGCTGGCATGGGTAAGATGAAAGAATATAAAGGGGCAAGTTAGCTTTTATGAGAAAATGGCTACCCACTGAACTGGAAGAGATCGTCTGCGATTATTGTGGATCAAAGAATGTCGCGCGAGAGTTTATGCGTGGTGATGGTATGCGTGTTGTTGAATGCGCAGAGTGCGGGTTAGCTTTTTTGAATCCTCGACCTAAGGCTGAGTATATACCACTTTTTTATGAAAAAGATTACTTTACAGGAGTTTCTATTGAGAAGGGCTTAGGTGGTTTGTGTTTAGAAAGAGGGTTAGAAGAGCAAAATAACAAAAGTCAATTAATGCCACGTTCTATTATGTTGATTAAAGAAATATTTGGAACATTAAAAAATTTAAAGATTCTTGAGATAGGCTGTGCATCAGGTGATTTATTATCATTTATTAAAGATGAGGGGGCTTTTGTAAAAGGTCTTGAGATTTCGGATTTTGCTGCCGAATTGGCAAGAAAACGAGGACTTGATGTGGCAACTGGTACTATTGAAAGTTTTATTATTGAAACAAGCGAGGCGTTTGATGTCGTAATTGCTATGGAGGTAATTGAGCATATACAAAAGCCAACCGAATTTATAAGCCTTGTTGAAAAATTAATTAAGCCTGGCGGAGTATTGTTGCTAAGTACTCCAAACTATTTTTGTACTAATTGCTATGGTCGGAAATGGTTCGGATTTAATGCGAGCTACGAGCATATATACTACTTTTCTTTGAAAGTTTTAGACAAAATTGCATCAAAATGTGGGCTTAAAATAACATATAATGAAACTTCGTGGTTTTTGGGTGGACCTAAGGAATCTGCAACATTTATAGGTAGGCAAATTGAGAAAATTATTTTTTCCTGGGAAACATTGAAGCATTATAGCTTGTGTGATGTTATAAAATTAAAACCTTTCAAGTATGGTCATACAATGATAGTTGTGATGAGTAAAAATTATGTCTTATAAAAAAATACGTTCAAAAATATGAGTATCTTGTTTAATAGGTTCATAAAAAAGCTAAGATTATTTAAAAATTGGTTCCGTATAAAATCGTTCAGTAATACAAAATGGATGCGATACGTTGCTGAGAGTCAAAAAGTAATAATTGAATCAAACCCGAACCCATATTATCAAGACAAATACATGGGTGAAGAGATATCTTATTGGTTGTTAATACCAAAATGGATTTATGAATGGTCGAGGAAAAATAAAGTGACGCATTGTCTCGATATTGGTTCTGCATATGGTACGTTGGCAATATTCGCAAAAAAAATCTTTAACTGTAAAATATATTGTATCGACTTTACGGATAGATACATCAGTACGCAACTAATCAGTGATAATAATATCAATTTTTCAATCAGCAATATTGAAATAGACAAAGTACCGTTTGATTTAAAGTTTGATATGATTATCTTCACGGAAGTTCTGGAACACCTCAATTACAATCCAATTAATACTTTAAAGAAGATACGCAACAGCATGACCGCTGATGGCGTCTTATATATTAGTACGCCTGACGCTAAAGATTGGGGTAAAGTTACTAAATATTATAAAAAATATACCATGATGCCCGAGCCGAACACTATTAAGCCAACAATTGATGATCATGTTTATCAATATGATGTGAAAGAATTTAAACAAATCATAGATGCAGCCGGCTTTAAAATATCAAAACTAAAATACTCACCAGGAATTCTAAATAAACATATCAATGCTGAATTAGTTTGTAAGTAAGCAGCATAGCAATATCATGTGCATTTGAAACTGTTATAAGCATCGAGTGAAACTAATGTCGGATGTAAATACTAAGAAATTTCGAATATTGATGTTTTCGCCAATTTTTGCGCCTTTCGCAAATCCCGAAGCTATAGTGAACAATAAACTTGCCTTAGCTTTCCTAAAACAAGGATGGGATATTGATGTTATTACTCGAGAACTCCCCATTACATTGGGATATGATTATGGTTCCACCTGGATGGAGCCATGGCTGTCATTAAAAGATATTACTCATGAAGTTAATTATGAAGCTGGCGGCATTTTTAAAAGAACATTAGAAACCGCTAGAGCGACCGTATATTTCAAGCATGTTGTTGTTGGATGCAGGTGGGCTGAGCATGCTTTTAATTTAGCAATTAAACTACACAAAATAAAACAATATGATATAATTCTCTCTAGATCACTTCCAGATTTTGGTCACCTGCCTGCTTTAAAAATGGCAAAAGTAACTAAATTACCATGGATTGCAAATTGGAATGACGCTAATGGCGTCAAGAACCCCCCACCTGCGGGTAAAGGCCCCCACGCTAGTCTAGGCCTGTTTCATGAGCGATTTCTTGGAGAAGTTGCCAGAGTGGCGTCATGGCACACATTCCCTTCGGATAGAATGCGCGCTCATATATGCAAATATCTTAAAAATAAAACAGAACAAAGAAGCAGCACGATACCACATGTTGCCCTTAGCGACAAACGAGGAGAACACGAAAGAAAGGATGATGTCTTTACGCTTTGTTATGCAGGCAACTTGTATGCGGGACGAAATCCTGATTTATTATTTAAAAGTATAAGAACTTTTTTAGACATAAATCCTCAATTAAATAATATTAAATTAATAATAGTAGGACTAGAAAGTATTGGTGTTGCAAACTTATTAGAAAATTATGGATTAAAGCTCAATGTTATTATAACAGGACCTGTTAGTTATAATGAGACACTGAAATACTGTTTAAGCAGCGATGTATTGCTTGTATTGGAAGCTGCATTTACCGATGGAATATTTCTTCCATCTAAATTCGTAGATTATGTGCAATGCGGTAAACCCATTCTTGCCATTTCTCCAAAGAACGGCACATTGAAAGACATCTTTACAAAATATGGCGGCGGTATCGCAGCAAATTGTACATCGGTTTCTGAAATAAAAGGTTCATTATCAGAGTTATATGACAGTTGGCAAGCAGGTGATTTAGATCAAAAATATGGCTCTGGACGATTGTATAAGTTATTCGATCCAAAAACAATAACAGAGCTATATCAAGGGATCTTTGACAAAATATGTTCTAAGGATAGGCAGCAGATCTAATATGAGATTGTCTATTGTAATAACAGCACATAACGGAGAGAAATACCTGAGGCAAGCTATCGAATCTGCTCTGAATCAGAGCCGCCGGGCGGATGAGATTGTTCTATTCGATAATGCTTCAACAGATGCCACTGATGAGATTGCGAGGAGCTATGGGGATAAAATAAAATATCATTTTAATGATATGGAAACTGGATTCGTTGACGCATGGAACAGAGCTATCCATAAGGCGACAGGCGACTTCGTTACGATCCTGCACCAGGATGACCTTCTCCATCCTGACTATTTGACCTACATTGAGGCGGCAATTCTGACTTTCCCGCAGGTAAGACATTTTTACACAGGCTATAATTATATCGATGAACACGGAGCTACAGCGGGTCATTCTCCCCAACCTCATTTAACGGAGCCGGTGCTCTACACAGGGAAGGAGTATACACATAATTATCTGCAGGGGGTCATCACCAAACGACATATCCACCGTTGCCCCGGCGTAACAACAAGTCGTGCGCTCCTGCTATCAGAGTGCACGTACCGGAAAGAAGCTGGTCATATAGCCGATGACGACTTTTTTTTAAGAGTCGGTGAATTCACGGACGTAGTTGGCATATCATATCCACTAGCGAGTTTTCGGCATCATCCTGAATCTACGACAAGCAAGGTCGATTCTCTTACTCTAAAACTCGCCGAAGCATATCTGTTTCAGGTGCGTTATTATTTGAACCCTACGCAACTTCTAAATAATGATGACATAGATAAGATCAATGCTCTGGCTGTAAAATTCGTTAACCTTCTTCTTTATGAAGGGTTGATCCATGACCAGAGAAGTTGGATATTAAAGGCGTTTGCATTGCACAATGAACTCGAGGAGCTTCTGCCCTCGTTTATGAGCAGTCATCTACCGTCTTGGGGGAAGATGCTCTGGGCAATGGCATCGCCTGAGGGAGGAAATTACCTGGCAAAAAGCTATGCCAAGTCTTTGTACACTGGGATCAGTGTTCGAGATCGGTGCAAGGCTAATCTTAAATTGCGATAACAGCCTATGAAAAAAAATAAACATGTCATGATTGCCATTCCCGTTCTTCTCTTTGGCGGCACGGAAATGCAGACGCTCAACCTTGTGCGTGTTTTGGTGTCTACGGGATATAGGGTTACGATCTGTTGCTATTACGAATATGATGCTGAGATGGTGCGTCAGTTTGAAGCAACTGGCGCTGAAATTCTACTGATGAAGTACGAGCGGGCCACAGGATTATGGCATTTGACAAAAGGATTGATTCGACTTTTCAAAGAGCAGAAGCCCGACATCGTCCATGTCCAATATCTTGCTCCCGGTTTTGTGCCGGTGTTTGCAGGATGGATAGCCGGAGTGAAAACGATTTTCGCCACGGTGCATCAACCGGGAACACCTCATAGCATTAAAAATCATCTTCTTTTGCGTTTTGGTGCTATGTTGACTAATCATTTCATCTGCGTTTCCGAAGCAGCGGAAAAATCATGGTTTGGCAATTCTTGTCTTATAGATATGACAGATCGGAAAAAAATCAAAGGCAAAAGGCATTTCACAATACCTAATGGCGTTGATATTGAAGGCTTAGATACTGCTCTTGCAGCAGGTTTACCTAAAGTGGCAGAAATTACCGATAGTCTAAAAGAGAATCAGGTTATTGGTACGGTAGCACGATTGAGCATGGAAAAAGGTATTGATATTCTTCTTGAAGCTTTTGCATTGGTTTATAAGGAATTTCATCAATCTAAATTATTGATTGTCGGCGATGGGAATCAATCTGCAGAGCTCAAGACATTGGCAAACCGACTGGGTATTAGCAATGCTATTACATGGACAGGGCAACTATCCTGGCATGAGGCAATGGGCTGCATAGGACACATGGATATAGTTGTCGTGCCCTCACGTTTTGAAGGTTTTGGCTTAACGGCTGTGGAAGCAATGGCTTGTGGCAAACCTGTTGTAGCCAGTCGTGTAGATGGCTTGGCAGAGATTATACAAGATGGAATAACAGGTGTGCTCGTGCCATCAGAAGAACCAAGGAGTCTTGCTTCAACGTTAATTAGATTGTTAAAGGATAAAGAGTGCAGGCATCAGATTGGCATTGTGGCGAGAAAGCATGTAGAAGAAGATTATTCATATTTAAAATTTCGTGAACGATGTCGCGTTATTTATGCATTATTATAATCGCAAAAATTTATAATATAATCCGCCTATTTTTCAAAAAAACTGCATTGAATTAGATGGGAGAAAATAAACCAATAAAAATTCGATTAATTATGGTTTCCGGCGATTTCCCTCCAAGGATAAGTGGCGTTGGTGACTATGCTTGGCATATTGCAAGAACCGCGTCTGTTATGGGTGCCGCTGTTACAGTTATTACCACGAAAAATCAGTACGCACAGGAATCGTTTCCAAACGATAATCTAGATATTCGACCTATTATGGATATGTGGCAGTTTAACGAAGCAAAGAAACTATTTCGGATTTTAGATGAATCTGATGATAGGTCAATAGTCAATATACAATACAATTGTCCGTTTACATATGGGCGACGATTATTGATTAATTTTCTACCTGCTATGATTCGTACTTTTTATCCCAAGATAAAAGTAGTGGTAACTATGCATGGTTTTTGGGAACAATCGCTGAAGTTTCGTCTTAGGGCATTACCAATGATGCGTGCGGCACACGGTGTCATTTATGTTGATCGTTTAAATAAGATGATGATAAAAAAATACTCCGGACTACCGGAAAATCGTTTGATGTTTATTCCAATTGCAGGAAATATATTACCAATTCCATGTACCACAGAGCTGAGAAATACATGGCGTCGAGAACTACAGTTGAAAGATACAGATACAGCTATAGCTTTTTTTGGTGGGATAGGTCGCAATAAAGGTTTTGAATACTTAATTGAAGCACTTGAAATAGCTCGCAATAGAAAAAGAATGCAAGTGATTGTGCTGGCTATTGGTGGCTTTCATTCAGATGTAATGGGCAATTCATACCAAACAGAAATTACGAACTTAATAAATAAACTTGGCATGGATAAATATGTGCGCATTTTAGAAAGTCTAAATTCCAAAGATGTTTCCAAATATCTTCATGCTGCTGATATTGCTGTTTATCCGTTTCTCAATGGTGTAGGAGAAAACAGCGGGAGCATGCTTGCCGCTTTAGCACATGGATTGCCTACTATTATTACAAAAGGTCCTGCCAATGATTCTAGTTTTACAGATAGGTTGGGTGTTTTTATGGTTCCTTCTAAAAATGCCGAAGAATTAGCAAACGTGATAGAAAAAATTATTGTGACGCCGGCGATGCAGCAGACAATGCGTGATAAGGCGATAGAAGTTAGTAATATTCTAAGCTGGGATTATGTAACAAGCACGTCAATGAAATTATTTATGGCACTTTCTAATATTCCTTAATGTCTTGCATTAATTTTATCTAATGTCTAAAATCATTTTTTTTACTTCTTCACATAAAATTGGATTGACTGGGCAGTTGACCGAGCAAGCTCTTTGTTTTATTAAAATGCGTCAAGGAGAGTTTCTTTTCGTTTCCGGAGAGAATGAACAGTTTTCTGGACTATTCGAGAAGCTTGAGCAGAATAAGGTGCCCCATGCAACAATTACAGGGATTGACGAACATGCTGAGTTTTCGCGGCTGGTTCGCGAATTCAGGAACGTTGCGGTACAGTTTCGTCCCGATTTCATTACAGTTCATACCAATTGGCAATTGGCAATTGCTGCATCGGTCCGTATTCTCTTCGGTTTAAAATACGCTTTGGTTTATGTTATACATGGTTATCGCCACAATTATCGTTTTCGCTCTGTTATTGCGCGCTTCCTGATAGGTACTGCGTTATATCTTTTCGCTGATCATGTCATTACCCCTTGCGAATTTCTGAGAAAAAAGTTTGGATTTCTTAAAGAAAAGAACAAGGTGATATTTATCGGGGAAGGCGAAGCTCTTTTCGAAGATCACCCGTTGCCTTCTTTTTCGGGTACGCAACGTTTCATCTTCGCGGGTATGTTCAGACCCGGCAAAAACCAGGAACTCCTGATTCGGGTGCTGAAGCAATACATGGATAAGGGCGGTAATCAGGATGTGGAACTCTACTTGCCTGGAAAGGGTGAATTGCTTGACAATTGCCGAGCGTTAGCACGGGAACTAGGCATGGAGGAGAAAGTATTTTTCCCCGGTTTTTTGAATCGGGCTGAGATGCTTGCGCTTTATCTGCGATGCCAGTTTGCCTTTGCGCCAACCAATGTGGAAACTTTTGGGCATTGTATTGTTGAGCCGTTTATTCTTGGGCGCGTCGTAATTACCCGACATATAGGTGTCGCCGACGATATTATTAGACATGGTGAAACAGGATTTTTCTTTGATACGGAAAAAGACCTTTTGGATCTTCTTCTTGAGGTGCTTCCTGACTATGAACTCTGTGAGAGAGTTGCGGCCGCCGCTAAGCAAGCGAGGGAACCATTCAGATGGGAAAAGGTTTGTCAGGCGCACTTTGATCTGATTTATAATTTATCTGTTCCAAAGTGAGATTTCTTCTTTTGCATTATTCTTATCAGTCAGAACATCTGGCTTATTGAGACTGTGTCGTAGTAGCAAAGAAAGTCATTCCGAACTTATGTGAGGAATCTTAAAGTATTGAATTTATCGAAATTGAGACTTCTCCCTGTGGTCGAAGTGACACATAATGTAGTGACTGTTCCCCGAACAGTCCGAAATATTAACGCGGCGCGTTTGGGGAAACGCGCCCTACGATACATGAACATTAATTGCGACACAGTCTCTTCGCCGGTATGACATAACTTAGTTAAAGCAATTATCCCGTTTATCGGGGTTGGGAAGTTACTATGATTTTTAGACAAAGGTCTGATCCATCTGCGCGTCAGGACAATTTGCCTTTTTTGGTATGGGTGGTTGTCATCTCAACTCTGCTTGCAGATGTGGGTGGCGAAGGTATCTTGGGTTACCAATTCTCAGCACTTGGTTGGCTGATACCGCTTATTTTTGCCCTGTGGAGTTTGGCAAGAGGCTTGGGTGGATTTAGTTATCCTTTGTGGATATGGCTGCCGTGGTGCTGTTTTGTGGTGGTTTACACGGCGGTTTCCGATGAGCCTAATGCCATACAGCGTAGTATCATGATGTTATGTCCATTAGTCGTGGGTATGGCAATTTCCAAAGCGCAGATAGGAAAAGACGCGCTTGTGGCATTGCGCAAACTCATGCTTTACATGGCCATCGGCTTGATTGTACTGGTGGCGTTTAAGACGGGTATTATTTTTACCGGCGTCTTGCCTATGATAACGGGATTGGCGGCCGAAGTTATGACGGCGGCCATGCTATGTAATTATTTTGCGGCGCAGTATGTTTTTGGCGATCGAAAAATTTTAAAGTGGTGGGCAATTCTGGCAGCTATACCGGTTATTGCGGTAACCAGGACTGCTATAGCGGTTAATGGTTTGACCTTGCCGTTGACCTTTGCGCCTTTGGCAACTCTAAAACGTGCTATCATTTTTTTCCTTATTATAATTATCGGCATCGGCATATTTTATTCACCGCGGATGCAGAAGAAAATGTTCTACTCAGGCCGAGGGACATTAGAAGATGTCAAATGGGAAAATGAGGATTTTGCAACCACTGGACGCAGTTATATGTGGAGCAAGATGTGGGAAAGAATTGATGAACAACCATTACTAGGTTATGGCGCCAATGCTTCAGAATCTTTTATCAGTAAATTGACCAGAGGCTTAAAACATCCGCACAATGATTGGCTGCGACTGTTGTTTGATTTTGGATACATTGGAGTAATTATATTTGCTTTGAGTCTTTTGATGCAGGCATTGCATGCCTACCGTAGGGCAAAGCAAACTTTTGGTGATATTTCACTTCTCTTCTATGCCGGCGCTTCTTCTATCTTGTCGTTCGTTCTTTTCATGTTTACTGATAACATTCTTCTATATGCCGCGTTTTTCGGGAATCTGCAATTTATGATTCTGGGTTTGGCTTATGCCGCGCAGGCAACGGCTATGGAAGAAGAGCAGGAGAATAGAAGATTAGAAGCTTTAATATCCACCTCCGTCACTTCGTGACACCTCCGCCAGCGGAGGACATGAGAATAGAACAGAGATTAGAAGAGTGGATGTTTAGACGGATTGGAAAAGAAACGTGAAGAAACTCTTAAAATGAAAATTGCGATTGTTCATAATGCATACGGGCTTATCAGCGGTGAAGATGTAGTTGTGAACAATCTGGCTACCTTGCTGGAAAAGCGCGATATAACTGTTCAGTGGTTCAGTCGTTCCAGTGCAGAGATAGAAGAGACGAAGCTGGGGAAAATCCCGGCTTTTTTTTCGGGCATTCACAATCCTTTTTCAAGAAGGTCCTTTGGGTGCTTCCTGCGGCAATTTAATCCGGATATTGTCCACATCCATAATCTATATCCGCTAATTTCTCCTGCCATTCTGCCGGAGTGCACAGCGCAGGGCATTCCCGTTGTGATGACTGTGCACAATTTTCGTCTGGCCTGTCCCAATGGTTTGCTGATGAGTCATGATGAATTGTGCCATCGTTGCCTGGGCGGGCGGGAATATTGGTGTATATTGCGCAATTGTGAAAACAGTTTTTTTAAAAGCACCGGTTACACGATTAGAACGGCAGTGGCGCGGATTTTGCGCCGATACTATAATCATGTTAATCATTTTATATGTTTGAATGATTTTCAAAGGGATTTGCTGATTAAAGAAGGTTTGCCCGCGGACAGGGCGACTGTTTTATCTAATCCTATATCTTTGAATATGAAAATCCCCCCGAGAACACTAGGGGCTGACAAAAAAATGGATCCCCGACAGGAACACTCGGGGATGACAGGGGGCGGTTATGTTGCATATGTCGGACGTCTCAGTCCGGAAAAAGATATTCTAACCCTTATCGAGTCGGCACGCAGGCTTGGTGATTTGCAATTCAAGTTTGCCGGCTCTTATCATCGCATGCCGGAAGTGATAAAACAAAAACCTGATAATTGCGAATTTTTAGGACAACTGGATGCTGAAGACCTGGTTCGATTCTACCGTGATGCACGGATGGTTGTTTTTGCTACGCGCTGTTATGAAGGATTTCCCACGGTACTCTTGGAAGCAATGTCCTATGGTTTACCGGTGGTTTGTTCGCGCATTGGCGGTTTGCCGATGATTGTCGAGGATGGTGTGAATGGGCTTTTGTATGAGCCGGGAAATGCTGTTGAATTGGCTGATCGTATCCGGATGCTTTGGCAGGACACTGCTTTGTGTCAAAAACTGGGTGAGGCGGGGCAAAGGAAAATGCAAGAGGAATATGCTGCGGAACGGTTAATGGATCGTTTGATAGGGATTTATGAGAAAGTGATAAGGGCACAGAAAAGATGATTAGAAGTTTAGAAGATTGGAAGGTTAGGAAAAAACAGTAAATGGTGAATAGTGAATGGTGAATAGAAAACACGTGAAGAGTGAAGGGAACATTAGATGATTGGAAGGTTGGAAGATTAGAGGTTTAGAAAAAGACTGCGGATTTTAAATAGTGAATTTCCACCTCCGTCACTTCGTGACACCTCCGCCGGCGGAGGACAGTTAATTAAGGTTTGAGTAAAAAAACGTGAAAGAAGATATTCTTGGATATAAGGTCAATACTTTTTTGGTAGATGCATGTGCGGACCAGTTATTTAAATCCATGCAAGCGGGTCAAAGAACGTGGCTGGCGTGCTTTAATCCTCATTCGTATGCCGTGGCGTTAAAAGATAAAGTATTTGCCCGTGCGCTAAAGTATGCTGATTGGTTGGTACCTGATGGTGCGGGTGTGGTGCTTGCCTCTCATTTGCTGGGTGGTGCGATTAAAAAAAGGGTTACCGGTTCGGATGTTTTTGCCGGTTTGCACAATCGGATGAACGCTGCCGGCGCAATGCGAGTTTTTTTTCTGGGTTCAACTGAAGAAACTCTTGATCTGATTAGAGAGAGAATGGCGAAAGATTATCCTAATATTAAAGTTGCCGGTACTTTTTCACCGCCATTTAAAGATGTGTATTCTTCTGCTGAAATAAGTGAAATGGTCAAGGCGATTAATTCCGCGGCTCCGGATGTTTTGTGGGTAGGACTTTCTGCTCCCAAGCAGGAAAAATTTATTTTCGAAAATCGGGCACGGCTGAATGTAAAGTTTGTCGCTGCGGTAGGCGCGGTTTTTGATTTTTATTCGGGGAATGTTAAACGCGACAAAGATTCATGGTTTGTTAATCACGGAATGGAGTGGCTGCCGCGCCTTTTGCAAGAGCCTAAGCGCTTATGGCGGCGAATGTTTGTGTCTGCACCGGTGTTTATGTGGCATGTAATTAAACAAAAAGTTAAACAAAGTATTAAGGGTTAAGTAGTTAAGTACCGCTAAAGACAAGTGAAAAGTGAATGGTGAAGAGTGACGGACGGAGAGCAGAGGTCGGAGGACAGAGGACGGAGGACGGAGATGCAGATAAATTCGGCGAAAGACTTGGATGTGTATAAACAGGCATTCGATTTAGCGATGGAAATATTTCAATTGAGCAAACGTTGGCCTGCAGAAGAAAAGTTTTCTCTTACAGATCAAATCAGGCGCAGTTCACGTTCAGTTTGTGCCAACCTCAGAGAGTCCTG
>LNQE01000889.1_pt1 | contig 19973 bp, 15 predicted proteins | sample 603111 | NCBI WGS metagenome assembly LNQE01 (sample SAMN04260313, study PRJNA301899) | hydrocarbon metagenome | isolation source: hydrocarbon-contaminated ditch | place: Germany: Bremen | collected 1998
GATGCATGTCCCCGCTGCGGCGGTGATATCAAATTTGCACGTGGCATTGAAGTAGGCCACGTCTTTAAACTGGGGACAAAGTACAGCAAGGCGATGAAAGCCGCATTCCTGGATAAAGACGGTCAGGAAAAAATCATGATCATGGGATGTTACGGTATTGGTATAGGAAGAACAATGGCCGCCAGTATCGAGCAAAGTCACGATGAAAACGGAATTATCTGGCCGATGGCTTTGGCACCGTACCAGGTAATTATTACACCAGTCAATGTAAACGAAGAAGAAGTAATGAAAAGCGCGGAGGGTATTTATAAATCCATGCTTGATGATAATATTGAAGTTATTTTTGATGATCGTGATGAAAGGGCCGGTGTCAAATTTAAAGATGCCGATTTAATCGGAGTTCCGCTGAGAGTTGTTGTCGGTCAGAAAAATCTGGTTCATGGAAAAGTTGAGCTGAAAATCAGAAAGACCGGTGAAAATAAATTATATGCGCTTGAGGAGATAGTGCAACAGGTAAAGCAGATTATAGATCAGGAATTACAATATTCGGAATAATTTGATTTAGGTTATTGTTAGTTGCTATCTTTGAACAGTTTTAAACATTTGCATAATACCCCTCGTGTCATTTCGAGGAGCAAGGCGACGAGAAATCTTTCTTTTCATTATGATTTTACAAGATTTCTCCCTTCGGTCGAAATGACAATTTGATTATTTTACATAACTTGTAAACGCAGCAAACTGGAAACTTAATGCTACGGATCAACGACATTATCGATAAAGCCCAGACTTACCTTCCTCCGGAAGACCTGGAAATGATTCAAAAGGCTTATATTTACTCGGCTGCGGTGCATCAGGGGCAGGTAAGATTGTCCGGCGAACCGTATCTTACGCATCCGATGGAGGTTGCGGGAATTCTGACCAATATGAAAATGGATACAGCCACGATAATCAGCGGTTTGCTGCATGACACAATAGAAGATACATTGACTACAACGGAACAACTGGAGAAAGAATTCGGTAAAGATGTGGCTTTTCTGGTTGGGGGATTGACAAAACTAAGTCGCATTTCTTTTGGCTCACAGGAAGAAAGACAATCGGAAAATTTCCGTAAAATGATTTTGGCCATGTCTGCCGATATCAGAATTTTGATGGTGCGCCTGGCTGACCGAATCCACAACATGAGAACATTGCAGTATCATCCCAAGGATAAAAGAGTTTATATCGCCAGGGAAACGATAGATATCTACGCGCCATTGGCCAACCGTTTGGGAATTAACTGGATGAGAATGGAACTGGAGGATTTGTCTTTTCAGTATATTGCTCCGGAGGCGTATAACGAATTATTCGCAAAAGTCGCAAAATCGTATGAAGCCCGGAATCGTTACACGGAAGAAGTTAAGAGCGTTATCTATAAAGAATTGGAAAAGAGCTCCATTAAATGCAAAGTTGAAGGAAGAGCAAAACATCTCTATAGCATTTACAAAAAAATGCACGAGCAGCACATAAATTTTGACGAAGTTTATGATCTCATTGCTTTTCGCATAATACTTGATTCCGAACAGGAGAAAGGTTGCTACGAAGTTTTAAGCCTGGTGCATGCCTTGTGGAAGCCTGTCCCCGGTAGATTTAAGGATTATATAGCCATGCCCAAGGCCAATCATTATCAATCATTGCATACGACAGTTATCGGGCCTTACGGAGAAAGAGTGGAAATTCAAATCAGAACAAGAAAAATGCACGAATGGGCGGAGAAAGGAATTGCCGCTCACTGGCGTTACAAGGAAGGACTGGTTGCTTTTAAGAACAGCGAAGAAGATCAAATTAAAAAACTCAGAGAAATAATAGAAATACAAAATGAAGTAAAAGATCCGAAGGAATTCATGACCAATTTGAAATTGGCGTTATTCCCGGAAGAAGTTTATGTTTTTACCCCCGATGGCGATGTCAAATCTTTCCCAAAGGGTGCCACGCCCATTGATTTTGCCTATAGCATTCACACTGACGTCGGTAATCAATGTATAGGGGCTAAAGTAAACAAGAGCATTGTTCCGTTAAAATATAGGCTGCAAAATGGCGAAACAGTTGAAATCATAACTCAGGCTGGTCATCATCCCAGTAAAGACTGGCTTAAGCATGCAGTAACAACAAGAGCAATTTCCAAAATCAGAAACTGGATTAATTTGGAAGAGAAGAAAAACAGTCTGGTTCTGGGGCGTGATTTGCTGGAGAAGGAATTCAGGAGACACAATTTAAAATTCAGCAGTTATGTCAAGTCCGATGAAATTAAAAAAGCATTCACCGAGTGTTCCGTAAATACTCTGGATGAATTAATTTCACAGGTAGGTCTTGGCCGGATTTCAGCCAGAAGGATAGTTAACAGTTTTCTGGCAGGAGAGTCTGTCAGAGTTGAGGAACCTGTTACCGATAGGATAAAAAAGAGAAAAGTTGCATCGCCTTCCGTGGGTGTATCGCTTATTGGCGCGGAATATATGGACGATGTTCTGATAAATTTTGCTAAGTGCTGCAATCCCATTCCCGGCGATGAAATAACGGGCTATATTTCACGGGGGCGCGGTATAATCGTGCACACAAATAATTGCCCCTACATTAAAAGAATGGATAAAGAAAGGATTGTCGATATACAATGGAACGTCAGGGAAGAAAATACTTATCCCGTCCACATTAAAATTATATGTGATGATATCAAGGGTGTCTTGACGGAAGTAAGTTCCATAATCTCATCTTTTGACATCAATATAAGTTACGCGCAGATAGAAACAACCGATATGGTTGCTATTTGCAATTTTGTAATCGATATTAATAATTTAAGCCAACTCAATCAAGTCCTGGCGGCAATCAAACAGTTGAAATTTGTCAAATCCACTGAAAGATTACGTCATTTCTGAGACTAATCGCGGGTATGAATCTCAATATCAGCGATATTATCTCCCGCGTCGTTTCGCTCCCGGGATAATTCCCGATCCCGATAAATCGGGATTGGATAATTCGACTTACGCTTCAAACTTCGTTGCACTCGTTTTCAGCTTGTCTCATTACGTCTATTGAGCCTATAATAACTTTTGGTTATTTGCTTCTGTAACCCGGGACTCATTACATTTGATTATTGACAAACGAAGAGACTCTGCTATAAGCAAGCGCGAATTCAGTGCAGGTGAAAAAAATGTTGAATAAAAAGAGAATATTAATAACCATAGGCATTATAGTGTCTATATTGATTTTTGCTTCCGGCCAATTATTCGCCGCGGGAAAAAAGAAAATAATTCTTATCGATCCGGCGCACGGAGGAAAGGATCAGGGCGTTAAACTTAACAATGATGTTTTCGAAAAAGATATTACGCTAACAGTTGCGTTATTGATTAAAAAAGCGCTGGCAAGGGAAAATAACGTAGAATTGTATTTAACCCGTGAATCGGATGAAGAAGTAGATTTGGAAGACCGCAGGGATATTATCAAAAAAATCAAGCCGGACTTTTTCTTAAGCCTTCACGTCAACGGTGGGTTTGGCAAAGAAGCTTCCGGTTTCGAACTATATTATCCGGAATTCAGCGAGGATGCGGTCAAAGGGAAAAAAGCAAAAAAAGAAAATGTAACGCAGTTGAGAAATAAATGTCAGGGTGATTCATTAAAAATGGCAAAAATTATACAGGAAAACATGAATGCTTTATTTCCCCGAAAGGGCAGGGGCTTGCGCAAAGCTGATATGCCGATAACCGATGGATTGCTTGTTCCTGCTGTAAGCGTGGAAATGGGTTTCGCCACCAATCCTGAGGACAAAAAGAAATTACTTGCTGTAAAGACACAAACAGAAATTGCCAAAGCTCTGGCAAACAGTATTAAATCATTTTACAGGTGATTAAAATCGAAAGAAAATCAGGAAGAAAATTCGACGAATTAAGGTCGATCAACATTACCAATAATTATCTGAAGAACGCTGCCGGTTCCGTTTTGGTGGAGTTCGGCAACACCAGGGTAATTTGTGCAGCTTCCATTGATGATAAAGCTGCGCCTTTCCTCAGAAATACAGGACGAGGCTGGGTGACTGCCGAGTATTCGATGCTTCCCATGTCTACCCAGACCAGAACCGCGCGGGAATCGGTGCGGGGAAAGTTGGGAGGCCGGACACACGAAATACAGAGATTAATCGGCAGGTCTCTGCGTGCCGTTACCGATTTAACCGCCTTTGGCGAAAAAACAATCTATCTGGATTGTGATGTTATTCAGGCCGATGGCGGAACCAGAACAGCATCGATTACCGGTGCCTTTGTCGCGCTGGTTGATTTATTCAAAAAAATGCGGGAAGATGAATTATTAAAAGTAATTCCTGTCCATGATTTCCTGTCTGCCGTCAGTGTCGGTATCATTGAAGGACAGACCCTTCTCGACCTGGAATACGAAGAAGATTCGCGGGCGGAAGTGGATATGAACTTTGTCATGACCGGATCGGGTCATTTTATTGAAGTGCAGGGTACGGCAGAACGCATTCCTTTCAGCAAAGAACAGATGGCTCAAATGACTGAACTGGCGGAAAGAGGCATTCGGCAGATTATCGATAAGCAGAAAGAAATTGTAGGTGATCTGAAGAGATGAAAATCGTTTTCGCTTCCGGTAACGAAGGAAAAGTCAGAGAAATCAGAGAAATGCTTGAAGGAATGGGAATCGAATTAGTCTCTTTGAAAAGTTACGCCGGTGTGCCGGAGATTGTTGAAGACAGAAGTACTTTTCTGGAAAATGCCTTAAAGAAGGCAAAAGTAATTTCGGAATTTACAGGCGAGACGGTTTTGGCCGATGATTCGGGATTAAGCGTGAATGCGTTAGGCGGCGAGCCGGGCATTTTTTCGGCCCGATACGCCGGAGAGAAGGCAACGGATGACGATAATATAGACCTGCTTCTGGAGAGGTTAAAAAACATTCCGCAGGAAAAAAGAACAGCTTTTTTCTGTTGCGCTCTTGTATTATATAGAACAGACGGCAGTTACGATTCTTTTGAATCGAAGTGGCATGGCCGGATTATTGATGACCGCCGTGGCACAAACGGATTCGGATATGATCCTGTTTTCTTCGTGCCGGAGCTGAAAAAAACGGCAGCCGAACTGCCTCCGGAAATAAAAAACAAAGTAAGCCATCGGGGGCAGGCTTTTGCCCAGCTTAAAAGAAAGCTTACTGAAAAACTGAATGATAATTAATACCATTTCTAAAGGAATTTCCAACTTTGTGAAAAAATTCCTTTAAAATTGGTATAGAGTCGGGGCGTAGCGCAGCCTGGTAGCGCGCCTGGTTTGGGACCAGGATGTCGAGTGTTCAAATCACTCCGCCCCGACCATTTTATTGTCACAATTCATTTATTTTGAACCTCTCTTTAAAAAAACACCTGAATTTGAGTTACCTGCCTGATTTTGCATAATTTGCAAGATTATTCATTGACAGAAACACACATAAGGAGTATTTTATCCCATTAATATTTAAACAAAAAATGATGAAACTCCATCATCTAAAAACTTGCTTCGGGGTTTGTATTTATCGTGCCCGTCAGTTGCTACTTGTAACTGAGAGGGCGGAGCTATGTTTGGTGTTGTAAAAAACAATTCACTGTTTTAGAGAAATGTGTATAGACGTATAACATTGAACATAAGTTATAGCAGATTGGATGATTGGAAGTTTAGAAGTTTGGAGGATTAGAAGATTAGCTGCTAAACATCTAAAGCGTCCAAACATCTTGCTTTTGTACTTAACTACTTAAATCTTAGGATTCTAAAAATGAAACGCAACAAAACTATCACTTCTGCAATCGTATCTTCATTACTCGTTATCTTTCTAATCCTGACAGGATGCGCCACGTATCGGGACATGCCTCCCGGAACCGTTGTAAATATAACCGGTCAGGAAACGAAATTAAAAAATTTGCAAAACGTCCGTAGCCCTGTCGTCGAACAGGAGACAGTAACTGTACGACCGCTTTCCGAACCTCCACCTCCGCCCGATTATATTGTCGGTTCCTATGATGTCCTGTCCATAAATGTGAGTAAGCCGGATTTCTCCGCCATGGGTGCTACATCGGGATCATCATCGTTAACCGAATCGAACCTTGGCGCCGGCACACAAACAACCGGCTACCGGGTAGACGGAAAAGGAAATATTCAATTGCCTTTTGTGGGAACGCTCCACGTTTCGGGCATGACCCTGCAGGAGATACAGAACCGGCTTATGAAAATCTACCCGAAATATTTTAAAGATCCCTGGGTGATTGTTGACGTTAAGGAGTACAGGAGTCAACCGCTGTATATTTTGGGACAATTTAATAACACCGGCGTTTTCTACATGGATCGCCCCTTTAACGTTCTACAGGGACTTGCCATGGGTAAGGGATACGACGCCTCCGCCAATCCCCGAGCCGCCAGAATTATCCGGGACAAAAAAGTTTTGCCGGTCGACATTTACGAACTGCTTATGAATGCCGATCAGAGTCAGAATATCTGGTTAAAATCCGGCGACACCATCTACATGCCAGACAATAAAAATCGTGTAGTCTTTGTTTTCGGTGCGTCAAAAGGCGGAGGACCGGTAGCGATACCGCCGGCGGGACTCAATCTTCTGCAGGCCATCGCCACTGTCGGTTTACAGGAAATAGGTTATCACGCCCGGCGCGTGTTTCTTATCCGCTCCTTTTCGCCTACCCGTGGGCAATTGATGTTGATCGATGTCGATAAAATCATACAGGGCGATGCGTTGCCCATGGCGCTTACTGAGGGCGACATTATTTACATACCCAAGAGCGCCCTGACGACATGGAATGAAGCATTAGGCGAAATGCTGCCAACGCTTTCGGCCTTCAGCGCGATCCTGTCGCCCTTTGTCCAGATTAAATACCTTTCACAATAAAAGGATATTACCATGACCCCCAACGTTTCCATTCCTCCATCGCAACCACTTTTAAGAAGTGGAGAAAACGCGCATATTTATGATTATCTGAGTGTCATCCTGCGGCGCAGAAAACTTTTTACTCTGGCCTTTTGCGCGGTATTATTCTCCGTAGTGCTTTATACTTATTTCATGAAGCCGATCTACGAAGCCTCCAGTACGCTACATATCAAAAAAGAGAAAGGACCAGGCGTACTGGTAGATATGAACTTCGATTCGTCAAACTCCATTGATGCCGAACTGGAAATAATTAAATCACGTACGAATTTAGAACATGTTGCGAAACGGCTTCATTTGGACTGGCAGGTGACGAAAAAGTCGAAAGATCTGGACTTCAAACTGCTTGATTTTTCTTCCACGGCGAAAAACCCCTCTTACAAAATTGAAATGACAGGCGCGGACACTTTTACGGTTAAAGATGAAGATGGCAAACTAATCGGTGAAGGAATTTCCGGCAGGCTTATGCAGGCAAAGGGTTTCAGTCTTCTCCTGAACGACCTGAAAGGTGAAAAAGGCGATAGTTTCCGTTTGAAACTTCTTCCCCTGCAAAACATTGCCGTAAGTTTGAAGGGAGGATTCAAGGCGACAGAGGTAGGAAACAGGACAAACATCGTCCGTATCTCATACAGCAGCACCGATCCGGTGCGGGCGCGGGATTTGGTTAATACTCTTGTACAGGTCTACCTGGGGCAGAACATTGAATTAAAAACCGAAGAGGCAAGCCGGACAGTCAGTTTCATCGAGAATCAGCTAAAAGGTTTGCGCGGGGAGTTGGAGGGCGCTGAACAGGACCTCGAGACCTACAAGAGTTCCTCCGGGATGTTCAAGCTTGACAGTGAAGCGCAGGAAGTGGTCAAAAATCTTTCGGAGACGGAAAAATTACGGGCCGAAGTTATATTTCAGAAGAAACAGGTTGAATTTGCCCTTGATGCCCTGAATAGTGCGCTGCGAAAGGGTAACATCTACTCGCCGGCAATCATGCGAGACGATCCACTCGTAGCCGGGCTGGCGGCGAAACTCTCCGAACTGGAGATACAGAAACGAACATTGCTCACCGACTATACCGAGAACCATCCGGCTGTAAGAACTATACAGGGGCAGATCGATGAAATTCAGAAGAAAATTCGCTCCACTTATGAAACCAACCTGGTTAACCTGAACAAACAGCAGAGTTCCGTTACTCATCAACTGGACATTTACGAGAGTAAATTGCGCAAGCTCCCCAAGGCGGAACGCGATCTGGCGAGGCTTACCCGGGTTTCTAATGTCAATGCCGGTATCTATACCTTTCTTCTTCAGAAGCATGAAGAGGCGCGTATCGCCAAGGCTACCACAGTCAGCAACATCAACATAGTCGATCCGGCCATTACTCCCGTTTCGCCGATTAAACCGGATAAGCCGAAAAACCTCCTCCTGGGATTTCTCGTTGCCTGTATACTCGGCATCGGACTCGCGTTCTTTCAGGAATATTTAGACGACACCATCAAAGATGCTGAAGAGGCAAAAAGAGCCATCGGCCTACCACTGCTGGCGGTCATTCCTTTCATTACCAGCCGCGCGGAGAACGGAGAAGCTAAAAAGCGATTACCGCTCATCACGCGCCTGGAACCGAAATCCCAGGTTGCTGAAGCCTTTCGTTCCCTGCGCACAAGCCTGCACTTTTCCGCTATTAACCGGGATAAAAAGATCATACTGATAACCAGCACTTTTCCGGGCGAGGGGAAAAGTATCATTACCGCCAATTTATCCAATACAATGGCTCAGACGGGAGTAAAGGTGCTTGTCGTGGACTGCGATCTGCGCCGTTCCTCTCTCCATGACAAATTTGGCGTAAACAAAGTTCCGGGGCTCTCCGAGGTACTGACCGGTGACACCACTTTTCGGGAGGTATTGCATGATACCGGCATTCCCGGCATCGACGTGATTACCGCCGGCACAACCCCACCCAACCCGGCAGAACTGCTCGGTTCGGAAGCGATGCGTCAATTCCTGATTACGCACCGTGATGAGTATGATCATATCTTTATCGACGCTCCGCCGGTGCTGGCTGTTACAGACGCACCGGTTCTTACCACTATGTCTGACATAGTGCTTTTGATAATGGAGGCCGGCCGAGTGCCCATCAAAGCGGCTCAGCACATGCGCGAGATGCTCTCCAATGTACAGGCTCCGGTAGCAGGCTTTGTTTTGAATGATAAAACCGGTAGCGGAGAGACTTACGGTTACTATGGAAGCAGGTATTATAGGTATGGCCGATATGGAAAAGGATATGGATACGGTTACGGCTATGGGTATGGATACTATTCCGACGACGAACCAAATCGCTGCAAAAACCCTCAACGTTGGGAAAAAGTCTTAAACTTCATTCCTGAAAAGTTGAGAAAAGAAATAAAGAAGAGATTTAAGTTTTAGGTAATTAAGTAGTTAAGCACAAAAGCAAGATGTTTGGACGCTTTAGATGTTTAGCGGCTAATCTTATAATCCTCCAAACCTCTAAACTTCTAAACTTCTAACCTTCTGAAGCTTATGATCGATTTTCATTGTCACATCTTGCCGGGCTTGGATGACGGCCCCAAAACCATTGATGAAGCGGTAGAAATGGCAGCGGCGCTGTGCAAAGCAGGATTCACCGGTGTATACTGCACACCGCATTTGATTAAAAGCGTATACGAGGCGAACAATGAATTAGTCAGGGAATCCCTCGTTGCCTTACAGAAAAGGTTGAATAACGAAAATATCAGTCTTAAACTTTATCCCGGCAGGGAATATTATCTGGATGAGTTTCTATCCGGATATCTGGAAAACCCGCTGCCGCTGGGTGGAACAAATTTTATCATGCTGGAAATCCCCATTCACATATCGCCGGAATTAATCAAAGAAGCATGTTACCTGATTAAACGCAGAGGTTTTATTCCCATGATTGCCCATCCGGAGCGATGCAATATTTTTAGTACTCCTCAGCAAAAGGAAAAATCCTGGTTTAAATTCACCAACTCACAACGCAACGATAAAAATTCAAAACAATATAAATCGTCGCGTCTGGTAGAATATCTTAAAGATATTGGTTGTGCCTTTCAGGGAAACTTTGGAAGTTTTATCGGACTTTACGGGGAGAGGGCACAAAAAACAGCCAATACCCTTCGTAAAATGGAAGTCTATACCCATTTCGGCACCGACCTTCACTCGAGAGCGGGAATAAAATACCTCAAAGGGGACGTGAAAGGTGAAGGTTAGAAGGTTAGAAGGTTAGAAGATTAGAAGATTAGAGGGTTGAAGGGGATGGCGAAAAATCTTTACAGAGACCTGTTAGTGTGGCAAAAAAGCATATCCTTAATAAAAGAAGTTTATGCCGAAGCTGAAAAATTACCAAAGTCAGAGGAATATAATCTCAAGCAACAACTTAAAAGAGCGATTGTTTCTGTTTCATTAAACATTGCTGAAGGTAAAAATCGAAGAACAGCGAAAGATTTTATTAATTTCCTTAATATATCAAAAGGTTCTTTAGCAGAAACAGAGGCTGTTTTAATTATTTGCGCAGAACTTGGACTTTTACAAATTCCGGAAGATTTACTTTTACACATAGAAGAACTAGCAAAAATGATTAATAGCCTTATTGCCAGTATGAGAACGAAGATAGAAGGTTAGAGGGTTAGATGATTAGAGGGTTAGGAGATTAGAAGATTAGAAGCTACTAACCCTCCAAGCTTCAAATCCTCCAATCATCTAAATTGTCTAAAGCGTCTAAGCTTCCAAACTTCTAAAATGACGAGGTACAAATGACAACTTCTAAAGCGTCTAAGCATCCAAACTTCCAAACCTCTAATCTTCCAATCCTCCAATCATCTATTCTTGTCACCGGTGGGACCGGCTATATCGGAAGCCACACGGTAGTTGCCCTCATTGCCGCAGGCTATAACCCGATTATTGTAGATAACCTGTCCAATAGTAAAGCTTCCGTTTTAAAGCGCATAGAGAAGATTACGGGAAAGCTTCCACTTTTTTATAAAATCGATCTGCGAAACACCGCAGCACTAAATAAAGTGTTTCAGAGACATTCAATAACTTCGGTAATTCATTTTGCCGGATTCAAAGCTGTCGGCGAATCAGTTACCCAACCGCTGAAATATTACGAGAACAACATACAAAGCACCATTTCGCTTTGCAAAGTTATGCATATGCACAGCGTGAAAAAAATAATCTTCAGCTCATCAGCATCTGTTTATGGAGAAGCATGCGTCGTTCCTATTAAAGAGAACTCTTTGCCGGTGCCTGCCAGTCCTTATGCCTGCACTAAACTCATGATTGAGCAAATTCTTATAGACATTTATCTTGCCGATCCGGTCTGGCGGATTGCTCTGCTTAGATACTTCAATCCTGTCGGCGCACATGAGAGCGGTTTGATGGGGGAGGACCCACAGGGAATTCCCAACAATCTGATGCCCTATATCACTCAGGTTGCTGTTGGCCGTCACAAAAAAGTAAATATTTTCGGCAACGACTATACGACATCCGACGGCACAGGTGTGCGGGACTATATTCACGTGATGGATCTGGCAGAAGGGCATCTATCCGCCCTGAAAAAGATAGAAACAGCCACTTTCAAAACACCGCAGATAATCAATCTGGGTACCGGAAAAGGCTACAGCGTTATGGAGATACTTCGCGCTTTTGAGAAAGCATCGGGGAAGGTGATACCCTATCGCATCACCGAACGCCGTCCCGGCGATATTGCTGCATGCTATGCCGATACAAAGCGCGCAAAAAAAATTCTGGGATGGAAAGCCAAACGCAATCTTGCCGATATGTGCGCCGCCGCCTGGCGCTGGCAATTACTTAACCCCTCCGGCTATCCCTAGAGGATCAGAGGATTAGAAGGTTGGAGGATCAGAGGATTAGAAGCTGCCAAACATCTAAACCGTTTAATCATCTAAAAAGGTACTTAATTGTTTAATCTTCCTGGATTCCGGCCAGGACCACGCCGGAATGACGAAGGAGCTCTGGATTCCGGCCAGGACCACGCCGGAATGACACATGCGGTACTTCACGTTTCACATGTACTTGATTCACCATTCACGTTGTATGTCCCCCGCTGGCGGGGGTGCAGGGGGTGGAAAGCGGAGTGCTAAACATCCAAACATCTAATCATCTAAAAAGGTATGTCATCCCCGAGTGGGCTTGTCGGGGATCCATAATATTCCTGGATTCCGGCCAAGACCACGCCGGAATGACGAAGGAGCTCTGGATTCCGGCCAAGACCACGCCGGAATGACGAAGGAGCTCTGGATTCCGGCCAGGACCACGCCGGAATGACAATCGGTGACTTTCACTGTCCCCCTCTGGAGGGGGCAACGGGGGAGGAAAGCAGAGCGCTAATCCTCCAAACTTCTAATGCGTCTAAACTTCTATTTTTGTATTCACTCTTCACTAGTTAGTGACACTCGCTAAGAGCAAGTGTAGTGCAGCTCGAAGCGTTAGTGGAACTATCCCAGGCACATAGTGCCGTGGGGCACTCTTCACAGGATGTTCACGTTGAGCAATAAACCGAGAATAACTTTTAATAAATGCTAATTGAAACTTCAACTTTCAATTTGACAAGCGCATCTTTTAACCATATAATGTCGTCATGATTAAGCGTACTTTATCACAGAAACTATCATTACTTGCCGGAAAATTTCCAGTGGTTGCAGTCACAGGTCCACGACAATCCGGCAAGACCACTCTAACCAGAATGGTTTTTGAAAAACATGAGTACGTCAGTTTAGAAGAACCCCACGAAAGGGAATTTGCTCTTTCTGATCCTCGTGGTTTTCTGAAGCGATACAAAGGTGGTGTAATTCTAGATGAAATACAACGTGCACCCGAGCTGCTTTCTTACATACAGGGAATAGTTGATTCCGGTGTTGATAGCGGCAAATTTATCTTGACTGGTTCACAGCAATTCCACCTTTCTGCGAAAGTCAGCCAGACTCTTGCGGGTAGAACCGCAATTGTTAATCTTTTGCCTTTCAGCATAGATGAACTCCGCAAAATTCCGTCACGGGATCCCTGGGTATGGAAAGAACTTCCCGAAAGAAGAAAAAATCCGGAATTTAATTTCGAGACCATCATGTACAAAGGGTTTTATCCTCGGATTCACGATAAAAGTTTGGCACCACAGGACTGGCTGGCCGGTTACTACCAGACTTACGTGGAACGTGATGTACGGGAAATTTCCAACATCGGCAATCTGGAAATATTTCAGCGCTTCGTCAGACTATGCGCCGGCCGTTCGGGGCAATTGCTCAATCTTTCTTCCCTGGCAAGCGATTGCGGCATTTCACATACCACGGCAAGACAGTGGATTTCCATACTTCAGGCTGGATTTATCGTTCATTTACTGCCGCCGCACTTTAACAATTTTTCTAAAAGAATTATCAAAACTCCGAAACTCTATTTTCTCGATACCGGTCTTTTATGCTACCTGCTGCGTATTCGCGAACCGGCTGATTTAACCGATCACGCCATGCGCGGAGCTGTTTTCGAAACTTATGTGGTTTCCGAACTGTTCAAGGCCTTTGTTCATCGCGGAGAAACTCCGCCGCTCTATTTCTGGCGGGATCGGACAGGACATGAAGTTGATGTAATTATCGATACGGGCAAACAACTTATTCCCATTGAAATTAAATCGGGAAGAACAATAAGCAACTCCTTCTTTGAAGGAATCCGTTACTTTATGTCGATAGGTACGAAAATATCTCAAACGGGAGTGATGATCCACGGAGGAGATGAACTATATAAACGTGAGAATTTTCTAGTCCTTCCCTGGTTTCAAGTAACATCAAAATAACTTAAACATAAGAAACTTAATTACTTGTTTTCTTCACTATTCACCATTCACAATTCACTGTCCCCCTCTGGAGGGGGCAAAGGGGGAGGAAAGAGGAATGCTAAACATCCAAACATCACAATATGTCATCCCCGAGTGGGCCTATCGGCGAAGTCCGGCGCATGCCGGAGGATCCATAACATTCCTGGATTCCGGCCAGGACCACGCCGGAATGACAAAAGGTATTTAACTTTTCACTGTCCCCCGCTGGCGGGGGTGCAGGGGGTGGAAATTACTCTTCACCATTCACTCTTCTCCTTTCACTATTCACGGGTTTTTCCAACTTTGAACATAGAACATAGAACGTAGAACAGTGGTGTTTTCACTCTTCACCCTTCACCTTTCACAGGTTTTCTAGCGGTGCTTAATTATTTAAATATTCCTGGATTCCGGCCAGGAGCATGCCGGAATGACCAAAGGTACTTTTCACTGTCCCCCGCTGGCGGGGGCAACGGGGGCGGAAAGAGGAATGCTAAACATCCAAACATCACAATATGTCATCCCCGAGTGGGCCACAATATGTCATCCCCGAGTGGGCTTGTCGGGGATCCATAACATTCCTGGATTCCGGCCAGGAGCATGCCGGAATGACGAAAGGTGACTTTCACTGTCCCCCGCTGGCGGGGGTGCAGGGGGTGGAAATTACTCTTCACCATTCACTCTTCTCCTTTCACTATTCACGGGTTTTTCCAACTTTGAACATAGAACATAGAACGTAGAACAGTGGTGTTTTCACTCTTCACCATTCACCTTTCACAGGTTTTCTAGCGGTGCTTAATTATTTAAATATTCCTGGATTCCGGCCAGGACCACGCCGGAATGACCAAAGGTACTTTTCACTGTCCCCCTCTGGAGGGGGCAAAGGGGGCGGAAAGAGGAATGCTAAACATCCAAACATCACAATATGTCATCCCCGAGTGGGCCACAATATGTCATCCCCGAGTGGGCTTGTCGGGGATCCATAACATTCCTGGATTCCGGCCAGGACCACGCCGGAATGACCAAAGGTACTTTTCACTGTCCCCCGCTGGCGGGGGTGCAGGGGGTGGAAATTACTCTTCACCATTCACTCTTCTCCTTTCACTATTCACGGGTTTTTCCAACTTTGAACATAGAACATAGAACGTAGAACGTAGAACGTAGAACGTAGAACAGTGGTGTTTTCACTCTTCACCCTTCACCTTTCACAGGTTTTCTAGCGGTGCTTAATTATTTAAATCTTCCTGGATTCCGGCCAGGAGCATGCCGGAATGACCAAAGGTACTTTTCACTGTCCCCCGCTGGCGGGGGTGCAGGGGGTGGAAATTACTCTTCACCATTCACTCTTCTCCTTTCACTATTCACGGGTTTTTCCAACTTTGAACATAGAACATAGAACAGTGGTGTTTTCACTATTCACCCTTCACGATTCACCCTTCACAGGGTGTTAACGTTGAACCTAGAACGGATGTTTTTAAAGCATCCAAACATCTAACCGTCTAAACTTCTTGCTTTTGTGCTTAACCCTTAAATCTTAAAACTTTATTCTAGCGTTGAGTAATATTGCTCAGTCATTGAGTAAATATGCTTGATTACATATAAAACCTTTGATATAAACAGCTTATGAAATTCGAACGTCATTTATTATCAACTTTAAGAGACGAGCTTTCCAAGCCGACACCCGTCATTCATGTTTTGATCGGGCCGAGACAAGTCGGGAAAACAACGATTGCTCTTCAAATTCAAAAATCTATCAAAATTCGCACAATTTACGTAACTGCGGACAGTCCTGTTCCGTTAGATTCCTCATGGATTGAAACACATTGGAAACGAGCCGTTGCAGAAAGTAATACCTCCAAAAGCCCGGTCATTCTGATTCTCGATGAACTGCAAAAAGTAAGAGGATGGAGTGAAACACTAAAAATTCTCTGGGACAGTCGTTCGGGCGGGCCGGAAATCAGAGTCTTGATTTTAGGTTCTTCCTCTTTGCTAATGCAGGAAGGTCTGACAGAAAGTCTGGCGGGCAGATTTTTTCTCCATCGCTGCAGCCACTGGAGCTACCGCGAATGCAAAGCCGCTTTTGGCTGGAATCTGGAACAGTGGATTTTTTTTGGCGGGTATCCCGGAGCGGCGTCATTTATCAATAACGAGACTTCATGGAAACGCTACATCACCGATTCACTCATCGAAACCGTATTGGCACGCGATGTGCTCCAGATGAGTAAAATTGCCAAACCGGTTTTACTGCGTCACCTTTTTGCCCTTGCAGCTACATTACCGGCCCAGTTCGTCTCATATACCAAAATGCTGGGACAACTGCACGATGCCGGCAATACAACAACGCTTGCCCATTATCTGAAATTGCTTGAATCTGCATTTTTGGTAAGTGGACTTGAGCTATTTTCACGCAACAAACAACGCAAGCGCGGCAGCAGCCCCAAGCTTGTCTTATGGAACAACGCACTGATCAATGCACTTTCCACACGAACCTTTAACGCATCCATCGCCGATTCGATCTGGTGGGGCAGACTGATTGAAAATGCTGTCGGTGCTTGTCTTTGCAACAACTTAAATTCAATCGAATATACAATTACCTACTGGCGTGAAGGCAATTACGAAGTTGATTATGTGGTCGCCAGAGGCGCTGATATCCGGGCTATTGAAGTAAAAAGCGGAGCAGGCAAAAAATTATCCGGACTGGCTCGTTTTCAAAGCCAATACCCGGAAGCAAAATCACTAATTATCGGAGGACCGGGTATCCCATTGGACGAATTTTTCAGTCAAGATACCGCACAATGGTTGGATTAAGAAGCTGTTGGAGCATCAAGAACCCCTGATAGCGATGGAAGAAGCGAATAAACAACAGGCTTTCTAAAGCGGATTTTAGCCCTGCTGTAACTCAGAGGGCGGAGCTGTATCAGGTGACGGTAAAAGTAATGACCCATTGTTAAAGCATCCAAACATCTAATCATCTAAAAAGGTATGTCATCCCCGAGTGGGCCACAATATGTCATCCCCGAGTGGGCCACAATATGTCATCCCCGAGTGGGCCACAATATGTCATCCCCGAGTGGGCTTGTCGGGGATCCATAACATTCCTGGATTCCGGCTAGGAGCACGCCGGAATGACAATCGGTGACTTTCACTGTCCCCCTCTGGAGGGGGCAACGGGGGAGGAAAGCAGAGCGCTAATCCTCCAAACTTCTAATGCGTCTAAACTTCTATTTTTGTATTCACTCTTCACTTTTTAGAGGAGCGTAGCGACACGGGACAGTGAACTCCTTCGTATATTTAGTGAGTAGTTTTTGTCATTTCGACCGTAGGGAGAAATCTTATATCTTTTCACTATTCACCTTTCACCATTCACAGGTTTTTATGATATTCACCATTCACGGGTCTTTAAAATGTCATTCCCTCACAAAATCCCCCTCCCTTGAGGGGAGGGGCAAGGGGAGGGTGAAAAGTTTTGTTGCACTCTTCACAATTCACTGTCCCCCTCTGGAGGGGGCAACGGGGGAGGAAAGCGGAATGCTAATCCTCCAAACTTCTAATGCGTCTAAACTTCTATCTTCACCATTCACATGTTTTTAAAGGTACTTAAATCTTAATAAAATGGAAACTTTGAAACAATTTTCTTTAAAACCAGAAACAATACCGGCATCAACGGCCTGGTACATCGCAGACCTTGCCGAAGCACGGGGTCGGCAGAAATTGTATACAAGACAAGTTCCACAGCGATTAAAAGCGCTACGCGAACACGCCCTGATTGAAAGCGCTGTTTCTTCAAACCGGATTGAAGGTATCGAAATTGATCAAAAGCGTGTGGGCACGATCATCTTCGGCAAACCATTACTACATGACCGCGATGAAGAAGAAGTCCGCGGTTACCGTGAAGCGCTAAACCTGATTCATCAAGATGCAGCCAGGATTCCCATTTCTATCAGAACTATCCTGAAACTGCACCGCATAATACGCGGCGAAATTTGGGATGCCGGAAAATATAAAGAAAAAGACGGAGACATCATTGAAAAGTACCGGGACGGTCGTGAGCGAATCCGTTTCAAAACAGTGCCGGTATCCGATACACCAGTGTACATGGAAAAACTTGTATTTCTCTGGGGTCGCACCCTGAAAGAAAAATGGGTACACCCTCTCGTAGCACTTGCAGCCTTCAACCTCGATTTTCTCTGCATTCATCCCTTTCGCGACGGAAACGGTAGAGTCTCGCGTCTTCTGTTTTTACTGCAATGTTACCATCTGGGTTATGAAGTGGGCAGATACATAAGCCTGGAGCGCCTGATCGAACAGAACAAAGAGAGATACTACGAAACCCTTGAACAGAGCTCACAAGGATGGCACAAAAGCAAACATGATCCATGGCCGTACATCAACTACCTGATGTTTATCCTCAAGACCGGTTACCGCGAATTCGAAAGCCGTTTAGATATTACAGAAAGCCCTCGCGGAGCCAAAACGGAAATTATAGAAGCGGCAATCAAATCATGCCCTAACGAGTTCACACTTGCCGGTCTTGAACGTGCATGCCCAGGTGTTAGCCATGACATGATACGGAAGGTTCTTCGCGCGAAACAACAAAATGGGGATGTGGCATGTCTTGGTAGAGGACCAGGTGCCCGCTGGGCGAAAAGAGGTAATACCCTAAAAAGAGGGTAAAAGAAGAGGTACTTACTTGTTTAGATCTTCCTGGATTCCGGCCAAGACCACGCCGGAATGACAAAAGATGCTTTTCACTGTCCCCCGCTGGCGGGGGTGCAGGGGGAGGAAAGCGGAGCGCTAATCCTCCAAACATCTGATCATCTAAAAAGGTATGTCATCCCCGAGTGGGCAACAATATGTCATCCCCGAGTGGGCCTGTCGGGGATCCATAACATTCCTGGATTCCGGCCAAGACCACGCCGGAATGACACATGCGGTACTTCACTATTCACGTTTCACAGGCGGTTAAAGATTCACTTTTCACTATTCACTCTTCACAGGCGGTTAAAAATTCATGTTTCACATGTAGTTGATTCACTATTCACGCTTCACTTTTCACTAATTCTCAAACGGAGGTACTAATGATCACATTCTCAAGAAAACGCGGCATGGGTTGGCTTCCTGATTATCCGGATTTTAGAGACTACACAGAAGAAACCGACGAAATAAAAACCCTAATTAAACCTACAGGTACAAAACGAACAAAAACCAAGGCAGACACACTGCCCACCACAGTCGACCTACGACCCTGGTGTTCGCCGGTTGAAGATCAGGGAATGCTGGGTTCCTGCACAGCCAACGCGGGAGTAGGAATCATAGAATACTACGAACGCAAAGCCTTCGGCAGGTACACAGACGCCTCGCGTCTCTTTCTTTACAAAGTCACCCGCAACCTGATGAAAGCAAAAGGCGATACAGGCGCCTACCTGCGGACAACCATGGGTGCCATGATTCTCTTCGGCGTACCGCCGGAAGATTACTGGCCCTACACAGACGATGAAACCGCTTTTGATAAAGAACCAAGTGCGTTCACCTACGCCTTTGCTTCCAACTACCAGACACTAAAATACTTCCGGCACGATCCCCCGAATACAGACCCGGAAAAACTGCTTAATCAACTTAAAACCTATCTGTCCAAGGGGCATCCGGCCATGTTCGGCTTCACCGTTTACAACTCTATCGCGCAGGCCGATAAAACAGGGCGTATACCCTATCCATCACCGAAAGAAAAAATAGAGGGCGGACATGCCATTGTGGCTATGGGCTATGACGACAAAATGAAAATAAAAAACACACAAAACAAGGCCGAAACCACCGGAGCCCTTTTAATAAGAAACTCGTGGGGTACAGAATGGGGCGAACAAGGCTACGGCTGGCTGCCCTACGAATATGTACTCAAAGGCCTTGCCGAAGACTTCTGGAGCATCCTGAACAAAGAATGGATCGACACCGGCGAATTTTCTGAATAACTATGTTGTCATACCGGCGAAGGAGGATGTGTCGTAACAATAAATATATCAACTTAATGTCCTCCGCTGGCGGAGGTGTCACGCAGTGACGGAGGTGGATAAAATTCACTGAAATAATAAATTACTAATAATATCATTTATATATAAAATAATTCCACCCCCTGCCCCCGCCAGCGGGGGACATTACTCCCTACGCACAATCAATACATGCAATTGCGACACAGCCT
>LNQE01001558.1_pt1 | contig 19915 bp, 23 predicted proteins | sample 603111 | NCBI WGS metagenome assembly LNQE01 (sample SAMN04260313, study PRJNA301899) | hydrocarbon metagenome | isolation source: hydrocarbon-contaminated ditch | place: Germany: Bremen | collected 1998
GGTGACACTCAAGCCTGCACCCCTGGGCATCGGCCTTGTCACCGGTGAGATCAGCAGGAAGGTGCTCCAGCTCGCCGGCATCAGGGACGCGTGGACCTTCTCGAAAGGTCAGACCAGGACGACCATCAACTTTGCCAAGGCCACGTTCAACGCGCTCGCTGCAACCAATATGATACGGCGTGGAGGATCAGAGTAATGTACGCGATTGTCCAGGTGCGGGGGGTTGTCAACACCCGCCGGGAGATCAAGGACACCCTCAAGATGCTGCGCCTGCACCATATCAACCACTGTGTTCTTGTACCGGACACTCCCGAGTATCTCGGCATGATCCGGAAAGTCAAGGACTTCGTTGCATACGGTGAGGTGGATGCAGCAACTATCGAGACGATCCTCCGTACACGGGGACGGATCATGGGAAATATTCCCCTCACTGATGAGTACATAAAGGCGAACTCAGCCTTCTCCGGGATCCCGGAATTCGCTGCTTCCCTTGCATCGGGGGATGCCCGCCTGATCGATGTGCCGGGATTAAAACCCGTGCTCAGGCTCCACCCGCCGCGGAAAGGATACCGGACCATCAAGCGGACCGTCCAGCAGGGTGGAGCGCTCGGGTACTACGGCACAGAGATCAATGCACTCCTCCACAGGATGAGGTGATGAGGTATGCCGGTAAATAAACGCTCGAAATACCGCGGATCGCGGACATGTGGTGGAGGAACTCACAAGAACCGGCGTGGAGCCGGAAACCGTGGGGGGAGAGGTCGGGCAGGTCACCGCGACCACCGGTTCTCCCACTACCTCCTGTACGACGAGGTCCACAACGGCAAGAATGGGTTCTATAACCAGACCACGCGGATGATGCGGGTCCTCTCGATCGGCCAGATCGACCAGATGGCACCCGTCCTCCTCTCAGTGGGAATAGCGACCCGGGACGGGGATGCAATCATCATCAACGCGGATCAGATCGGTATCGATAAGATACTTGGCAGCGGAAAAGTCACGGTGAAGATGAACATCACTGCACGAGCTTTCTCGACCCAGGCAAAGACCAAGATCGAGGCAATGGGTGGCCAGGCCCTGGTCATCTGACCAATTTTTCGGGTGGAAGCATGGGTACATTGTTGGACCGAATGGAACCGCTGCTCGCAGCCATGCCGGCAGTGAAGAGTCCCGAAGGCCATGTCCATTTCAAGAATAAGCTGTTGTGGACCGCGGGCATCCTGATCCTGTATTTTTTCATGACCAATATCCCGCTCTGGGGACTTGATCCCAATTCACAGGATCTCTTCACGTTCTACCGTGCCCTCCTTGCCGGTGCAAGCGGTTCGCTTGTCCAGCTCGGTATCGGCCCGATCGTCACTGCATCCATCGTGCTGCAGCTCCTGAAAGGCGCAGATATCCTGCGTATTGATACTACGGAAGTGCGGGGACAGGTCCAGTACATGGGACTGCAGAAGCTCCTGATTTTCGTCATGATCATCATCACCGCCCTCCCGAACCTTGTCGGGGGGTTCCTGATGCCTGATCCGATCGTTGCCGACCTGTTCTTCAACGGCAGCCTGTTTACCGTCTCGTTGATCATCTTCATCCAGGTCTGCATCGGCGGTGTACTGATCATGTTCATGGATGAAGTGGTTACCAAGTGGGGTATCGGGTCCGGCGTTGGGCTCTTCATTATAGCCGGTATCTCCCAGGCAATCATCAACGGGCTGATCTCCTGGATACCGGTCACCGACCAGTACCCTGTGGGATTCTTCCCCCGCATCGTCGCGGTCCTGATAGATGGCGCCAATTTCCTCCAATACATGGGGCCGGAGATCCTCGCGTTCATCACAACGATAGTGATATTTCTTATCATTGTGTATGTTGAGTCCACCCGTATCGAGATCCCGCTTGCGCATGCCCAGGTGCGCGGCGCGAGGGCACGGTTCCCGGTGAAACTGATCTATGCAAGTGTACTGCCCATGATCCTTGTCCGCGTGCTGCAGGCAAACATCCAGATGGTTGGGCTCTTCCTGAACAATGTCGGGATCACCATCTTTGGCACGTACCAGGGTGCGACCCCCATCCATGGGCTCATGTATTTCCTGGCCCCGGTAAACGGCCCCTATGACTGGATGTGGTGGAACCCGGCGTACAATATTATGAGTGCCCCCTGGGAGATCATGCTCCGGCTGGGAGTTGACATCATATTCATGGTGGTAGGGGGCGCCATCTTTGCCCTCTTCTGGATCAAAACTGCAGGGCTCGATTCAAAAGATGTGGCACGCCAGATCCAGCTCTCGGGGATGTCTATTCCCGGGTACCGGAGAAACCCCCAGGTCCTGGTGAAGTACCTCGATCGGTACATCCCCCGTGTCACGGTGATAGGTGGTGTGTTCGTCGGGATCCTCTCCGTCGTTGCAAACCTGTTCGGTGTTATCGGAGCGGTCAGCGGGACCGGACTCCTCCTCGCTGTCAGTATTACCTACCGCCTGTATGAGGAGATCGCGAGCCAGCAGATCATGGAGATGTACCCGTTCATGCGGACGTTCTTTGGGAAGGAGTGAGAATGAAAGGGAGGAGTGTAATCATTACCGGTGTTCCCGGCGTAGGGAAGACCACGGTGGTGAATGGGGCGCTGAAACGGCTGGAAAACGAGGGGATCTCCTACAAGACGCTCAATTTCGGGACATTCATGTTCGAAGTAGCGCAGAAGGAGGGCATTGTCGCTGACCGTGACGAGATGCGGAAACTCGACCGGGATGTCCAGAAACGGCTCCAGAAACTGGCAGCGCAGGAGATGGCACAACAGGAGGGAAATGTCCTGATCGATACCCATGCGTCCGTCAAGACCCCGAAGGGGTACCTTGCCGGGCTCCCGGAATGGGTCCTCGCTGAACTGATGCCGGACACCATCGTGCTCGTGGAGACGGATGAAGACCAGATCCTGCTCCGGCGGCTCTCAGATGAGACGCGGACACGGGACCGGGAAGGGTCCTATGCCATTGGTGAGCACCAGCAGTTCAACCGCGCTATCGCTGCTGCCTATTCGATGATGACCGGTTGCACGGTCCGGTACATCACGAACGCTGACCTCCTCCTTGATAAAGCAGTCGAAGATATGGTCTCAGTTCTCAGGTGATCAGGTCATGGCAAAGATGGGATACGGCGGGATTATCGCGATTGTCGTGGCGATGGCGCTGATCTTCTCCTACAGTATCCCCGGCATCCGTGATGGTGTCGGTGGTGGAATAGACCTGGTATTCGGCCCGCTTGCCGGGATCGTTCCTTTTTATGTCTTCATCATCATCCTCTCGGCATTGACCGCAATCTATTCATCGCTCATACAGAAATACACCATCGATTATGAGAGGATGCAGGAAGTCCAGGAACGGATGAAGGCATTCCAGAAGGATTTCCGGGAAGCGCAGCTCTCGGGTGATGAGAAACGGATCAAGAAGCTCGAAGGCAGGAGAGACAAGATGATGAAGGAGCAGCTCGATATGTCCCAGAACCAGTTCAAACCGATGGCCTACATCATGATAGTATCGGTTCCCATCTTCTTCTGGCTCCTGTACCGCCTTTCCAACTTTCCGGACAATATCGCCATCACCATGCCATTCTTTGGTCTTCATACCCTTACCGACATGATTCTCGGGCCGGTTCCCGCGTGGATCTTCTGGTACATGATCTGCTCCCTGACGATCAGCCAGGTGGTCAGGAAAGCGCTGGGGATCGGAGGCATCTGATGCGTATCACGGTGAGCGGGCTCCCGGGAAGCGGGACCACCTCACTGGCACGGCATGTTGCTGAAATGCTCCATACCGGGATGATCTCTGCGGGGGAGGTCTTCCGGCAGATGGCGCAGGAGTATGGTATGGATCTTGCTGCATTTGGGAAACGTGCAGAATCCGATCCGTCGTTTGACCGTCTCATCGATGAACGGCAGCGGGAGATTGCCCTTGCTCATGACGATATCGTGGTGGAGGGACGGCTCTCGGGATGGTTTGTCAGGGAAGCAGACCTGAAGATATGGCTCCTGGCTCCAACTGAATGCCGGGTAGCCCGGATTCAGACCCGGGATACCATCGGGGATCCTGAGGCCGCAGCACGGATGACCCGTGAACGGGAGGCCTGTGAGGCGCAGCGATACCAATCCTACTATGGCATCAATATCGATGATTTGTCCCCCTACCACCTGGTCCTGAACTCTGAACACTGGTCGGTGGAAGAACTGGGAGCTTTTGTTTCTACGGCTGTGGGGATTATCCAGCAGCGTGCCCGTACTGGGCAGGCTGAATCTCCCGGTTCATAAGAACAGGGGATTTTAACAATCCTTAAGATGTGGAGGAACTGCATTTTGGATGAATCAGCCGGATATACTGTGATGACGACTGAATGTTCAGCCACTCCGGGTGTGGGGGATGATGAAACCTGAAATATCCGTGCATATCGTCAGGGAGTGGGAGATCGCTGCCCTGGTGGATCTGTACCGGGCAGGGGGTTGGTGGCTCAATGACCACGACCCCACCCGACTTCCCGAGCTCGTCAGGTCCAGCTTCGCATTCGCGGTCGCAGTTGAGGACGCGACAGGACGTTCTGTTGGTATGGGGAGGGTCATTTCTGATGGAGTTTCCGATGCCTATATCCAGGACATGGTCGTGATCCCGGAGTTCCGTGGCCGGGGAGCAGGACGAAAAATTATCAGGGTTCTGCTCGCCTACTGCTACGAACGGGGTGTCACCTGGATTGGCCTTATCGCTGAGCCCGGGACCGAGGAGTTCTACACCGGGATCGGGTTCTCCCGGATGAAGGACCATATCCCGATGCGGTACCGCGGGAGGTTATGAGCGGTATGGTGCTTGCCGGATCAGATTTCTCCCCGGTGAGGATAGAGGACCGGGCACTGTTCCAGGAGGTGTACGAGCAGTTCCCGCAGGTCCATTCGGACAATACGTTCGCGAATATGATCTGCTGGAACTCCTATGCCCACTACCGGTATGCACGGGTGCGCGACTCGCTCCTCATATCGAGTACTATCGGGGGGAAGACCAAATTCCGTCCCCCTGTCGGCCCCCCCGATACGGAACTCTTCGCCGATCTCCTCTCGCTCTGCATGCGGGAGGGGGACGAGAGTCCCCTGGTCCTCATCACCGATTCCATGCGGCTCTGGATAGAGGAGGAGTATCCCGAGATCCCGCTCCATCCTGATCGCAACTACTGGGAATACGTATACCGTGCAGATGACCTTGCCCATCTTCCGGGAAAAAATTACCTCACGATCCGGCGGCACCTGAGCAAGTTCAGGAGAAACTGCAACCCGGTTGTGGAACCTATCGATGGGTCCACCCGTGATGAGGTAGGGGAGTTCCTGGTGGAATGGTGCGAGTGGAAGAACTGCGATGGAGAACCGTTCCTCGTCCATGAGAAGGACGCCGTGATGCATGCCGTTACCCATATGGAAGAGATCGGGCTCTCAGGGCTGCTGATACGGGTTGTGGGGAGGGTCGGGGCAATCTCACTGTTTGAGCCGCTGAATCGTGAAACACTGGTTGTCCATTTCGAGAAAGGACTGCCTGATTGTGAAGGGATCTACAAGGCTATCAATGCTGAGACCGCGTACTATGCGCGGGACCGCTTCCCGTTCATCAACCGCGAGAGCGACATGGGGGTTCCCGGGCTTCGCGAGGCAAAGATGCGGTACCATCCCCACCACATGGTGGAAGTCTGGTATGCTGCACGGGACGATCTTGAACGGCTGGTATGAGATTACTATCCAGCAGGGTATGCCCCGGGAAAGGCAGCTACCCTGATCCCGTTGAGAGCCATCAGGATCAAGAGCGGATACACTGCGAGAATAATTCTTTCTTAAAAGGGTGCTCTGGGTATGACCACACCTGACAGATAGGGGGGTTGATGCCAGATTCTGGGGGTGTCCGGCAAAACGAAAAGACCAGGGGGCATATCCAAGAGCACATAGTTTTCGCTCCGGCAAGATAAAAACTTTCACTTCCGCTGTGGTGTGAAACCGACTATAGTCCGCAATTCCGGGATGAACCAGTCCGCATGGGCGGGACCTCTCTGATTCTGTCTCATTGGCACAAAACCATAACCTGGTTCCTGCACAACCGCGTGCACCGCTGTGTGGAATCTTCGTATCCTGATACGCTATTCATGAACCTGTGCACGTAATCCGACATGGTTAAAAAAATGGCTTTGTGCATTCGGCAACCTGGTGCACGATCCCTGATCAGGCTCTCCGGTCGACCAGTCGGCGCGGTCTCCCTTCCAGCCGGGAGAGCTCAAGACCCCCGGGTGGGGTGAAATGAAAGACCAGCGAGAACGTATCTCCCTCTGCAGCCGAAAGTCCCGGCTTCCAGCGGTAGAACGATCTCCGGAAGTTCTCTGTTACCAGTTCCTTCTCGCCTGGGGAGAACTCCTGTCCTTCCAGGCTCACCCTGAGGACTGTCTCTCCCCGGTCTTCATCCCCATACACGAACGCCTCGTATTCACCGGTCAGGTACTCCATGTTCTCCCGTTGGAAGACACCCCGCTCGATATCGACCTTGTTGACCGGCGTACCAAGGATCCAGACCGTTTCTGCCTCGCGCTGGGGGTTCATGATCTTCATGTGGGTCCTGCCACACGAACAGGGCTCCCGGGTCATGACGACCGTGGTGTCCTCGGTATCATAGTTGATCAGGAGGGTACCTGCACGACCTCCCGGGGGCAGGAGCGTGGTAAGGACAGCCCGCCCGCAGTCACCGTCCGTGACAAAATCTCTCAGGGCAGGATCGTAGACATCGAGGTGCACCAGGTCTTCAGGAATATGCAGACCCTGCCGGACCGTACACTCCCCGCACATCGTCCCCTCGGTGCTCCCATAGGTGTTGAATACATCCCGGTCCCAAACCTCGGCAAGGTACGCCCTCGCTTCGTCGGAAAAGCTCTCACCCCCAACAACGAGCCGTCTGACCGATACGTCTTGCGGGGCTATTCCCTCCTCCTTCAAACGCTTCGCGAGGCGGAGGAGCTTGAAGACGCTCCCTACGATGCCGGTCGGGTGGTAACTGGTGATAATACGGTTGGGGAAGGTGCACTTCCCAACCGGGATGATGGTCATCCGGATATTTCGGGCAGCAAGGGTCATGGTGTTTGCCCCGACATTCATCCCGTACGATGCACAGATGATGATCCGATCCCCCTGGGAAAATCCCTGCGAGACAAAACTCCTGGCATACTTCTCGGCATACCGCTCCCAGTCATCCCAGGTGAGGAAGAAGCCCTTGGGGGTACCTGAGGTACCGCTCGTCTCATGGATGGTGAAGACCTCATCCCATCCCACGCTCCTGAACATGAACTCCGGGGTGACCGGGGGCTGGTGTTCCCGGATGGTTGTACCTGATACCATCGGGAGCAAGCGGAGATCTTCGTGTGATCGTATTAAACCGGGGTCTATTCCGTGCTCCCTGAACCATGCGCGGTAGAAGGGTGAGTGGTTTGCAGCGTAGGTGATGGTGTATCGCACCCGCTCATTGATGAGGGCATCGAGTTCCTCCCGCGGGAGACACTCAACATCTTCCCTGTAAAACGATCCCGCTCCCATGGCATACCGTTCGTGCAGAATATCATATATCTTCCCCGGGAGAGGATTCCTTCCCCCCACCATCGTGGTGGCTCTCCAGGGCTCTATGCAGGGGGGATCAGTCGGAGCTCGCCCTTGTTCCTGGGGGACGGATGATGGAAAATTCGCGGTGCCTGCAGAGTTACAGGACCCCGAAGATGATTGTTCGTGAAGCTGATACCAGCGTCGTAATGATACGTGTGACTGGTATGAAGGGGTGGTCTGACCAAGGGATCAGGGGAGTGACAACGACACGTATGGCCTGTATCCCTGATCCCGACCTCCAGGTTACAATCTTTTCCGGACTTCTCCGCTCTGCGAAAAACCCCGCTGTTCCCAGTAGCCCTGGTAGGACGGATCGTCGGAAACCTGAATCCTGGTAACCCACTTGATCCATTTATAGCCCCACCGGTCCTCTGCGACCAGCTGGAGCGGAAATCCCCGTTCTGCAGGGAGCCTGACCCGGTTCATGGTATGGGCGAGGAGTATATCCCGCTCCAGGATATAATCGAGAGGCAGCGAGGTGGAGTACCCGTCTGCTGCATGGAAGATCACCGTGTTCGCCCCGGGAACGATTCCGGCATCGACGAGCAGGTCTTTTACCCTGACGCCTTCCCACAGGATCGTTACATCCCACCCCTCAACACAGAAGAGGGTGACTTTTTTCTCGTACTGGGGAACGCGGGTAAGGATCTCATCATACGAGAGTGAGCGGGGATTCCTGACGAGGCCGCCGATCTCCAGGCGGTAGGCCTCGGCCGAGAGGTACTGTGGCCCCCTGATCGAATTCTCCCGGAAATCCGCAAGAGATGAGAGGCGCGCACCCTCATAATCACGTACTTCAACCTGAGTAAGCGCCGAAATGTTCCTGTCCTGTCGGAGGGGAAGCCCTCCCCAGACGAGTATGGAGAACGCGATTATCGCTGTGAAAATCAGAATCACGACAATGATGACAGGGGGTATCCGTTCCATACCTCTCGCAGATAGTCTCTTTCATTCCCTATACCATAATATTGCCCACTGTTCCATGCGGGTCTCCTTGTTCCATGAAAAATAGGTTTATGTATTCCGGGAAGAGTCTCTTGATTACAGAAGAGGAACACCATGACATCTGTCCAGCGCTATAAATGTAAAGTCTGCTCGTACATCTACTCTCCCCTGCGGGGTGAGCCGCATAACGGCATCCCGGCCGGCACCCCGTTTGAGGATCTCCCTGAATCCTATGTCTGCCCAATCTGCGGGATGGAGGGGAAAGGCAGGATCGGGAAGTGGGGCTTTGAGGAGTGGACCCCGACACGGTACCTCTGTTCAATCTGCGGGTATGTGTACGATCAGAAACGCGGTGAGCCCCACCGGGGAATCAAAGCAGGTACATCGTTTGAGGATCTCCCTGAAGACTACACCTGTCCGGTCTGTGCCCTCGACCCGAAGATATCGCTGAACTTTGGGAAAGTATTCAAACAGGGGTTTGAGCCGCTCAATTTCTGAAAACGGTAACAGTATCCCTGGCCGGATAGAAAGGATAGATAGCCGCACATGAGCAGCGGCACGGGTTAGCCAAAGATATGGGTATTCCTCACATTTCCGGTATATGTTCAGGGCTGGGGGGATCATGCTGCATTTCAGGGTAAGGAGGAAGACGGGATCCAGGACTATTCGGACTTTTTCATTGCTTCCCGTGCTGCCTGGCGCACCTCGGGTTCATCATCATCAAGGAGTGGTTCCAGCTGCTCCCTGTAGGGTCCCCCGCCGATTTTCCCAAGGGCTTCGGCTGCAGCTGCTCTCACGCCTTTCTTTTTATCAGAGAGCAGGGGAACAATCGACGGGCCTGCCCCGGGGTCGCGAAGCTCGCCCAGTGCCCATGCCGCACCCTGCCGGATCCAGCGGTCCGGGTTGCTCAGACGCTCCATCAGCGTGGCGTACGCCCGCTGGTCGTGCAGTTTTCCCAGCGCCCGGAGCGCTACCCAGACAACATCAGGTATGGGATCATCCAGGAGTGCAATGAGCGGCTCCACTGCCCGCAGGTCACCCATGTTCCCAAGGGACTCTGCCGAACGGGTGCGAAGATTCGGGTTGCTGTCCGAGAGCTGCCTGATCAGGATAATGATGTTCTGCTCCTGTCGTTCTTCATGTCGTTTCAATGCTTCTCTGACGGGGTCGCGTCCGGTGCCATGCATGATGATCCCTCTCACTATGATGCTCTGCTGAACGATCCTTCAATGTTTTCATCGCGGCTTGTTCATACGGGGAGCGGATGCATTTGCTCACCGGTAAAAAATGGTGGCATATTAATAGCAGCAGGATGATCTATCACAGAACGATTCTCATGAATGTGCGAGGGAATTGATGACTCACCTGATCCTTCTCCCCACGGATTTCTCCGACTATGCCCGAAGGACTGCTGACATGGTACATGGTCTGCCGGATGTGGGAGAGGTGATCCTCCTCCATGTTACGGAAGGTGATCATGCTTCATCACGTCCCTTCCTTGGGGGCCAGGTTATTACCTCTCCCCTAGAATATGCTGAACGGCGCCTGAATGAAGAAAAAGAACGACTTTTGAGTCGCGGTATACCGGTACGGACACGCATTCTTGAGGCTGATGGACGTGATATCACCGGACTCATTCTCTCCTTCGCCCGGAAAGAGAGGGTTGACCTGATCATGCTCGGGGCACGCGGGAAGGGATTTATGGAAGGGCTGCTGCTCGGATCGGTAACTTCCTCTCTCCTCCGCCATGCAACCACGCATGTCCTGGTCACGCATCACCCGGCATCCTTCCTCCAGCAGAAAGAGTCGCCAGCCCAGGGAAAAAAACCCGGGTATCTCCTTTCAAAGGTGCTGTACCCGGTTGACTTCTCACGAACGTCAGAACAGGGGCTTCTGATCCTGCGGGAGAAGAGCGGGATTGGCGAGCTGGTTCTCCTGCATGTTATTACCCGTGCAGAGGATCGCAATGAGCTTGAAAAGGGTATCCAGGGTGCATATGCACAGTTACAGGACCTGGGAAGGGCCGTTGATGATGGGAGGATTCGTGTCAGGCTCCTGCTCCGCTTTGGACGACCGGCTGAGATGATCTGTGCCATGGCTGTTGAAGAACAGGCAACCCTCATTGTACTCCCGCGGTTCGGGGCCTCGGATTTCATCAAGAGCCTCCCTATCGGGAGCACCGCATTCGATGTTGCAAAGAAGGCGAAAACCCCGGTGTGCCTGCTCTATCCGGACATCAGGCTTGAGGTGATCACGCGGGAACTGGACGAGGCGGAGTTCCCGCTTGCCAGGGACGTATGGCTTCAGTATCACCAGCAGACGGGAGATCCAGCAACTGACCGGATTTTCGGCGTATTTGTTGAGGGTATGCTCGCATGTGTTGCCCGGTGCAGGCGTCACCCCGACGGGCTTGAAGTGGACGGAGTCTTTACCCTTGATGATTTCAGGGGGAGGGGATATGCTCGTCATGTCGTGACCGCACTGGTGGCAGCGTGTGGAAATGAGGACCTGTATATGCACTCCACGACCGAACTGGTGACATTTTATGGGCAGTACGGGTTTGTGCCGATATCTGAGAGTGAACTACCATCTACCATCAGGGCACGGTTCGATTTTGCGATGGGTGAGATGCAGGGCTCAAACGTTCAGCCGATGAAACGTGCGGCAGACCCCCGGTGAACATGAGGAATCCCCGGAGACCTGCAGATTCCCGCCAACGGAAGTCCCGGCGGTGCAGTGCTGTCACTGTCCGTTTCCTTCCCTGAATCCGGTCTTTTCCGTTTCCAGTGAATCTCATGGGCTGTTCTCCTGCTCCTTTACCCGCTTTATGAGGAGTGAGAAGAGGGCAGATTCGAGCGGGTCTTCAAGAGCTGCAACCGGGTCCTGAGCGTGCGCCCGGATCGTTCCTGCGAGACGCCGGGCATAGTACTGGTCTGTGGCTTTCAGTGCATGTGGCTCCCGCATCCGGAGAACATGCACCATGATTCAGGAGTACGGCGTCTCCCTCCTGCAGAGTTGGAGATTGATCCCCCGGGAATAAACGTGCAGGAAATATACGGTGAACGTGACGGTCCCGGATAGCATGAAACGTTCAGGATATTGCTGCAGGCATGCCTTCCATAAAAAAGATTAAATGAGTTTGAAGATGGGGTGACTCTCTGCCTTGCACTCGATTCCCATCTGGCGGGTTGCCTCGAGCACGGTGATGTCAGTGTATGCCTGGGCCGTGATCATGGCCTCCACGTTCTCGATCGGGCCGTACATGATCAGGTCAGCACCAAGCGTGCTCGCGATCATGTTGCAGCCGATATCGGGTGCAGACCAGGCTGCCTGGATGACCCCGTCCATGCCACCCTGGTAGTGGTGGAACAACTGCTCTTTGTAGAGGTCTTTGCCCTTCAGGGACTCTGCCAGTTTTGAGGGGTTCTTCTTTGAGCCCTTCCAGCGCTTGAGCCAGGTCCAGGAGACGGTCATGTTGTGGTAGGCTCCGCCCGTTGGATACCCGTGGATGGCCTTGCAGGCAAGGATCTCACGGTAGGCACCACCGGATCCGATACCGAGCGGTGTCGCTGCAGTATCAAGGATTGGCCGGGTGATTCCGCACTCCTCGGCAATCTGTATCATGCCCTTGGTCTGGCCTGCCACGCCACCCTCGACGAGGGTCTTCTCTCTCCCGATCACGGAGGGGTCAGCCGGGTTGAATGCAAGGACAATGGCTGCATTTACATCGCTGTTCTTGATTGCTTCGATGTTCTCCGGCGGGATAGATCCGTTGATCGAGTTGTAGATGGCACGGTGGGCCAGCCCGACCTCGGTCACATACTTGCAGGCATGGGCCAGGGCTGTCGGCACGGACGAGTCCATCAGGAACGCGGTCTTGTTGTCAATGCTGTCGAACCACTGGAAGTAGCTCTCGAATGCCTCCCCATATTCACCGATGATCTGGATGAAGTGCGGGATGCCGGTCATGTCTGAGAGTTCCTGACAGCGGTTCCAGAGTGCCTCAGCCTTTGGCTTGTCGATGACCCCTTTGTGGTCATCGAGTACTACCTCGTGCTTGTTGTAGAAGATTGACGCACCGAGTACAGTCGGGTATTCACCGGGCTGTCCTCCAATCATGGTCCCGTTGAAGTCCCAGACTTTCTGCTCTTTTTCGAATCTGAACATATTTTCTCACACCTCCATTACATTAAGACGTTTAGTTTCGGGAGCAGTACGAGGAGCAGGACAAACACCGTGAGCCCTGCAACCAGTCCGTAGAGGATACCAATGTCCCGACCGATTTTTCTTCCGACGCGCTGGGCGATCTCGGCATCTGCAAACTCGATCTGTTTCTCGACCTTGTCCAGACGCTTCTCGATCTCGAGGAACTGCGGGTTGACCCCGGCAGCCGCGGTCTCGATACCGCCGGCAGCTTCCTTGACCTCGACGATCATGGGGTCCGCGGCGAACGCTCCCGGGTCCTTGCCCGCAAGCTCGCTGATCTTGGCCGCGATTGCGCCGAGATCTTCGGATTCCATGATGTTGACGACCTGGACCTGTTCCTGGAAGCGCTTGATAGCAGCGTCGTTGAGGTTCTCGATGAATGGAATGGCACCCTCAGCCCCGACGACTCTCCCATCTTTTACCCCGCCCGCATGGAGCGCTACCATGGTCTGCCCGGCCAGGTGACCTTTCACCTCGGTCCCGCAGAGCATGAGGAAACGGATGTTCGGGTTGGAGATGATGTTGGCGATGACCTTCTCGAGACCAAGATTCTCGGTCTTGCATGACCCGCAGATTGCGGCACCCTTGTCGCAGATCCCCTTCTCATCGAGGTGGGAACCGCAGGTCATAACGGCAACCGGGCTATTGGGATCGCCTGAGTTGAAGTCTCCTTTGGTGATCGGCCACCCGCTTGCTGGTGATTTCTTGTCTGCCATTTTTCTCACCTCACATGAATATCGCAGGCACCACGATCAGGATCAGGGCAGTGAACAATCCCACGGCGAACCCAATCACACCCATCTCGGAGAGGGCTGAGTCATACTTGTTTGAACGGGCAATGAGCTGCGCCTTGTAGCGCATGTTCTCTACCATCCGCTCAATAGCAACCATCCTGATGGGTCCTGCCATTTTTGCACCTTCTTCTGCCATTTTCATTTCACCCCATCAGAACGAACCCGAGAAGGGCAAATGACACGATCAGGCCGATCATGATGCCTTCAACCTTACCCGAATAGACACCGGCAGCAAATTTGTCCCGGTACCCGATATCGGTCACCATCTTCTCGATAATTTTCATTCGTGCATGGATGAGTGCCAGTTCACCGGACATGGGCTGGACTTCGCCACCCGCTTCTTCGGCACCGGCAGCCTCCTTGACCTCGACGATCATGGGGTCCCCGGCGAACGCTCCCGGGTCCTTGCCCGTAAGATCGCTGATCTTGGCCGCGATTGCGCCGAGATCTTCGGATTCCATGATATTGACGAGCTGGACCTGTTCCTGGAAGCGCTTGATAGCGGCGTCGTTGAGGTTCTCGATGAATGGAATGGCACCCTCAGCCCCGACGACTCTCCCATCCTTGACACCGCCCGCATGGAGCGCGGCCATGGTCTGCCCGGCCAGGTGACCTTTCACCTCGGTCCCGCAGAGCAGGAGGAAACGGATATTCGGGTTTGAAATGATGTTGGCGATGACCTTCTCAAGACCAAGATTCTCGGTCTTGCATGACCCGCAGATTGCGGCACCCTTGTCGCAGATCCCCTTCTCATCGAGGTGGGAACCGCAGGTCATAACGGCAACCGGGCTATTGGGATCGCCTGAGTTAAAGTCTCCTTTGGTGATCGGCCACCCGCTTGCTGGTGATTTCTTGTCTGCCATCTCTCTCACCTCAGATCAGATGGAATACATAGATTCCAGCGATGAAGAGCCCTACTGCCAGTCCGTACCAGAAGGCGGTCATTCCTCCGGCTAACGGCAGTGCGTTCTCCCTTCCCGGGAACGAGGCACGGAAGTTGCCTGTTCCGGAAAGCATGTTCACAATATCATCAGAAATGGCCTCGAGTTCAGCCACTTTCTCAATGACTGGCGCGAGCGACTCTCCTGCCGTGGTGACGACCCCGATCATAGGGTCAACAACGAGTCCGTATTCGGGAAGAACCTGGACGTACATCAGTGTCCCTCCGCTTCTGGGATCGGCTTTGTATCGACCCAGTCGAATGCGTCACGCCGTGCCAGCTCAATGTACTTGGTATACGTATAGAACCATCCGGCGATTGCCACAATCACGGATACCAGCGCAGCGCTCATCGTGATCAGTGGCAGTGACATGACTGCGGCCACAATCATGGAGAGGAACCCGCACTCTGCTGCCAGCATCAGCATCCGGTCCTGGGTCCAGTTGGGACCAAGGCACGCGTTGAACGGGTGCTGGATGGCGATTGCTCCGAGCATGAAGGCTGCTGCGATCAGTCCCCCACCGAGGAACGAGATCTGATAGCTCGGGATAGAGAGCCCGAGAAACACCATGCTTCCGGTGCTCAGGGACTGGAGCGTGAAGGAGCCGGTCATCATGGCAGCATAGCCCATCATGGTAAGTGCCCCGACAATTGCCAGTTCGGTGAGTGACTGGATCATGACCGGGATGCGCATGTTGATGACGTTGTTTGATACGAACCCGATGATAACCCCGATTACCGCTGCAACGATCACGGCAACGATTGGCGCAGCCAACCCGAATTCCAATCTGGTCGCAAAGAGCATTGCAATCACACCCGAGCCGAACGCTATCATACCGGCAGACGGGACTCCCGTTCCGATACCATAGCTGCACAGGTGCTTGATTGTGTTACTACCCCAGACGAGTGCAGCGACCGTGGCCAGACCCCCGAAGAACGAGAAGAACTGGGTCCCGGTCAGCACGTTCGCATACGTGAGGTAGATGCAGACCAGTGAGGCGATCAGACCCGCCACCATGATCGTGGTGTTGGGAATGCCGCCTTCGATCTTTTCAACTTTTATTGACATTTTTGGCACCTCACAATGCAACAATCATGATCGCAACGATCCCACAGATCGCGGACGCGGTCGCAGATCCTACAATAGCACGCGGGAACCGCTTGAACTTGGGGTCGTGCGGGCCTTCAATCGTGCCGGTAATGTTATACGCGGCAAGCACGGCATTCACCAGGAATATACCAATGGCAAACATCCCGGCAAGGGTGACTGCTATCGGCACGACCTGTGCTGGCAACGTGGCGCCGAGCACGGTCGGCAGGCCGTCTTTGTAAACATCGAGAAGACTCATGTACACGAGTGTCCCGCCGGCTCCTCCGAAGAGACCTCCGACAACTCCTCCAACGTAGGATACAAATGGCAGGCCATGCCCTTCTGTTCCCTGCGATTTGAATTCAGTCTGGGTATCCCCGGTGATAGGGTCTTTTGCAACCTTTCCTGATGCTGCAGGAATCCCCATCCCGAATACGTAGATGAAGTTCACGAACATGCAGGTGATAGCCATCAGGAGACCGCCACCGATAGCGCCGGTGATGGTTGCGACGACGACACCCAGTTCAGCTGCCCAGGCTCCTCCAAAAAGGCCGGCAAGACCTGCCCCAGCGCCAAGCATAGCGACACCGGTCGCGATACCCGGGGCCTGCCCCATTGCTGCGGGTGCTCCCCCGACAGGGACAAAGTGAACGCCGAACCCGATCAGGATTCCACCCACGATAACGCCGATCAGGGCCATGAAGGCGAGACCGGAACCGAACATGAAATAGGTCGCCGCGATGACGACGAGCATAATGATGATGCCGATGATCATGGACGGCATGTCAACGGCCGCTCCGGCAGCAGGTTTTGCACCGATCGCGCTCATGAGGATGCCTCCTCAGGTTTGGTGTAGGGTCCGTAGTTCTTCCGGGCCCAGATCTCGATGTACCGGTCAATCATCATGAACACGAGAATGATAATGATCCCGATGATGATTGCGCCCCAGCCTGCGCCCATGTGTTCAAAGATCACCGTACGCCAGAGTTCAAAGAACACGATCAGCCCGAAACAGACTCCTGATGCCGGGCCGCCAAGCCGTGCGGAGAACCAGCCGTTGTCAAGAGAGTTCCGCTCACCAGCTTCGGCATACCTGACGATATTTCCTGAAGCAGCGATGGGGACTCCGGCCCCGAACTTCTGGTTCTGGTACTGGCGTTCTTTCCCATAGAACGGGTTCCCGGTTGCTGATCCGGCTGCCCCGAGTGCGATACCCCAGATGATGCCAAGCAGTGGCAGCGGGAACGGATGCCCGAGAGCTGTGTTGATCAGGTGACACATCGTCACCGTGGCGAAGATGGCAACAAAGGCATGTGCCATGGTCACCGTCAGCATCGATTTCAGTACGTCGATATATACCGGCTGTCCGAATTTTGCGAGACTTGCTGTCCTTCCGAGATACGCAGTCGTGGCGTATACCCCCTGTACGAATACAGCTAGGGCGCTTCCCAGAACGATTGCAAGTATCGGGTTTATCTGCATTGCCATGAAAGCCCAGGCAATTCCTGCGCCGAGGGCTATCCACAGGCCCCATGCGGGTGGCTCACCGGCCACTGCCTTATTGAAGATCCGGTGAATGTATCCCATCTGCGGAGCGAGCTGAACCTGTGAGTTCGGGTCACCCTGTGAACCGATATCAGACTCAGTGTTCTCTGCAGCACCGGCGACAGTGGCAAGAGCTCCTGCCAATGCAGTTATTCCAATGCCAAATACAATACTTTCCATTTAGCCTCCTCCCTGCGTGCTGAATAGTGCACGAGAGTGTTCATCATGCATTGCCACTCACAACGAGTAGAAACCCTTTGTGGTTCATCTAACAGTTACGTCAGTAATAAGTTAAAGGTTTCGAAATATTTGCTTATATATCGATTTTCTGCGTTTTAATCACGAAACGGGAGTTTTTCCTTCGGTTTTTACGCAGCCGGTATTTCGTTAAGTTAAATTAAGTTGTGTAATGAACAAGGGAGGATGATTGGGGCACCTGGGAAAGGGGAATATCCTGCCAGCGATATCCTTTCCTGCATATTGAAAACCTTTCAATGACTTTTCACAGGTCTTTGTTCAGCGAGGTCCCCTGTGCCAGATGCCGGTACCTGATACATGTTCTTCCGGTCTCATCAGACTACCCTCATCGGACCACATATATGATATCTCATATCATCATATCCTGAGAGAAGGTACATCGATATGATTGCGGACAACCCGGGTGCCATCGATGAGCCCCGGAGGGGGAGACCCCGGACGAGAAGGAGGATAGCGCATGACGCTCCTCCCCGCTGTTACAGTCCCCAGTGCAATCTGACGGGTAGCGAGGACGTCGTTACGGTACTTCCCGATGAGCTCGAGGTCCTGAAACTGGTCGATCTCATGGGATATGAACAGGAGGAAGCTGCTGTACTCCTGGGGGTCTCGCGACGCACTGCGTGGCGGGATCTGCACGAGGTGCGCAGGAAGATTGCCGATGCCCTTGTGCATGGAAAAGGGATCGAGATAGCGGGATGCATGATCCGGAGTGAAGGCAATTGTCCGAAAATGCGATCTGACCAGTGCCCGAAATCAGAGGGAGGGGTGTGTCCCCGGCAGTGGCAGAAGAGATCCCGGCCCGCAGAAATGTCGGATCACGGCGAGCCCCTGTAACGAAGGATCAATTATTTTTAAATAATTATACTCATATGTGTAAGTATACACCGCATGCTGAACCATCATGAGAACCGGGTATATGGTGCCGGATTTCAGACACCGTCTCTGAACTCTGACCGGCATCACCCCCGTGAGGGGAGGATATCCCCGGGACTGCAGAGGTATCCTGGACTGTGAGGGGCGATGGAGCAATACGGGACAGTATCGGGTGAATGGCATCAGGAGACACAGGATATGGTACAAAAAGAGCCGGTAATAAGCGTCCAGAACCTTTCGATGGAATATAACGGGAAACTGGTCCTGGACAACGTTTCCTTTGAGCTCGGGCAGGGAGAAATTCTCGGCATCATCGGGCGGAGTGGCAGTGGTAAGACAGTTCTGATGCACCTCCTGCGGGGGATCGATTCTCCTCCTTCTGCAGGGACGATACTCTACCACCTCGCTTCCTGTCCCCATTGCCCTCAGGTAGCGCTGCCCGCCATGGCAGGGTATCCCTGTCCTGCCTGTGGGACCGTCATGGACCGGATCGATATCGATTTCTGGAACGGGGTGGAACCGGGTCTGCGGGAACGGACCATCCGCCGGACTGCGATCATGTTCCAGCGGACATTTGCCCTCTATGGAAATGACCGGGTCATCGAGAATGTACTCCATGCGCTCGATGATGCCGGCTATCCCCAGGAACGGGCTGTTACGAGGGCCGCGGACCTCCTTGACCGGGTGAAGCTCTCCCACCGCATGATGCACATCGCCCGGGACCTTTCCGGGGGAGAGAAGCAGCGGGTTGTGCTTGCCCGGCAGCTCGCCCGTGAACCCATGATCCTTTTTGCCGATGAGCCTACCGGGACCCTCGACCCCCGCACGGCCGGGCTCGTCCATGCCATGCTCAGTGAAGCAGTCCGTGACAATGGCATGGGGATGGTGATCACCTCGCATTTTCCCGGTGTCATTGAAGACGTGGCAGGAACGGCATTGTTGCTCGAGGAGGGGAAGATCACCAGGACCGGGGATCCGGCAGACGTCATCTCCTATTTCCTCCGGGATGTCGAAGATGCTGAATCCAGGCATCCCGAAGTATATGGCGACAGGATTTTTTCTGCCCGGGACGTCTGCAAGCGGTATCTGACAGTCGATCGCGGGGTTATCCGGGCAGTTCATGAGGCCAGTTTTGATATCCCGGAACGGGAGATTTTCGGCATCATTGGTACCAGCGGCGCCGGGAAGACAACGCTCTCACGGATGATATCGGGTATTATCGAGCCCACCAGCGGGGAACTGCAGATGCGGATCGGAACTGACTGGGTGGATATGGCGCGACCAGGGATCCATGAACGGGGGAGAGCAAAGATGCATATCGGGCTCCTCCACCAGGAATACGATCTCTATCCCCATCGGAACGTGCTTGACAATCTCACGGATGCCATCGGGCTCGAGTTTCCGAAAGAACTGGCCCTGCACAAGGCGCGGGCAAGTCTCCTGATGGCGGGATTCTCAGGGGATGCCATCCCGGGAGTCATGTCCCGGTATCCCGGGGAACTTTCCGAAGGTGAGCGGCACCGTGTTGCCCTTGCCCAGGTGCTGATCAGGGAGCCACGCATGGTCATCCTGGATGAACCGACCGGGACCATGGATCCCCTCACCCGCCGTGA
>LNQE01001537.1_pt1 | contig 19807 bp, 24 predicted proteins | sample 603111 | NCBI WGS metagenome assembly LNQE01 (sample SAMN04260313, study PRJNA301899) | hydrocarbon metagenome | isolation source: hydrocarbon-contaminated ditch | place: Germany: Bremen | collected 1998
GGGGGATCCCCTGCCATAAGGAACCCCCTCTGCCGGTCCCGGCTGCTCCTCTCCCCTGTGCACATCCAGCCGGGATCCTCCCGCTCTCCCCGATGACGTTTCCCCACCAGCTCGTCCGGCTGATCCTCATAGAGCAGATCTACCGTGCCGATTGCATCAACCGGGGGATACCCTACCATAAGGAACCCCCTCTGCCGGTCCCGGCTGCTCCTCTCCCCTGTGCACATCCAGCCCGGGATCCTCCCGCTCTCCTCGATGACGTATCCCCACCAGCTCGTCCGGCTGATCCTCATAGAGCAGATCTACCGTGCCGATTGCATCACCAGGGGGATACCCTGCCATAAGTAACCCCCTCTGCCGGTCCCGGCTGCTCCTCTCCCCTGTGCACATCCAGCCCGGGTCCTCTCGCACCAGCTCGTCCGGCTGATCCTCATAGAGCAGATCTACCGTGCCGATTGCATCAACCGGGGGATACCCTCAACAGCGGATTCTCTTTTCAGGTTGTGCCGGGTTCAGGGAATAATCTCGCACCCGTTATACCGGGTATGGGAAAAGTCCTCCAGGGCAATCCTCCCGGTCCGGAGGAGGCGGCGGATACCGGGCAGGGCTCCGGTAAGAGCATCGTGGAGGTTTCGCACCGCCCCGCAGATGAGGGCCCTCTTCTCGGGGGGCCATGGCCGCAGGGTGTCTGCATACAGGCAGCGTCCCCCGCAGAACCCGGAGATTGTACACCCTTCGCAGGAACAGCTCCCCCGAACCGTCGGAAGGGAGAGAGGGTTTCCGGTCCTGATATGTCCCACATAGTAGTCACGCATCCCGATCATGGCCGGGCACGGCCCGATATGACCGTCCGTCATGATGGTATAATTGGCATACCCTGCACCGCAGCGGAGAGGAGAAGCCCGGTCCTGCAGGAGATCTTCCGTGGTCTGGAGGAACGGGTACCAGCGGGGGACGCGTCCTTCGCGCTCCATGATCCCGACCCAGGCACGGACGAGTTGCCGTATCCCCGGGTTGTAGGACGTGGTAAGCCAGCTGCTGAAATTCCTCATCTCAGGATCGGTTGAGAAATCTGCATCGAGTTGCCAGTGGATAGAAGGAAACGGGATGTCATCGTTGCTCGCGAGGTAGCGCACCGCACTCCTGATATCGGTCATGTCCGTTACCGTCATCCGTGCAATCAGTTCCCCGCGATACCCGCCACGAATAAGGGTTTGCACCTGTGAGATAACCTTCCTGTACGTCCCCGTCCCCCTGTTCTGATCGGTAAGCGTCTCCGGGCCGTCCAGTGATACGAGGATGGTCTCCATCCGGTTCAGGTAGTCCTGGCCGACAGAATCGAGCAGGAGGCCGTTCGTCTGCACCATGAACCGGGATACCGGGGCATGGTCCATGATCTTGCGCACGAGGTCTGCCCGGATCAGTGGTTCACCGCCATAGAACGTGATGCAGGCCGAGGGGTCCTGTGCCAGGAACGAATAGAGTTCCCCGAGATCATAGGAGAGCTCCGAAGGAAGGCTCTCATCGATAGCACAGGCTCCACCGGCACCCGGGAGGGAATCGAATGCCCTTCCCCGGCAGTACCGGCACCACAGGTTGCACTCGTCGGTAAGGATGAGATGAAAGAACATGAAAGCGATCCGAATTGTCGTGATGGATGGTAGTTTCTCCCGGGATACGCTGGCAACCTACCAGAGCGACCGTCGTATTCCAAGCAGGAATACCGCCGTAACCAGCGCCCCGATCAGGGTGGGCACCGGGACAGGGAGCGGAGTGATCGGGATGCTGTTACCCTCCGCTTCGATCTCGGTAACCCTGGGTGTTGGCGGTGACCCTCGTGCCAGCAGGATGGCATCATTCGCCTGGGTCTTCCCAAGAATTGCCCGGTCCAGCTTGGGATTGATGGCCAGGGCCGTGGAATACGCATCCACTGCTTCCCCATACCGCCCCAGCCGCGAGAGTGCATCACCCTTGTTGGTCCACAGCTGGGCATCATACCGGGCATACTGGGGATGCCTGCGCATCTCCCGTTCTGCACGGGTGATAACATCTTCATAGATTACCATCGCCTCGCCCGGTGATCCGCTCTCCTGGAGGCAGACCCCCTTTTTGAGCAATGCATAGAGGTTATTCGGGTTCACCAGGAGCGCCCGGTCGTAGGTACTGATTGCTTCAGCATACTCCCCGAGCATGGTGAGCGAATCTCCCTTGTTGTTCCATGCTTCGGTGTAGTACGGGTCTAAGGTGAGAGCACGATCGAATGCCAGGACCGCATCCTGGAATCTCCCGGTATTCATGTGGGCTTTCCCGAGTTTGTTCCATGCGATGCTGTTATAGGGATCGGTTGCGACGGCCTGCTCGTATTCCGGCAGCGCTTCGAGGTACCGTTTCTGGAGTGTGAGATCATCCCCTATCTGTACGTATACTGCTGCGATCTCTGATGGTGAATCCCCCCGTGCCGGGATCACGGTCATCACCAGCGCGAGGAACACTATCCCTGCGAGGATTACCGAGGACCAGGTGAGGGAGGGGGCGCTTCTTCCCATAGGTACTGGTATGATCTCTCTGTGAGGAGTTATTAGATTACCGAATAGGTAAGATTCCGGGATATTGCGAAAATGACTGCAGTTTCTAAAACCGGGAGATTATTTCACTTTTCACCGAAGTGTTCTGAAGGAGATGAGAACCGCACTTCCTGTTCTCCCCTGGCAGAACCAGGGCAGGTATTGTTCCCTGACCGGTATTGGCCACCGCAGGACATGATGTGTTCAGGAGAACCTGTAGAGCATTCCCTGCAAAATCGGGAATCCCCGTGAAGGAACCGGGCACCGCTCTGCCCCAGTCCATATGGGCCATTTGAAGGAAAAAAGAACGTGGGAGCCCTGTTACCAGGACTCGGGGAACGCCATGCCGGTGTAAATATCTTCGAGACGGGACTTGTGGCCCCGCTCCATGGCGGCAAGGTCCATGAAGAGCTTCTTCTGGGCTGCATCTGCCTGGGCTTCTGCAAGCTGGGTGTACATCTGCATCGCTTCAAGCTCTTTCTTGATGGCAAGCGTGAGCCCGTCAAGAGGCTTCATGTCAGGGGAGAGCTTTGGTGCTGCAACCGATTCTGCAATCTTGTAGTTTTTCGATGCCGAGATATTGAGCTGCTTGGGATCCTTTGCGAGGAGTCCCTGCAGGAATTCCCGGTGCTTGGTCTCGTCACCGGCGAGTTCACCGAACATCTTCTTCAGGTTCGCATCCTTTACCTTGTCAGAGACATTCCTATAGAACGTATAGGATTCTACTTCTCTGTCAATTGCTTTTGATAGGATTGATCTGTACTCTTCTGGAGTCATGATGTGTCTCACTCCACTGATAACATAATAAGAATTATTATTTAAAGGGATGGTTGCTGGAAACGCTGCCAGTCATCAGAATATTCCCCTCGTCTCTCCCTGACAAGCCGACAATACCCAAGGGAATTAAAACCAGATCCTCCAATGCCCCCAACCTCTCATGGCACTCCAGGCCGCCTCAGCGAAGGACATCTCCGAGGATCTGGGGCATCGCTTCGGAAATGCCGTTGATGATAAACTGGATGGCGATGGCGAGTACAAAGATTGCGAGGAACTTGGTGATGATCCGGAGTTCCTGATCGCCGATGAACCTGAGAATGCGGGACGAGTACTTCATCCCGATATAGGATACAGCAAGCGCAATGAGCACGGCAACGATGACGAGCAGGTTCTCGATGAGGCCTGCTGCCTCGGAGGATATCAGGATCACCACGGTTATGGTCCCGGCACCGCAGGTGAGCGGGAAGGCAAGCGGCACTACCGCAATATTCTCGAGCTCTTCAGGGGAGTACTCTTCTTTTTTTGCAGCAAGCATCCCGGTTGCAAAGGAGATGAGCACGAGCCCCCCGGCGATCTTGAACGCGGGGAGGGTGAGGCCGAGGATAGTGAAGATGAGCTGCCCGGTGAGGGCAAAGAAGATCAGGACTACCAGGGATATCCGAAGCGAATTGAAGATCACCTCGCGCTGCTGTTCAGCGCTGAACTTGTCGGTGAGGATGGAGAAGACCGCAGCAGTGCTGACAGGGTTCATGATGGCAATGATCGACGTGACCGCAACAAGGAGAAATTCAATGGTTGTTCCCATGGGTGATGCCCTCCAGGCGTTATCAGGGGATGCACGGAAAATGCTATATAATTTTCCCGAAAGGCAGGCTCACCCGTTCCGGTTCGCTGGAAGGGTAGTGATACCGGTTCATCATGATACTCCCAACTCCTCGAGACCCGACGGATCTGTCCCGCAGGAGAGCCCCCTGCCATCGCTGACGGCAAGAGAGCCGCAATCCCGGGAGTTCCTGCCGACGCCCTGCACTGATCAGTTACGGTTATCCTCCCGGAAGGCAGCAGAACCCTCGATATTTTTTTATACCGGGAAAAGAAATGCAGAGTGTTATGTATCGTATCAGTCTCCGTCAGAGGCAGTGCCCCCTACGGGTAGCGGTACATACCTTTTCTGGTAAGCGGGCCCTGTTGTAAGAAACAGGCCTGAATCGAGCGTCTCCCACCGGAAATCTGGCGGGGGTCGGAATACCATTCTGAACATAAAATCCGGAGTCTGGGGTTATGCATGGGGAAGGAATGATCCCTGAAGGTTCGCATGCGGTGATGCTCTATGAGCTGCACACCACCGAGGAGATCTACCGTCTCATCGGGAGAATCGATACAACCAGCCCTCATCAGGAGCGGATCGATGCGATGGCTGCCCTCGGTGACAGCAGGGACCCGCGGGCGGTCAGGCCGCTCATTACGTGCTGTTCTGATGAGAATAGCGAGATTCGGCGTCATGCCATCAGGGCGCTGTATGCCATGAAGAGCGGGCGTGCTGTAGCTGCCCTGACCGAGCGCCTCAAGGACAAGAATGAGGCGCGGACCTCCCGCAAGGAAGCCGCCAAAGCGCTGGCAGCGATCAGGAGTCATGGCGCGATTGCGGGCCTGGTAGACATCACCCTCGATACCGGTGAGGAGCCCGATATCAGGATCTTTGCAGCCACGATGCTTGGCCGGATGGGGAAAGGATAGCAGGGCTACGGGCGCCGATCTCTCCCTCCTGTTCAGGTACACGGATAGCAGGGCAGAGAACGTCATATCCTGCCAGTGGGTGAGGCGTTCAGCGTGAGATCTGAGAAACGAGGTAATTCACTCCATGCAGTTCTGAAGAGCCAGTACCCGATGGTGGCGGTACGGTACCTCTGTGTGGGGAAGGGGCCATCGTGATATTCGAGTAAATATTTATAAGAAGAATGATTACGAAAACATCGCCAGCGACGACCCTCGCCACTCCTGTGCAGGATAGTGGACCATGATAAAAGACGCACTACGTTCGGAAAAACTATCGGTGATAGATAAAGATATTGCTGAAATATCCCAGAGAATTATGGTGGAACTTGAAACCGCAAGTTCAACGGATTTATCGGAAGCCAAATATGCAAAGAAAATACTCCAATTGTCAGATCTTCATTACACAAAAAACATTTTTCACGAGATAGAGAGTGTTCCGTCCGGAGCTGAACGCGTTATCGAGAAAAGAGCGGTAATAAAGGCATTGTTGTTTTCTACGTGGTTGCAGAGACTTTATTTTATTATCAGGTCCGCTCTTATGTCGGTTCTCGCAATGGCCGTTACATTCTTATATGTGTCGTTTTTTGGCGAAATAGGTGTTGTTCTGGCAGTTGGCATGGGCGTGCTTATCTTCATTGTCGGGTTGATTGTAACAAGATTATTTGATACACAAATAGTCCAGGTAACAAAATATATCGTCAGTCATTTGGCTAATCATAAAAAAATCAGGGAATTTATCATGAATCACCTCTAGGAGAACGATAGGTATGGGTAAGGCCTACCCCCTATCACGAAAATTTTATAATCCCCATCAATACCATCACAATGATAGCCAGGATGACCGCACCAAGGAGGCCGAAGATAAACCAGCCGACCAGAAATGCTATGACGGCGCCAATTCCCATTGCACCCCAATTCACTGATACCGCCATATTTTGATCCCTTCCTCTTCACTATTCCTTTCTTTTCCATTCCTTTTCACCTGGCATGGATATCTCACGTCATCCAGGGGGAGACAGGCCAGGGGAATACAACTCCTTCTCATATAAACCTCATATGAACTCAGTTCAGGATTTCGGGCAAAAAATGTTGAAAATCACGAAGTAATTTTCATTCGAACTATAAAGATCGACTACCCAGGTCCGATCGAAGATGATCCGATCTCTGTGCGAGTCATAAAGGAAATGATCACGGAGATACCATACATCTTTTTAAAAAATACGGGCACTAATGCCTCATACGTGATAGACCAGATCATATGAGATGCATTCTCTGAACCAGGACCAATACACGCGTTCTTTAAGAAAAACCGAATGGGCTCGTCGTGATTCGAACACGAGATCTTCGCCGTGTGAAGGCGACGTCATAACCAGCTAGACCACGAGCCCGGAGTGCATCGACCGGGAATTGAACCCGGGCTATAGGCTTGGAAGGCCTAAGTCATGCCACTAGACCATCGATGCAATCGCGCCATTCTATTTTGAGATACTTCCACTTATTCCTTTTGCTCTCTTCTCTCCGGACGGTGTTGTATCCTGGCCCGGTTGCAGCAGGACAGGGGAAATCCCCGGCCAGGAAAAAGGGGCAGTTCAGATCAGGCCTTTCATCTCGAGGTCAACCTGCTCGAGTGCCGCAATCCTCTTTTCCAGGGGTGGGTGGGTGGAGAAGAGCTCGATGATGCTTTTCCCGGTGAGGGCCGGGATGATAAAGAAGGCATTCGCCGTCTCGACCGCCTGTTTCTGCTGCAGAGGCACCGCCTGCATCCGCCCGCTGATCTTTCCAAGCGCGGAGATGAGATCCTTTGGCGACCCGGTGATGTACGCACTCCCGCGGTCGGCAGAGAACTCGCGGTACCGTGACAATGCCATGATGAGGAGCTGGGCAATGAAGTACACGACCACGGCCACGATGCCGGCAATGATCCATGCCCCGCCGCTGTCTCTTCTTCCAAACATGGCTGCAAAGAGGAAGTTGTTCATGATGATTGCAGCGATCATGGCGACAAAACTTGCGATCGTGAGGGTCAGCACATCCCTGTTCCTGACATGGGATATCTCGTGTGCAATGACTGCCTCGAGCTCGCGGGGTGTGAGGAGGCGCATGATCGAGTCGGTCACGGCAACCACCGCCTTCTTTGGGCTTCTCCCGGTCGCAAACGCATTCGGCACCGGGGTCTGCATGACCGCAACCCGTGGCTTGGGAATGCCTGCTTCGGTGGCGCACCGCTCAACCATCCGGTGGAGTTCGGGATACTCGTCGGGCTCGATCACACGGGCCCGGGTACTCCAGAGCACCAGGCGGTCACAGAAGAAGTACTGGACAAAGGCCATGAGAAAGACCAGTACAACGAGGAACGGGAGCCCGATCCCCAGCATGGAGAGGATGGCGATGAACGCGAGATAGACGAGGAACAGCAGGAACATGGTGAGCCAGATCCTGCCCGTGAGCCCCCAGTCGCGTTTCCATGGTTTCATAGTATATTCATTGGGTATGCAATCTTCATAAACATTCTCTCCAGCAAGAGAGAATTCTTGGGAGAATGGGAAAAATAGCGCAGATACGAGATATTTCAGGGGGAGGCGCAAGCAGGGGGAATCTGCTGTGCCTGGCTGTTCACCATTCATGGGAGAGACACTCGCGACCGGGATGCCCTGCTCCCCCTTCTTTATATGAAAACGGCTCCGCCGTTTCCTATGAAACGCAGATGAGCCCAGGAGGGCACATGCCCTCCTTATGAAAACCGCGGATGCGGTTTAATATGAAAATCGCATTCGCGATTTTCATTCTGTATGCTTGTGGCCTTGCGGCATCGTGACTGTTTTCATGCCAAAATGCCTCCGGCATTTTCATGCGTCGGGCCTGGTGAGAAATGCATCATTATTGTTTTCATGAATCGTATGCATGTGTCCTGATAGGGGGATCATCTGATTTTTTTCTGCACTATCCCCAGCGGGCGCAGAGGTATACACCCATTCTATCCGCCAGATGGATATGCCGGGAGGTTGTACGTACGATCCGGGATAAGGAATACCCGGGGTGTGGTACCTGGTGGAACTTGACGAGCGTGTCATCAGCAGGGCGATCATTGCCGTACAGATGGAGAAAATGCTCCGCTACACCGATATGGACGTGGCGATCGTGGGGGGCGGACCGGCAGGCCTTACCGCAGCCTCGTTCCTCGGTGCAGAGGGGTTTTCCGTCGCCCTGATCGAGAAGAAACTGTCCGTTGGCGGCGGGATGTGGGGCGGGGGAATGATGTTTCCCCGGATAGTTGTGCAGGAGGAGGGGCGCCAGCTCCTCGATCACTTTGCGATCCGATATACCCGGTATGAAGAGGGGTACTATGTTGCCAGCTCGGTAGAAGCAGTTGCCAAACTGACCGCTGCTGCCTGTGACGCCGGGGTTGAGTTCTTCACCCTCGTGACGGTCGAGGACGTGATGGTCAGGTCTGACAAGCGCCTCTCCGGGCTCGTGATCACCTGGTCCCCGGTCGAGATGGCCGGGCTCCACGTGGACCCGCTCACGCTCGGCTGCCGGTACACGATCGATGCCACCGGCCACGATGCCGTCATCGCGCGACTGGTCGCACGGAAATCGGGTGCCGTCACGGTGAAAGGAGAAGGGTTCATGTGGGCTGACCGGGCGGAATCGAGGATCACCAGCCACACGAGGGAGGTCTTCCCGGGACTCATCGTTGCCGGGATGGCGGCAAACGCAGTCGCTGGTGAGAACAGGATGGGTCCGGTATTCGGCGGCATGCTCCTCTCCGGAAGACATGCGGCTGCACTGGTCAGCCGGGAACTCGCATCCCCAAAACCCTGAACCTACCCTTTTTTCCCTGCTTCCGCGTAACGTTATGCTATGGAGGAAGTCGACCCCGGAGCACTTGCTGACGTCGCGTACGGCCTGTTTGAGGTGATGCTGAACGCTCTCCTCTGCGCACGGGGGCCGTACCTCTTCGAGCTCGTGGAACGAGGTATCGATTTTGAACCGGCATTCCTCGAGATACTCGGGAAATTCTCATCCGAGTACCCGGATCTTGGGGACGCGCTGATCCAGCGGTTTGGATCACCCCCTGCCATTTACGCATCAATACTCGAAGGAGAGGGTGTCATCCCGGGCAGGACGACCCGGATGTACTGGATCGTCCAGGACGCACCGGGCGTACAACCGGATGCGATCGAGGACGAGCTCGCCGGCAAGTGGCTCATCTTCCTTCCCATGGAACGGGTCGATGAGGCCTGGATAAAAGTGCGGGATGCCACCTGCAGGAATGAGCTCGGCATCTCGGCAAAAGTGAGCACCGCAAAACCAAACCCTGACTCGCGGGACAGCATGAAGGTGATTTATATCTATACCCCGGACTGGCGCGACGAGGCAGATGTCATGCGGGTGCGGGAGCGTCTCCGTGAACTCGGCTTTGTCGACCGCATCGGGTACAAGAGAAATATCGAGACGTTCCGTGGCGAATACAGCCAGAAGGGAAAAAGAGTGACGTTTTATAGTGCCTGAATCATCAGGCCTTCTTCTCTTTGTTCTTTGTCCGGAGGTTCTTGTATCCACACTTGCGGCAGCTTGTCGCGCGGATAGCATTGCGGGCATTGCAGCGCATGCATATCCTGACATTCAGGAGTCTTGCTTCGGCTTCAGGAAATCTTGCCATGTTCGGCCACCACTTCTTAGTCCAGTAAAGAACGTCATCCATCCACTTAACGGTTTTGTCCGTGATCTGCCCGGGAGGCTGCCATGAGCCAGTCCCTCATCCCGGAGAGCGCCCGTGCGCGGTGGGAGATGCGGTTCTTCTCGTCAATATCCCGTTCTGCGAGCGTGCGGCCATCCACCTCGAATATGGGGTCGTACCCGAAGCCGGCATTTCCGCGCGGGGAGACGATCACCCCGTCGATGCGCCCCCGGAATACCCGGATGCCCGAAGGATCGGCCCATGCGACCGCTGTCTCAAAATACGCATGCCGGCTACAGACCCCGTCCATGAGTTTCAGGATGCCGTCATTGCCAAGCGTGGAGAGGACGTATGCAGCATAGGGGCCGGGAAAACCGTTCAGCGCTGCGATAAAGAACCCGGTGTCGTCCACCATCACCGGGCTTCCCAGTGCTGCATGGGCATATTCGGCCTTTTTTCGTGCAATCTCCCCGACATCATCGGAGCGGTATTCAGGGATATCCATGCTGACATGCCCGACGTCAACGATCCCGGAAAAGAACGCCCTCACTTCATCTGCCTTGTGAGGGTTCGAGGTCACGACGATGATCTTCACAGGTACCTGCCCCGCTTCTCTATCTCCTGTTCCCGCGAAAATACCTCGCCGGCACCTCCAGACACCTGCGCATATCCTTCCCTGAACGCCTCTTTCAGGAGGGGAAACCGGTCAGTCGTGCTCTCGAGGGTCTGGAAGAGGACGTGGATGTCGACCCCGCGTGCCTCTACCTCTGGTGAGACCGCTGCAAGGCCGAAATCGATGAGGACACAGCTGCCGTCCCGGATCACCATGTTGCTCGTGGTGAGGTCGCCATGTACGATACCTGCCCGGTGAAGGTTTCCTACCGCTCTTCCTGCTGCCCGCAGGTGCTCTTCTGTGAGAGCATCTCTGATCAGGGTCCCGGAGATCCGCTCCATGACGATGGTATCATGCGTGATATCGCGGATGACCGGGGTTGGGACGCCGAACCGGCGTGCCGCAGATAGCAGCCGCGCCTCGGCCCGTGTACGCTCGGTGATCAGGCGACAATCAAGTTCCGGCCTCCGGTACTTCTTTCCGACCCGCTGTTTCCAGACCAGGATCTCCCCGAGGGCGACGGAAGCCTCCGCCCCGGTTGCATGGGTCATGTGGTCGAGGGGGATTGCTCTCGCCTGATCCGCGGGGGTGTCGTGTCTCCAGGTCACCTCGACCTGGTCTGATCGGTACGACGGGTTGACAAAGGACTCGCTGATGGGGACGTCATACCCGCTCTCGAGCATGATCTTCCCGGTGTACGCGATCATCGCGCCATTGTCCCCGAGATACTTCCGCTCCGGGACGAAGAGGGCGGCACCCCGGTCCTCGCACATCTGTGCAAGCATCGCCTGGAGGCGCGCGTTCGCCCCGACCCCGCCGACGAGCAGGACCTCGTTCTTCCCGGTGTGGGCAAGGGCACGTTCCGTCACCTCGGTGCACATGGCAAAAGCCGTCTCCTGCAGGCTGTAGCAGACATCGCTGATCGGTGCCCCGCACTCGCGGGCAGCGCTGATGAGCCCCGAGAACGCGAGATCCATCCCTTTGACCGTGTAGGGGAGCTCCACGTAGTCACCGGTCTTTGCCAGTTCCTCGATCGCAGGGCCGCCGGGATGCGGGAGTCCCCTGCTCCGGGCGAATTTGTCGATCGCATTCCCGATCCCGATGTCAAGGGTCTCGCCAAATATCCGGTAGCGGCGGTTCAGGTACCCGATCACCTGGGTGTTGGCCCCGCTTGCATAGAGTACCACCGGGTCATGGCAGCCGGTGGCGAACCGCCCGATCTCGATATGGGCGACACAATGGTTCACCCCCACCAGGGGTACCCCAAGCCCTATGGCAAGGGACCGGGCAGCGGTGGCTACCGTGCGCAGGCAGGGGCCGAGGCCGGGACCCTGGGAAAAGGCAATCCCGGTGATCTGGTCCGGGTTGGAGAGCACCCGCGAGATGACCGCCTTCATCTCGGCGGCATGGTGCTGGGCGGCCTCCCGGGGGTGTATCCCTCCCTGCGGGGGGTTGTACGGTTTTGAAGAGAGCGCGATGAGATCGTGCCCGAAAACAGCGGCGCTGAGGTTCCAGGCAGTTCCCTCGATCCCGAGAATCGGCCCAAAAACAGGCATCAGCGATTATTTCTTGAACTCAGTGTAGCCGCATTTCCCGCATGCCAGGCGGTCCTTGTGGTCGGCCAGGGCCACGCCGGGCCCGCACCGCGGGCAGAACTTACGGGCCAACGTCGCCTTGCCACCTTCAACCGTGTAGCAGGTGGCACGGCGGGGAGTTGCGGCTTTGGCTTTCTTTGCCGCCATCAGGACCCTTCCTCCTTCGGTTTCGGCATCCCGCGGGCAAAGAGGAAGGTCCGCTCAACCTTCTCCTTCTGCTCAGGCGTGTCATACACCCGCGCCTTCCCGGAGAGCTCGGTCTTCCCGAACGTTGTCTTCATCGAATCCAGCACCAGCAGCGTATCTTTCACGTTCAGACCTGCTGACAGTTTGCCGATCACCTGCAGCCGTGACGGGGTGGGACCATCAAACCGGAGCCTGAAGTCCACCTCCCTCCTTGCCAGGAGTTCGTTCCTCGTATCCCTGGTAACCTCGAAATCCATCGGTATCCTCTTACGATTCGTGTTCAGATTATTTATACTCTGGCAACACGGCGGATCATGCCTGCCGTGCTCCTGTTGTATCCTCGACAAAGTACGAGAGCAGGGTCCGTGCCTGCTCCTTCGCCGCCTCCGTCACCCTGCACAGGACCACCCCCTCGCCCGGCTGCCCGTACAGGATCACGGCCCCCTCCGGGGCAGACAGGACGAGCGGTATGACCGCGAGATCCTCCTCGCCCTCGACGAATATCAGGACGCCGGGGTCAGCAACGGCACATTCGAGCGCATCCATCAGTTCCTCGGTGAGGGTGCCGGGGGGATTCCATGCGGAGCGCCTCCTGCGGTAGACTGCCGGGGACCGGTTGCAGGGTATCCGCATGGTATGCCCGTCAATGACAGCGATAGCAGGGACGATCCCCTTCTGGATGAGGTGGTAGGTCACCACGTCACCGACCGTGTACACGGTCGCATCCCGGAGCAGGGGGATGACCTGGTCGATCTCCGGGTAGAGCGTCCCAAACGGCGTCCTGAACAGGTGGCGCCGGCCCTCTGGCAGCAGGAGCATTCAGCGGACCTTCAGCGCATATCTTCCCGGGAGTGAAATGTTCATCTTCTTCGCCACTTCAGAGCGCTGGGGGTCGATGATGACCAGGTACCCTGCCCAGTCCGTGGAGATGTTGCCGCTCCCGCAGACCGTGCAGCTCTCGCCCTCCACCACCCGGTGGCATTCCCTGCAGACCCTGACGAGCTTCTTCCTAGCGGCCGCCACGCTCACCACCCTTCTCCTTCTCCTTCTCCTTCTCCTTTGCAAGGTCTTCTTCGAGCCACTTGGCGGTTCCGAGACCCGACTGCCGCATGGTCAGGCCGATCTTGCTGTCCCGGGGCTCCCGCTCGTTTAAGGAGAGGGTCACCACCCGGACGCGGATAGTATCGCCGACGGTGATGGAGCGCTTTGACTCCTGGCAGATCAGGCGGGCGTTCTTCTCATCATAGTTGATGTATTCGTCCGAGATCTGGCTCACGTGGAGCATGGCGTCAATGGGGCCGAGGCTCACGAATGCACCAAAACTTGTCGTCTCGACCACCAGGCCCTCGATCACTTCCTGGAGGGCGAGGCGCAACACCAGTGATTCGAACGTGACGTCATAGTAGACCGCCCCGTCTCCCGGGACGATCTCGCCTTCCCCGACGTCGAGGACCTTTGTCACGGCGATGAAGATGCCGATCTCCTTGTCGATGCTCCCCTCGAGCTGCTCCTGCAGTACATCGAGGATGACTTTGCGGAGATCTTCCCCCAGCCGGTGGGGAGGGACCCTCACCTTGTCTGCCAGTTTCATCCGGTAATACATGACCCACCTAGTTCCTGAATAGTTCCAGCCTCTGTTTTCCCAGGAGCGATATCACCGGGACCCCCTGCGCGAGCAGGGCGGTGCGGAGATGACGATCGCTCGTGAATACCATGCATCCATGCGTGCTCGCATGATATAGGATCTTCTCATCAACGGTAGCTCCGGGAGGTCCGCTCGTGATGAGCGTACACCGCTCTGCAAGGGCGAGAGCAGCCCGTGCAGCTGCTCCATTCTTTCCCCGGCCCGCGGCAAGCCCGCACAGTTCATCGCGCACACACGCAAGGAGTACTGGTTCATATGCCCCGATAAGATTTGCCAGTGCTGCAAAGATGTCGAGCCGGAACTGCACCTGCGCCATGAGCGCATTCGCATCGAGCAGGACCGCTACTCGGTGAGGACGCCCATCCCGATCAGACGCCATCGGGCTCCCAGCTGCCGGCTGATTGCAATGCGGGCGCCGGGTTCTGCACAGACCGGCCGCTTCAGGACCACCTCGACGAGATCCTTCTTTGCGCTGGTCACCACCCCGACCGTGACGGCGGTCCCGACCGAGAGCATCAGCGGTTCCTGGTGTTTCAGGGGCTCGATGACGAGCTCGCTCGTTGCTCCCACCACCCGCTCCATGAGCGTGACCTGGAACCTGAGCCGGTCCCAGACAGGAGGCAGCGCCCCGACATGCCCGGCCACCTGCCCGGCAAGGGCATCACTCTTGGTGAGGGCAGGGTCAAGCTTGGTCCCAATCCCGAGCAGCCCCCCGGGCCCTGCTTCGACAACCTTCTTTGACCCGGCATTGATCGTGGTGATCCTGGTCGTGATCGGCTCCCACCGGATCTTGTTCTCTGTCTGGACCTGCCGGCCGGGACGGATCTCTATCTCGTCGCCCTCTTTGAAGATCCCCCGGATCAGCGAACCCCCGATAACGCCGCCTTTCACCTCGCGCCAGTTCGACCCGGGCTTGTTGATATCAAATGACCGGGCGACCAGCATGACCGGTTCTGCGACCGGGTCACGCTCAATCTCAGGGATCGCCGCATCGAGTGCCTCGATGACTGCGCCGATGTTGATCGATTTCTGGGCAGATATGGGGATGATCGGGGCACCTTCTGCAATGGTCCCCTTCACGAAGGTTTTGATCTGCTCATAGTGCCTGACAGCATCTTTCTGCGAGATGACGTCGATCTTGTTCTGGACGATCACGATCTGCCGGATCCCGACGAGCTCGAGCGCCATCAGGTGCTCTTTTGTCTGCGGTTGCGGGCAGGGCTCGTTCGCCGCGATCACGAGCATAGCCCCGTCCATGAGGGCCGAGCCCGAGAGCATCGTCGCCATGAGCGTCTCGTGGCCGGGTGCATCGACAAAGGAGACGGACCGGAACGGCACCGCTTTCGTCCCGCATACCGGGCATTCCGGGCTGGTGGTGTAGGCATCTGCACCCGTGCAGTGGTCACACCGGTAGAATGTCGCATCAGCGTACCCGAGGCGTATCGAGATGCCGCGCTTGATCTCCTCGCTGTGGCGGTCAGCCCATGCACTGGTCAGGCCGTATACGAGCGTGGTCTTCCCATGGTCCACGTGGCCGACGACCCCGATATTCACGCCTGGAATGGTAACGTCACGGGAAATGCGATCAAACCTCCTTAATGAGTAGTGAATGAACCTACTTATACAAACCGGTCAGTCATGCGGCGGAGGGAGTATCTGAACGGGTATTTTTCTGAAAGAATGGTACCCTGCGGTGCAGACATCAGGAAAGGTTAAAAAGAGAGTACGGCAAGATCTCCTCTACCGATATGAGGTCACCATGACGGTCGATTCAGAGCTCTCGAGGATAGGGATATCACTCCCCAAGCACCTGCTGGACAAGTTCGACGAGATCATCAACTACCGGGGCTATTCATCCCGGTCTGAGGGGATCCGTGATGCGATACGCAGCTACATCACGTACTACAAGTGGATGTCCGATGTGCGGGGGGAACGTCAGGGGGTCATCACGATGATCTATGACCATGAACAGCGCGGCCTGCTCACCAGCCTCACCGATATCCAGCACGATTTCATGGGTATCATCCAGGCCATGCTCCATTCCCACGTGACCCATGACCGGTGTCTCGAGGTCATTCTCGTCAGGGGTGACGGTGCAGACTTAAAGACGCTTGCCGAGCGGCTGATGTCTCAGAAAGGGGTGGAGTCCGTCAAGCTGACGACGATCCCCATCAACGACTAGCCGCCGCCCTCGCAGCTCTGGTCGGTGTGGGCGACAGCTTCCTGGAATGCTTCGCCCGACAGGAATTCCCGCTCTTTTTCCAGCCGCTCAAGGTCATCTGCCTGTTTCTTCCTCTCTCTTGCTTTCTGCGAGGTGATCGGTACCAGCTGGTCCACCCGGTACAGGAGCCCGGTGGTGTCGATCTCGGCAAAGAGCGTGCCTCCCTGCTGCTCGATCCGGACCACCGTCCCTGCTGTACCGGTCCGTGGGTAGCGGACCTGTGTCCCGATCGCCAGTTCCCCGGTATCCATGGGGAGTAGTGAGGGAGAAAGATACTATAAAGATATGTTCTCTGCCATAACGAATGATGAGCTTGACGCTTGCGCGTGCGAGAAAAACGTTTTTTGACGGTACGCACCGGGTACGGTCCCCTGCCGGGACGATCGAGGCGGCAACACCGCTCATGGATGCCATCAGGGTGGAGGAGATCATCGATATCACCCCGTTTGACCGGCTCGGGATCCCCTGTTTCACCGCGTACCGGCCCCGTGCCGCCATCCGGGGTGTCCGGTTCCATGCCGGGAAGGGAAAAGACCCGGACCAGGCGATGGCGTCGGTCATGATGGAGGCAGTAGAACGCTCCAGTGCAGAGTACCGCAGGGACCCGATGGAGTATGCTGCATACGAGGAAGTCGGGGCTCACCGGGCAGTCAACCCTGCTGACCTCATCCTTCCCCGCCCACTCGCACCCGGCGAGAAGGTGCACTGGAGTCCTGCGGAGGACCTGCTCTCCGGTGAGGAGGTGCTGGTCGCAAGCAATGCCGTCTTTCACCCGTATGATACGATGGGGATGACGTTTCCCCTGTTCCAGAGCGACACGAACGGGCTGGCGAGCGGGAATGTGCCCGAGGAGGCGATCCTCCACGGCATGCTCGAGGTGATCGAGCGGGATGCGATGAGTCGTGCCGAGCAGGCCCGGTCCCTGGGGCGACGGCTGGTCCTTGACCGGGACTGTGCGGCCCGGGAGATGCAGGAGAAGATGGAATCGGCAGGGGTCGCGATTCACCTCTGGCTCCTTCCCGGCCGGGTGGAGGTCCCGACCGTGGCCGCTGCAGCCGATGATACCGTCACGCGGGACCCGGAACTCCTGGTGATGGGGTCCGGGACCCATACGGACCCTGCGATCGCCGCGCTCCGGGCGCTCACCGAGGTCGCGTATAACCGTGCATCTGCGCTCCATGGCGGGCGGGAGAGTCCCGAACGGAAAAGCCTGGTCGAGCGGGCAGGGTATGAACGGATGAAGCGGATCAACCGGCAATGGTTCGCGGATGCCGGGGAGGTCCCGCTCTCTTCTCTGAAGGATTTGAGCACGCCGTTTCTCGATGACGACATACGCCTCGTGCTCGAGCAACTCCGTCCCCACGTGGAGCAGGTCCTCGTCTGCGACCTGACACGGACGGAGATTCCCGTGGTCCGGGTCATCATCCCGGGGCTCGAGGTCTCGGCCGTGAACCGGGACAGGGTACGGGGGAGGGGGTAGTCAGGTCGTCATTCCTCCCCGCTGATCCCCCGTGCCCGGATCAATCCGTGCAGGCTCTGGTCGATCCGGAAAAACATCTCATCCTGAATACCGGGATCAATCAATCCTGCATTGAGGGTGAGGGAGCGTTCGCAGGCAGGCGGGGCTCGTATGCTTGACAGGATGCTCTGCCCTGTCCTCCGGCCGTGTCGGATCACGTAGGGTTACGCCGGCTGCTGCCGGCACCCTGTTTCAGATCATCACTTTCCGGAGCTGGGCGACCGTACGCCGCGTGCTCTCGCGGGGGTCGCCAAACGGCATCCGGACAGGATCGCCATGGAGGGCTCCGAATATGGCGGCGACGGCAGCTCCCAGCGAGGGACCGTACCCGCCTTCGAGGATGAGCGCGAGCGGGTTGTCGTCCACCTCCATCAGGATCCGGGCGAGGACACCGAAGTCCGCGGGGACCAGGCGCATCCCCTCCATGGGATCGTCCGTGAGCGGATCCTGGCCGGCAGAGACGATGATGAGATCCGGCCTGAAGTGGGAGATGGCGTCAGCGAATACTTCGGAGAAGACAAGGGTGTAATCATCGATGGTGGAGCCGGGGAGGAGCGGGGCGTTCAGGGTAAAGCCCAACCCCCGCCCTTCTCCGATCTCATCGATCCACCCGGTCCCGGGGAAGGCGTTGTTCTGGTGGACCGAGCAGAAGAGGACCCGGTCACTCTGGTAGAAGATCTTCTGGGTGCCGTTGCCATGGTGCAGGTCCCAGTCAATGATCGCGACCCGGTCGACCTGCTCGAGCGCCCATGCGGCAGCCACCGCGGCATTGTTGAAGAGGCAGAACCCCATGGCGCGGTCCGGCTCGGCGTGGTGGCCGGGCGGGCGGATCAGGGCAAAGCAGTGCTCGCCGTCGAGCGCGCGCGCGCACGCCTGGATCGAGGAGCCCGCTGCGTACAGTGCGGCCTGGAACGACTCCCCGGTCACATACGTGTTCATGTCGATGTAGTGGAGTCCGTCATAGGAGCTGAACTGCTCGATCATCCGGATATGCCGCCGGTCGTGGACCCGTTCGAGGTCCGCGACCGATGCAACGCCCGGGGCTTTCCGGGCCACATAGTCTGGCAGGTGCGCCACTGCGTTCTCAAGGCGTGCCCGGTTCTCACGGTGGATTCCCAGGTCATGGGTCATGAACTCCTGGCCGTAGATTGCCGAGCACTGGCGTGTCATCGTCTATGCGATCGGCGCTCCGCTGATGACGGCATCCTCGGGGACCGCGATCTCCCGGCCGGTCCCGACGATGCGGTAGTTTCCTGTGGCCCGTACCTCGTATGGGCTTCCCGTGGTCGCGTACGGGACGATGAATTCGCCGTCAACGCTCGCCGCCCGCCAGACAAACTGCCGCCCGGTGTTGGTGGTGACCGGGACCTCGATGACCCCCTCCCCCTGGATCCGTGCCCCGGGCACGTACTCGAAGACCTTGACGTATCGGATGTCCGGGGATGAACCTGAGAAGATGTTTGTCGGGGACTCGTGTACCAGCCGATAATGGTGGAGTGCCGGGACATCTACGGTCGGCTGGTTGAAGAGCGAGTTTACAATTGATGCAAATGACCCGGGCTGGGCCTGCGCGTTGTACTGGGCAGCTGCCGCTCGTGCCTCTGCGGCTCCCATGATTGCGGCACTGGTGATCACCGGGTAGGGGCCGGCACCGGACGTGGTGGTGTACTCGATGTAGTAGACATCCCCGGCCGTGGTAAGCGAGCCGTCAAAGTTATGAAGCCGGGCGATCGTGGTCAGGTAGTACTTGTCCGTGTAGGTGGTGACCGGGTTGAGGGCTTGGGGGTTTGCCGGGTTGTCGGGGACAAGGAAGACCGGCTGGTAGGGTTGCTGGCCCGCGGTGCTGTTGTACCAGGTCGCCATCGCCCAGAACTTGCCGGTCGCCATCTCGATGTCGGTCATCACGTAGCGGGTGCCCTTGATGTCTGCGATCCGGTTGGTCTCTTCCTCTGTTTGCGAGATGAAGAATGCAGCCGCACCGTCGCGCCCGGATACTCCCGCCTGGAAGGGGTTCGCGTTCGGTATCCGTTTGGCGATGTAGGTGATCATGTGCCCGTAGTCCCACCATGACATGACCCCGTAGGCGGTATCAGGGTAGGTGAAGGTATCCCGGTCGTAGATGGCGAAGTAGTCGACCCCGGTATCAGGGGTGCCGGTCTGCATCCACTCGAGTGCTTCCCGCCAGTCCTGGTTCATCCGGATACCGCCCGACGATGCCACGGCATAGTTC
>LNQE01001550.1_pt1 | contig 19703 bp, 16 predicted proteins | sample 603111 | NCBI WGS metagenome assembly LNQE01 (sample SAMN04260313, study PRJNA301899) | hydrocarbon metagenome | isolation source: hydrocarbon-contaminated ditch | place: Germany: Bremen | collected 1998
GTCCCCGGCAAACGACTGGGCAGTAACCGCCTTCCCGACCATCCTGACATTCCCGCAGAGGGAGACGATCCCCGCCATTGCCCCCTTCCGGTGCATCGCATCCGAGATGTTCGGGGTTGAGACCGTCATGAGGATCTCACGCACTGCTGTGGCAGGCGAGGACGGGGGCAGGAGGCCGGCACGCGGGGCATCCAGCGCTTCCCTGATCCTCCGGGTGGAAGTACTCACATCTGCCGAGCGGGTTATCGCACCCCCGATGATGATGATGTCCGCACCGCCCGCTGCTGCCTGGGGGGCAGTACCTGCATCCAGACCGCCGGCAGCAGCGATCTCGATCTCGACTGCTCCCCGTATCTTCTGGAGGATGCCAAGGGAACTTTTCCCGATCATCTGCTGGTCGATCCCGACATGCGCATTGATGATATGGACACCGAGTGCCGCGAGTTCCTTTGAGCGGCTGACCGGGTCGGCGACGTTGATCAGGTCCGCCATCAGGCGCACCCCGTAGACCGAGGCGGTCCGTACCGCTTCCTCGATGACTGAATCATCTGCGTCAGCGAGGATACAGACGACCGATGCCCCGGCCTTCGCCGCCATCTCCACCTCGAGTGCTCCGGTGTCTGCCACCTTCATGTCGGCAACAATGCCATGCCCGGGGAACTCTGCCCGGAGGCGTCGTACTGACGCCATCCCTTCGCTCTTGATCAGCGGGGTCCCGGCCTCGATCCAGTCAGCACCCCCGCTTACCGCTTCATGGGCGATCTGGATGGCACGGGAGAGGTCGAGCAGGTCCAGCGCTACCTGGAGCACAGGCTTTCTCATGTCACTGAACTGAGGGGAGCGACCAGATAATGGTTTCCTGGATGACCCGGCGGAAGAACCCCGTATGCCACCTCTGCGCGTGGCACCAGGGAGAGGAGAGATATCGGACATGTACCCGGGGAAGTATCCCCCTCTTTCACCCTCTGTATGCGATACCCGCTTTCCCGGAACAGAGCGTCATTCCCTCACGGTGCAATACACCAGGCAGGAAATCCCGGCTGAGCAGGACCAGGAAAATTTCGCCGGGGCTCCAGGAATAGTGCCGGCGCCTGACGCTTCCTCGTGCAGGAGATCGCTCTCATCCCCGGGATTCGAATCGAAGAACGGGGAAATTACGGCACATGAAACGGTTTTTTCCAGATGGGTTCCGCGGTCCCGGGTCCCGCACGCCATGATGAGATGTACTGACCCGGCTCCATGCACGATTATGCCCGGGGTCCATCCTGTCCCCGCTGATCTCCGGCTATGACCTGTTTTGGGATCACCGGCACATGCATGTCCCCCTCTGGTTCACCACGGGACCGGGTCCCGCACGCCATGGTGAGATGTACTGACCCTGCTCCGTGCACGAGTATGCCCGGGGTCCATCCTGTCCCCGCTGATCTCCGGCTATGACCTGTTTTGGGATCACCGGCACATGCATGTTCCCCTCTGGTTCACCACGGGACCGGGTCCCGCTGAGGTATCACCGCGCTCATCCGGGCGAGTACCGGTCAAAGAAGGAGATGTCTTCCTCATCCTTCTTCTTCTGGATCGTGATATCGGCCGGGTATCCTGCCGGCAGGAGTGAGACGAGGCAATACTGGTCGGGAACCCCGAGCAGGGTTCGCACCGCCTCAGCATACTCCTTCTTCTCCCCGGCAACCCAGCAGGATCCCACCCCGTACGCCTGGAGCGCGATGATGAGGTTCTCGGTCGCTGCACAGCAGTCCTCGAGATAATATTTTGCAGACCGCTCACCGAACACCGCAAAGCAGACCGGTGCTCCAGCGATGAACTTTGCATGATCGGTCAGGTCCGCAACAGCGGCAAGCAGCTTCTTTTCACGGATCACCCCAAAGAGCCAGGGCTGGAGGTTCATCGCGGTCGGGGCGAGGCGGGCACAATCGAGGGAATCCCTGATAATATGGTCTTCCACCGGTGTTGACTTGAAATCCCGGACACTGTGCCGGCACTTGATGATGGTGGTTCCGACATTCATGGTAATGCCCTTGGAGGGAGAGGGAAAAATGCTTTCTCCTCCCGGACAGTACCCGGACGAAAGAGTGTCCACGATCACCGGTATCCGGTGCACATCATACCGGGTCCGGCGGGTGGATCCCTGGTGGTTTCACCCTGCAGCAGAGAGATTCATCAGAGGAGACGATGTGCAGGCTCCCCGGGCAGGCAGCAGAGCGCACGGCCTGCCAACCGGGGAGAGAGTGGAGCATATGCAGCCTGAACGGACGCTCCCTGGTTCCTCAAACCAGGGGGTCTCAGATGCACTCCATCCTCACCGCTGATGACCGACTCACGGTCAGGTAAAAAACTACATGATTCCCTTTCGGGATGCATGCATACAAAATGAAAATGGCGGAGCCATTTTGATATTAAAATGAAATGCAGATGAGTCCAGGAGGGTACATGCCCCCCTTATGAAAACCGCGGATGCGGTTTTCATGCCAACCACCTATGACCGCCGTGCGGTCGAGCATAAAGTATGAAAATGCCGGATTACCGGCGTGCCCTGCACCCCAGCACGATTGCTGTAACGGCAAGGAGCGCACAACCGAACCCGAAGCCCGGAGCTGTCGGGGTTGGTGTGGTTGTCGGGGGCGCAGTGGTTTCCTGCGGTTCGGGTGTCGTGGGGGTTCCGGTAACCGTGGGCGTGGGGGCCGGGGTCTCAACGGTTACCGTAGGAACAGGGGTCGCCACGGTGACAGGAGGTGGTGTCGGAGCAGTCGTGATGAGCGGGTTTACATTCTGCATCAGGAAGAAGACAGGTGCGGTAACCGTCTTTCCTTCCCGCTTGTAGTTGGTATGCATCTCATTTGCCGTGCTCTCTGCCCAGACTGCGTAGGTTCCCCGCTCATAGGTACCAGTGTACCAGACCGGTCCGGTCTCGAATGGTGATCCCGAGAGCATGATGTTCTCAAGCGTATACCCATTGACCGCCGAATACTCAATTCCGGACGGTCCCCGGATCCTGATCGTGATCGGTGCCCCTGGGGAGCCGGGACGACGTGCGATGTCAGCGATATTGGTATCGACCCTGAACCCGACCGCATCACCGCGTGGCACCCAGACCGTATTCCCCGCGATCTCAAACCCGGCAGTCAGGTCAAAGACCCGTATCGCAATAAGGGGATCCTGGACATAGAACGCAATGGTGTTTTCCGGCGTCACGAACCAGGGACCAGTCCGCTCGCCAAATAGGACAGGGGAGACATAGAAGTTTGCTGCATCATCGACTGTCAGGGTCGTTACCGGGACCGTTGCCGGGGTGCCCCCGGGCCCGTACCAGACAATCCGGGAACCGGACGTCACTCCCGTTGCCGTGATATCAAGTCCCTGCTCACCAGGAAACACCACTCCACCCCGTGGCACGGTATTTACCGCGGCTGAAACGATGCTCGTGGCAAGCAGGGTACAGAGGACCAGAACCAGAATTGGAGATCGCATGAAAACCTCACCAGCTGATACTGGCGGCAGACATCCTAAAATAGTTTCTGGCTCCGGTGAAAAAATGGATCAGAAGACGGCCTGGACAGCCGCCCACATGTTCGCGATTCCCTGGCTGATGAGGGGGCCGGGGTCGATCGCGAGAATCGGGAAGATCACGATGAAATAGATGATGGTACCAAGCGTACTCCCGAGATTGGCCAGTGCTGCTACGAGTACGACCCGGAAGAGCGGGATCTCCCACATCTGTGAGAGAGACTCTGCCTGTGCTATCCGGTGGAAATCTCCTGGCGAGGGTTTTCGGATCTTTACCTCCACGATAGCGGCAAACCACCCGGCTGCGATCAGGGGATTTAAGGATGTGAACCATGAGACCACAAACCCGGTGAGTGCCGAGAGGGGATGGCCACGTGCAAGGAGGGTGAATGCAGCGGTGAGCAGGCCATGGATGAGCACCCAGTAGACCAGTGCCGTGACCAGCACCTCTATTCCTACCCCGGAGAAGAGAATCGCCACGAGCAGGAAGAGGAAGAGGAACGTGACGATTCCCCCGAAGATCAGCCCCCATGGCCGTGACCGAACATCTGCCGTGAGGCTCGTGATCGGGGGGAGGGTTGCCGGATCGGCGAGGTACCGGTTGACCCCCTGGACATGGCCTGCCCCAATCACGACCAGCACGCGCTCGTGCACCTGTGAAAGGGCCAGGATCTGGTGGGCGAGGTAGGCATCACGCTCATCGATAAGGGCCCGTGCACCGTTCGGTGAGAACTTCCGGAACTCCTCCATCGCAAGATCAATCACATCCTGTTTCTTCAGTTCTTCGATATCGATATCCTGACCATCGATGCTGACAACAGAGACCGCGAGAGCGTAGAACATCCGGATCTTCTCGATAAACGAGAGGGAGCGCCAGAACCTCCGGAGGGTGATCTGGATTTCCCGGTCAATCAGGCCGATGCGAATCCCCCTCGCTTCGGCCTCTTCGACTGCAGCCTTCATCTCGGCACCGGGTTCAACCCCGACATCGAGCCCGATCCGCCGCTGCAGGTACGCGAGGATCCACTGGACGAGGAGCTGGGAGAACGTCTTTGCCTCAAGGACCGATTCGACCGTGGCCTCCTGTGCCTGCCGCCGGAGCGCAGCGTACCGGCCCGGGTCGAGCTCCACTGCTACAACATCGGGAGAGACCTCCGATATGGCCGCTTTCACTTCATCAACACTTTCCTGCGAGACGTGGGCTGTGCCCACGATCCGTACCGTTCCCATCAGAGCACCATTATTCCCGTCCCGTCAACCAGGACCTTTTTACCGGGAGGTATCGTTCGCTTTGAGAGGACGGTCCGGACCCGTTCCTCCTCTGCCAGCTCTGCATCCTTCCTCGCAATGAGCAGGTCGGCGAGATCCCGTGCTTCTTCCAGCGTAAGAGCAGAGCCCAGTCCTTCACACGGCGCGATCGCCAGGTCATCACCACTGAGCATAAACGGGTACGTCCGGCAGATCCATGGCCTGGCTCCGTATACCCTGCAACGGACGCCATCAAGGAATATACACCCTTCAGGAGTCCGTTTGAGGCACCTTTCAAAGGTTATGCACCCACCCTGGTCCGTGAGGACCGTTTCGGGATAGGGTTCGGTAAAATCACGGGGTGCAGAACCGGCAACTGCGGCCAGACCAGCAATCTCCCGGGGATAGACCATGACCAGGTTGTCATCCACACTCGTCCCCTGGCAGCACGCCCCGCACCGGGTGCAGGAGAACCCGATCTCCTGGATCCGTGCTGCAAGCATTTCCCGTTCCATTCCCTGTTCCTCACATTCCAGGACCGGGGGTGGCCCACTTCTCCTGGACTCTCCTGCAAGCATCACCCTCCCATCCCGTGTGGTTCCGGGTTCCGTATGCACAAAAATCCGGCTTCCCTGGTTCCCGCTGCGGCCCGTCCCCGGCATGGTATCAGGATGTCCCGTATTCCCGGGTGATCCGGTCGAAATTCTCGTACACCAGCCTGCCATTCCCGGTATGGCTCACTTCCGGATGCCACTGGAGCCCATAGATATGCAGGTCAGGTACCGCGATGGCTTCGTATGCACATATCGATGACCCTGCGAGCCGGACCGCGCTTCCCGGCAGACCCGTCACCTCGTCCGCATGGGATGCCCAGACCGTGATGTGGGGAGGGTACCCTTTCAGTATCTCGTCCTGCTCCACGATCTCCACCTCCACCGGGCCGTACCCACCGGACCTTCCCCTGCTCACCGTGCCGCCAAAACGGGTCGCGATGATGTGAAGGCCGAGGCAGATCCCGAGCACCGGGAGACCGAGGTCAAGGTACGCACCTGCATTGCCTGCCCGCGAGAGATCAGGGCCGCCACCCAGCACCAGCCCGCGGCACCCGGCTGCTACCTCCTCCGGCGGCATGCTGTTTGCGATCATCCGGGCCCCGATATCAAGGTCCCGGAGCATCCGGAGGATCAGGTGGTTGAACTGCCCGAAATTATTCACCACAAAGACCGGCAGCATCTGAGATCTGTTGGATCTCCGGGTTGATAATCCCTGTTTATGGAGCGGAGCGCCAGCGGGTGGGTGCGCGCATCACCCAGGATCGGGAGGAAACGATCTGCAGGCAGCACAGGTCAGGACGCAGGGATCGTATCACGACGACCCAGGGATCTCTGCCAATTGTACTGGCGGAGCCGATCGCGAATATGCAATTGAAGAATGCGGCATGAATCTCGCGCAATGTGCGCATGCGAAGGATTTACCCTGGCAGGGCGGCATGTGAGATGTGCTGGTCTCATGAACCTCGCGCAATGTGCACATGCACAGGATTCACCTCCCTATCAGGTGCCGAAACAGGGATATTCCTGAACTATCCGTATTCCCCATGAAGAGCGTCCCCCCATGAGAGGGGATTTATCCATAGGCCTGGACCGTCCGGAGGATCCTGTCCCGGATAACTTCCGGTGTATACCCCAACAGGAAGGCGAGGAGCATGGCGCCCCCGGCACCCATCCCCTCCTTGACCTCGCCGATACAGTAGCGGGCAAGCCCGGCATGGCCGAGGTCTCCAAACGCAGGGTCTACGTAGGTGACCCGGACACCTGCCTGCTCCGCCAACCCGGCAAAGTTCGCCGAGGGATCATCCCGCACATAGCAGGTGGTTGCAACCCACGGAACCGGGCTCCCCATCGCCCTGACGACCGCGGCAACCGAGAGCATCTGGGTCCCGCCGGCAAGGATGAGGGTGCCCGGATACGAGGTCGCGATCCCGGCAGCAAGCGCGATCATGGGGTCGCCGCATACCCGGACGACCCCGAGCGGCCCATCAATCTGCCCGGCCTGTAACCTCGCCGCAACAAGGCGCCAGACCTCTTCTTTCATCAGGACCGGGTTATCGATGTAACTGCTGCTCACCCGGGCATCGTACCCAAGCCCCCTGAGTACACAGAGCGATGTGGTGGTGCCACCAGGGACGCACTCTCCAAGAACAAGCAGATCGGAGACGCTGCCGAGGAACCGCCCTATCGAGGCACCTTTTCCAAACAGGGCTTCAGCTTCCGGTACCGCATCCCCGAAGCGGGGGTCGCCACCAGGAGACCCGTAGACATCGATGCAGGGGACTGTCGGGGTATGGACGAGGCCGGCATTGATGAAGAGAGGAGTGAGCCCGGCGAGCTCCATCATTGCCCGCGTGATTGAGGCAGGAGTCGGACACCCGGTCGGGGTGTCCGGTCGCACCGGCATGCTCGTGATCGCTCCCCGGGCAATCAGCTCGGCATCGAGGACTGGCGTGAGGAGGGTCTTTTCCGGGGTCGGACCTGCCCCCGAGATGCCCGGCAGCGTGGAGAGGAGCGTATTGGCAAGGATGCTGCAGAACACGGGGTTTTTGCCGGTCACTTCCGGAACACTGCTCACGAACGCCATGCTGTTTCACGGAAAAAATCGGCCCTGCCCGGACATCAAACTATTCCTTCCGATAACCCTAATAAGGGAATCCGGGAAACATAGCAGGTATGTTCGGGATTGAGGAGCGGCTGCTGGAACGGGGCATCTCTGTTGATGCGATGGTCCAGACTGCGATGCTGCTCTATGTATCGCACGGGCTTGCCGCTGACGAGGCATCGTGCCGCATACGGGAGAAGATCCGGAAGTACCTGGGAGACCCCAATATTGCATCGCTCCTGCTCGGGGCCGTCCTGCTCGAAGATGAACTCTTCCACCGGCAGAAAGACTCGGGTATCCAGGATGACCCCGTCTACCTCCTCTCCGATGAGATCATCGGCATGGCGATCGCCGAATGCATCGGAGGCACCTATGCCCGTTTCGAATTCACGCGCTATGACCAGAAGAAGCCGGGGATCCTCGCGACACTCGGCCCCTTCCTTGACGATGCGGTAGCCGGACTGATTGCCGGCTGCACCTCCCGACTCTACAGTGAATGCTGTTAACATCGCTCCGGGCCCTGCTCCAGTTCACCACGGTCCTGCCCCTGGGAGCCACGGCTGATTTCTCCCAGTTTGCGAAACGGTCGTACCTCTATCCCCTGGCAGGGTACGTAACCGGTGGCATCGCCGGGCTCTGTGCATTCTGGATCGCGGATCCCTTGATTGCAGCTGCGGTAGCAGTCACCGCCCTCCTGATCGTCACCGGTGCAAACCACTTTGACGGGCTCATGGACCTCGGCGACGGGCTCATGGCTCATGGAAGCCGGGAAATCCGGGTCAGGGCGCTGACCGACCGGCAGATCGGGACCGGAGGGTTCGCTGCAGGGGCAGCGGTCCTGCTGCTCACCTTTGCAGCGCTCACCGGGATACGTGACCTGCTCTGGGCGCTCATCATTGCCGAGGTAGCCGGGAAGTTTTCCATGGCCGTGCTCACCGTTTACGGTGAACCGTTCCGTGAGGGTCTCCACGCTGCCCTTCACGGGCAGGCAAAGGGCTGGTTTCCGCTCGCAGCAGCACTGCTCTGTACCCCGCTCCTTCTCTTCCCCGTAGACCCCCGCAGCCTCGTTGCTGCGGCACTTCTGGCAATCCTTTCCCCTGCAGTCCTCCTCCTCATCTCCCGCCACCTCTTCGGAGGTGTCAACGGAGATGTTGTCGGGGCATCACATGAGCTCACGAGAGCTTTTGTTCTCTGTGCCATGGTACTGGTTCCCATGAGCGCACTATTTTAGCGGTTGTGGCGTGTACTAACTCCTGATGATCAAGGATATCGGAATTCACATGAAGGGGGGTGTCATCACCGAACGGGACACCGAGTACTGTACTATCCGTACGCGTATCCCGGCAGGAGTCATCTCGTGTGGTCAGCTCCGCGGGATTGCTGACATCGCCGAGCGGTATGGAGCCGAATCGGTGCACCTCACCACCCGGCAGACAATCGAGATCCCGCACATGGACCCTGGCAACCTCGATGCAATTGCACGGGACCTGGCCGGGAATGCCACTCCTGTCGGGTCCGAACGCGATGAAATCGTGAACGTGATCGCCTGCCCGGGAACTGAGCGGTGCATCTTTGCCAATATCGATTCGATAGCGCTTGCACAGGCAATCGATGCCCGACTCTTTGGAAAAGAGATGCCGGTCAAGATCAGGATATCTGTCTCTGCCTGCCCGAACGCATGTACGAGTCCGACATTAAACGAGATAGGGATCATCGGGCAGATCCGGCCCATCCGCGTCCCCGGTCTCTGCACCGGCTGCGGGACCTGCGTGGAGTTCTGCAAGGAGGATGCAATCTCGATTAAACGGGGCAATTCTGTCCTTGATCACGCCCGGTGCGTGGAGTGCGGGACCTGCGTCCGTTCCTGTCCCTACCATCTCCTCAAATCATCCGGGGAGCACTACCTGATCATGGTGGGAGGGCGCAGGGGGCGGCACCCCAAAGCAGGGAGGGAACTCATAACCGTGACGAGCCCGGATGTGGTTATCGACGTAGTGGAGAAGATAGTCACCTGGGTCTACCGGCGGGCCTGGAGTGGCAGGCTGCTATCAGACCAGCTGGATGAACTCCAGTTCGGGAAGTTCAGGGATGAGATCCGGGCGTTTGTCCCGGAAGAGATGGTGGTTCCGGAGAATGCCGGTGGAATCAGCGACGGTAGCGAGAGGTAAATCCGGTACCTGCATCGTCATCGCAGTCGATGGCAGTCCCATCCTTCACGAGTGAATTGAACTGCATGGCTGCAGCCATCAGTGCCTCATCGCTTGAACCGCTCCCCGAAAAAGAACGCAGCACCGATTCCTGGGGTGCAGGGTAGAGTTTCTGGCCGATCCGCACCCCCCGGCAGTGCACGCAGGACGCGCAATGACTGTGGACAGAGACCGTGCCGTCAGCACACCCGACAGTCGCGCGGTATCTCTTCTCATCCCAGCTGATCTCCCGTGTCATCATGGATGGACAGGGACTATCGTGTCCAAACCATATGATATTGTCGGTTTTCCGCTGTTTTCCTGAAAAATACCCGGATTTCGCTCATCGAAATGATTAATAAGGATATGTTTCCAATAATTACTACTCGCATAAACAGGCTGTATTCTGCAGTCTCGTATTTATCGGAGGAACATTATGGCTGTTGAAAAGCCCCATCTTAATCTGGCGGTGATCGGACACATCGACCACGGAAAGTCAACCATGGTCGGGAGGCTCATGTTCGAGACCGGAGCCGTACCCCCTCATATCATCGAGGGATACCGCAAAGAGGCTGAGTCGAAGGGTAAGGCAACCTTTGAGTTTGCCTGGGTCATGGACAACCTGAAGGAGGAGCGCGAGCGAGGTATCACCATAGATATTGCGCACAAGCGGTTCGATACCGCGAAGTTCTACTTCACGGTCGTCGACTGCCCGGGACACCGGGACTTTGTCAAGAACATGATCACCGGCGCATCCCAGGCTGATGCTGCGATCCTCGTGGTTGCAGCCCCTGACGGTGTCATGGAGCAGACCAAGGAGCACGTCTTCCTTGCACGCACCCTTGGCATCACCCAGCTCATCATCGCGATTAACAAGATGGATGCTGCCAAGTACGACCAGAAGCGGTTCGAAGAGGTCAAAAAAGATCTCTCGGCACTGATGCAGATGGTCGGGTACAAGCCTTCAGAGACCCTGTTTATCCCTACCAGCGCGCTCCAGGGAACAAACATCTCCAAGAAGAGCCCCGAGACCCCCTGGTACACCGGCCCTACCCTCCTCGAATCACTTGATACGCTCAAGGAACCCGAGAAGCCGATCGACAAGCCGCTGCGCCTCCCCATCCAGGACGTATACAGCATCAGCGGTATCGGCACCGTCCCGGTCGGACGGGTCGAGACCGGCGTGATGAAGAAAGGGATGAAGGTCTCCTTCCAGCCCGCCAACAAGGATGGTGAGATCAAGTCAATCGAGATGCATCACGAGGAGATCCCCCAGGCGCTCCCGGGTGACAATATCGGCTTCAACGTCCGCGGCCTCGCCAAGGGAGATATCCGCCGTGGCGATGTCTGCGGCCCGGTCGATGCACCCCCCACCGTTGCTGACGAGTTCACCGCACAGATCGTCGTACTCCAGCACCCCAGTGCCATCACCATCGGGTACACCCCGGTATTCCACTGCCATACCACCCAGACTGCCTGTACCTTCATCGAGCTCAAGAAGAAACTCGATCCCCGGACCGGTCAGACGAAGGAGGAGAACCCCACCTTTATCAAGGCCGGGGATGCAGCCATCATCCAGGTCAAGCCCACCAAGCCCATGGTCATCGAGAATGTGAAGGAACTCCCGCAGCTGGGACGGTTCGCCATCCGGGATATGGGCAGCACGATTGCCGCTGGTATGTGCATCGCCATTCAGCCCAAGCAGATGAGATAACTCCGATCCCAACATATTTTGGTGAATACGATGCAGAAGGCAAGGATACGTCTGACAGGGACCGATTTCAAGAAGGTTGAGATGGTCTGCGACCGGATCCGCGAGATCGCAGAGAGGACAGGCGTGAACCTCGCCGGCCCGATTCCCCTCCCCACAAAACGACTGGTTGTACCCATACGAAAGAGCCCTGACGGGGAAGGAACGGCCACCTGGGACCGCTGGCAGATGCGGGTGCACAAGAGGCTCATCGATATTGACGCCGATGAGCGGGCACTCCGCCAGCTGATGCGTACCCAGGTACCCAAAGATATCGGCATCGAAATTGTGCTCGAGAGCTGAGGGAGTGGATTGACCCCTGGGGTTCTCTCCCGGATGCGGGACAGCTGCTCCTTTGGTCACCTCTTTTTACTCATCTTTCTCCTCGGTCTCGGCATCCGGCTCTTTGCACTCGACCTCAAACTCTTCCATCACGACGAGGCTATCCATGCCTGGTTCTCGTACCGGCTGTTGACCGAGGGGATCTATGCCTACGAACCGATGTATCACGGGCCGTTCCTCTACTATGTCACGGCCGGGATGTTCTCACTTTTCGGGGATACGGATCTTGTTGCCCGGCTGCTCCCTGCCCTCTTTGGTGCCGCGATCATCCCCCTCATCTATGCGATCTATACGATGGGGTACCTTGACCAGCGCCAGGCCCTGATTGCCGCCCTTTTTATTGCCATCTCCCCGGAACTGGTCTATTTCTCACGTTTTCTCAGGCACGACATCTTCCAGCTCTTCTTCACGGTGCTGATCCTCACCGCTCTCCTTGCATACCATGAACGCGGGAAACTCCGGTATGCAGTCCTCGCCGGGCTGGCCATTGGCGGCGGGATGACCCTCAAGGAGGATATGCCTATCTTCCTGATCATCCTCGGGGTGTTCGTACTGGGTCTCATCCTCACGAGAAGGGTCTCCCTCAAAAAGACCTGGCTCCGGGATGGCATTGTCGCAGCCGTGGCGGCAGTTGCCATCATGGTCCTCTTCTACTCCTCATTCGGGGCCCATTTTGAGATCATCCAGACCGGGTGGATCGCGGCATATGCACACTGGGTAGAGATGCATGGGATCTGCCGGATCTGCGGACCATGGTTCTTCTACATCCTGCTCTTCCTCCTCTACGAAGCCCCCATATTCCTGCTCGCCGTCTATGGAATCGCCCAGTTTGGGATACGACATAACCCGCTCCCGGCCCTTGTCAGGGCAGCTGACGAGCGTTTCAGGAGAAGAGTGAAGGAGGAGGAGCGGGATCCCTGCAGCAATCTCCCTGTTTCGCCCTCCCTGCGCGATCAATCGGTTCCCTGGGACAGGAGGGAGCTCTTCTTCCTCTTCTGTATCACCTGGATGCTGGTGTCGATGGCGGCCTATGCGTATATCGGGGAGAAGGTGCCGTGGCTGATCATTCACCAGCTCTTTCCGATGATCATCGTCTCCGTCTACCTCATGACGCCGAAAAAGACCCTGGTTGCCCTTGGCGGTTGTCTCTTTCTCATCCTCCTCACCTGGCATGTGGCATTTGTTCCTGCCGATATCAACGAGCCGATTGTGCAGGTGCAGAACTCGGAAGACCTGCGGGTGGTGATGCAGCTCATTGACGTCTCAGACAAGGTGGTGATCGCATCAGAGAATTACTGGCCCCTTCCCTGGTATTACCGGGGAGATCGGTGGGAGAAGATGCTGTTTTATGGAAAGGTTGTGGATAGTTCTGCTATCGCCCAGATTGATGCGGACATGGTGATCACCCACGACCAGAACAGTTACTCCTCGCTTGAAGGGTATGACCGGGTCACCTATCGGCTCTCGTACTGGTTTTCAATCTACGACAACGAGCACCGGATCCCTGAGTATTATGTGATGAGGGACGGAAAACTCGGCAGTATCAATATCCATGTCTTCACGAAACCAGGGCTCTATGATAAGGCAGGCCTCACCTTCCCAGAGGGTGGGGATCCAAACGTCCTTCCTGTGCAGGAGGTCGCAAAAGAGCACTATCCGGTGGAACGATGGGACCAGATGTTCGCAAATTTCACCTTCCCGTTCTTTGCATCGGAAAACATCTGATAACAGGGGGAGGAACGCTCCTCTGATACTCATGGACGATGTCTCTCGCAGGGAGGGGGTGCGTTGAACATCACCCGTACCCGGAAACCCTGGTGCTGTCATTCCCACCGCTATCGAACAGAGGGACGAAAGGGATGATGCATACGGGAGATCCATGACGTTGTGAAACCGGAAGGATGCCTCCGGGCGGGGAGCCGGAACGCAGAGGAGGGTAACCTGGTGCAAACGCTCCCCAAACCCTCACGCCCGATGCTATCCCGGCTATCCCGGATAGAGACAGAGAGCACGGTATTTTAAGCATCCTCGCTGTCTGGAATGGGTTAATAAAAAACTCAAGTCTTTTATGGGTGATGAACGGTCACTGAATCGCCGCCTTGGCGCCCTTCAGGGGTGGCGACGTTGATCCTGCTGGGATGTAGGGGCAACAAGCCCCGACACAGGATACCAGACAGGGATGCCAAAATCCACACGCAACGGCGAATCGTGACAAGAAGCCATATGAAAGATTGCAGAATGCCATCCTATCCGTTTGGGATGTCCCTACCACAGCATGCGTAACTGGTAACGGATTCGTGTGAAGCCTGTGGGACAACGTGGAGAAAACCGGAAGTCTGAACCGGTCAATCTGCCAGGGAAACAACGCCATGGAGAAGCAAACGCTGAATCATCGTAAGAGTCGTGATGTGTGACAAGCGAAAACAGACTGACACGCTTGAACCAAAAGGTACGGAATCCGGCAGTTTTGGCTTTCGCTACGAAACTGCGAACGGACACAGAGATTCCCGGCTTACAGATGGCTCCTACAGCGTCGGTAATTATCACTCATATGGAACTTGGTAAACCTCATGAACTCCCGAAACCGGGTAGGAACCTCGCGAGGGGAACTAACTGTTCAGGAGGCAGAGGAGACAGCAAAAAGCAAACGCCTGCCTGTAATCGGCAGGATAGGATTGAATAATCCAACCGGAAACGGTGCTGACTTGCTGATGGTATTTTACGGCAAAGAAGGGAGGCAACCTATGAATGTACAGCATTCAACTACGTCCCATGACGAGAAGCGTACAGACAAAGATCTTGCGACCCAGTGGAACTCAATTCACTGGAAAGACGTAAAGGATCACGTTAATAGAATGCAGACCCGGATTGCAAAGGCAGTAGTGGAAAGAAAATGGCACCTTGTGAAAAGATTGCAGTACCTGCTGACACACTCATACCACGCAAAACAGCTGGCAGTTCGAGTTGTCACACAAAAACGGGGTAAAAGAACACCCGGAATAGACGGTGAGTTATGGGCTACTGCATCGGATAAAATGCGCGCAGTCTCCAGACTAACCGACAAACAGTATTCAGCTCATCCACTGAAACGTATCTTTATCCCTAAACCGGGAACCGATACAAAGCGACCGCTCTCCATTCCCACCATGATTGACCGGGCCATGCAGGCACTGTATGCTCTGGCACTCCAGCCAGTAGCCGAAACTCTGGCTGACAAACGGTCATTTGGATTCCGGCTCTTTCGAAGTGCTCAGGATGCGTCAGTATACGCATTCACCTGTCTGGCACAAAAGAACTCGGCTGAATGGGTTCTGGAAGGAGATATCAGAGGATGCTTTGATACCATCTCGCATGAATGGCTGAAGAACAATGTCCTGATAGACCGGACAATTCTCACGCAGTTTCTTAAATCCGGTTTCATCTACGACCAGAAACTCTATCCCACAGATTGGGGAACGCCACAAGGAGGAGTGATCTCTCCGTTGCTCGCCAACCTGACATTGGACGGTATAGAGTCTGTACTGGCACAGCGATATCCCAAAAAGAAAGTCTACTTTATCAGATACGCAGATGATTTTCTCGCAACAGCCCCGACAAAGGAGATGGCTGAAGAAATCCGGGAAGTCATCCGTGAATTCCTCTCCGTGCGCGGGCTGGAATTATCTGAAAAGAAAACCGTCATAACCCACATAGCTGACGGTTTCGATTTTCTGGGATGGAACTTCCGTAAATATCAGGGAACACTCCTGATAAAACCGTCACGGAAATCAATCGGGAGAATTATAGAGAGAATCCGGGATATTCTTCACAAAGCAGCTGCATGGACACAGGATGAGTTAATCGCTGCTCTTAACACGGTTGTTGTCGGTTGGGCAAATTACCATCGGCATATTGTTGCTGCGGATACATTCCAGAAATTGGATAATATCATGTGGAATATGTTATGGAAATGGGCTAAACGACGGCACCCAGAGAAAGGACATCAATGGATTGCTAAACGGTACTGGCACACAGGGGGTAATCGTAACTGGGTCTTTAAAACCGGAACAAACCGGCTCATAAAATTTTCAGACACCAAAATACGGAGGCACTCTCAAGTCAGACTTGATGCAAATCCTTTCCTTGACCGGGATTATTTTCTCGGCAGAATGAATGCATCAAGAGTCTTGACACCGGAATCTCAAACCAAATTGTCTTTCTTATCCTATTGCCGCCCGATAACCGGGTTGTGAAATGCTTGAGCCGTATGACGCGAAAGTGTCACGTACGGTTCTTAGAAGAGGGGGGAGAGGTGACTCTTCCTCCTTATTCGGCGAGCCTGGTTTTTACCAGGAGATCTCCAGGGCAGGTGCCAGGTCCTCCGGGAGACCCTGCACGATGATGCGACTGAGAGGAGTGTCAGGTAGCCGGAGTGGTATCAGGATCCTGAATGCACCACAGGGCAACGGCTGAGAGAGGTCCCCCGTATATCACAAAAACACATGATTCCCTTTCTGGACGCATGCACACAAAATGAAAATGGCGGAGCCATTTTCATATTAACTGCCTATGACTGCCGTGCGGTCGAGCATAAAGTATGAAAATGGCGGAGCCATTTTCATATTAAAAAGGGATGAGACGTTGAGTCGGCAGGGATTCACCCCAGCTCGTCCCAGCGCCGTCGCTTTCGGAAGATGACTATACCAGCCACGACAAGGATGACAATCACGATGATAATAAGTACGGGCCAGAGTATCCCGGAAATCCCGCCGGATATACCGCCAAAGAGGTTGGCGACCGGGTTTGAATCAGCCTTCTCTTTGAGCGCTGCCGCTTCGGTGAGGACCTGATCGCCCCTGGTTGCAGCATCGGTAGCTCGGCTGGCCGCTTCCTGGTAGTCACCCTCCGCGAAGAGATCGCGTGCTCCGCTCAGACGGTCGCTTGCTATATCCCACCGGGTAATGATCGAGAGGAGCTGTGCGTCCGACCCCATGTTCTTGTCGACGCGCAAATAGGTGATAATCTCGTCGGTCTGCTGCAGAGACCGCTCAGCTGTCGCAATCGCATGGCGGGCCTGTAGCTCTGCTACCGTCGCGTTCATTTCATCTATCAGCTTCTTGGCATTATTGAGATTGCTCTGTTTGCTGGTGGAATCCGTGGCCTGCTGTGAGCTCTGGAGGTAGGCAGCAGCCTGCCCGTATTTCGTCTCAACTCCGGCCAGGTCAAGCCCGCTCCCGGCAAGCTGGTCAAGACTCGATCGAATCCCGGTCAGTCGTGCGGATTCGGTCTGGATGGATTCACCAAGGGTTGCCGGGTTTATCACCAGCTTTTTTCTCACCACCTCGGTGCCCACGACTACATTCCGGCTGTCGGTCTCACGGACCCGGAAGATGATCTTCTCCTCCGAAATTGCCACGGTCGGTGCTGTTCCATCCACTTTCACTTTGAGGGAGACCGTGCGGCTTGACGGATAGGAGAGTTCCCATCCGCTTACCCGGATATTTGGCCCTGATTCGGTCTTTGACGGATTTTCGATGCCGTCAAGAATGGTGTTGTAGGTCCAGGTCGGCTGGTCGAGATCGGTATCCATCTGCAGGATGTGTGTGCTGTCAAAGGTGTACCCTCCGGAACTTGGGAAACTGACCGTGAACGATGCGGATGACCGGGTCACTCCCGATACCAGGTCCCCGGTTGGTGTTATCAGGACATTCCCTACCTGGATCGCTGCCGATCCCATGCTCACCAGGGTGGTGAGTACGAAAAGAATCCCGAGTAGCTGCAATGACCTTCTCATATCTTTCTCACTCAAATAATGGTTCGATATCCTCATCGATGGCAAGGGGCAGGCGATCCTGCGCCTTTGCGACATCGTCCTGGGTTTCGCGGGCAATCGAGGTAAGCTCGCGGATCCGGGGGGCATTGCCAATCGTCGAAAGAAGGACGACTGCAGCCACAAAATTGCTGTTCACCGGGTAGTCTCCCCCCCGTACCTCAACGCCGGCGATGTTCTCTTCCACCCAGCTCTTTGCCTTCTCGATCCCCTTGCGGTCGAGCTCATCAGGGGGCCCGGCCACAAGGACGAGAGCACGCTCTGCGGTAGAAAAATCACAGGGGAGTGTGAGGCGGCCAAGCATTGCCCGCCGTACGAGGGAGATGACCTTGGCAGTCCGGTCCTCGCCGAGGAGAACCTCTTCGGTCGCCTCCCGCTTCTTGAAGGTACTCCTGATACCTCCGATAATCCCTGATACCGGCGACTTGGACCGGCTCGTGGTCACCTCGGCGATGGCATAGCCAACCGTGCTGATCCCGCCACCGCGCAGGGTGTTGATGATCTCGGATGAATCGACCACCATCTCTCCAATGCCAGCTCTCCCCACTTCGCCAGCCCGGAAGAGTACCCCGAACCTCCGGACAACCTCATCATTGAGGCGGGAGAACGCGCTCTTGATACTCTCCCCCTCGTTCTTCCAGGCAGAGTTGTCGAATACGAACGTGTTATCTGCCTCCTTGATGAGCGTGGTAAGGCTCCGTGCTGCATTGAACGAGTAGAGTTTTCCCTCCTCTGGCGCGGGGAGGATCCCCAGTACATAGACCGGTTCATGGTAGATCTTCTTGAGGTGGCGGACCAGGACCGGCGCGCCGCCTGACCCGGTGCCCCCGCCGAGTCCGGCAACGATCATGAAAGCATCAACATCATGGGTGCCCATCCTGTCGATAGCGCTGATGATGCTGTCCGCCTCGTCCATCGTGATCCGTGCACCTGCAGCATTATCGGTGCCGACACCATGTCCCTTCACCACGGTCTGGCCAATCAGGAGCCGGTCCTTCAGATCGATGAATTTGAGCCCCATGAGATCGGTTCTGGCAGTATTCACCGCAATTGCCCGGAAACTGTTCCGGCCAATCTTGCGGTCCTGCTCGATGAACATATCGACAATCTTGCCTCCCGCCTGTCCAAAACCTATGAAAAATATTCTCATGGACCTGAAACACCAACCACCCGCTCTCCGGGGGTATATATTCGTTTATCAACTGATACGTTTATTTTCAGAAGTTCAAAAACTTTCTTATACCGAATCGGACCACAAAGGCCTTAATACGGACTTCATGGTTTCCGGAGCCTTTTTTATCCTGCTTTTCAAACGTTAGGGAAGAGAACCCGACCATGAAAGTCTGTATCATTGGTGGCGGGCTCGCAGGGCTTGCAGCAGCCTTCCGGCTCAGGGACCAGCACGAGATCGATATCTATGAGAAGAGGGGCTGTCTCGGGGGCTGCCTCTCATCGCACCGCATCGATGAGTACTGGATCGAGCAGTACTACCACCATTGCTTCGCGGGAGACCGCCAGCTGCTGGCCCTCTTTTCCGAGCTTGCGATAGCGGACCGACTGGAATGGCGGAAAGGCACCACCGGCTCCTTTGCCGGAAATACCGTCTACCCCCTCAATACCCCGCTCGAGATACTGAGGTACCCGTTTCTTTCACCGATAGACACGGCCCGGCTCGCCCTGCTGACCTTGCGGGCGAAGGGGATGGATCCTGCAGCACTCGATGATATAACGGCACGGGAGTATATCATCGACCACCTGGGGCAGCGCACGTACGAGTCGTTCTTTGAGCCACTCCTCTCGAGCAAGTTCGGGGCCCTGAGCGGGACGGTATCGGCTGCCTGGCTGATCGGGAGGATTGCTATCCGTTCGAACCGCGGCCTCTCCGGCGAGCGTCTCGGTTATCTGAAGGGCGGTTTCCAGGTCTTTCTCGATGCCCTTTCTGATGCCGTTGGTCGTGCCTGCACCGTCCGTCTCCGCGACCCGGTCACCGGAATCTCGCGGGAGCAGGACGGGTGGCGGGTGAATGGACAGCGGTATGATGCCGTGATCTCCACCATCCCGCCACAGGCACTCCGGCCGGCGGGTGGCCCGGACCTCCCCCCTGTCCCCTACCAGGGGGCGGCCTGTCTCGCTCTCGGGATGGAGGAGGAGTACACCCGGGGCATCTACTGGCTGAACATGAAAGACCCTGCAC
>LNQE01001763.1_pt1 | contig 19683 bp, 18 predicted proteins | sample 603111 | NCBI WGS metagenome assembly LNQE01 (sample SAMN04260313, study PRJNA301899) | hydrocarbon metagenome | isolation source: hydrocarbon-contaminated ditch | place: Germany: Bremen | collected 1998
GGCATCCGAGATCAAGAGATACTCACAGCAGACCTTCAGTGAGGAGGATACCCGGTTCCTGGCACTCACGATCCCTGACGGGCAGGTGAAGAACCGTGAGGACCAGGCGCTCGACAACGCGCTCCTCCTTGGTTATGCGGTCGCCTACCTCTGCTCCCCCGATGACGGGCAGGTCCTCGATGAGCACCAGAACTTTGTCATCCAGATCCTGAATCCCTATAAAGAAGCTCTCGGAGTCTGATACGGGGAGCACCGTTACCCTTCCTGCTCCCACGTCCCCCGACCCGCACCCGCTGGTGGATGCAGGCCGGCCAGGGAGATCCAAAAACCCCGGTATCTTTTCACCCCCGGCATGTCTCCTTGTTGCCTGACAGATCCTGAATCGAACGTATTTGCTCATTAATCGTCATGAAAAGGTTTTTTTATCGATATTTTTCTGCAACACCCTCATTTCACCGGGATCCGGACAATCCACGCAGACGCGTTCCTGCAGGCATTCGGACCCGTGATCGATGGACAGGACCCCCCCGTTTTTCCCACCCCTTGCAGGGTCAATAAAGTGCAATTTTTTTATCCATTATCCAGGATTTATACAGAGAATGAATTGATTTGCAGAGATTTTTCCATCAGGGTGTACATCATTTCCTGTGGAAAGGAGTGCCAGACAGAAAACGGAGGCCATTTTGGCCCCTTTTCAGGTCCGATTCCGGGACCGGTGCGAGGGGACAGCAGAAGTGACTGAAAAAAGGGTTCTCTGCTATCCGGGTGGGAACGATTGATGAACAGGATACCTGGTGCGGGGGCTGTCCGCTCCTCCACCCCCACGTGCGATGCACGATGCCGCCCCCGAACATATCCGCGAGGGCTCCGTCCCTTGACCATGGGGCAACCATCCGGTCACCTCGTATCCCGGGTGTACTTCAGAAGATGGCGCCCCGGCGGCGGTTCAGTGACTGAATTGATATGCAGATACCGCCCTTGATGACGTCTCCCCACACAAAACAGGGAGGAGGCCAAAAAAGAGAGTAGTGCTTATGAGCGGCAGAGATCCCAGAAAATTTGTGGTGAATGTCCCCGCTCACAGGGTATCAAGGCTGATGCCGTTGAAATCCTGCATGACCTCGCCGATGGTCTTAACCCCGAAGGCGGTCTGGACCGTTGTCTGGTCGAGCTGGATCGCGGCGTCGCACATGTAATCGAGGATGTCTACGGAGAGCTCGCGCTGCTGCTTGCTCTTCCGGATCTGATCCACGAGGAATGAGATCTTTTCCGGGTTCTCCATGCGGAGCTTGGCGAGGCTGATCACGCACAGGTAAATCCGGGTCAGGTTCCTGTCCGTGCCGGTAATCGTATCAAAGAAATTCCTGATGACCTGGGCCTGGAAGACCTCTCCACCCATCGTAAGCTATGGTAGCAAATATGAGTATATAAAAGTATCGTGGAAAATCCAGGAATCTGCCTGTCGATCATGAAAAGGAACTTCAATACACGAGTACCGTTTAACCGGCATCAGGGTCGGGCCAGAAACCCGGGCATCAGCTGACCATACAAACCCTGCTGGATCCAGGGATGAGGTGGTCGAGGAGAGTCCCGGGATGTGGATGATGATGATGATGCCGGATACCCCCGCTTGCACGTTCTTCACCGGGAGTACCTGAGACGGGGGCATCATGCTTTTTCTCCCAGGGCATACGTTGTGCCCGGCACCAGCTGGTTACCGCTGTCGAAAAAACCGGCATGGATTCATCTGAAAAATCGCTCCGATCTCCCTTATAGCCGAAAAATGGGATGGTGATGGTCAGTGTCGGGGTGATCACTTCGCCGTACTCACGATGCGGATGATATCCCCGTCATTGAGCTCATGGGTATCCTTCACCCGCATCTTTGTCCGGGCATCGATTGCATAGAGGAACCCCTTGCCGATGTCGGTATGGACGAGGAAGGCAAGGTCACGGGGACCTGCCCCCTTCTTCACCAGGAACGCATCAGGGAGTACCCGCCCCCTGCTGTCGGAGAACTTGTGTTCGTCCTCCACAGGGAAGACAACGATCAGCCCGAGGAGCTGGCGTATTGTGTGATCGATGGCCTGCTGGACACCCGTCCCGCCCCATGCCTGCATGACCGCGGCAATCTTTGCGAGACCTGCTTTCTGCGGGGCCGAGAGCGCCTGCTCGGCAACCAGGGTGAACCCGGGGTCTCCGGGTGTGTACCGGATCAGGTTCGCATGCGCAGCGTTCCGGAGCGCCAGTTCCCCGGCTGCGCTCGCAAAGATGTACCCCTCACTCTTCAGGGCCTGGAGGATCGCATCGGGGGCCTGGTCGACCTTGTTTCCCACGATGACCATCGGCTTGCTGATCCTCGTTATCTCCCGGCTGAAGCGGATGAGCCCGTCTGTGTCGGCATGGATGAGATCGATGCCGGCAGCGGCCTCGGCATCACGCACATCCTCAGGAGTTATCTTCAGTCCGGTCAGGACCTCCGCGATTCCCCGGTGGAGCACGGCTGTCTTTGACTGGGCCTGTCGGTTCACTTTTCCCCAGTGCTTCTCGATGATCCCGTAGATCCACATCGTCATCTCGTACTCGAGGAATACCACGTCCTTCCGGGGATCGTGGGCGCCAGGATCGAGTGGATTTCCCTCGCTGTCGGTAGAACCGCTCGCGTCCACGATATGGAGGATCGCGTCCGCCTGCCGGAGGTTATCGAGGAACTGGTTGCCAAGCCCCCGTCCCTTGTGTGCGTCCGGGACAAGGCCGGCAACGTCCACCAGGTTGACCGGGACAAACCTGACCCCGTCCTGGCAGCTCCCGCAGGGTATTCCAAGCTCCCTGCAGGGGCAGACCGTGCGGAAGTATGCGACCCCGACATTGGCGTTGATCGTGGTGAACGGGTAGTTGGCAATCTCTGCAGGTGCCATCGTTGCAGCCCTGAAAAAGGTGGATTTTCCACAGTTCGGCTTTCCTGCAAGCGCAAGCGTGATCATAGCAATTCCCTTTAAGTGATACTACCTAATTAACCTGTTATTATGACATTTGTTGCCCGGAACACGTATTATTTTGATAGCCCCGGCCCTGGTAACACCGCCGATTGTGCACGGTTTGCACGGGAGCGTGCACGCGAGCTTGGACTTACAACGGTCATTGTTGCCAGCACATCCGGTGAAACAGCACGGATTTTCCATGCAGCACTCAAGGGGAGTGGCCTCGACCTGATCGTGGTCACCCACGTTGTCGGGTTCTCAAAGCCCGGCGTCTGGGAATTCTCCGCGGAGACAGCCGAAGAACTGCTCGGGGAGGGGGTGCAGATCGTGACCGGCACCCATGTCCTTTCGGGGCTCGAGCGTGCCTTCTCCCGCTCCCAGAAAGTTGGCGGGGGTTCACGGACCGAAGCGGTAGCCGAAGCGCTGCGGCGCGTCATCGCTGTCGGCCTCAAGGTCGCGGTTGAGTGTGTCCTGATCGCAGCCGACCAGGGCATCATCGGAGTCGAGGAGGAAGTGATCGCGTGTGGCGGTTCCGGCAGCGGATCGGACACGGTCTGCGTGGTCCGGCCGTCTCATTCGGCCTCTTTCTTTGACCTCCAGGTCAGGGAGATCGTTGCCATGCCACGGGACCGGTAGAGCGATGATCGCATCATCACTCCTCTCGGCCGCTGCACTCCTCCGGGCACCGGCAGCATGGCTCCCGGGCATCGTCCTGGGAGGGATCGCAGCAGGTGTGGTCCTTGTCCAGTACCACTTCGGGATCTTTCTTGCCGAGCGTCTCCTGATCATCCCGCTCGCGGTACTTCCATTCTTCATGGCAGGGCTGCTCCACCTGGTGAATACCGGAGAAAGGAGCCTGAAGGTGTTTTTTGAGGGCGGAATGAGCGGTTATTTCAGGGTGCTCCTTCCTATGCTCCTGGTCCTCTTCGGTATTGTCCTGACCATCCTTCTCATCCTGATACCGCTCTTCATCCTGGGACAGGGTACGCAGGCCCTCAGCTTCCTGGTCATGACCGTCCCCCTCTCCATCCTCTTCTTCACGTTTTTTTCAGATACCGCTGCAGTCTTCGAACGAAAGCCGGTCTTTGAATCCATCCGGAGGAGCGTGGAGTTTGTTCTCAGGAACAGTCGTGCATGTCTCCTTTTCTACCTCCTGTCACTGGGTATTGCGGCGCTCATCGGTTTTACCATGATGCTTGCCTGGACTGCAGTACTGTATGAACGGCTCGTTCCGCTCGCCGGCATGACCCCTGAAGATATGCAGACATTTACCATCGCAGACTTCAATGAACTACTCAGTGCTGATGGGACATTTGTCACCGCACTCATCCTCTTTACCGGACTCGCGGTGGCATTCTCCCTCCTCTACGCATTCAAAGCATGCTTCTTTCGGGACTCCACGGTAAAAGCAGGCGAAGAAGAGGGAAAAACAGCCCCCCCGGAAGGGGAGTATGACAGCAAGGGCCGATACTACCGGTACTAGAGCAGGATTACAGCGAGGAGGAGGGCAGCGATCCCTCCCCCTGCTGTTGCTGCCAGGTTGGTCCCTGCATTTCCGAACACCCCACGGTTCTCGATGACTGCACCGACCAGGCTGTCGATGTTGGTTCCGATAAACCCTGCAAGAGTCCCAATGGCAACCAGCGGCAGGGGGATGACCCCAAGGAGGAAGGCAATGACCGAGACGATGAACGCCCCGGCCGCAGCCACCGTCTCACCCACGACCGTGATTCCGCCATTGGTTCCGGGTGGCACCCGGTCGAAGGTGGTAATAAGGTAGGGATCGCCTCCTGTCACCCCTATCTCGCTTGCCATGGTATCTGCCGCAGCGGTGGCGACACTCCCGACAAAGAGGGCAGCACAGAGGGGATTTCCGGTGATTCCCCAGAGCACCGCAGCAGTAGCCGAGACGCTCCCGTTAGCAAAGACATTGATGTATCCCCGCGCTCCCCCGTGCGTCTGCTCGACACCCATACGCTCCTTCTCACCATACCTGAACCGGGTGCTCACGGAGCCCAGGATAAAGAATGCAAGCATGACCAAAAACCACCTGATATCGGCAAATACGATCAGGATGATCCCGATCAGGGCCCCTGAGAAGAGACCACTCACATCTGCAGTCTTTGTCCGGTAGGAGAAAAACCCAAACGCAAACGCGATAACGACTGCAGCAAGAATGAGCACCAGGTCTGCTTCGTAATTGAGCTCTGCAATCAGGTACATGGTCATCGCAATCCCCAGCGCCTCGATCATCAGGGCATCTTCCCTTCCCCGGAGGATTGCCTTGAGGAGGACGGCGACAACTACCCCGAAGAGGATCACGAGGGGAATGAACTCCCGGAGGTAGATCATGACGAGAATACACGCGGTAAATGCGGCAAGGATGTAGGCAATATACGAAGGAAGACCGCCTTCACCCCACCTGAATGCGAGGTCGCCCATGACCATGATGGTGAGGGTACAGGAGAAGACGATGAGGGGAAGGAGACCGAGGCCGTAGAGTGCAGCGATAGGGATAAGGGCAAGTGCAAGGAAGCGTGTTCTCCTGATGAGGTAGAGTGTCGAGGAGAAGAGTACTATCATGATCGTGAGGACCCAGGGCGGCTGGATCACGGGAGCAATAAGGACAAAGGAGAGTGCCAGGATTGCGCCAAGCCGGTCCCCGAACTGATCGGACATCCCGTGTATAGTTGGTTCCGGATACAAAAGAGCTTTGTTCCGGGATTTCCCCCGGCATGCCGCGCATGTCCTGGCTTTCCACCTCCTTTTCCTGACCCTGCCCTTCCCCGCGTCCTGCCCAAACGTCCTGTTTCATGCTGTTCCTGCCTTCGAACACTATATTTTATGCCAGAACAAATATGAGAAAAATGTCTCTTCCACAGGATCTCCCAAAGAACTATCAGTTTGCCGAGGTGGAGCCACGCTGGCAGGGTATATGGCAGGATGCTGACCACGAGTTTGACCGGGGGTCGGCGCTCCCCCAATTCATCATCGATACCCCGCCACCCTACCCGACCGGGCAGTTCCATATCGGAAACGCCTTCAACTGGTGCTATATCGATTTTATAGCACGGTACAAGCGGATGCGGGGATACAACGTGATGTTCCCCCAGGGATGGGACTGCCACGGTCTGCCAACCGAGGTGAAGGTGGAAGAGATCCATGGGATAACAAAAAATGACCTCCCCCGTGAAGAGTTCCGGGAGTTGTGCCGTGAACTCACGCTTAAGAATATTGAGAAAATGCGGCTGACCCTGCACAGGCTCGGGTTCTCGGTGGACTGGAGCAACGAGTACATCACCATGCTCCCGGAATATTACCGGAAGACCCAGGCATCCTTTCTCACGATGCTCAAATCCGGGTATATCTACCAGAGCGATCACCCCGTCAACTTCTGCACCCGCTGTGAGACTGCAATCGCGTTTGCCGAGGTCTCGTACGAACCGAGGGAGACCCGGCTGAACTACCTGGATTTTGACGGAATCGAGATCGCCACCACCCGGCCTGAGCTCCTTGCAGCCTGTGTCGCAGTCGCGGTCCACCCGGCTGACGAACGGTACGCCGGACTTTCAGGGCGCCGCCTCAGGGTACCTGTCTTCGGGCACGATGTCCCGGTCATCGCAGATGATGCTGTTGACCCGGCGTTTGGCTCCGGAGCCGTGATGATCTGTACATTCGGCGACAAGCAGGACGTTTTCTGGTGGAAACAGCATAATCTCGATCTCCGGAAGGCAATTGACCGGCAGGGCAGGATGACCGCGGTTGCCGGGAAGTACCAGGACAGGAAATCCGGGGAATGCCGGGAGGCTATCCTCCGGGACATGCGGGAGACAGGAATCCTTCTTCGCGAAGAACCGCTCGAACAGCGGGTCGGGACCTGCTGGCGGTGCAAGACCCCGATCGAGATCATGAGTGAGCGCCAGTGGTTTGTCAGGATCGTGCCCGACGAGATACTGCGGGCAGCAAAGGAGATCTCCTGGACTCCCCAGCACATGTTCCTCCGGATGGAGAACTGGGTCCGCCAGATGGAGTGGGACTGGTGCATCTCGCGGCAGCGTATCTTTGCGACCCCCATCCCGGTCTGGTTCTGTGCACGGTGCAAAGAGATGGTTCTCCCGGATCCAGCGGATCTCCCGATCGATCCCATGAAGGACAAGCCACATCACCCCTGCCCGCACTGCGGCTCAGATGAGGTAACTGGCGAAGAAGATGTGCTCGACACCTGGATGGACTCGTCAATCTCTGTCCTGAACGTGACCGGCTGGGACGGGGCCACCGTACCGGCTACCTTCCCTGCCCAGATCCGTCCCCAGGGCCATGATATTATCCGGACCTGGGCTTTCTATACCATTCTCCGCTCGGTTGCCCTGACCGGCAGCCGGCCCTGGGACGCGATCCTGATCAATGGCATGGTCCTTGGTGAGGACGGGTTCAAGATGAGCAAGAGCCGGGGAAATATCATCTCACCTGAGGATATCACCGTGACCTATGGGGCTGATGCCTTCCGCCAGTGGGCTGCTGCCGGCGCAGCGACCGGGTCTGATATCATGTTCAACTGGAACGATGTGATCGCCGCATCCCGCTTCCAGACCAAACTCTGGAATATCGCCCGTTTTATTCTCCTCCAGCTTCGCAGGAAGGATTTTGACCATGCTGCACCGCTAACCTCTCTTGCCGATCGCTGGCTCCTCTCAAAGCTCGCAGAGACCACCGCTGAGGTTACCGATGCCATGGAGCACTTCCAGTTTGACCGGGGACTCAAAGCACTTCGCGAATTCTCCTGGAACATCCTTGCCGACAACTACATTGAGCTCGTCAAGGGGAGGCTCTATGCCGATGACCCGGCGCGTGACGCGGCCTGCCGGGCACTCTGGGTAACCCTTGATTCCCTCTGCCGGATGATGGCCCCCTATGCGCCCCATTTCGCAGAGGAGATCTCCTCGCACCTGAAAGAGGGCAGCGTTCACCGGAAGCGATGGCCGGAGCCGGGTTTTCGTGACCAGGAGGCCATCGTGAACGGGGATCTCCTCGTCCGTATCGTCTCCGAAGTGCGCCACCACAAGCACGAACAGGGGCTCGCACTCAATGCACCGATGGGGAAGGTCTCCGTCTTCACGACGCGAATTCATGACGACGACGGCGACATGGCCCGGGCGCTCAATGCTCCCGTTGAGTGGCGCAATGATACCGGTGCACTCGAGAAGCGGCCGGGGGAGGTCCAGTTCAACATGGCCGTGATCGGGCCGGCGCTCCGGAAAGACGCGAATGCGTTCATGGACGCCATCCGGGGATTTCCTCCGGAAATCCTTGCCGATCCACCTTCAACGGTCAGGATCGACGGGCGTGAGATCGCGGTGCCGCCCGGTTCATTCGCGGTACAGAACACCTACATGGTAGGCGGAGAGAGCGTGGACCTGATCACGATCGACGATGTGATCGTGACCGTCCGGAAACGTCCCTGATCACTCCTGAAACAAAATCTGCAATCTCACCCTCTCCTTTCAACCCATCGACCATCACGAACCGGGAGGGGTCCTCCTGCACGAGCGCAAGATAGTTCTCCTGCACCCGGGAGAGGAGCTCATGGTTCTCGAAATGCTCTCTCTCCCTGCCCGAAGCCATCCGTGAAAGTGCTGCATCAACCGGGAGGACGATCAGGAACGTGAGATCAGGGGGGATGGTCCAGCCTGCGTGTAATGCCCGGAGCCAGGCGAGTGGATCCACAACCGATTCCCGGAGGGTCTCCTGCTGGTACGCATACCGGCTGTCCGAGTACCGGTCAGATATCACGAGCCGCCCCTCCCGGAGCGAAGGACGAATCAGCGTGGAGATATGGGCTGCATGGTCAGCAGCAAAGAGGAGCGCCTCAGTGACGGGGTCTGCCCGCTCAGCAACAGCCCGCCGTACCTGGTCACCTACCCATGTCGAACCCGGTTCGCGGGTGATGACAGGGGAGAGATCGGCGAGGAGGTGGCCAAGCGAGGTCACGAGCGAGCTCTTCCCGCTCCCGTCAATACCTTCAATCGTTACAAGCACAGGTGTCCCTCCCTGAGCAGGGCTGCGGGAACTGCCCCGTTGTGGACGGCGGTTGCGAGCATGGCCCCGTCGAACCCTGCTGAAGCGAGGTGATCGAGATCTGCCATATCGCGGATACCCCCCCCGTAGAAGAGGGGTTTACTGCAGGCATCGCGATACCGTGCCAGGGTTGCGGGCGAGAGTCCTGCTTCTGTCCCGACAGCCCCGATATCCAGGATAAGGCAGGCATCAAATGCGAGGTTCTCTGCCTCGCGGAGCACGTCAACGGGTTTCCTGTTTCCCGGTATGACACCTCCTTCCCGGATATCCAGTGAGAGCATCCCGGAATCGTAGCGTGCGAGATCCCCTGCCGTCTCCGTACCGATGACGTTCACCACATTTCCCTGATCAAGAAGATCGTGGGGAGACCGGCACCCGCGATCCACGTAGCAGCGTTTCACCTCCCGTGCACAGGCGAGGATCTGCTGATCATGGGAACCTGCCCCTGATATCCGGTCGAGGTCGGCAATATAGAGGTAGCGGGGGCGAAGAATCTTCAGGTATGCCGGAGGTTCTGCCGTTTGCGAGAGCCCCCAGGTCAGGGGGCGGTATGAGTCACGATCCCCCCTTTTGCCGTGAACGACAAAACCCTGTTTCAGGTCCATCGCGAGAACAAGCTCCATGGTATAGCGTAATCACTATTAGCATGCAGGATCATTAAATCCTATGCGATTGCTGGTCAGCCCTAGCGATATCGAAGAGGCGAAGCGATCTGGTGCCGCTGATATCATCGATGTAAAACGGCCTGCAGAAGGCTCCCTTGGCGCTAATTTTCCCTGGATAATCCGCGAAATACGGGAGATGTCCCAAAAACCAGTAAGTGCTGCCATCGGTGATTTTGATTTCAAGCCCGGGTGCGCCTCCCTCGCCGCGTACGGGGCGGCCCACGCGGGAGCAGATTACATCAAGATTGGCCTGATGTTCGATGGAGCTGATCGGGCAGGAGAGCTGATCAGGGCCGTTGTGCGGGCCGTCAAGGAAGAGTTCCCGGAAAAATTCGTGGTCATCTCCGCGTACTCCGATTATGCCCGCCTCGGGACGATCCCCCCCCTGGTCATGTCGCCGCTCGCGTCAGCAGCGGGGGCAGATGTGGCGATGGTCGATACCGGGATCAAGGACGGGAAGAGCACGTTTGAGTTCATGACTGAAGCATCCCTGCTGGAGTTTATTCGCATGAACCGTGAGGGAGGGATGCAGACCGCGATCGCCGGGTCGCTCTGCTTTGATCACCTCCCGGTCCTGAAACGGATCAATCCGGATATCATCGGTGTCAGAGGCATGGTCTGTGGTGGCAACCGGAATGCAATGATCCAGGAAGACCTCGTCAGGCAACTGGCACGGCTGGTGGGGTGAAGCATGTACTGTTCCAAACTGGATGTCCCGCTTGCCCTGACCTTTGATGATGTGCTGCTGCTCCCTGCTGAATCCCACGTCGAGCCAAACGAGACAGATACAAAAACCCGGTTCTCAAAGAACATCTCGCTCAATATCCCCCTTGTCTCTTCTGCCATGGATACGGTCACTGAGTCGGCAATGGCCATAGCCATGGCGCGAAACGGCGGCATCGGAGTAATCCACCGGAACATGACTGCGGAAGAGGAGGTTGAGGAGCTCCGGTTCGTCAAGCAGGCCGCGGAGCTGATCGAGCGCAATGTGCTCTCGGTCTCTCCTGATACCAGTGTCCTCGAGGTCGAACGGCTCATGAACGAGCACGGTATCGGAGGGGTACCGGTCCTCGAGTACGACAAGGTCGTCGGGATTGTCAGCCGGCGGGATGTGAGGGGGATACCAGGGCGCCGTGGCAGTGAGAGCGTTCGGGCGATCATGACCCGGGAACCGATAACCGCCACCGAGGATATCACGATGGAGAAGGCGCTGGAGATCATGTACACGCACAAGGTGGAGCGGCTCCCCATCCTCGATAATGCCGGTGGGCTCGCCGGTATTATCACGATGCAGGATATCCTGGAGAAGCGGCAGTACCCAAATGCTACCCGGAACGGGAAGGGAAAACTCCGGGTAGCAACAGCGGTCGGCCCCTTCGATTTCGAACGTGCCATGCTCCTCGATGAAGCCGGTGCCGATGCCCTCGTGGTCGACTGCGCCCACGGCCACAACATGAACGTTGTCAGGTCGGTTGCAAACATCAAGGGGAGTGCAAAGGCAGACGTGATCGCAGGGAACATTGCGACCGCGAAGGCTGCCTCAGATCTCATGGATACCGTTGACGGGCTCAAGGTGGGCATAGGGCCGGGGTCTATCTGCACAACCCGGATCGTTGCCGGTGTCGGTGTCCCCCAGATCACCGCCATCGCCCATGTTGCCGATACGGTCAGGGGTGCAGGGATCCCGGTTATTGCTGACGGGGGTGTGCGGTATTCTGGCGATGTGGCCAAAGCGATTGCTGCCGGGGCAGACACGGTCATGATGGGGAGCCTCTTTGCCGGGAGCGATGAGTCCCCGGGCCGCATCATCACCATGAAAGGACGCCGGTATAAACAGTACCGCGGGATGGGCTCGCTCGGTGCCATGAGCGGAGGGATATCGAGCGACCGGTACTTCCAGAAGAAAGAGCTCGGCCTGACCAAGTTTGTCCCCGAGGGAGTTGAAGGGGTGACCCCCTATGTCGGGAGCGTTGCCGATGTGCTGTACCAGCTGATCGGCGGGCTCCGGTCCGCGATGGGGTATACCGGTTCACGGACTATCGCCGAGATGCATGAGAAGACCCGGTTTATCCGGATCACCAGTGCCGGCAGGACGGAGAGTCATCCCCATAACATCCTGATCACCGATGAAGCTCCCAACTACCGGCTCTCGGACTGATCCTTTTTCCATCTTTACCCACCGGAGATACAGCGTGTGCCGGCCTGGACAGCAGGCCATGAGGATGAGGGCATGATTTCCGAATACAAATACCTATATATATAGAAATCACTAACATCAAGTAACCAATGCTGGATCATGTTGAGGTCGCACGTATCCTCGATATCCTTGGGAACAGGAACCGCCGTCGCATTATCGAACTGCTCAGGCAGAAACCGTGTTTTGTCACCGAGATCTCTGACAGGCTGGTCCTCTCTCCCAAGGCTGTGATCGAACACCTCCAGCTGATGGAACGCGAGGAGATCCTCTCGTTCCGGCTCGATGATCGCCGGAGAAAATACTACTACCTTGCCAACGATATCACCGTGATGGTGAACCTTCGCCGGATGGAGGAGTCGCTGCCCGCAAACACGGACCGGAATATCCAGCTCAGGAGATCCCTTGCGACGCTCCGGAAGCTCGTGGATGCCCGCGAAGAACTGACAGAGCGACTCAGAAGCCTGGAGAACGATATTGACATCCAGATCCGTGAGATCGTGCAGCACGGCAGGGAGCTCATGAGTGAAGAGGCTGAGATAGACCTGGTCATAGCGCTCGCCCATTGCGATTTGAGCAGCGACGAGCTCTCCGAGCTGACGGGGCTCGGGCGCCAGAACATGGCATCCGGTCTTGCGAGACTCCAGGAGAAGCATATCATCAAACAGGATGGAAAGACGTACCGGCTGTGTGGGACCCATGCCGAATGACCCTCCCGATGACTTCCTGCGAAACCTTGCAAAGATGGTTGAGGATATTATCAGGATGATCCCTGACCATGAGCGTGGCCAGGTCATCGGGTATACCATCATTGCCGGAAGCCAGGGTGAAGCTCCCCGGATCGTCCATTTCGGAAACGCGCAGCAGGAGGAGACCGAGTACGAGGTGATCGAGGATGATGCATACATCTTTGTCACCGCAACGATCCCTGCCGGATCGCGGTATGCTGCCTATGCGGATATTTCAACAGACTCCGTGACCATCGTGATCGGGGATATACGCACAACAATCCCCCTCAAATCCCGCATTGACGTGATCCACAGTTTCTACCAGGTCCGGAACCGGGTGATAGATATCATCCTGAAAAAGAAGGCAGGGTAACCTCCTTTCACGAACGCCCTGTTCACACCGGTATTCTCCTACCGTGCGAGACCCGTTTCGGGATCTTTTTCCCGTCAGGCCAAAACGTTCTGAACAGGCGCCAGCGAGACCGTGAGGTCCCGGGTTCATCCTGAAAAAGAAGGGCTCTAACCTACCTTGTGTGGGTGAGGATCCCTCATCATACAAACACCATGGTGGCTCTTGCCCCATACCCCAAACAGGATACATGCCGCCGCCCCCGAAAATACCGCGAGGGCTCCGCCCATCGACCCCGGGGCGACCGTCCGGTCGCCTCGTATCCGGGGTATACTTCAGGAAATAGCGCCCCTGCGGCGGATCAACGACTAAGTCTGAATCCCTCTGAAGAACAGGTAATTTCATTCCGCCCACAGGAAACAGCGAAGAGGTAAAAGAGAGGGCCGGATAACCAGGCACCGGCAATCTCTCGCCCTCACGCCTGCATCCTTGTCCCGTGCGTAACCCAGTCCGAGATCTTCTTTGTATCAGGCCGGTATTCCCTGAACTGGCGGAGGGAGACCGTGAGATCCCGGGTGAAGGAGAAGTACCCGATCTGGGTTGTCCTGCAGAGGTTCATGGCCATCTCCATCAGGCCGCGGGGATCCGGCCGTTTCTCACCGAGCCAGATATGGAAGATGTTGCCGCCGTCCACGATCGGGAAGAAGACATGTTCGAGTTCAATACGCCTGGCGAGCGGGATCGTGGCGCCGGGTGCGACATGCGTACCGTTGGTATAGTACACCGGCAGGTCACGACTGGAGCCAAGCCGTTCGAGCCCCGCTGCAAGGTCCCCCTTGATCACCGTTCGCGCAGCGTCCCGGTACTCCCTGGTGAGGAGGTCCGCAACCGCAAACCGCTGGCCTGTCGTCTCGGCAGGGGTGCGGGCAAGGGCAATCGTCATCCCGTTTCTCCGGGAGAGCTCCCGCGCATAGTGTTCCATCTCGGTCATCGCCCTGATGGCAAGGACCCAGGCCTCATGGTTCTCGTGGAGCTGGTGGCCGGTATGGTGCTGCACCATCTCGTTGACACCGACCACCCCGATGGTGTACACGAGCCCGTCAAGATCGACCGCAACTGATCCGCGCTCAGCGGTCACCGGATCTTTCGGACGCTGCATGGCAAACGGCATACGGCCGTTTGCACGGATGATCTCCAGCCAGCGCCGCTTGATCCTGAACACCTCGACACAGACATCCATCAGCGCCCGGAGCTCGGCGAACAGCCGCTCGTCGTCTCCTTCCGCCTCGTATGCTGCACGCGGACAGTTGAGCGATACCACCTGCCATGAGCCCATCGAGAAGTGGCGGCCGTCGCGGAAGTAGAGCTTGTCCTCGAACTGGGTGTCCTGATCGGCAACCGCAGAGAACTGGTAGGCGCAGCACTGGTAACAGGAGATCCCTTTCCCTGCACCCCGGTACTCCGGCATCTGGTTGTCATAGTAGGGGGTCCCGAACTTTGATGCGAGCTCGAAGGTGAGAAGGTAAAGGTCCCGGTACATGGGGAGGTCCGGGTGCTCCCGGTTGAACTCCTCGTCTTCTTCCATGAAATCAGGCTCTATGCTGATCTCCGGCTTGGGGAACGAGAACGGTTTCCCCCAGTAGTCACCCTCGAGCATCACCTCCATGATTGCCTTGAAGAGGAGGCGGACCTCCCGCTCGAACTCACGGTAGACGCGAAGCGGGGCGGAAGTGCCGTCCCAGACCTTCCCCTTGTATACACAGGGCTTGTCCTTCCAGAGCGTCGGGACCCCGGGAGAGAGCTGGACGGACGAGAAGACGAGCTGCCCGCCCCGCGCAACCATCATCTGGGTCATCTCGTAGACGAACATCTGCATATGCTGTCGTATCTCTTCGTAGGCCATGCCCTCGAAGAACGGGGCCAGGAACGTGAGGAAGTTGTAGTAGCCCTGTCCCCCGGCAAAATTCGTCTGGGCACTCCCGAGCGCCTTGACGGCATGCAGAACCGCTACTTCAGGCCGTTTTGCCGGGCCGGCAACCGATGCTTTTGTCCCGTTCCCGTCCGGCATCAGGCCATAGTAGAGGAAATACCGGAGGTCCCAGTCCTGGCAGAACGGCCGCGTCCCGAAGTATTCGAGGTCATGGATATGGATATCCCCGGACAGGTGGTGGTCTGCCAGGTGCGGGGGGAGCTGGAGGAGGTACTGCTCCTTGCTGATCTTGTCCGCCTTCTTTTTATGGGAGGTCTCTGCATTCTCCTGCAGGTTCGCATTATCCTTTGCCTCAAACCCCCTCCCGACATCGATGAGGTGCGCGTCATAGACGGGGGTCCCGACCCGGGTGCAGACGTTCCTGTACTGCACCATCCCCTTTTCAAGGAGAGTTATGTTGACGATCTCCCGGATCAGGGGGCCGGAGAGGGCCCGCAGGCCGAGTGCGCAGATGCGCTGCTCAACGAGCCGGGCTATCTCCTGGGCCGTCTCCTCGCTGGCGCTCTCGTACCCGTAGAAGGTCTGGACCAGTTTTGTCTCGCCGAGGATCTGGTCCACGATGCGGTTCCGGTCCCAGTCCACGATATGCCCGTCCGTTGTCCGGACCGGGGGCATCTGGGGAACAAAGACCCCTTCAAAGGTGGTCTGCAGGCTCTTTCTCCCTGCCATCAGGATACCCCGGCGAGATCCCGTACCCGTTCTTCCACGAGCGCTTCACCGGAGAAGAGATCGCGGGAGGTGAGGAAACCTGCAGGACCACGGAGTACCGGTGCTTCATTCACAAAGACCCCGTGCACCCGTAGCTCGGTCATGGATGCGGCGGTAGACATGTCTCTCTCGGTATACGCGATGTTCATACGCTCCAGGAAACGCTTCAGTATCTCGCAATTCGGACAGTATTCAAGCGTATAAACAACCAGCTCTGTTGTATCTGCCATGTTCTTCCCCCCCAGACTTGTATCAGTCCAGTACTTGTCGTAGGTGAAAAAATATTTGTCTATCTGTCGTGATTATACAGTGGAAAAGAGCATATACATCCAGACAGGGAAGGTCCGGTCCGGTTTTTCGCCTGGACCGATAATTTGGCCCTGACGCTGAACAAAGAAGGAGTGAAACATTCGTGGTCCGGCTTTTTGTGGCAATAGATCTCCCTGCCCGGGTCCGGGAACGCCTGCGTGGCCCGCAGGAGCATCTGAAAACGAGCAGGTCGCAACTGAATTTTGTCGACCCTTCACTCATCCATATAACCCTGAAATTTATCGGTGAAGTGAAGGAAAAGGAGGCTGGACGGATCATGGCTGCGCTCTCGCCCCTGCGGTTTGCACCCTACGAGCTCCGTATTACCGGTATCTCGGCCAACAACCTGCGCCAGCCCCGGGTCATCTGGTGTGATATCGCAGACGACGGAAATTCGGCATTACTCCATGCAAAAATTGAGGATGCGCTTCTTCCCCTTGGGATACCGCGGGATACGCGGCCGTTCCGGCCCCATGCAACGCTCGCCCGGGTAAAACAGGCAGACCTGGCCCTTCCCGGACTGATACAGACCATCCCGGTGGAAGAGTACGGGGCATGTCCTGTTCCTGCATTCAGGCTCAAGAAGAGCACACTCACCCCGCAGGGGCCACGCTACGAGACCCTGCTGGAGGTCCCGGTTCCATGAGGGACCCGGTTGAGGATGCCGTGCTCCCGGCAATACGGCCATCGGAAGAAGAGCAGCAGCACATCGACCAGGTCGTCGACCTTATCCTCAAAGCAGCCCGGAACCTGGGGGAAGCCGAACCGATGGTCGTCGGGTCCGTGGCACGGGGTACGTTCATTCACGGTGATCGGGACCTCGATATCTTTCTCCTCTTTGACCCGGCCCTCTCGCGTGAGGCACTTGAGGAGGAGGGCCTGAAACTTGCACGGAGTATCGCAGGAGCCCTGGCAACAGGGTTCCACGAGAAGTATGCCGAGCATCCGTACATAAACGCAACCATAGACGGGCTCGATGTCGATCTTGTACCCTGTTTCCGGGTTGAATCTGCAGCAGCCATCAGGTCCGCTGTCGACCGCACCCCGTTTCATACCCGGTACATCGAGGCCCGGATACCGCCCCTCGTTGACGATGTCCTCCTCATGAAACAATTTGCGAAATCCGGCGGCGTATATGGCTCGGACCTGATGACACAGGGATTTTCCGGGTACCTCTGTGAACTCCTCATCCTCTCCTATGGCGGGTTCTCTGCAATGCTTGCTGCTGCTGCTGCATGGAGACCCGGTACGATCATTGATCCGGAAGGACACCAGGCAAAGGACTTCTCGGATCCGCTCATCGTGATTGACCCGGTGGACCCCTGCCGGAATGTTGCTGCATCGCTATCCCTCGACCGGATGTTCGAGTTTGTCGAACTTGCCCGTGGCTACCGGGAATCTCCGTCCCGTTCCTTCTTCTCTGTCCCGGACAGCCCTGTACTCTCACGTGAGGATCTTGCAGCTGTCCTCACCGCAAAAGGAACATTTCTCTACACGATCACGCTTGAGACACCCCCCTACATCCCGGACGTCATCGTTCCGCAACTCAGGCGGAGCCTCGAATCTGTGAAGGGACTTCTTGAGAGGAACGGATTTTCTGTCAACCATGCCGACTGTGCGATGTCTGATTCCTGCTGTATCCTCCTCTTCGAACTGGATACCGGGCAGGTGCCCTGCAGCCGGAGGCATTCCGGTCCACCGCTCTGGAACCAGGCAAATGCCCAACGTTTCTTTGAGAAATACCGCTCCGGGAGCTCCCCTGCAATCCTCGGCGGCCCGTATATCGAGAACGGTCGCTACATCGTGGAGGTAGAACGGCGCTATACACAGGCAGCTGATCTGCTCAGGTCTCCTGACGTGCTCACTGTGGGTCTCGGCAAACATGTGCGACAGTCCATGGAGAAGAACTGGGACCTGTGCGAGGGCAGTGGCTGCTGGTCTCCGGCATCTGCACCGATCATCTCCCGGTTTTTCGAGCGGAGATCACCGCTTGCCCGAATCCGGCGCAAAGGGAGCGCGGGCGAGGATAGATTGATATAAGCACAGGGCGATGTGAAATTATTCAGGCGAAAATACCCGTTTTGGCACGTGGATCCCCGTGTCCGGGCCATCCTTACAGGTGACGCTCTATGGAAAACGAATCAGGACTCTCAAGAACTATCATTTTTGCGCTGGTACTGGCAGTCGTTATCATTGTTGTTGCAGCAATCATCATTCTCTTCGTATTCCCCCCGGCACCAGCTACAATCCCATCGTTCCAGGCCAATATTGAACGATCGGGGTCAGTCGTCTACCTGTACCATGATGGCGGCGACGCTCTGCCGAAAGCAAAGACCGTCTTCCGGATCAATGGCGGGGAGGTTCCTTCCGATACCATCACCTTCCTGCACGGCCAGGACTGGCCATGGACGACGGGGGAAACAGTAAGGATCCAGGCAGCTGCCCTGACCCCCGAACTTGTCGAGATCCTGTACCTGGACGAGACAGCTCCCGTGGTCCTGTTCTCCACCCGCTTTACCGGGACACCGGTTCCCACCCCGGTCAGTGATACCCCGATCGTCCCGATCACGCCCTCCGCCACGGTTACCGTTGCAACCCCGGGGGAAACCCCCGGTATCCCGGAGGCGCAGCCGCCCATCGCCCGGTATTCCGCTGAGCCAATCGACGGGCCGGCTCCCCTGATGGTGCGGTTCACGGATACATCCGGGGGATCGCCCGAATCATGGCTCTGGAGTTTTGGTGACGGGGAGTCATCGACCAGCCAGCATCCGGTCCACGTGTACCAGGAACCGGGGGTCTACCCGGTAAGCCTCACGGTCCGGAACCCGTACGGTACAAATACCCTTTCTGAAGAAGGGGCAATAGCCGTAGGGATGACGCCGGCAGCCGGGTTCTCTGCTGCCCCCCGGGAAGGTACGGCCCCGCTCTCTGTCAGGTTTACCGACCTCTCACGTGGTTCACCTGACCAGTGGTCCTGGAACTTTGGTGACGGTTCCGGGGCATCCGAGAAGGACCCGGCCCATATGTACCTCGAACCCGGTGATTACAGCGTTTCGCTCACCGTATCCAGCCAGTTCGGATCAAATACCCGGATCCAGAGTAATTATATCCGGATCACGGCACCCCGGATGACGGAGGTGTCGCTTTTCGGGAGTAGGACCGGTTCTCTCCTTCCCGGAGGATACCTCCAGTTCGTGGTAACCGGGACTGGGGGACCGATCAAGATCGCGGGGAGCGAGTATCCAATCCGGACAGGGGACCTGGTCCAGCTCTTCCCTGACAACGTCAATACCGGTGAGATTGATGTGAATGAGCGGGGCCTCACCAGGTTCTCGTTCTCAAATGTCAGGTTGTTTGTGAACGGCGAACTGAGGAGGACCGGGACTGTATCTGATGTCACCATTGCCGGGATCAGCGGCGTCCAGTCGACATTCACCATCAGCGTGCCGGAAGGCGATGCAGACACCCTCCTCTTTGCCGACGGGGCAAAGATCCATAACCGTGAGCTTGCCGCGATCACCATCACGGGTCTCATCCCGGACAGGGCAGGGAGTATGTACCTGTCCCAGAAGACGGGGGATCTTACCTATCGGGGCGGGGCTTCCGGGCTGAGCGTGGGAGAGCAGTGAGGCGGTTCAGGGCCGTCCTTCCCGGGTATCCTCTCCCCATCCAGCTGGTTGAATAA
>LNQE01001455.1_pt1 | contig 19606 bp, 21 predicted proteins | sample 603111 | NCBI WGS metagenome assembly LNQE01 (sample SAMN04260313, study PRJNA301899) | hydrocarbon metagenome | isolation source: hydrocarbon-contaminated ditch | place: Germany: Bremen | collected 1998
CTTCACTGCCTATAGCAAGGCAAATTCGTACATTTGGGAGAAACAGGCGGGACCCACCGGAGGCAATAGGCCGCAGCGGGACGAGCTGGCGGCTGATCCTCTGCGGAGGCCCAGCCACACAGCTCCCCCGCTACAGCGGCCTAGCCTCACGGTCCCCCCGCGCAAAACAGGTCGGTAGTAGGGCCACTCGTCTATCGAGGGGCTCCGCCCCACGGCCCCCAGGCGCGCCTGCGGGCGCGCTCCCGTTATCCTGAGTGTCCGCCCCGCAGCTTCGCTGCCGGGCTCCGATATTATCCCATGAGTCGCCCTGCCGCGTTGCGGCCGGGCTCCCGTTATCCTGAGTGTCCGCCCCGCAGCTTCGCTGCCGGGCTCCGATATTATCCCATGAGTCGCCCTGCCGCGTTGCGGCCGGGCTCCCGCTATCCCAAGTGTCCGCCCCGCAGCTTCGCTGCCGGGCTCCGATATTATCCCATGAGTCGCCCTGCCGCGTTGCGGCCGGGCTCCCGCTATCCCAAGTGTCCGCCCCGCAGCTCTGCTGCCGGGCTCTGGCATTACCCCATGAGTCGCCCCGCCGCGTTGCGGCCGGGCTCCCATAGCTCCATCATTATCCCGGGGCCGGACCTGCAGGATTGGACGGCCTTGGCCCCAGGACCTCGGCATTGTATGCTTCGTGTCGCCCAGCTTCCCAGGCTCGCCTGTGCTGCCTGCGTCCGGGCAAGATCAAGCCTGCGGCCCTGCGGGGCTTCCCTTCGGCGCAAGCATGATCAGCCCATCCGCTTTTCCGGCAGCAGCGAGCCTTGGGAAAGTTCGCTGGGGCGACGACTCATTATACGACAATGCCGATGAGAAAGGGGCCTGCCGCGGCCTTGTAGTCTTGCGGCCCTGGAATTCCTGCAGGAGCCGTACGCTCCGCTGTGGGGGACGGACGGGGGCTCGGATCTATTGCCGACAATGCTTCGCATACGGCCGGCTGGCCGGAATTTGCGGGATAGACATCTGCCGTTTTTGGGAGCTGGGCATTTCCCGGCCATCGTCGTAGTATTGGGGATCGGAGATTGCCCGTAGCGTCAACTCCTCCCACGGCCTAACGGCCGTGGCTTGTAACCGAGATAAGAGGGTGGCCATGGGGCTCTCTGAGAATTAATCTCGCCATTTTAATAATTTCTGTAAGGCTCTAGAATCGACTTTCACCTTGCTCAATGGCTCATAGCACCTGGGGGATAGAGATCCATCCAGGGACGCAACGTAGCTAAGGCGCTGTGGGATGGAAGGCAAACGGACGATGGTCTTTTACTTGATGGGTACTTGATGAGTGGACCGATCTTCTCTTCGGCAATCGAGGAGAACGACCAGGAGATGGTTGATTAGTTTACACCCCATGTAAATCATCAATCAATTTCCGATCTGAAGAGAAGAGGTCTCTTCATATCGGTTCATGATAATTCTTCTATCCACTAAGGCAATATATAATTAGCATACGACTGCATCAAGTCTTATGCTCCATTTTAGGAAGTGTCGTTATCTATTACCCTATTCTCTCGAATTGATTGATTGTTGATGTCAACTAATTTTAACAATCGTTATCTTATCTGAGCCTTCAATCTGAGAACCTTCTCCCTTTCATCGCCGGGCCTGGCATGTAGGTCATAGCGCCGCATATCCAGCTTTCCAAGAAGCCTGGTCATAGTGGCCCGATCTATGCCTAAGATCCTCTCCAGTTCTTTCAGTGTGGTGGCCCCTCGAGACTTCAGAATCTCATCTATCTTGGCGATCCTGGCAATGGTCTTGGTTCCATTGGCTGGCTTCATCGCTCTTTCCCGGAGCTGCTTGATTAGCTTGAGCTGGATCTCCTGGTTCTCAATGAAATGGGCTTGTGCGGCGGCCATAGCAGCATTTTCTTCCTTCAGTTGGACTATTGTTGCCTCCAGATAAGAAATGCGATCCTGGAGGCTCTGAGGGGCTGCCTCGATGGGCTCCGCTAAGAGCTGCATGGATGGGCCTCAAAAAGAGAGGGCAGCCCATATCCGAGCTTGTCTCCACATCTTATCCCTTCCGGACATAATGAAGCGGCTGTTGTCATGCGGCAGGATGGTGTCCACTCCTCAGTCCCCCCTCAGCGTCATCTCAGCCAGTCGGTGTTGTCCATTCACGACGGCCAGCCAGACACGCTTTCCCAGCAGAGCTCGAGGATCGCCCGTGGAGACCCACATGTCCGGCGGTACCTCGATCCTGAGGTCCTCGATCTGGACCAGTCCGGGCCCAATTATAGCATTGAGCCTCCCAGCTACGATGCCGGATTCTTGGAGCCGGATGATATCTTCGGTGCCGATTAGATGAGCGGACCGAGAGCCATCGCTTAGTGTGGAAGGCAAACAACTACCTGCCAAGGCGCTCACCTCCTGAGGGAGATGGGCTGCCTCCGCCACCACCCGCACGAGATAGTCCTCCCCGTTCCGCAGCACTGTAATCCGCTGGCCCACGTAGGCCTCAATCTTCTCTCGTGCCCGACCGGGGAAGGCAACGCTCACCGTCTCCGGCTGGCCGCAGTGAGGACACTTGCACCTGAAATCGGCTACGATGTCCCCGGCCACCGGCCGAACCTGCTCCAGAACACCTGTGACCTGGCCGCACTTGGCGGAGAGGACGTTCATGGCTTGCCCTCCGCCAATAGCCTCTCCCCCTCTGGAGTAATGCGCTTTCCCAAAAGCGGTTCTAGTTCGGCCCTGTATTCCAAGACCTGAAGAAGAGAGTCGATGTTCTTAATCCTGGTTTGAAGATTGCTGTATTCTACATCGACATTACATTGGCACTTCAGCATCTCGGCCAGGCCGGCGCAAATCACATCAAAACCGTAAGTCTGAATTGCTTCATTGCAGCTTATGCCCCTGTTGTCGTTGATCTCAAAGGCGGGCGAATCGGTGCCCCACTGCTCGACCACAAAGGATCGAAACAGATGTGGCCCGTCGTCAAAAAAGGCGAGTCGATTACTGATAGCAAACCCGCTATTGTCGCCAGTTGGTACCAGCTTTCTTCGATTGATTATGTGGCAATCATGCAAGAAGGGCATGACCATCCACACTCTTGCCAGGATCTTCTCAAGGGCGTCGGCCTCTTTCTCCCGTACCTCGATTTCGGCCATGCTGACCTTCTTGCTCAGAGGGACGAAGGAATCAAGCAGAGCATTCAGCTCCACCAAAGAGGAGGCCATCTATGCCGCCTCCGGGAAGAGTTCGGTGAAGAGCTCTGAGGTCTCTTTGCGGATGGTTTGTATAAGCTCTATGGCCTCATCCATCCTGGCCAGGCGATCCCTCAGGTTGGCGGCCATCTCAATATGGTAGCGTTTAAGCGCATACTCATATTCAAGTTGATCAGAAGCTTGGGCGGCCATCTCCTTATCAGAAGCGGCCATTCAGACCACCGCCTTAGAGCAGAATTCAGCATCGAGCTTCTTGTAGATCTCTTTGATCCTGGCAACCATCGCTGCCTCATCCGCTCCGGACAGGCTCACTTCGAAGGCATAGGTGCCCTTCTGACCACGTTCTACCTTGATCCTCAAAGGCTCCGGGGATGGCCCGGAGCTGTGGAAGTGCTCCACTCGCTCCATTCAGATCGCCTCCACCGGGCCGTGTGCGCCCTCCGGCCACCCTGGCAGGCTGTCCCTAATGTCTGGTGGTATGGCCAGCCTCTTCACGGTATTGTAAAGGATCGCTTCTCCTTCTGCCTCAAGCTCCTCCCTGCTCTTCTTAGGCTGGGGGAAGTACTTCCTGGAGTGCTTGCATGGCTTCCCAGGATTATAGACTGAGGCGGGGCAACTGCAGGATTTGGGCGTGGTCACATAGAAGCAATCGCCCTTGTTGCTCTGCGCCAGGACCATATCACCAGAGAGCCGATAGAATGAGGGCATCTCCTCCGGCTGTTGGCCGTGGTTGAAATAGGCTATCAACTGCTGCACCGCGTCCCGTGTCTGAGTGACCGGGTTTGCTATAACGATTTTGTTCAACATTTACTTGCACCAATACACTAATACACCCTAAGAGTATATCAAGGTTTCGGTGCATGTGCACCATAACGCTTTTAAACCATAAAGGCCAATAACAGAAGCATGGGACGACTTGGAATATACCTACCTGATGATGTCGAGAAGCGATTGAAGGATTATGTCTATAAAAAGACGGGACAGTTTCGCGGCCAAAGCGAAGTAGCAGTTGAAGCAATAAAGGAATATCTAGATCGGCATGAACAAGAGCTAGAGAAAAGCGAGAACCCTTGTGAGGCCCTCGCTTAATCCCTAAGTCATTTCTTGTGGTGCAAGTAAATGACCGTGATTTTCTCAGCTTAAATCGCTTTCCGGTGGGCACATATTACCCGTAAACCAACGTCCCGACCGGGATTCGAACCCGGGTTGAAGGCTCTCTGCGCGAAAAATGCTCCGCAGGCCTCCGGGATATCCACTACCCCATCGGGACAAGAACACCTCTGATGGCATGCTTCAGGTTATTAAGCTTATTGGCATGATGCCCTGGTCTGTGCCGTCCTGATAGCCCGCAGAAAGTCGATCTTCCTGAACTCCGGCCAAAAAGGAGCGCAAAAGTAGGCGGCGCACTCATTGCCATTGGCCTGCCAGGGAAGGAAGTTCGATGTGCGAAAGTCCCCCGCCGTCCTGATGATCAGATCCACCTTGGGAACGGAAATGCCGTCCTGGGGATAGAGATGCTGGGCGATGATGGTCTCATCGAGATCCTTAGATCTGATCCTTCCCTCCTCCACCAGGTGGGCTAAGGAGCGTGCGGCATCCACCAGCTCCCTCTGACCTCCGTAAGCCAGGGCCACATTCAGATACATCTTCTTGTAATCCTTCGTGGCCTCCTCAGTCAATCGGATCTCCTCCTGCAGATCATCGGGAAGCATCTCCAACCGACCGATGGCTCGCACCCGAACTCTATTGAAATGGATTTTCTTTGAATTTCTCAGCTCATTGAACTTTTTCTTTATCAAATCAAAGATATAGCGCTTCTCCGAATCCTCCCGGCTGAAGTTCTCTGTGGAAAAAGCATAAAGGGTGAGATGCCGAACCCCCACCTCCAGGCACCAGTCTGACACCCTCTCCGAGGTCTCAGCGCCAAGGCTATGGCCAAGAGTCTTGGCGAGGCCCTTCTGCCTGGCATACCTGCGGTTTCCATCCTGAATTATCGCTATATGCTCCACCGGTGACCCTGCCAGGATCTGAGCCTTAAGCAGCTTCTCATATAAAAGATAAACAGGATTTCTGAAGATTTGACTCATTTACTTAATTAAGCTCGCGAATAGATATTTAAATAATTCCTTGCCACGAGCCCAAAACTGGCCACGGGATTTTTCCTCTAGGGCAAGATACTAATATCTGATGCCTTACTTCCTTACTTCGAGGGCCTGTGGTCTAGCTGGTTATGACATCGCCTTCACACGGCGGGGATCACGCGTTCGAATCGCGTCGGGCCCATTAGGATTCGGATCGACACAAGCTTTAACTATTTAAGCGTCATTTTCGACTGAGGTGGTGCGGCAAGTTGCTCTGGCGATTCTGGCTGCAAATGAGCCAGATAGCGATTCAACGCCGCTCAGGATCTCATCGATCCGGCATCTAATCTAAAATCTGCAATTATTATTTGAGGTGATAAGCTGTACAATAGAGGTCATGGTGGGGAGGAAGGAGCAGTAATAACCAGAGTTCGCCTCCCTCGCAAACAGGATAGAGAGATATTCGGTCATGTAGAAAGCCTGCTTGGCTCCAATCGCATCAAGGTCAGGGGCATTGACGGCGTAACCAGGATGGCCCGCATACCGGGAAAGATGAAGAAGAGGATCTGGATACGAGAGGGCGACGTGGTCATAATCATCCCTTGGGAGTTCCAGAATGAGAAGGCTGACGTGGTCTGGAGATACACCGGCCCTCAAGTGGACTGGCTGCAGCGCAAAGGTTTTCTGAAGGGCTCTTCATAAGCCGGATAGACAAATCATGAGCAGGCGCAGCAAGGATGAGGATTTTGATACTCGTATTGATGTTCTTCGTACCAGAATCAAGGACTCCGATGACCTGAATGTCCAGGACGCTGTCTTTGACAAGCGAACCCTGATGGACCTGTACAGCCTGGCAAGCAAAGGGGTCATAGATGCCCTGGGAGGTTCCATCTGCACCGGAAAAGAGGCGAATATATTCCGGGCTCTGGTGGGCAGCAGAGAGCTTGCCCTTAAGATCTATCGCATTTCTACCAGCAACTTCAATGTGATGCAGGATTACCTGCATGGCGATCCCAGATTTGGAAGCGTCAAGGGCACGAAAAGAGCTATTGTCGCCGCCTGGACCCGCAAGGAGTATCGCAATCTCATGCGTGCGGAGGAAGTGGGTGTGCGGGTACCCCATCCCATCACCATGAAGGAGAATATTCTGGTTATGGATCTGATCGGCAAGGGAGATTATGTCGCACCACCCCTAAAGGATGTCGAGCTGGACTCTGCAGAGGCCGAGCAAATCTACCAGAAGATCGTCGAATATATATCCCTGCTCTGCAATCAGGCCGGTCTGGTTCATGCCGACCTGAGCGAGTTTAATATCCTATACGATGATGGCGAGCCGGTGATAATAGATATGGGACAATCGGTCACCCTGGACCATCCCATGGCCAGAAAGTTCCTGGAGCGAGACATCTCCAATATAGTTCATTACTTCCAGAAAAAGTACTCCATTGGCTCATCCGAGGAGATCTATGCCAGGATCCAGAAGGATGGAGCTGAAAAGGCAAAAAAGGAGAGTAGCTGATCAAGATAAAAGGAGGCTGACAATGGATATAAAGATCCCAGAAGAACGTATAGGAGTGTTGGTGGGACCTAACGGCTCCATGAAACACTTCATAGAAGAGAAGACAAAGACCTCTCTGGAGATAGACAGCGATACAGGCACAATTTCTGTCACATCCGCAGAAGATCCATTGCAGGTATTGAGGGTCATGGACCTGGTGAAGGCGATTGGCAGAGGATTCTCGCCGGAGAGAGCGCTGGCGATCCTGGACGACGAGATGCTGATGCTCGATGTGCTGGACATATCCAAGACAGCAGGCACCAGGAGCGATATGGAACGGTTGAAGGGACGCATCATCGGCAAGGATGGAAGGTCGAGGGAGATAATGGAGCGGCTCTCGGGCACCAAGGTCTCCGTCTACGGCAAGACGGTGGCCATACTCGGCTACCCCGAGCAGATCAGAGTGGCACGCGCAGCGATAGAGATGCTCCTTGATGGTGCGCCCCATGGTAATGTCTACAGCTTCCTGGAGAGGAAGCATGAGGATCTGGCCAAGATGGAACTTGAGGAACAGGGATTGCTCTAAAGCCCTCGTCTCAACTTATATACATGATGCCAGACATATAACACCGAATTGACCTGATGAGGCTGGAGTTTTGAGCTTCGATTTACAGCTAGAATTCGCAGATTGGATGCTTATCGCAGCGGCGCTGATAGGCCTGTATTCCATCCTCCTTTTGCCCTTGAGAGATAGCGAGGCATGGAAGAAGAGAGGTGTGACTGTGGGAGGGATATCAGGAATACCCCTCCTCATATTCCTGCGGACAACCAAAGGATTGAAGCTGCTCGACCAGCTGAGCCGCCCCAAGTGGATATGGAGAACGGCGGTAACTATCGGAATTCCTCTGGTGATCCTGAGTATGGCCACATTCTTGATCCTCGTATTGCTCATGACCTACCTGATGATTCTCTCTCCACCCGAGCCCAGCAGCTACAATGCACCCAGAAATATCCTGCTCATCCCCGGTCTGAACGAGTATATCCCCTTTTTATGGGGCTGGATCGCCCTATTCGTCACCATGCTGGTGCATGAGTTCGCCCATGGCATCCTATCCCGAGTGGAAGGGGTCAGGGTCAAGTCCATGGGCATAGTAACCCTGCTCGTTGCCCCAATAGCTGCTTTTGTTGAGCCGGATGAGGAGGATCTCTTCGGCACAAAGAACAAGCCGCCCCTGGTGAACAGGGCCGCCAGGATCAGGATTCTCTCCGCCGGCGTCATAGCCAACTTCATGGTGGCCGCACTGGCCATGGCCCTCTTCTTTGGGCCAGTTCTGGGCTCCATGTCCCCTGTTGACCGGCTGATTGCGGTGGGTGTCCAGGAGGATTCAATAGCGGAGGAGGCAGGCTTTGAGAGCGGCATGGTCCTGCTTCAGGTGAATGGAGAGAATGCGATAAAGATAGAGGAGCTTTACAGCAATCTGGGCAGCACCATGGTGGAGATGGAGGTCTTGCACAACGGCCAAAAGGAGATCTTCAACCTCCCCGGCCAGGCGGCAAGGGGAATCATGGTTGCCTCCATCTTCCCGGACTCTCCCGCCGATTCCGTCGGCCTGCCTGCGGGCAGCGTGATCTCCAGGATCGACGGCAAGGAGGTGGTGGATGTTGAGGGCTTCAGAAGGGAGATGAACCTCACCCGACCCGGTCAGATCATCACCATCACCACCGGAAGTGGCAAGAGCTACCAGGTCAACCTCACCTCCGCTGCTGGCCAGGGAGAGGATGAGCAGAAAGAGGAGTCGGATGCTGTGGGAACGGGCTTTATCGGCATTGTGATGTCAGGGAACGCCATCTATTCGGGTGGTGTGGCATTCCAGGAAGCTCCTGCCAGCGAGTTCCTCCAGATGCTGAAAACCATTCCAAAGAGCGGCGTAGAGGGTTTCGCCACCATGCTCAACCTGCCATTTTCAGGAATTCCCGGATTCACCCAGAAAGGATTTCCGGGATTCAGCGGTTGGCTGACTGCGGTCTACGAACCGGTTGGTTGGGCGGAGCCCCTGGGTGAGAGGTTCTTTTGGATAGCGAACCTCCTCCTCTGGATAGGCTGGATCAACCTTTATGCCGGCCTCTTCAATTGCCTTCCTGCCGGTCCCCTGGATGGAGGTCATATCTTCAGAGATCTGGTGCAGACGGGCTTTGAGCGGCTGGTTCCGCCCGAGAAGGCGGAGAAGCTCACCAGAACGGCAGTCGCCATTTTCACCTGGGTGATCTTGACCAGCCTGCTAATAAGCATCATCGCGCCGTTTACCCATAGTATATCGATCTGATAACGGGAGGTTTGGAGCAGCCCGTTGGCCGTTGTTGGCAGAGCTCTCTTGAGCTTTCTGCCTTCTGCCGCGCTGGCCTCATTCCCTCACTTCGATACGTTAGTTTTAAACCCATTCAGAAATGACAGGTTGCCAGGCAGGTTTCGTCCCATGAAAATATGCTCTATCTGTTCTATCCGCCATCTCGCGGCATTAGCCTTACTGATGGCCCTGGCCGCAACCGCTCAGTCCATAGAGATCTTTAGCCTCTACTCCAATATCGACTCCGCCGATATCACACTGGTGGGAGGAGGAGAAGGGATTCTTCAGATGGATCTGACCCAGGACAACAAGGTTCTGAATAGCAGAAAACTGGATATCGATGGCCCCGGCACCTATGTAGTGCGCTGGCCAAATCTCAAAGTCGATAAGGGAAGCTATTCGGTCTGCGCAACTCTGCGAGATGATGGGACGAAGGACAACAGAAGCGATGATGCGGGCGAGATAAAGGATGGTGCGGTGCAGTCCCGGAGATGCTACCGGTTCTATTATGGCGGAGTTGAGCCGGTAAGGTTTGATGTGCGCGATTTTCGTTCCGATTCCCGGGGCCTTCACCTGGCGATAAGCGCCAGCGATCCTACCATTGTGGACATCTATTACATGCTGGTTCAGGGAGATCGAGCGCTATATGTAACCCGGGAGAGGGCAGTGCCCATCTCTGGGCTCATGTCCATGGCCGTTGAAAAGGACTACAAATGGAAGCCCATACTGGAGAACGGCCAGACATATGAGGGCCGGGTCAAGATCGTGGAGCTGAACCACAATCAGACCAGGGCCTTTATGAACCCATTTGTGGCGATTGAGGATGCCCAGATAACTGAGACCTATCAGGATGAGACAGGGGCAAGCGCCACCGTCATGGGCGACTCCCGGGTTCCTTTTGAGGGGCTCCTCAGGTTCACCCTCTCTGGTGGGGGAGAGGTGCTCAATATCACTGAGAAGAAGACCCCAGTCCTTCTCTCCGGGGATGATGAGACGGTGGAGATCACCTGGAATTCTACCCTCGAGCCGGGGGTCTATCAGCTACAAACCGCCCTGATCGGGCAGGATGGCAGCATAGTAGACCTGCAGGAGAACATCATCGAGGCCAAGCCGATAGTAGTGAGAAGCAATGCGGATGAGACAAAGAGCTCAGGCCTTCCAGCCGGTCTCGCTGGAGTGGCAATGCTGGCCATAATCCTCTTCCGAAGAATGAGAAGACAGAGCCAATTGATGAATTAGAGGATGCTACATGGTACATGCTGTCTTCTGCCTGGTGAGCGCCCTGACCATAATGGCTGCGGTCGTACCCCTGGCTTGTGCGGGGGAAGTGCCGAAGGGCAACGAGAATACGACCGCAAATATCACCGCGAATATGACATCCAATACTACATTGAACGCCCAAGGAAGCATCATATCGAATGAGACCAGGAATGCCGCCGTAGAAGGCAAGGTCCTGCGTGCTGGAAGCGAGAGCACAAAGGCCCCAAAGGTTTTGGGATGGAAGAGCAGCCGCCGAACAGCTGGCATCAAGATTGGCCTTGAGACGAAATCCGAACTCAACCTCAGCCAGCGGCAGGGATCGGTATCGAAATTCAAATTCAATTCAGATATCTACACCCCGTTCTTCATCCAGAATCAGTACATGAGAACCAAGCCCTCATATATAACTCCGGATAATCTCTCCACCAGAGAGGTCTACAGCATTTCCGGATATCCACTGGTCATGCTTTCCAGCAGCATACCTTAGGGGCCAAAGGATCTGAGCAATCGCATTCATGCAAAAAAAAGACGAATCAAAAGAGACCTTCAGAGGTACTTTTGAATCTTTGCCACCAGCGAGGGCTTGGGATAGGCGCCCACAAGCTTATCGATGAGCTTTCCATCCTTGAAGATCATCAGGGTGGGTATCGCCGAGATCCTGAACCTATTGGCGGTCTGAGGATTCTCATCCACATTCAACTTGCCAAAGACCACCCGTCCCTTCATCTCTGCAGCCAGCTCCTCGATGATCGGGCCGATCATGCGGCAGGGGCCGCACCACTCCGCCCAGCAGTCCAGGATCAGGAGAGGGTACTGGTTTGAAGCGGCATCAACGGTTGCATCTGTGATTATGATCGGCTTTCCAGGTTGTTCTATGGTTGGCTCATGGGGTTTGTTAATCTCGCTCATCATCTTCTCCATTTTCTTTTTCTTAATCTCTTCCAGCTCGTCCAAGCTCAATCCTCCAAGCTCTTTATAGCTTTGATGATCAGTGATTTGAAGTGGTCCAGCTCCATGGGCATGATGGTGAAGGGAAGGTTGGTGAAATCGAAGAACTCCAAGAGCTCCTCTTCCCTCTCCTGAGCATCTTTCATAGTATCGATATAAACCGAACCCTTGAATGAGCCCATATGCAGGCGTGCTATCTCCGGATCCCAGCCCAATCGCTTGAATATATCCTTCCAGGCATCCAGCCAGCCTGGGGAGAGGTAGAAGAAGAGGCCCTCGCGTGCCTTCTTCTCTACGGCCTGGCGGGATATGAAGGCATCCACACAGTTCTGACAATCCATTAAGGCGGCATGGTAGGGTTTCAGGATCGCATCCATCTTGGGATGGCACTGTCCATAAGCCACTATAATCCCCTGGCTGCCATCCGATGAAGCTCTCTTCAACTCCTCTTCCAGGGCATCCTTAAGCTCGTCGAAATCAACATGCAGGCCAGGGCCCAGGTAGCGAGCTTTAAAGGGAAATCCGAGATCGGCTCTCAATCTCTCGATCTCATCCTTGAAGATGCCGCAGGCGATGATTGTGTACATGGCTGGAGCGTTCTATATCATCTATAGGATAAATCTGTGATCCTCGATACTGCATTAATCATTCATAATCTTTATCTAGAATAAATGGCAAGTGCAAGTGTCAGAGCCTCATGAATCTATTGCCACTGGGAAAGTTGGGGGCCAGATGCACGCCAGAGGGCAGAGCAGACTTTGGCGTATTCTTGCCCTGGGTATCGGATTCAGATGGAGTTGGGCTCGGGGTTAAGCTCATCCATGAGAATGACCAGTTCCTTCAAGATGTTCCGGCAAAGACCTTCGAGATGGAATGCTCTATTGATCCGAATTATGGAGAATACTGGCACGGCCAGGTGGAGATAGACGCCTCTGAGAAGCCCCATAAGAAATCCGCCTGGGGCAAGCCGGGAAGATATGTATACCGCTATTTTCTGGAGAGAAGGAATAATGAGCCCATCGACTGGATCATAGACCCCTATGCCAGGGAGTTTGGCATCGGGAAGCTTTCCGCTTTTACATTAGGCTACGAGCCTCATATCTGGAGCGATGAAGAAGAGCTATGGAAGACTCCCAGGCAAGAGGATCTCATAGTCTATGAGCTGATGATCAATGAGTTCGGCGGGGACATGAGGACTGCCACCCGCCATCTGGAATACCTGCAAGACTTGGGAGTCAACTGCATAGAGATCATGCCGGTCACCAATATATCCAACACCACAGACTGGGGATTTCTGCCCATCGGCTACTTCGGGGTGGACGAGAGGTTTGGCAAAAGAAGAGATATGCAGAGGCTGATCGACTCCGCCCATCAAAAAGGGATAGCTGTGATCCTGGATATGGTCTACGGCCATACGGACAGCCTATTTCCCTACTCCTACCTCTACCGAGAGATGGGCTTTGGGGAGAATCCGTTTCTGGGGTCCTTCGCCAAAGACCTCTTCGGAGAGAGCACCGACTTCAATCGAGCCCTAACCCGGGACTTCTTCTATACGGTCAATCACCACTGGCTGAGCACCTATCACGTGGATGGGTTCAGGTACGACTGCGTTCCCAACTACTGGGACGGACCCACGGGCCTGGGTTATGCCAATCTGGTCTATCAGACCTACAAGCTGGTCTTTGGAATGAGAGGATCTCAGGACCATTGGCAGAGGTTCTTCGAGGGGGATGAGATCCACCTTATCCAGTGTGCAGAGCAGCTGGAGGAGCCGGTGGAGGTGCTGGAGAAGACCTACAGCAGCAGCACCTGGCAGAACCAGACCTTTGATGCTGCCATTGCCGTGGCCCGAGCCGAAGCCAGTGAATTAGCGGGCCGTCTGACCTATCTTGGCCATCGGCTGGGCCTTGTCGGCTATCCAGCGAAGGAGAAGATCAATGAGGACACCATCCAGAAGAGCGCCCTGCAGTATATTGAGAACCACGACCACTACCGGTTCGTCTGCAACTTCTGCACCATCAGCAGGGATGACAACGATCTACTGAAGGAGGGGGACAGAAGGTATTGGTACAAGGTCCAGCCCTATCTGATAGCGATCATGACTGCCAGGGGGATTCCCCTGATCTGGCAGGGCCAGGAGCTGTGCGAGAACTACTTCCTCCCGGAGAGCGGCATGGGGAGGGTGGTGATGTTCCGGCCGATGAGGTGGGACTACTTCTACGATCCCATTGGAAAGAGGACCATCTGGCTGACCAGAAGGCTGATGAAGCTGAGACGGAAGGCGCAGTTCCTGAGGGGGGAGCACTGGTTTTATGATGATCCTGAGAGATACCAGTCCCGAGGACTGCTGCTCTTCTCCCGGCGGGCAGGTGACGCTTTCAGCCTGGTGGCCCTTAACTTCACAGATAGCGATCAGAAGGCATACTTCTCCTTCCCGCTGGGAGGCGATTACTATGAGGAGATTCATGGGGAGGACAGCTTCAGGGCAGGGGCAGGGGAGTGGCTAGAGATCTGCATCCCCAGCAACTACGGGAGGATCTGGACCGTCGAGGGCGGTGAATGAAGATCACTCGCCTGGTAGACCAGGTTGATCACACCCTGGGCCGACACGGCTCGGACGATATGAGGCCGGAATGAATCAGCAGCCTGGATGAGTCGGAGGGAGGGACCCCCGGACATTATTTATGCGAAGCTGAGTATTAGCCCCCGATACAATGAATAAGCCCTTTCCCGATCCATCCCTCGGCATGAGGCATGACCTCCATCCAGGGGATATCGGATATATCATATACATGCACGGCATCTTCCATGCTCTCGAGCAGGGCTGGGACCATACGTTTGAGGTTTATGTGGCTGTGCCTTTGGCGGAGTTTGCCCAGTCCAAATCCAGCCGGGAGAAGATATGGATCCTGGAGGAGGGTGATCGGATCGCGGGCTCGGTGGCCATAGTCAAGCGCACAGAGGAGGAGGCTCAGCTTCGCTGGCTTCTCCTGGAGCCGGAGATCCGGGGGCGAGGAATCGGCAGGTGGCTGGTAGAAGAGGCCCTGGATTTCAGCCGGGACATGAGGTATGAATCCATTGTGCTCTGGACGGCAGAGAGCCTTCCCATAGCAGAGAAGCTCTATCGATCGGTGGGATTCGAGCAGATATTGAGGGTTCGGCATGAGAGGTGGGGAAGCATTGTGAACGAGGTTAAGTACAGGCTAGTTCTTTAGCTGGAGGGGCAAAATGAAAAAACCTTTTCCCCATTCAACGATCTCTGTATGCCACGATATTTGGCCGGGGGATATTGGATATATAACTTACATGCACGCCGTTCTTTATGCTCCCGAGCAGGGCTGGGACTATACCTTTGATATTTATGTTGCTTTGCCCCTGGCCGAGTTCGCTCAATCCCAATCCCCGCAGGAGCGCATCTGGATTCTAAAAGACGGTGATCGGATTGCGGGCTCGATGGCCATAGTGAGGCATTCGCAAAAGGAGGCCCAGCTTCGCTGGCTTCTCCTGGAGCCGGAGATCCGGGGGCGAGGAATCGGCAGGTGGCTGGTTGAAGAGGCCCTGGATTTCAGCCGCATCTCTGGGTATGAATCGATCTTCCTCTGGACGGTGGAGGCCCTTTACATAGCAGCAAATCTCTATCGATCGGTGGGATTTGTTCAAAGGGAGAGGCTGACTCATGAGATCTGGGGGAGCACGGTAACCGAGGTCAAGTACGAGCTGCCATTGTAGGCACCTTTCTGGCCTGCTTGGAGAAAGGATGGAGAAACGGCCTGGGCAGCAAAAAAAGAGATTCGTCGCTCCATCTCCATCCATTGCTCAGGCTAACCTATTACCATGCCCTTATGTGTTATCTTGGGCTTGATCAGATCGCTACTGGGAGTCATCAGTGGATGGTCATCCTGGCCATCATACTCAAAGCTGTAGCTGGCATCGCCCAGGCCGTTGCCATCCGAGTCATTACCCTTATAGTCAGACCAGTAGTTTCCCAATAGGCCGGTGTAGCTCTTGCCTGCAGATGAGTAGCTGATCTGTTCAGGAGAGTGCCAGATGTTCTCTGAATCAGAGGACAGGGCATTCTGGAGGTTATCTATAAAGTCGTTCAGATAGATTGTGTTTTGGTTTGATTCGCGCAGGTAGATCCCGATTGAGTTGCCTGTCACATTGTTATTTGTCACTGTATTTCCCGAGCAGCCATTGAGAAGGCCGATTCCCTCCTCTTTGCTGCCAATGGCCCGGTTCTCCTGAATGATGTTATCTCTTGAGCCCTTGATGGCGATTCCATGATCGTTGCTCAGGGCGGCGTTATTGAGGATGGTGTTGTTGTGGGAATAGTAGAGGTATATGCCCATGGATGCGCCGGATGCAGTGTTGCCCTCGATGATGTTCTCGTCCGAGTGGGCCAGCATGATGCCGTCGCTGGAGAGAAGGCCCATCACCCCCTGGCAGCGGACGGAGGCATTGTTGTTGACGATCTTATTTTTATCTGAGACCATGAGGTAGATTGCAGCTCCACATGCCTCTATGGTGTTATTGCTGATCGTGTTGTGGCTGGAGGTGACGTCAATCCCGTCTCCATTCGGGTTCACTATTCTAAATCCGCTTATCTGGCTGTTGTTTGCGGTCATGAACACCGATCCGAGGATAGATCCGGCGTCTATTACCGGCATGCCCTCTCCAGAGTCGATGCCCATCAGGGCAACCTCCTTTTTAATATCCAGGGTTCCCTGGTAGGTGCCGCTCATAACCTCGATGATGTCGCCTGTGCGGGCCTGATCGATGGCCTCCTGAATGCGTTCCCCAGGTTGGACGGTGATGGTGGCCGCCAGAGCCGATCCGCATATCAGGAAGAGAATCAGGATGAGAGATACAATCTCCCCCGACCTCTTGATACCAGAGCAAAAAACCTTCTTTATCATCGATGTTATCTAGACGGCAGGGAATAAGAAATTTTTCCTCTGGACAGGGGGTTGCAGCTGATCTGGAAGGAAAACACGACAAGATATCGCAGGAAGCACCATTTCCATGCAGAGGATCGAGACGTCATAGTTCGAATTGTAGGCTGCTCTGAAATCCTTGCTTGGCGACATGTCTACTATCGTTGGCATTGATGATCAAGTCTTAAATAGCATGAGACGAAAACTATACATATGCTTGAGAGTCTGGAACGCAAAGACCGAAAGCGACCCATTCCCTACGAGTCTGATGTTGAGAAGACCGATGAGGAGATTGTAGAAGGCTTGATGGAGATAGCAGCTCTTTCGCTTACCGATGTACTGGAAGATGAGCCAGCGTATGAATGAGGATTTTAAAAAAGGTGATATAGTCTTAGCACCTCTTTCCTATTCAGATCTGGTTAATGACAAGCTCCGGCCTTCGCTGGTTTTGTATCATGATATCGATGTGAGGCAACTCACTGTAGCATACATATCAAGCAAAGTTCCCGCCAACCCAAGCCTTTGCGATATTGTGATCTCGCTGGGCACTCCTATGAGCATTAGGGGGGTCTAATATATCCTTCTGTGGTTAAGGTCCATTGGATCACTATTGTCAAGAGAATCATGGTGGAAAGGAAATTGGGCGAAGCCAATGAGGAGCTGAGAAAGAAAATAAATAAGATTTTGCCGCAGGCCCTTTCAATCTGAGAACGATCCGATGAGCATTCCAAAGCATGATGACAGCTAGACAAGCTATGAAGGGGTGGATTGAGGGATTGATATTGATATTGAAAACATGAACATGTGCAATCTTAGGCGCCATAGTTATTGGAACTATCTCACCCCAGCGCCAGATCGAGGCCACCCACCATCAGATAAATGCAGGGGATACTACGATCATTAAGGGCTCCGCAACCAGAAATCCCAATAACTGGATTTTCGAAAGTGGCCCCGAATCATAACCTGACAATGCACAATACCCTCTCAAGTCCGATAATCATATCTCTTTCGAGCGCGTATAAGACCATCATGAAACTGATTTATCCCTTATTCATTCTTATAATAGCGATAGCGGCGCCGTCAACCTGTCAAGAGAATGCAGAGGAATGGCTGGAAAGAGGCAATGAGCTCTTTAGCCAGGGGGATTACGAAGAGGCCATTGAGGCATACGATGAAGCCCTCCGGCTGGATCCAGAGAATCCCGTGGCATGGAGCAATAAGGGCACAGCACTCATCAATCAGAGAAGATACGAGGAAGCTATACAGGCCTTTGATGAAGTCATAAGGATAGACCCAGAGCTTGCTAGTGCCTGGAGCTATAAAGGCGGCGCACTCCATGAGCTGGGGGAATATGATGAGGCGATTGTCGCTCTTGACCAGGCCATAGGTCTGGAGCCGGAGAATGGCTCGATCTGGAGCCTTAAGGGATCTGCTCTCTATTTTCAGGGAGAGTACGATGAGGCCCTCACTGCGATTGAAGAGGCCATAAGGCTGGAGCCGGATAGTACTATTGCCTGGTCCCTTAAAGCTGATATTCTTTATGAACAGGGCGATTACCAGGAGGCCATAACTGCAGTCGATGAGGTCATAAGGCTGATGCCAGACTATCCTGCTGCCTGGAGCAATCGGGGCGAACTTCTCTGGCGACTGGAAAGGTATGATGAGTCTTTGGAGGCACTGGACAGGGCGATCCAGCTCGATTCCGATCTTGCCGACGCCTGGTACAACCGTGGCGAAGCCCTCAAGGCTCAGGGTCGGGACGAAGAGGCAGATGTTGCCTATACCAGAGCGAAAGAGCTGGGGTATTCCAGTTGAGTCAAGAACGGCAATCGATGCATCTCGATAGGCCAACTCGGGAAGTCCCCATCCTTTAGAGAGGTCTCCCGGATTGCGAGTCCGGGGGAGTTGCGACGAAGTCGCAACAGGATGAAAGCGGAGTCCTTTGCCCCAATTACATTCGTCCCGCATAGATCACCTATATATCCCGTCATTCCCTCCACTTAACTAAGACATGATTCCATGCAGGCTTCAAGTGCTACTTGGATGATCGATCACTTCTCTCTCGGGGAGATTTTGGATTCGCCAGACAATTCCACAGAGTAGGGAGGGAACACCCCGAATCTGTCCAATGAGATCTGAACCTCTGCATCGCGAATCTGATGTAAGTTTGGGCCAATGAAACGGAAACCGAAAATTCCCGCGAAACGCGCCCCGATGCCAGAGGGCTATGACGGCGTAAAAACGAAGAAGCAGCAGGGAAGCCCCGGCCTTTAGGCCGTGGGAGGAGTTCACAACAAGAAGATCTACGAATATGATGGAATTAAGAGCTTTATAAAATGGTGAGGTAAGATAAATGACAAGTATTGTACATTTTGAGATACCTGCTGACGACATTCAGCGAGCAAAGACCTTTTACTCCGACCTTTTTGGATGGAGGATGGAGAGCATGCCTGGGATGGATTATACAATGATAGACACCTTTGGCGCACCTGGTGGAGGCATGATGAAGAGGATGCATCCGGAACAGCAGATCATAAACTACATAGGAGTGCCGTCGGTTGACGAGTATGCGGCGAAAGCGGAGAAGCTGGGCGGCAAGATCATAGTTCCCAAGATGTCCGTCCCTGGAATGGGCTACTTCGTGGTCTGTCTGGACACCGAGAATAATGCCTTTGGAATCTGGGAAATGGACATGAAAGCAAAGGAATAATCGGATCTATCATCCGACTCCCATTTTTCTTCCGATGGCCCACAGGAATAGCCTGGAATGGAACTTGAAGAAGAACAGAAGGCTAATCTCTGCCGGGCCTCACCCACATAATTCGGATTCAGCAAAGAGCCTAAAAAATCTCTGCCACATCGGGCTCATCTACATCCTGAAGGTCTTCGGGATGTGCTCTGCTGCCAAAAAAAGAAAATATGGATCTACTTGATCTTTTTCTGGAGCTTCTTGAGCTTCTTCTTGGCAGATTCGCTGCCTCCAGCTGCTTGCTTTGCAAGCTCCTCTGCCTTGGCCTTCTTCACTTTGTTCAGCTTCTCCAGCTGTTTCTTGCTCACGGGCATGCTGTCACCTCTTATTTCGCCTCTGGCAGACACTTTAGATCTTTTCCTTTTTAAGAATATCCCTGCATTATCCTAAACTCCGCCCTTTTTAATAACCATATTTGCCTCAACAGGCACGCTAATTTCCATCTTTTCCAAAATCATCCTCTGTTTTTTAGAGACTTCTGTAAGCCTCCACTTTCCACCGACTTTAACTGCTCGCAACTTTGACAATTCCATCAGAATCTCCTCGATAGAACTCTTATCGAGCAGCTTCGCCTCCCTGGCCCTCCGGAGCAAAA
>LNQE01001203.1_pt1 | contig 19516 bp, 13 predicted proteins | sample 603111 | NCBI WGS metagenome assembly LNQE01 (sample SAMN04260313, study PRJNA301899) | hydrocarbon metagenome | isolation source: hydrocarbon-contaminated ditch | place: Germany: Bremen | collected 1998
TCCCGGCGGGGGCGGGGACAGGGGCGCAGGAAACCGAGCGTGAGAGTATCCTGTTTCAGAAACAGGATTGATATTCATCTGACCTGCCCTGCACCCCGAGCGGCATGGCTACGGCCATGAAATCCGTTTAAGCGAGTGCTGATATCCCGGTTCCGACTTTTCCCGGCGGCTGTCCCGATACAGTGGGCCGGGAGAGCGTCGCAGCGATCCACTGCAACGGGACCGCCGAGAAGAAACGGATTCAGATATCTATACCCTCACCTGCGCGCGATGCATCAATGTTCGGCAGTTGCGCCTGCGTCCCGCCGGGCTTCATTGTCGTTCCGGTTGACCCGCTATCGCTGCGTGCGGGAAGAGTGCATATGGCACATCCCTCCCGGATATCGTCGCCCGCCCGATATTCTGTCCGGGCAGGGCAAAGGCAGCTGCCCGAAGCGGCCCTTCCGAATCTGCCGTATGAGCGCAATATTTCGAACCGGGTATGCGTATCGGTATATCGGGCTGCACCGCTGTCTCTTCTCCAGACGGATTATGTTTTTATATCATTGCCACTCGTCCGGTATCACGATGAAATCCGACGAACTGCATCAAGCGACATTCCCGGAAGGGAGACGGGGGGGCCTTGCGATGGTGACGATCGGGTATCACGCCTCGCACGAACAGTTCCCGCCGAGCGCCCTGCTGAATCTCGTCCGTGTGGCGGAGTCTGCCGGATTTCAGGCAGCAATGTCGTCTGACCACTTCCATCCGTGGAGCAGCCGCCAGGGGGAGAGCGGGTTTGCCTGGTCGTGGCTCGGCGCCGCGCTGCAGGCGACCTCGCTGACGTTCGGGGTGGTGAGCGCACCGGGGCAGCGATACCACCCGGCCATCATCGCCCAGGCGGCCGCAACCCTCGCCGAGATGTTCCCGAACCGGTTCTGGATCGCCGTGGGGAGCGGGCAGCTCCTCAACGAGGGCATCACATCGGAACGCTGGCCTGCAAAGGCGGAGCGCAACGCCCGCCTCCGCGAGGCCGCCGATATCATGCGCGCACTCTGGGCAGGCGAGACCGTGACGCGCCACGGCAGAAACACGGTCGAGGAAGCGCACCTCTACACCCGCCCGGCGCATCCCCCTCCCCTGATCGGTGCCGCCATCACGGCGGAGACGGCAGAATGGATCGGCGGATGGGCAGACGGGCTCATCACCGTATCAAAGCCTCCCGATGAGCTGAAGAAGGTTGTTTCTGCGTTCCACCGTGGCGGCGGGAAGGGGAAGCCGATGTACCTCAAGGTGCAGATCTCCTATGCGGAGAGCGACGAGGAGGCAATCCGGGGGGCATGGGATCAGTGGCGGAACAATATCTTTGCCAGCTCCGTCCTTGCCAATCTCCGGACGCCGGAGATGTTTGATGCAGCTGGAGAGATGGTCTCTCCCGACCGGCTGCACGGGCACGTAAACATCTCCGCGGATGCGGACCGGCATATCGAATGGCTCGGAGCATACATGGATCTCGGGTTCACACACCTCATCCTCCATAACGTGAACCGGGAGCAGGAACGATTCATCCGGGATTTCGGCAAAAAGGTGATTCCGGCGCTGGCCGGGCGGGCGATCCCTGCAGCGGCCGGGTAAGGGCGGAATTATGCCAGAATCAGGAGACTACAGGCCCATAGCTGATTACGCGGCGATCGGCAACCTCAGGGCGGTAGCGCTGGTATGCAGGGACGGCTCCATCGACTGGTGCTGCTTCCCGCATCTGGATCGTGCAAGCGTCTTTGCGGCAATGCTTGATGCACGCCGCGGCGGCCGGTTCAAGGTCTCGCTCCCGGGTGCGGAGATGGGTGAGCAGGAGTATATCAAGGATACGGCCGTTGTTGTAACGAAATTTAAAGCAGGCGAAGCCGTCCTTGCGGTGACCGATATGATGCCGATCAAGGGCGATATCCAGGGCAGGTGCGGGCCGGACGGCACAAACGATATCCATCGGATCCTTGAGTGCAGCGGCGGCGATCTCGAGGCGGAGGTCGAGTGGTCGCCCAGATTCGACTTCGCCCGCTCCCATATGGATATCCGCAGGGTCAAGGGCGGCTGGGCAGCTACCGATGGCGATATCACCATGACCCTCTCGGGAGCGGACGGCGACGTTGCCGACGAGGATTTCGGCCCGGTGCTCAATGGCCGCCTGCCGATGAAGGCAGGAGACCGGAAACTGCTCATTACCCGCTGGAACTCGGAGGATACGGGAAACGATCCGGATCAATCGATGGTGATGCTCGAGGAGACGGTCGAAGCCTGGCAGGCATGGGCGCACCGTGAGGGGACGACGCACTCCCATGATTGGGCGGGCGACTGGCTCCCCTTCCTGCTCAGGTCGGAGGTCGTGCTCAAGATGCTGGCGCACACCGAGACGGGAGCGATCGCCGCCGCACCGACGACATCGCTCCCCGAAGAGATCGGCGGCATAAGAAACTGGGACTACCGGTACGCCTGGATCAGGGACGCATCGCTGACCGCACAGGCACTCGTCTCCCTCGGGCATAAAGCAGAGGCGGTCGAGTTCCTCTCCTGGATGGAGCGGGTATCAGAGGAGCATTTCGAGGCGGGCGTGGGGCCGCAGATCATGTACAGCGTCCACGGGGAGTCGGATCTGGAAGAGGTGGAGGTGACACACCTGGAGGGCTACCGCGGCTCAAGGCCGGTGCGGATCGGGAACGAAGCGGCGGAGCAGCTGCAGCTTGAGGTCTACGGGGAACTGCTCATGACCGGCTATGAGCTGCTCCGGCGTGGGGTTCAGCTTGAGAGGCATATCATGGAGTTTCTCCGGGACGTCGCCGACCACGCGTGCAGTGTCTGGGAAGAGCCGGACTACGGCATATGGGAGGTCCGGACCGAGCCCAGGCATTTCGTCTATTCAAAGGTGATGATCTGGGCGGCACTTGACCGGGCAATCCATCTCGCCGAGGACTTCGGCCTCGAAGGCGATGTGGAGCGGTGGAGGGAGACCCGCGAGAGGGTCCGCGCCCGGGTGCTTGAGGAGGGCTACGATCCCGGCGTCGGGGCGTTTGTGCAGGCGTTCGGTTCAAAGGATCTCGATGCCGCCAACCTCCGCATCCCGCTCCTTGAGTTCCTCCCGTTTGAGGATCCGCGGGTCCAGGGGACGATCGACCGGACGCTCGAGCGCCTGACGGAGAATGAGTTCGTCTACCGCTATCGGACCGACGATGGGCTGCCCGGCGAGGAGGGGGCGTTTGGGCTCTGCACCTGCTGGCTGATCGATGCCCTCGCTTTATCGGGCCGGACGCAGGAAGCCCGCGAGATCCTCGAGCACCTGATCGGCCATGCGAACCATGTGGGCCTCTATGCCGAGCAGTTCGATCCGGAGACCGGCGAGTTTCTCGGCAACTTCCCGCAGGCATTCACGCATATCGGCCTGATCAACAGCGTCCTCTACCTTGCCTATGCGGAGGGCAGGGAAACCCCCGAACACGCGCCCATCGGGACGCCGACACACCGGAGAGAGCTCGGCAGGGAGCATGCACGGTTTGAGGAGATGCAGCATGCCCCTCCTCCCGGGCAGTAAGCAGGAAGGATGCTGATTGAGGCATACCATGGCTGAAGAGCGGGAGATCGTGCCCCCTGCGCCGCAGGGCAGGGAGATCGCAAAGTGGGTGGGCCCTGGTATCATATGGATGATCTCTGCCATTGCCACAGGCGAGCTGCTCTTTACGCCAAGGATCGCCTCACTGTACGGCTATGCCGTGCTCTGGACCATGATCCTTGCGATCTTTCTCAAGGCGCTGCTTGCACGCGAGATCGGCCGGTACGCGGTCGTCACGGGAGGATCCCTGCTTCAGGGAATCAGAACGCTGCCCGGCCCCCGCAACTGGGGCGTCTGGCTGATCGTGCTCCCCCAGATCTTTGTGGCGGTGACGACCATCGTCGGGATGGCCGGCGCTGCCAGCTCGGCGCTGATTCTTGCGGTACCGGGAGATTTTCGCGTATGGGGACTCATCTTTCTGGCTATCTCGTTAGCTCTGGTCTTCTTCGGGAAATATCAGGGGGTGGAATGGGCGTCGATCGTGATGGCGCTCGTCATCATCGTCGCCCTGATCATCACGGCAGGTGTGGTGTTTCCGGGCGTCGAGCCGCTTGCGGCGGGCCTTGTGCCGGCCCTGCCGCCCGACGCGGACTTCACCGAGCTCCTTCCCTGGATCGGGTTCATGATGTCAGGAGCTGCCGGGCTGATCTGGTACTCCTATTGGCTGACGGCCCGCGGCTACGGTTCGGCTCACTCTACCGTAAAGGTCCAGGAGAAGCGCGGGGCGCTTGCAGAGCCCGAGGAGGCGGTGCCGATTGAAGAGGCCGAGGCCGTCGATATCTCGGACCTGAGCCGGGAGCAGCACGATCGCCTGCGGGCGTGGATCCGGATCATGACCATATCGACGGTCACCGCCGCGTCGATCGTGCTGGTGCTTCTGGTGGCGCTCCTGATCCTTGGCACCGAGCTATTGAGGCCTGCAGGCCTTCTCCCTGAAGGGCCGGAGGTGACGGCGGTGCTGAGCGTGCTGCTCGGGGATGTCTGGGGCGCCCCCGGCGCCTGGCTGATGATCCTTGCCGCCTTCTTTGCGTTCTGGAGCACCATCGTCGCCAACCTGGACGGCTGGACGCGGATGCTCGGGCAGGGCACGATCTTTATCCTGCGCCAGTTCGGGGTGGCCGGCAGGGCGGTCACGATGCATTTCTACCGGTACGCCTACCTGCTCGGGCTGATGGGCGTCATACCGGCCATCTTCATCTGGATCAGGCCGGAGCCGGTGCAGTTCCTGATCGTGGCCGGGATCGTGGAGGCGATCCATATTCCGGTGGTGGCGTGCGCAACCCTCTACCTCAACCTGCGGATGCTGCCGGACGAGTTCAGGCCGGCCTGGTATACCACCGTCCTCACTTTTGCCGTTGCCCTGTTCTTCATTATCTTTGCGGGCTACTATATCTATGCAGAGGTCTTTGTGTGAGAGGAAGCCTCCGACCCCTCTCCTGCAGCCCAACCCCGGGGGGCGCCTGGTGGTTGCAGCAGGCGTGACCTGCTCGATCGCCTCTGATGTGGTATGCAGCGCCACGCGATCAACCCTGACGGAAACGGGCAGGCCAGGGATCTGGCTGTCCGGAACAGGATCGTGATCGGCGAAGCGTCAGGTGCGGGGGATCCTGCGATCACGTGGCATGCACTCGGGGAAGAGGAGGTTGTACAATAACTCGAGGCCTCTCCGGACGGCAAATACCGGGGTCGCCAAGGATACGGCCCTTCTGATCGTGACCGACAACAACTTCTCCTCGATCGTCGCCGGGATCGGGGAAGTCCTCCTCTTCATGATCGGCCTGCTCGCCGGATTGCCCCTGCCGCTGCTTGCCGTCCGGCTTCTCTGGCTCAACCCGGTCACAAACGGCATACAGGGCGCCGCGCTGGCGTTTGAAGCCGGCGAACCGGAAGCGATGCAGCGCCCGCCCCGGAAGCCGGGCGAAGGCATCTTCAACGAGCAGATGGTGACGCAGACCGCCATATCCGGTATCACGATGGCCGCCATCGCGTCACTGACGTGGTCTGGCTGCTCATGGGTGGCTGGGATGCGCCGCACGAAACCTTCTCGTCCTGCTCATGGTGACCCTTGAGAACGTCCATCTCCTCAACTGCCGGTCTGAATACCGCTCTCTCTTCCGCATCCCGATCAGCTGGAACTACCTGATCATCGTCGGGATACCTGGAGCGCAGGGTGTCCATACCCGGGCCATGTACATCCCCTTCTTCCAGGATGCGCTCAACCCGGCTCCGGTATATCCGACCGAGCAGCTCGTCCTCGTGATCCCTGCATTGCTCCTCCTCGTCGTGGTGGAGATCTTCAAATATGCACGCCAATCAGGCCCGCCCTCCCGGGATGGAGGGCTCTCGCCATCCACGGAGCAATATGCCGTCACGGCGCATCGTCCGTTTATAGTCAACTACCCCCAACTGAAGTCGGGGGCATGATACCGTAGGTGGTATCATGCTCTTTGCAGGCTTGCGATTCAACCTCTCCCCGGTGTCTGGGGAGCAGACGCGAGTAGGCCGGTTGACGGCGGCCCTGGCAGCGATGTTCCTGGCTGCGTTCAGATCGGCGTTCTCGGTATACCCGCACGCGAGGCAGCAAAACGCTGCCTGGCTCGGGCGGTTGCCGGGGTGGACGAACCCGCAGGCGCTGCACTGCTGGCTCGTATACGCCCCGTCGATCACCGTCACCCGGACCCCCGCTCGGCGAGCCTTGTACTCGATGAAGGATCGGAGCTGGGGAGGCGGCCACTTATGGTGTCGTTCGCGCTGGCCCTTTGTAACCGTGGTCCGCAGGAGGATGCCCTTCAGGTCTTCGAGAGCAATCCCCCGCTTCGTGCCTTCTGCCGCGCAAACGATTCTCTTGCTGATGACGTGGTTGGTATCAGTCTTAAACCGGCGCTCTCTGCCGGAGATCTGCCGCAGTCTCCGCCTGGCCGACTTCGTCCCGGTCTTCTGGAGAACTCCCCGGAGCCTCCCGTACCGCCGCCGCACCTTCTCGGTGGCCTCGCTGGAGAAGGGTGCCCCGTCGCTCGTGGTGGCGATCGTCACCACCCCGAGATCGACCCCGAGATACTCGGTGGGGTCGGCAGGCTCGACATCCGGGGTCTCCACGGTCGCGTAGAGCCAGAACGCCCCGTCCCGGTAGACGAGATCGGTCTGTTTGACGGCCGCGACCGCCGGGAAGTGGTCGGATTTGCTGTACCGGAGCTTGATCCGACCATCCAGCGTCCAGATGCTCACCCGGTTCCGCCCAATGGAGAGCACCCGGGCATCGTAGCAGATGCCCCCGTGCTCCCGGAACGAGAGCTCGGTGAGGGACTTTTGGGGTTTGCCACGAGCGGCAAGCACCTTGTTCTGCTCCGTGATCGCCTCTTTAGTACTCCGGTAACCCCCCGGCAACCTTGCGGATGGCAAGAAGGGTCATCTGCGCCGAGAGCCCAAAGGTCTCCCGGATGTGGCGATACAGCCGCTTCTGCAGGCCGATATTGGAGAACTGCCGTTCAGAAAAGGCAACCGATGAGGCGGCGTTGCAGGCGGCATTGTACCGCTCCATCGTGGCGAACAGCATCCGCCGCTCGTTGCGAGACGCAAACAACCGCAACTTCGTCACCGATTGCATACACCGTCGCGGTTGGCGCTCGCCCGGCATAAAAAATACCCCCTCGGGGTGAAAGTGTATCGGGATAGGTGGCGGGCCGATTCGGTGGCGGGCCGATTCCTCCCACGATTTAAGTCGCGGGAATACTCAGCCCATTGTCTTGAAAGAATGGGCAGATACATATTAGTGCAAAGCGCAACATCAGACAGAATCGGTTAGGAAGGAATGCGAGCACGCTTAAGAGAATAGCAGAACAAACTTCCCCTGATAAATGACGACAAACGAGAGGAGATCGCAGGCGAAAGAGCATGCAGTTCCCTGGCATGCACTCCGTGAAGACGAGGTCATGCAGAAGCTCCAGTCATCACTGCAGGGCCTCACCGAGGATGAGGCTGCCGAGCGGCTGGAGGAGTACGGCAAGAACGCTCTCCCCGCACACCTGCCCCCGACTCTCCTGCGCATCTTCCTGCGCCAGTTCGCCAGTCCGCTGATCTACGTCCTGCTTGCCGCCGGGATCATCTCTCTCGTGCTTGCCGAGTTCACCGATGCGACGTTCATCTTCCTGGTCATCCTGCTCAACGCAGTCATCGGCACCTTTCAGGAGTGGCAGGCCGAGAAGAGCGCTTCGTCATTACAGGAACTGTTAAAGATTTATGCCCGGATACGGCGGGGTGGCGATGAGAGAACCGTCCCTTCCGAGGATCTCGTCCCCGGGGACATCGTCCTGCTTGAGTCCGGCAACCGCATCCCGGCAGACATCCGCCTGCTCCGGGCACAGAGCCTGACCGTCGACGAATCCCTGCTGACCGGGGAGTCGCATGCAATCGAGAAGCGTCCGGGGGTTCTGGCTGCCAAAATCCCTGTCGCCGACCGGGCGAACATGGCGTTTGCCGGCAGCACCGTGATGGGCGGCCGCGGCACCGGGGTCGTCGTCGCGACGGGCTCGCTCACCCAGATCGGCCTCATCGCAGAGACGGTCTCCACCACAGAGATGGGAAGACCGCCGCTCGTGATCCGGATGGAGGAGTTCTCGAGAAAGATCAGCATCGCCGTCCTTGCTGCCGCCGCGCTGGTCGGGCTCATCGTCCTCCTGCAGGGGATGGCTTTCTTCGATGTATTCTTCCTTGCCGTCGCCCTTGCGGTGTCGGCCATCCCCGAAGGCCTGCCCGTCGCAATGACGGTGGCGCTCTCGATCGCCACATCAAGGATGGCAAAGAGGAACGTCATCGTGCGGCAGCTCGCTGCCGTCGAGAGCCTGGGGAGCTGCACGGCGATCGCGAGCGATAAGACCGGCACCCTCACCGTGAACCAGCAGACCGTGCGGACGATCCTCCTGCCATCCGGCAGGCGGTTCTCGGTTACAGGAGCAGGGTATGCCGGAGAAGGGGAGGTATCGGCTGAAGATGGGCGTGATGGCGGCGAATCGGCATGGAAGCAGGTAGAGCGGCTGGCAACGGCTGCAGTCCTCTGCAACGAGGGCAGCCTCCTCCGAAAAGACGGCGAATGGTCCCATCAGGGCGATGCCATGGACGTGGCGCTCCTGGCGCTGGGCTACAAGGCGGGGCTCGACGTCCCGGCAGTTCGGCAGGCGATCTCCCTGGAGGCGGAGCGGCCCTTTGAGTCGGAGCGGAGGTACGCGGCCGTCTGGTACCGGGAGGAGGAGGATGTTCGGGTGGCGGTCAAGGGCGCGATCGAGGTCCTCCTCCCGTTCTGCGAGACGATGGCCACGGAGGAGGGCAGCGTCCCGATCGACCCCTCTCACGTCGAGGCGCAGCTCCTCGACCTCTCTGAGAGCGGGTACCGGGTGCTCGCCATTGCGGAGGGAAGGGCGTCTGCGGTGCCGGGATCGGAGGAAGATCCGGATATCCCGCCGCTCGAACTCCTCGGGCTGGCCGGGTTCATCGATCCGATCCGGCCCGACGTGCCGGAGGCGATCGACCGCGCCCACCGGGCGGGTGTGAATGTGGTGATGATCACGGGCGACCACCCGGCAACCGCATTCGCCATCGCCCGGGAACTGCAGATCGCCGATGCCCCGGAAGAGGTAACCACCGGGGCGGAACTCGAGGCGATCGGCCCGCCGGATCTGCCGGAGTTTCTTACCCGGGTGCGGCAGAAGAAGGTCTTTGCCCGGGTGACGCCGCTGCAGAAACTGCATATTGTCGAGGCGCTCCGGACGGCTGGGGCATTCGTCGCCGTGACGGGCGACGGGGTCAACGACGCCCCGGCGCTCCGGACGGCAAATATCGGGGTCGCCATGGGCTCGGGTACCGATGTCGCCAAGGATACGGCCTCGATGATCGTGACCGACGACAACTTCTCCTCGATCGTCGCCGGGATCGAGGAGGGGAGGTATGCCTACGACAACGTCCGGAAGGTGACCTATCTCCTTATCTCCACAGGGTTTTCCGAGGTCGTCCTCTTCATGGCGGCGCTCATCGCCGGGCTGCCCATTCCGCTGGTTGCCGTCCAGCTCCTCTGGCTCAACCTGGTCACAAACGGCATACAGGGCGCCGCGCTGGCGTTTGAAGCCGGCGAACCGGGAGCGATGCAGCGCCCGCCCCGGAAGCCGGGCGAAGGCATCTTCAACGACCTGATGATCAAGCAGACCCTTGTCTCCGGGATCGTCATCGCATTCGTTGCATTCGGGCTCTGGTACTGGCTGCTGCATAACGGATGGGCGGAAGCAGAAGCACGAAATCTGGTCATCCTGCTCATGGTGCTGCTTGAGAACTTCCATGTCTTCAACTGCCGGTCTGAGTACCGCTCTCTTTTCCGCATCCCGATCAGCAACAATTACTTCCTGATCGGGGGCGTGATCGCGGCGCAGGGCATCCACATCCTCTCCATGTACATACCGTTCCTGCAGGAGACGCTCGGGGTCGCCCCGGTCCGGCTGGGGGAATGGATCCTTCTCGCACTCCTTGCCTCGATCATCCTGATCGTCATGGAGATCTTCAAGCGGGTCAGGGGGTACCGCTCTCCTCACCCGCAGGAAGCTGTTCGTGCCCGATAGACCGGGTGCGAGGGATACACAGGAATTGATGAGCCGGGTGCAGACCTCCCGATCCGGTTCCTTAATCCCGGCGCGATGAAATCTCCTTTCCCCGCAGCGACACCCGGCGGGCAGCCGGATACCGAAGCAGAACAGATCCGGCGTCGGGAATCTTCTATTGCCCAAAACAGCCATATTTCACCTGAAACCACACGATGCCTCGGGCTACAGGCATACCGAATGAAGGCGGGCGATGCTGCTCACCACCCATGTTCATATAAAACCGCGTATGAAGCCCACTGAAGAGGCTGCAGGCTCAACGGATGAAAATCCATGAGTTTTCTGAAGCATCACGGATCCGGTATCTCCCGGATCTCCCGGATCTCCCGGTATAGTGGACCGGGGAGGGGGTCTCCCCCTATGAGGATAGCCGGTTGAAAGCCGTGTACGGAGGCGCAAAAGTATTGACCGATAAGAACTATCCATTGCAGAGTCCTGCTCGATTTTCATTGGAAACCCCATGAGTCCAGGGCCACAAGCATACAGGATTAAAATATCTGGGTGGCCTACTTGCCTTTAGGGGTAGAGAAGGCTGTCCGTTTTATGGGACTTGATCCCGTGTATGAAACGGGTGGTGAGCAGCATCGCCTTCCATATGCATTCCGTATGCCCGCGGCCTTCGGAGACTCTTGTCGTTTCATGCGAAACGCGGCGGGTGGCAGGGGGATTTCCCGCCATCCGCCGCGTCAAACCCGGTAATACGGATAGGGTGCACCCTGCGGGAGGGATATCTCGCCGATCCGGGTGCCGATATCGGTGAGATCCGTCATCACGACGGAGCGTGGCGAGATGGTGTAGAGGACATCGTCCATATAGAGCGATCGCCGCACAGGGTTCGAAGACCACCAGACGTGCGGGGAGTCGCCCTCCCCGTGGCCGACCGTGCCCCTCAGGGTAAACCCGTCTGCAGGACTCACACCGAATACATAGGCTCCCTGCCAGGTCTTCAGGCGGTAGGACCGGTATGTCCCGTCCGGGATCGCCGACTTTTGTACCTCAAAGACCGGGACTACGAGGAGGTCCTTTCTCTTATCGAAGAGGAACGCCTTATGGTCGCGCAGCGCCTCCGAATCAGTGCCAGCCTCCCCGATTTCAACTGAATCGACGAGTGTCGGACGATGTACGTCCGATATGTCGAAGAGGGCGATCTTCAGCCCCCCGACCGAAGCTCCGCCCCACTGGTTCTCGCTCGTCTCCTTCCCGAGGCCGAGGATATGATCACTATCATAGGGGTGCAGGTAATCCGAGTATCCGGGGATCTTCAGCTCCCCGAGCACCCCCGGGTTCTCCGGATCCGAGAGATCGATGACGAAGAGCGGATCGATCTGCTTGAAGGTCACCATATATAGCCTCTCGCCGATGAACCGTGTCGCATAGATCCGCTCGTCTGGAGCGAGGAACTCGAGCTCCCCGACGGTCTCCATATCCTCGCCGAGGACGTAAACGTTGTTGTACCTGACGGATCCGCGCTCTGTCCATTCCTGCACCGTGGTCGCGACCCTTAAGTGGCCGTCATACTCGTCGAGGGAGAACTGGTTCAGCAGATGCCCGGGCACCGTCCCCATTCCCTTATAATCGATATTGCCGCCTCTGATCCCGAACCGGTGGATGATGGTCTTCTCCTGCCCTCTGCAGTCCTCTCTTGGGGGCATCCCTCCCGGGATATCCGTCCTGTAGCCGATATAGAAGTTCCCCTGCGAGACATAGACCGTGTTTGCGTACCCGAGCAGGAAGGTCTCCGCCTGCGGCGCGTTGCTGTTTTTGATAGAAAAGGAGCTCAGGGTGTGGTACAGGTAGTGCGCCTCGGCGATATCGGGGTAGTAGACGTCAGGGCTGATCACCGGCCGATCACCGTCCCGCACCTCCGGCAGGAGGATGTCGTCGGCGAACCATGGGACGGACTCGCTCGTGATGACATAGATATGGTCCTGAATCAGCCGGGCGTCGTAGTAGTTACCGCTGAAGCTGAGATCACGGATAAGCTCCGGATTTTTTCTGTCCCGGATCGAGTAGACGCAGGCGTGCGTCATCGTGCGCCAGTACGGTACCGGCACCGCGCTCGACTTCGGCTGAATAAAAACCTCCTCCCTCGCCGTCGAGAAGACCGCCAGCCGATCCCTTCCGATGAAGAGCGCTACGGGCTGCCCCCGGATCGTGGTCTCCGAGGAGATCACGGCACGCTCGGCCGGGTAGGCATCGATGATCGCGAGGGTATTGCCTGAAAGCAGGTAGATATACCTGCCGTCGTTCTTCACAAAGTCAGGCTCGTCGACGCCGTGCACCTGCACGTTCGTCACCGAGTAGTCGCCGGCGCCGTCCCGGGACAGGACGCCCGGCTCCATCTGCGGCGACGGCAGGGGCATTGAGCCTGACACGGCATCTTCCTTTGCTGCAGGGGCGTAATCAACGCGATACCCGCTTCCTGCGGCCTGCGCCTTCAGGTATTCGCGGATCTCATCAGGAGATCCGAACTTCTTCAGGTCGCCCAACTCCCCTTCTTCCTCCTTCTCCAGTGCAAGAGCGCTTCCAATGATGGCGGCGATCACCACGATCCCGAGCGCGACGACCATCAGCCGCATCCGTTCAGACATACAGCACCTTCTTCCTTTGTACTGCGCATATTCTCCCGGATCCTTATTTACTTTCTTTTAACTACGAATTTTTTCGTCGTATCGTTTTGTCCCTGTCTTCGCGGCCGCGCCCCGATCCTGCCTGAATGGGATCGCTGCTACACCGGGGCGGCCAGAAAGAGCCATGCAAGATAGAGGAAGTAGCTGACTATCAGTATCCCCGACCAGACCCGGACTTTGATCCTCGAACCGATGAGAAGCGGAAGAAGAGCAACTGAGAAGAGGCAGACCGCAAGCACGTCCGCTGCCGATCCGATGGCAATCGGATGGATGATTGCGCCTGCACCGAGGATCAGGAGCAGGTTGAAGATATTACTGCCGATGATGTTGCCGATAGAAATGCCCCCCTCTCCACTGAGGGCGGCAACGAGCGAGGTGGCCAGCTCCGGCAGCGAAGTGCCGACAGCCACCATGCTCATGCCGATGACAAACGCCGGGATGCCGAGGGTCTCTGCCAGCTCGACGGCACCGTCGAGCACCAGGCGGGAGCCGACGACGACGGCGGCGAGTCCGAGGACGATATATGCGACATCCTTCCAGCCATGCGCCTCGATCCTTCCTCCGCTCCCCTCTCCCCGCCCACTCCAGAGGGCAAGGAAGATGGCGGCAAAGGCGGCAAGCAGGACGGCGCCTGCGGGCGCATCCAGCACGCCCCGCACGGCAAGAAGAGCAAAGATGCCGGTGCCGGCAAGCATCAGGAGAGCGTGGCGCATGATCGCCGGGCGGATGGCGGTATCGATCATCTCCGGCCGGAGAAGCATGCAGATGGCAAGGATCAGCGCAATGTTTGCAATGTTGCTGCCGAGAACGTTGCCGAGCGCGATCGCGGCGTTTCCCTCAGCCGCCGCGCTCAGGCTGACCACGAGCTCCGGAAGGGACGTGCCGTACGCCATGATCGTCAACCCGATGACCGCCGGCGACAGCCCCCTGCGCACGGCAAAACCGCTTCCTCCCGCAACGAATACGTCGGCTCCTTTCGCGAGGAGCGCCAGCCCGGCGAGAACGATGATGATCGCCCGGAGCACCGGATCACCCTGTTTGTTCTGTTCTCCTGTGTGCTAATCCGGCAAATACCTTTTGACGCCTTCTCTTCCCGTTGATGCCGGGTACCTTTCCCCTGCGGTGTTTGCGCCGTGCGGAGATTCTGGAGCAGGCGGTCTGAGGCGACCTCATGGGCGCAGGGGGCTGCCTGGTATCCGGACTCCATGCCGAACGCGAACAGGGAGTGACCAAACAGGAGGCGAGGATATCCCGGGACGCCGACGAGCCCCCCGGGCTGCAGGTGCAACCGATACAATCCATGACCGGGTGCAGCCACCTCGGATCCGGTTTTCACGCCGTCCGTTCCCGTCCCAGTGGACCGAGGGGAGCCGATGGGAGGCCTTGAGCGGGAACGCAGGCGCAAAAATCCCCATGCGTAACCTCGATTCCGGGTAACCGTGTTACGGTACCCGGGCACCCGGAGTGCCAACTGCTGCATGGCAGAAAATCCGTGCACCGACAGGCGCGGTTGTAGTCCATCCGCGTTCCCCGGAAGGCGGTTGCGCCGAAAGATTGTCCCCGTGGGAGCACAGGAAAGGGACACCGGGCACAAAATCGACGACTGCCGCCAGAGGATCCCGGCGGGAGAGAGCATGATCCTGCATCAGTCGGCTCATGCCGCCGGCTTCTTAGAGCTTCGGGAAGCGCTCTTCCGGTACGTGCAGGATGTATTCTCCCTCCTCTCCAGGCTCATCGAAGAGATGGGCCACGTGCATCGTGGAGGTCCTGATCGTGGAGGCGAAATCAAACGTGTCAGGGAACTTCCTGAATGTCTTATCTGCGGTAAACCTCTTTGCGAACGGATCCCAGTTCTTTCCGGTGGTGAAGTAGAGGTCGTACGAACCGTCCCAGATGTACTGGATGGAGTACTTCTCCCCCTGCCTGATGTATACGGAGAGTATCGGGTCGCTGCTTCCTGCGGGAGTGAAGACTGCCACGGCATCATCGCGGCCGCCGGTGTTGTAGAGCAGCAGTTCATTGGCCCCGCCCCATGTTCTCTCGCCGGTGATCTGGCTGGTCGACGGCCTGGGATACGTCCTGGCCGGGGTCGGAGCCGGGGTCGGAGGCGGTGTCTGCCGTATCTCGACCGTCGGTGTTGCCGTTATCGGAGGGGAGGGGAGAGGGGTCGGCGTGGGCTCCCGGGTCGGTGCGAGAGGGGTTGCCTCCGGGGTCGGAGTTCCCGAGAACATGAGGAGGAGCGAGGAGTCCGGTATATCCGCATCGCTGTAGATGTATGAGGATATGCAGAACGATGCGATGATGATGGCGATGACGACCGCGAGGCCCGGACCCGCGACCCCGAGCACGGTGCGCCTCCGCCCGCCACCCGGGTCAGACAATGCAGCCGGCGGCACGGATGTATCCCTCATGCCCCCCTCCGCCTGTGACGAGACGGCGATATGCTCTGAATTCCGGCGCAGTGCTCATGACAGATCATCTGGACGACCCCCCTACCTCACGATTGCCGTACACAATGGAGGAATAACCAATTCTCCACCACATACTATTTAAATATTACTTAAATCCGCTCGCATTACAATCCTGCTATTTTTAAAATTATCGCAATTATTCTAACAAATTCTGCATCCTTACCCATATCCAACAGCCAATCCTTCGGAAGATGCCCTGCACCGGGAACGCATCCGTTCCGCTGCATACCGGCAGCGTTTGTCATTCCTGCCAACCCGTCGCGAAGCCCCGCCTGACGGCAACAGGGGCTGCAACCGAATTATTCTCCCATTCCATCCACACCCTTTTTCTTTTCCATACCCCTATCATGAGGCAGCGCACATGGTGACCGGAATGGAACCGCAGATCATACTCACACTGCTCGTGCTCGGCGCAGCGATCGTTCTCTTCACTACCGAGCTCCTCAGGGCGGATCTCATTGCCATCCTCATTGCGCTCAGTCTGGCGTGGCTCGGATTGATCTCGCCCCTGCAGGCTTTTTCGGGATTCGCCAGCAACGCTGTTGTTGCAATGATTTCGGTGATGATACTCGGCTACGGGATCAACCGTACCGGCGCCATGATCAGTGTAGCACGGAGGATCGTCGCGGCGGCAGGGAGGCGGGAAGAACGGCTTATTGCGACTATATCGCTTGTCGTCGGCATCCTTTCAGGTTTCATACAGAACATCGGCTCGACTGCCCTCTTTCTGCCGGCGGTCACGCGCATATCCCGGCAGACCGGGATTCCTGCCACCCGTCTGATCATGCCCATGGGTTTTGCCGCCATACTCGGCGGAACGCTGACGATGATCGGGACCGGACCGCTGATCATCGTGAACGATCTCATCCGGCAGGGAGGGCTCGAGCCGTTCGGGCTCTTTGCATCGACACCAATCGGAATCGCCCTTCTTTCCACAGGGATTGCCTACTTTTTCCTCTTCGGAAGGCGCGTGCTGCCCGCGCGGGAGGAGGAGGCCGAAGGCCCGCAGGAGGCGCTGGTAGAAACATGGCAGCTGCCGTCGCAGATACGGTATTACCGGATCCCGCGATCAAGCCCGCTCGTCGGAAGAACGAGGGAGGAGATCAGGTTCCCGGCACGGTATCGCATATACCTTCTCGCCGTCTCGGAAGGTGAGGAGATCTTCTTTGCACCGTGGCGGTATACGCGGTTCGTGGCCGGTCAGGAGCTCGCCCTCCTGGGCAAAGACGAGGATGTGAAAGAGTTTGCCCGCGGATTTGGCCTTCTTCCGGCTGGAGAGGGGGGCAGGATTCAGGATGCGCTCTCCCGCGAACGTGCCGGGTTTGCCGAGGCGATCATCCCTCCGCGCGCTCCCGTCGCCGGGAAGGCGATCCGCGAGATCGCGCTCCGGAAGAATTACGGGGTGGAGCCGCTCGTTCTCATCAGCGGCGGACGCGAGCAGCGGGAAGCGTTCGGCGATCATCTGCTGCAGGCGGGCGACGCCCTCATCGTCCACGGGCCCTGGGATAAGATCCGCGCCCTCGGAGAGGATGAGAACTTCCTCCTCGCGACACCGGTCGAAGGGATGGAACTGCGTGAGTCCCGGGCAGTCACCGCCGTGCTCTGCTTCATCGGAGCGGTAGCCCTCACCTTCACCGGCCTCCCCATCTCGCTCTCACTCCTCACCGGCGTCATTGCAATGGTGGCATTGCGCGTCATCACTATCGACGAGGCGTATCGTGCGGTCGACTGGCGCACCATCGTCCTCATCGGGGGGCTGATCCCGCTCGGGATTGCCATGGATACGACCGGTACGGCTGAATTTGTCGCAACCGCCCTTCTGCAGGTACTCCTGGATCGGCATGTCCTGATCCTCCTGCTTGCCGTGGGGCTGCTTACGACTGTCTTTTCACTCTTTATGTCAAACGTCGCCGCCACCGTCGTCCTGGTGCCCCTCGCCCTCGTCGTCGCGCAGGGCGCCGGCATCGATCCCGGGGCGCTCGCGCTTCTGGTGGCGATCTGCGCCGCGAACTCTTTTGTCCTGCCGACCCATCAGGTGAACGCCTTCCTTATGGTGCCGGGCGGATACCGGACCCGGGATTACATGAAGGCAGGCGGTATCATGACCGTTCTCTTCCTCATCGTTGCTGTCGGGCTTGTGTACCTGGTGTACGTCTAGCAGGGCTCTTCCGGCGGCGAACACAATCCCGATGGAGGCAGCCGAAGCATCGCACCCACAAATTTTTCACCCTGTCCCCCCATGGTATCCCTCCCGGGGATCGGCACTCTGGAGGTGATCGAGATCGAAATACAGGTACTTCTCGTCCTGCTGGTGCTTGGCCTGGTCTTCTTCCTCTTCGTCACCGAGATGTTCAGGGTGGATGTCGTGGCGATCCTCGTTGCGCTCATTCTTGCGTGGTTCGGGCTGATCACGCCGATGCAGGCGTTTTCCGGGTTTGCAAGCACTGCCGCCATCTCAATCATGGGGGTGATGATCCTCGGTGCCGGGATCGAACAGACCGGGGTCACGAGCCGGATCAGCAGGTTGATCCTCAAAGTTGCCGGGACCGGAGAGCAGCGGCTGATCGGGACGGTGTCGCTCGTCGTGGGCGGGCTCTCGGGATTCATGCCGAGTGTCGGCGCTACCGCGCTCTTTCTGCCCGCACTCATGAGAATATCGAAGCAGACGAGGATTCCTGCATCAAGGCTTCTCATGCCTATCGGATTTGCCGCCATTCTCGGCGGAACGCTCACCATGGTCGGCTCAAGCGCCCTCATTGTCGTGAACGACCTGCTCATGCAGGCCGGGATTGCGCCTCTCGGGTTCTTTGCGGTGACCCCCATCGGCGTTCCGCTGCTTCTTGCCGGCCTTGCCTACTTCTATCTCTCCGGAAGATTCGTCCTCCCGTCCCGGGGCGAGGCGGTCGTCACCGGCCCGCAGGAGGAGCTGATCGAGGCATGGCACCTTCCCTGCAGCATCTCATATCTTCGCATTCCACAAGACAGCCCTCTCATTGGAGTGACAAGAGAGGAGGCGCGCCTCCTGGTACGCTACGGCATCCATGTCATCACCATTGCCGAGGGCGGAGACACCATCTACGCCCCCTGGAGGCAGACACGGTTCGCCGCAGGGCAGGTGCTCGGCCTGCTCGGGAGCGCCGGTGCCGTTGAGCGGCTGGCGCTGGACTATGGGCTTGAGGTGATCGGCGGGGGCATCTGCATCGGCGATGTGCGCACTGATGTAGAGGCAGGCTTTGCCGAGGTGGTCATCCGCCCCCGCGCGTCGATCATCGGTAAGACGCCGCGGGAGCTGTCATTCCGGAAGAGGTACGGTGTCGAGCCCATCATCCTGATCAGCGGGCCGAGAGAGGAGCGGGCCAGCTTCTCGGATCAGCCGCTGCAGGCGGGAGATACCCTGGTCGTGCACGGCCGCCTGGAGCAGATCCGTGCATTCGGCACCGATAAAGACTTCGTGCTCGTAACTCCCATAGAGTGGGAGGCGGTACAGGAGTCAAAGGCGATCACCGCAGTGCTCTGTTTTATCGGGGCAATCGGTCTCATCTTTGTCGGAGTGCCCATTGCTCTCGCCATGTTTTCGGGCGCACTCGCCATGGTGCTCCTTCGCGTCATCTCCATCGACGAGGCCTACCGGGCCATCGACTGGCGGACGATCTTTCTCATCGCCGGACTGGTACCGCTTGGGATTGCGATGGATGCAAGCGGTGCCGCGGTCTTCCTCGTGGATCTCTTTCTGCGGTTCGTGGAAGGGCAGCACCTGCTGGTCATACTCATTGCTGTAGCGGTGCTTACAACCGTCTTTTCGATCCTTCTGACAAATATCGCCGCAGCGGTCCTGCTGGTGCCGCTTGCCGTCATCATGGCGGACAGCCTGGGCGTAAACCCCCAGGGGCTCGCACTCATCGTCGGTCTGTCAACATTGAACTCGTTCCTCCTTCCGACGCATCAGGTCAATGCCCTCCTCATGGGGCCGGGCGGTTACCACAACCGGGATTACTTCAGGGCAGGCGGCCTCATGACGATCCTCTATACGCTCATCGTTGTTGCGCTCATGGATCTCCTCTATTTCACATGAACTCTCATGCACCGGCGATCGGTGCAGCGCAGCCATGAAAAACCCTTGCGTTCTGTGCCGATATCCCGGATCCGGTTGTTCTCGATAGTCCCGTTCCAGTGGGCCGGGAGGGCAATCGCCTGGGG
>LNQE01001458.1_pt1 | contig 19446 bp, 13 predicted proteins | sample 603111 | NCBI WGS metagenome assembly LNQE01 (sample SAMN04260313, study PRJNA301899) | hydrocarbon metagenome | isolation source: hydrocarbon-contaminated ditch | place: Germany: Bremen | collected 1998
TTTAATTCCTTAGCAATATCAAAAATCTTGGTTTCGAGAGATAGCCTCGCATATAAAGAAGAAGCTCTAAAATCTTTTAATTTAAGATAATTATTAGCTTCATCTATATACTGCTTACTACTCTTTTTCATTTTAAAATATATTATGCCATCTTGCTTTGCAATTAATGTTTTATAATATATAAAGTTATTATTATCAAAGCTATTTCTTATTAAATCAGAGAAAAGCCTATCGGATGAAGTAATTAGCAATTGATACGTATCACCTAACTCTTTTAAATATTGTATTAGATTATATCGATGCTCATGATCGATTGAATATATAGGATCATCGATAATTAGAAAACCTAAATTTTTTACTTTAACCTTTATTCGTGCTATCAAGAGAGCAAATCCGAGACACCTAATATGTCCCGTGCTAAGAACATCTAGTGCAGGACATTTATCGGATGTACCTTTCATATATATTGAAAAATCTATTTCTCTTTTATCAATGTTTGGTTCTATTATGAATTTTTCGACAATCTCCTCGTCAGATTTATTTATATTATTATATATCATAGTTATTTCTCTATCACAGATTGATTCCAACTCTTTTTTTATGACTTCGGAGTACTTCTTTAGGTACAGTTCGCCAAATGAAGATACATCTCCAGAGATCCTTTCACTTATTAATAAATCTCTCCTCAATTCTTCTAATGAGGATCCCTTTTCAAACAAAATCCTTTTTTTATCTCGATAATTCATGATTCGCTTACTTAACGAATTAATTTTATCTAATCGGTCTTTCTCAGATTCTATAGCACCTCTTCTCGACTCCAAAAATGCCACGAATTCCTCGTTTGAGTGATCCTTGTCAATTTTCTCACCATATATTTTTTCGAAAAGATATTCAATTTCTTTTTTACATCTATTTAAATTTAATTGGATAAACTCACGTTCTTTTTTGTGAACATCCAAATCTTCCTCTATTGATATTACTTTAGCCAAAGATTCTTTCAACGTCTTTACGCGGGCATAAGTATCATTGAATAGTATCGCGTTTCCGCAAACCGGGCATATCTCTAAATCCTTGATCATCTCGAAATAATTAGAGGAAGCTTCGATTATTTTTGAAATTTCCGATGTAGGTGATTTTTGTCTCTCTTCATTCAAATCTATTTCAATCTTCTTAATATTCTCATTTATAATTGTGAGCTTTTTACTGGTGCCAATATACTTGGTTATTTTAGTAGCTATATCCTTAATGTCAATGTAGAGCTTATTTTGATCAGATCCCTCATGATCTTTGATAGAATCTAGCCAATTTTCTTTAAATTCAGTACTAAATATCCGTTCTAGCTCAACCACTTCAGCACTAAGATCCTTTAATTCAGTTTCATATTTTTTAAACCTTTCACGAATTTCATCATGTTTCTTATTTGCATGATTTCTTAATCGTGATAGTTTATTCTCGAAATCTATCAAATTTTCGAAACCTAATAACGCAGAAAACCTTTCCCACTTACTACTCTTGGTATCAATGACGAAGTGTTCAATTCGACTTGATTCTATCAAACATGCTTGAGCTTCATCCTCAAAATCGAATGATGTCTTTTTACCTTTTGCGTCTCTCCTGAATTTCTTAGTAATATTTTCTTCGATATAGGAAATCTCTACAAAAGGTGTCTCCTGTGCGGGGCAGAACTTATTAATTAGAAATGCCTTATCATTAATTTTCCGATTTTCAGATTCTATGAGGCTTCCAGTTAATCCCCATTCTATCGCATCGCAAAAACTGGATTTGCCTGTGCCGTTCTCTCCGTATAGAAACAAGTGTTTTCCATTTAATTTGATTAAATGTGGTAGAGGATTTTTTTCTTCATCTTGCAGATACTTAAAACCCCTTATTCCATTGACTCTAATCTCTTTAAGCCGTATCATATTTTCTCCTGCAATTGATACAGGTTTGAAATCTCTATGTATCGATCTTTCAGATAATCTTGTTTCTCCTCAATGCCATAATTTATATCGCTTATTGATTCCAGGAATTTGATAAATAGATTGTCTGGCTTCTCTTCCTTTATCTCCGCAATGATTTCCTTTAGATGATCCGTCATATTAATTCCTCTTACTTAATACATTGGACTCGTTCCCTTTTCAGTCATTGCGATACAAGCTGAATACCGTAGCTCTGCCTCCAGAACATCTTCCAGAATTCGTTTCGATGGTCATCTTCAGAATTCATAAGCTAATCCCTCGTTCACCATTACCACATTCTCGAAGTTTTCATCAAACCATTCCCTAGCCTCAGTATGAATAGGCACTATATAATCGGGATCTATCTGCTCAATTACCCAGGCGATGTCCTCTCTAGATGCATGCCCAGACGCATGGAATCGCTTGTCAAAACACGACTTATGTTCACCGTCATCCATATTCTCAACGCTGAATCCAGCCGGCCTAATATTAAAACGCTCCAGCCAGTGCCAGAGGCGCACGAAATCGATCTCCATTTCCTCGCTGAATGCCTCGCAGGCTGAATAGATGTAGGTCCCTCCATTTGGCCTAATATCAAGCAGATGCTTCATGTCGAAGAGGGAAAAGCAAAGGATGTAATTGTCCGGATTCTCTCTTATCGAGGTATGGTTAATATATCGGTCAGCGAATAACGGCTGAACCACTTCTTGCTCCCATTTTCTCGACTTATTCCCAATCTCACTATACACCTTTAGGGAGTCCATTTTACATGCATTATCGGTGCTTGCAAGAGCCTGGAGCATATAGATGTCCTTTGCAGGCACAACAAGCTCCCTGCCAGTCTTTTCTGCAGTATCTTGAAAGGATTCGAGGCGCTCAAAGTTCCGAGCTGAGAAGTCAGCGATAATGAGACCTGATGCAGACTCAACGATGTCCCTGCATACTTCGCAGACGGACTGCTCTGTCACCGTTTCTCCGTGGATTAATTCATCTCGGCTTACTCGCGTCCCTTCGGTTATAAGGACTGATGCGTCTTTGGCTTTCTTGACGAACTCCCGTGTTGATTCTCCGTTCTTTCCATGTAGTCGGAAGTCACCAGTATACGCAACTGTTGTATCCCCTCTTATGATGTAAGCAGTAGCCCCGAAAATGGAATGATCCACAGGATGCGCAGAAATCTCGAAAGGAAAGGCAGCATTATCATAGAAGCTGCATGTCCCTGGCTCCAACTTCTTTGCTCTCTTCGCGTCCTGGCCGGGCTTTCTGGATAAAAAGGAAGTCAAAGCTTCTGAAGGCTTCTTTGTACAGCAGAAGTCTCTGCCCTGGTAGTTTATGGCTGCAACCGAAGAAAGGTACAAACCCAGCTCATCGGATGGCTGCCTGGGAGAAAAATATGTGGTATCTCCTTCCAGGGAAGTGGCAGCGGTGTCCTGCATGCCCTTCATGATGACGATGGATTCCGGCGAAGCCACGATGGGAATGTCTTTCCGAAGCATTCCAATATTGCCGCAATGGTCAATGTGGGCGTGACTAAGAAGGACCGCGGCCACATTTAGCGCCGGGTACCGTTTCATGGATAGGTCTGAGGGTATGATGTCGGGCCGATAAATATTGAGCTTTGGCACAAGATCGAGATATATTAAATCGTGGATGCCTCGTGTATCCCGGTTCTTCAAGAACTCCTCGTAGAACGCGCCATATTTGCCGAAGTTCTTTCCGAAATCCAGGAGGACGCCCTTGCCCTTGTCTTCGAGATAGAGCTTGTTGCCACCGATGCCAGTAGCGCCATCATAGACGGTGAGAGATACCATTTCCCTTCCTACAGCGGATTAGGACGCAGAGGAACAATATAAGCTTTTAGAAGAGGGACTTATCCATTGCAAATTCTCTGTATCTTTTCGCCTTTGTGGTGAACCGCGATCTCCTGATCTAACCACAAAGACGCAGAGGAACAGAGGCCATATTCTCTGCCGGACCTCACCCTCATAATTCAGCGAAGAGCCTTATATTCTCGGCTTGAATGATGATGCTGTTTGATCCATCTGCAGGTACCTTTTCCCTGGAATCATAGCTGTTATCCGTCTCTCTCAGATTAGGGTCCAAAGCATCCCTCTTTAAGAATTGACTATGATCTTCCCCTGATAATTCTTCAATATGATGAGTCAGAGAAAAGAGTCTCTATTTTAGCGCTATCTGCGAGATGAACAAGTGGTCAATTCCCGTATCATTGCTGCACTATCATTCAGCCGGGCGAGGACTTCCCCTCTATTCGACCCCTTCGCCATGATGGAGAGAATCGGATCGTCTCTTTCAATTCTCGAGCCAGGACGGGGGATATCCGCCGTCCAGGGAAAGAGCAGGCTCTCTTTTATTTCAAAAGAACGTGGTGCATAGATTATTGCCCTCCCGGCAGAGCACTCGATGGCTGGCCTTGAGGGAAGCAATCCCCGAAAGGAGTTCAGATGAGCCTCGAATACATTGATGCCTGTGGCACACTCCACTGTGTCCAGGCTCCCCTGGAAGCGACAGTTGACCTCCACCACTACCGGTCCCTCCTCAGTGAGAAGGAAGTCGACTCCATTGCTTCCCAAGAGGCCCAGTCGCGCAACAATCCTCTCCGCCATGTTCGCTATATCGCTCTTGGGCAACGGCTCCAGAGGGGTGATATTGCCGCAATAGCGAAAGCCCTTGGCTCCAGTCCAGCTCTCCCCGATCAGCTGCTCGTTTGCCGCCAGCGCGCGCGCATCTTTCCCGTCACCGATGACCGAGACGCTCGCCGCCTGGCCAGAAACGACCTCCTGGGCAATCAACCCCTCTTCCCATTCTAGCCTTGAGCTGTCCTCTGCGATTCTGCAGCCCATCCCGCCTGCCCCCTGCCTGGGCTTTACCATGACCGGAAAGTTCAGGTCCTCCGCCGAGGTTTCCGTCCTGATGAAGGGAAAGCCATTCTTCTCCAACCAGCGGGCCTGATAGAGCTTATCTGAGATCCTGGCGGTCTTCTCGGCAGGATTGTTGAGCACCGGCAACCCTTTGACCCTGGCCTCCTCAAGTCCCGGACCCAGGACGACAGCATCGGGACGGACTCTTTCGACGTGCTCGGAGATCAACTCATCGATTCTGTCCGCACCACCGGGATCATCTATCCCATCCCTGGACAAGAGCGCCATATCCTCGGCACTGCTCTCCAGGTCTAGGTCGCAGTAGCCATCGACGGCATAAACCTCATGCCCTGCCCGGCTGGCGGAGCAGGCGATATGCCGAATGTTGATTCCAATTACCAGAAGCTTCATCGCTATCAGACTCTCATAAGATCGTTATCACCATGAAAGGAGGCTAGCGGCCTTTCCAGGGTCGGTCACGTCATCATCCTCATCATCGTCCCTATCCTCTTCCTCCTCCTTCGAGCCGTACTCCGGATAGATGACCTCCTTCCCCCGAGAGGAGGGCACTATCTTCAGCCCCCCCTCAAACTCCCGGCACAGCTCCCGGCCTAAAAAGAGCCGGTCCAGGAAAACGGCCAAAGCCGCCACCTCGGAATGGGGCTGGTTGCCCACAGCCACATTCCAGTCCGCCAACTGGTACACCTCTGCCGGAACCTTCTCCGCCCCCACCACGATCAGTATATCCTCGCTCTTGCGGATCTCATCGATCACATCGGGCAGATTCGAGCCGTACATGGTGAGGTGAGCCACCTGACCACCGCTTTCCTTCCAGCGAACGATCTCCCCCTTCCATGACGCATCCGGGGTGAGACGGAAGTCCCCTCCCCACCGCCTGGCTGCATCATTCAGGCTCTCCTCCACATGGGCATCGCGACCGCAAAGAAGCATCCCCTCCGCTCCAAAAGCCCGGGCGACCAGGCCCACATGGGTGGTGATCCTCTTATCCCTCTCCGGTCTATGCCCCAGACGCAAAACCACTGCTCGCACGGGCCAAAAGAATATGGTCTCCCTTATTTAGAGCCTTCCAGGACCCTGCTATCTCGTGCCCGAAACCGGGATCATCCCGAAGCTATAAATTCCTTTAAAACATCCCAAGAGCGATGAATCAGTGTGAGAGATGCCAGGGCCGTGGAGTGCTCACGGTTGGAGAGAAGCCCTGCCCCAACTGCAATGGCAAGGGAACTACCGAGTCCATTTCCCTGGGAGAGGCATCAGATAAGGATATGAAGTCTCTGATCGAGAGCGGCTCGGCAAAATGCAGCGTCTGTCAGGGTAGCGGCAAGATTCCGATCACCGAGATCTGTTCTGATTGCCATGGTCTTGGCCGGGAATACCTGTGCGTGGTCTGCAAGACAAAGCTGGACAGCAAAAAGGAGCTCTGCGAGCGTTGCGCCAAAAAGCCGCTGGTCCACATCCTCGATCCAGCCTGCGACATCAGAGATATCTCCGTGGGGGAGATCTACCAGGGAAAGGTCTCCGGTCTGGCTAACTTCGGGGCTTTTGTCGATCTATCCGATTCTGTGCGCGGCCTGGCCCACAACAAATATCTCAAGAGTCGGCCGGAAGCTGGAGACGCCATCCTGGTGACGGTGAGAAACATCCTGCCCAATGGCAACATAGAGCTTGAGCCGGCTGAGCTGAAGGAGTACAACACCGTCGAAGTGGAAAAGGACCTTCCTCTATCCAAGGCATCTGATCTGCACAGCCAGGTGGGCAAGACGGTCATGATCAAGGGAGAGGTGATCCAGGTCAAGCAGACCGGCGGTCCGACCATCTTCACCCTGGCCGACGACAGCGGCCTGGTCTTCTGCGCTGCCTTCGAGCGGGCCGGAGTGCGAGCGTACGCTGATATTGATAGCGATATGATGGTCCGGGTCATCGGCGAAGTCAGCCTGCGCAACAATCAGGTTCAGGTGGAGATAAAATCCATGAAACGCCTCTGGGGAGGCGATGCCTCGGTAGTTAAAGACCAGATAGAGAAGGCCATTGACCTTCGGGCCGAGCCTGCCCAGACGGAGTTTTTGGTCAAAAGCGAGATCATGGACCGGCTGCGTCCGGCGATGAAGGCGGTGGCCAAAGAGATCCGCCGCGCCGTCCTCAAGTCCCGGCCCATTGTGGTCCGCCATCATGCCGACGCTGATGGCATTTCCGCTGCAGTGGCCATTGAGATGGCCGTTCTCCCATTGATTGCCGAGGTCAGCGGCCCGGATGCCGAGTACCACAACTACCGCCGCGCCCCCAGCAAAGCCCCGTTCTACGAGCTGGAGGATGTGACCAAGGACCTGACATTTGCCCTGGAGGATCAGAGCCGGCACGGTCAGAAGATGCCTTTAATCGTCCTGATGGATAACGGCTCTACCGAGGAGGATGTTCCCGCCATGCGCCAGGCCCAGGTCTACGGCCTGGAGATGCTGGTGGTCGACCATCACCATCCCCACAAGATCGTAGACCAGTTCCTGGTGGCCCATGTCAATCCCGCCCACGCCGGAGGGGACTTCGGCCTGACCACGGGCATGCTGGCCACGGAGATAGCCCGCATGATCCATCCCGAGGTCGAGAACAAGATCCGTCATTTTCCGGCTGTATCCGCGGTAGGCGACCGCAGCGAGGCCCCGGAGGCTGATCTATACATCCGTCTGGTAGAGGACCGGTTCCCGAGAGATGACCTGAAAAAGATCGCCCTCGCTTTAGACTATGAGGCCTTCTGGCAGCGCTTCAACGATGGCCGGGGTCTGATAAACGATATCCTGTGCCTTGGCAGGCTTGACCGCCACCAGAAGATCGTCGAGCTTCTCTGCGAGCAGGCCAATCTTGCCATAGACGAGCAGCTTCGGGCGAGCATGGGCAATGTCAAGAGCACAAAGCTTCCCAATGGCATCATCATGAACGTCCTGGATGTGGAGAACTTCGCCCATAAGTTCACCTTCCCCCCGCCCGGCAAGACCTCAGGCGAGGTGCACGACCGACTATGCCAGAAGTACGACGGAAAGCCGGTGGTCACCATCGGCTATGGCCCGGATTTTGCAGTGCTGCGCAGCCGGGGAGTGAGGATGAACATCCCTCAGATGGTCCGGGAATTGATGGAGGAGATCCCTAATGGAGGGGTCTCAGGAGGAGGTCATCTCGTCGTTGGTTCCATCAAGTTCGTAGGTGGGATGAGAAAAGAGGTCCTGGCGAAGCTGGCAGAGAAGATCGCCGCCTGCTCGGTGGATGAGGTTCCGCTGAAGGCTCCGGCATTGGGTGCAGAAGCAATCAGATCCTCATCATCCTGAATATCACCCGCAACTTTTCTCTTTAATGTCCCTTTATCCTCCAAAAGTCCTTTCTATGAGGCCCCTTCCTTTATCTTTGACATAGCTGTGCATGACCTCCTGGAGCATAGCTACGAACTGATCCTGGCTAAAGTTGAGCTGCGAGGCCAGCCGCTCCACCACCGGCTCGATGTTCTTGACCTCATCACTATTGATGCTTCTCAAGACCACTGCAGATAGAGCCATGAGGCGGAGCCCTTCCTGGATCCTGTCCATCTGCACCGCCAGGGCGCCGAGCTGAAAGAGCGCTCCTGCTTCACCCGGCTGATCTTTCAGTTCCTGATAGACCTGCAAAGCCTCCCGGAAATGCTCCGCAGCCATTTCCATCTCCCCGGCCTGAGAGCTGATCATTCCCAATCCATGCAGGCTGGCGGCCATCCCTTTGCGGTCGCCCAGATCCCTGGTGATGGCCAAAGCCACGCCAAGCTCCTCTGTTGCCCGAGCAAGCTCTCCCCTCTCCCGGTCAACATCGGCCAGATTGAAGAGCAGTACCGCCTCACCTGCTCGATCTTTTGCCTCTCTGGCCAGCTCCAGGGATCGGGCCAGCCTGGGCCGGGCAGAATCGTAGTGGCCTTGCATCATATCAATGGAGGCCAGAGCCTGCAGAACTGCTGCCTCTCCCCGCGGATCTTTCTGGCCCAGATTAATCTGTAGAGCTTTCTCTAAGCTCTCCTCAGCCAGATCATACTCTCCCCGGCCAAGCTGGATCATGCCCAGCCCTTGATAGCTGAAGGCATCCGGAGCCATATCCAGGGCCTTTTTGTACCACTGGGCAGCATTCTCAAGATCCATCTGATGAGCATAGGCCTGGGCGATCCAATTCATTGAATCCTTGTCCGGCTCCAGCTCCAGAATCTCTCTGTTCAGCCTGATCAGCTCGGTGTAGTATCCCCGCCGATCCAGGTAGCTGCTGATCCTGGCGGTCACCCTCCTCGCCTCAGCCAGGTCGCCAGCCTCCAGATAGTGCCCCCGCGCCTCTAAGAGGCCGTCCAGACGGAACAAGAAAAGCTCCGGGGAGCGGCCCGATTCCGCCATCTCCTCCAGAAATCGGCCTGCCCTCTTATGAGCCTCTCTTATCTCCTTCGGGTTCAACCCTTCTCGAAGGGCAGGGCGAGCGGAGGAATGAACCGCCCACAGATTGCCGGTCTTATAGCAGAGCGACAGCTCCTCCCAGAGGGGCAAGCTCTCGGCTATGCTCTCCAGATCGGTCCCAGCTGCGGCGGCAAAGCCTGCCGGGCTCATTGCTACATCGTAGACCGCTATGCATTGGAGGGCCAGGAGAGACTCGGGGCTGAGGCACTCGGCGAGCCTGACCAGGGGATCGACATCTTTTGGCAGCCCTCTGGCCAGAGCGCTGCGGATCTGCTCTAATTTAGACGGATCTCTCTCGTAGAGGGAATAGAGGTCCGACAGGGCATCGAATGCGATCTCGCCTTTGCGGTAGCCATCAGCTATAATTCTATCCTGGAGCATGAACCTCAGGAAAGCTGCTTGAGAGAGCCGATCCAGCTTCCAGTTTCTGGCCAGACGGGGCAGAATGGAGGCATTCGCAGGAACCTTCGGACAGGAGATGATCGCCCGGCTGGAATGGAGGCCTTTTGTCATCTGACAGAAAAGCTCGCCAAGATACGGATCCGAGATCCTGCCCGTCTTCTCCTCAAGATCGAGGTCATCCCAGAATATGAGTATGCGGTTGGACCGGAGAAGCTCCATCAAGACAGCCAGCCTCTCATTAACCGGGAGCGATGAATCTAAGAGCCTCTTTGTCCCCTCCAGTCCTTGATACTCTCCTGCCGCTGCCAGCTGCAGGCCTGCTGCTTCTATCAGTCGGGCAGAGCTCATGGGGTTGTGGGCAGTGCCCCCCAGAGGCAGCACAAAGTAGCCTGATGCGGCCAGCATTCTGGCCAGGAAATTGGCAAGAGCGCTCTTCCCTCGGCCAAGCTCACCAGTGATGATCAGAGCGTTGACCGCACCCTGTCTCAAATCGGGATAGAGTCGAAGCAAATCTTTTCTTCTGTCAAGAAAACCCCTGGCATGTCCTTCCGTCATCCCAGGCATTGGAGGAAGCTCTTGGTATCTTGTTTTTATCTCCTCTCTCTTCTTATTGATATCGAAGAGACCTGTTGGCTCTCTGACGGCATAAATAAAGGGATAGGCCTGTATCGCTCCTTTCCATACGGCTTCATCTACAGATGCGCCCAGGGAAAGAGAGCGAACGATCTCCTGAGGGGCGACGGTACCATTCCAGGCTACAGCCATGAGCAGATCTTCTGCCAGCCTCTGGCAGAGAAGCTCCCTGGCAGGGTCAGGGCCATTCCCTCCCCCTCCGAGAATTATGCACTCAACCCCGCCACTCTTCAGAACGGGAGCTATCTCCTCTGCAGATCTCAGGTCAAGCTTGCCCGCAGGATCCATGAAGGCTAGCCTTGCCTCTCCCCCGGAGACTTCGCCAGACAGTTTTGCCTCACCGGAAAGGTATACCATATGAGGCTGAAAAGACTCAATGCTGCTTTTCAGCTCCTCGAAGGAGGCGGTCTCGCCCATCTCCAGGTGGATATCTAATCCCTGCACCGCCTTGAGAAGGGACAGCTCCTCCTCCTCAAAATGCTGCATATTGGTGGAGAAAAAGAGCATTCTCAAGGGGCCTCTTCTCAGTTCAGTGGGCTGAGAGAGAAATGGTGCAGGAAGGCATGAGCTGGAGGGCCGGCCACCTTCCATTGGCACGCGCAGGACGGCAAAATCCGGGAATGAGCCAACGGCCATATCCTCAAAACCCGGAAGGCGGAGAAGCTCCCAGGGGAGCAGCAGGATCTGGGGTATGCTCGATACCACAATCAGCCGTCCCCCAGATAGGATCTTCGGCCCCAGCTCCTGCCAGCCCGGCTGAAAAAATAGGCGGAAGATGCTCTCGCCCAGGAGATGAAGGTAGCTATTCTTCCCTTTTTTGCCGTTAGAAAAGAAAGACGCATACTGAGAGGATATCTCTCTGGCCTCCATAGCCTCAACCGGGTTGAGCCGTCTGTTCATGACCACCTCCCCATCCACTGCTATTCTTATTTCAAAGGCCCTGGCGGCAGCAGTGCCCGTCTCCCAAACCTCAATGATAGTATCCTTTTGCATTCATGGATGATATGGCTGGATGCGATATATAATTTCTCAGCCTGCAGTTGGCTGCATAATATAAATCAGCATCAGGAGTTATCCTTTTCACGATTCCTTCTCCAATTGGTTTATCGAAAAACATGGGCGATCTGCAATTGATCGTAGCTCATGTTATTTTAGACGTGCATATGCTTAGAAATATTTTAATAGTATTAGGGTTACCATAAATGCTCAGGGATTGGATAAAATAAGCAGATATTCAGATCGAATCGACTATGAGACGGCGCGATAGGATCGGAGAACTTTAATCAATTATGCGGTGGTTGAGATGATGACGATACTCTTGAAAGATCTGGGAATGAAATCAAAGAACGGCGAGAAGACAAAAGGAATGGGCTGGCGTCCAGAGCTTCCGGACTTAAGAGACTATACATTCCAGACAAAGGAGGTAGCAGATATCCTCGGCCCTCTTAAGCTTTCCAAAGTGGCGGTCTCCACCCTTCCCACATCGGTTGATCTCAAAAAATGGTTCCCTCCGATTGAGGATCAAGGCGACCTGGGCTCATGCACTGCAAACGCTGGCGTGGGAGTCTTTGAGTATTTCGAGCGAAGGGCATTCGGAGAGCATATCGATGCCTCGAGGCTTTTTCTCTATAAGGTGACGAGAAATTTGATGCAGGAGAGCGGAGATACTGGTGCTTACATCCGGACGACCATGGGTGCGATGGCACTATTTGGCGTCCCACCGGAGAGATACTGGCCATACGATATATCAAAGTTCGAAGAGGAGCCCTCAGCATTCCTCTTCGGTTTCGCGGACAATTACAAAGCTCTCAAGTATGTAAACCTCGATCCGCCCGGAACCACCCCCATCAAGCTTCTGTCTAACATCAAGACGAATATAGCAGCGGGAATTCCCTCAATATTCGGATTCACTGTTTACGATTCGATAAGCCAGGCGGGAAGCACCGGCAAGATCCCCTATCCCTGCAGCAATGAAAGCGTGCAAGGCGGCCATGCTATAATTGCAGTGGGCTATGACGATAAGATGAAGATCAAGAACAGCAATTGCGGTGCCGAGACCACCGGTGCTCTCATGATAAGAAACTCCTGGGGAGAGCTATGGGGCGACGAGGGATATGGATGGTTGCCATATGATTATGTTCTGACCGGACTGGCTGATGATTGGTGGACTCTCATAAAGGGATCATGGATTGAGACCGGGCAGTTTGAATATGCATAATATAGAAAGATATTTCCCTTTTTAGCGCCTATTATCATTGGTGATCCAATGAACGCGAGCTTGAACGTGGAGTTCACCTTATCGCTCGAATCGAATCCCACTACCGGTTATGTATGGGAGGCAACATTCGACAGAGCCTTTCTTGAGCTGAAGAAAAAGGAATTCAAAGAATCCGATGGAGAATCGGTTGGATCCGGCGGAACAGAGACATTAACCTTTGTCCCGATTAAGGCAGGAAGGACAGAGATAACCATGGTTCACAAGAGGCAGTGGGAGAGCATCCCTCTGGAAAGAAGATCATTCCCAATCGAGATCACAGGGTGAAAGACCGCAGCGGAATCGCATCACAAAGGCGATCCCGAAATGGAAAGGTTCCGCTACGAAGACCGCCTTCGTAAGGATCATGCCTGTTTTGGGCGATCGGTTTAAATACAGTGAGCTTGAACGGAGTTCGGATTAATATTATCTCGGAGGATGTTTATTGGCTAGAAGATCGCAGAGAAAGGCTGATAGCAGAAAGGCCAAACAGTGGTATAAGGTTGTAAGTCCGGAGATGTTCGGAAGGGTTCCCTTTGGAGAGACGATCGCCAACGATCCCGAGAGGATTGTGGGAAGGATCATCGAGACCACCTTAGGAGACCTCACCAACAACTTCTCCAAGCAGAATACCAAGCTAAAGTTCAGAGTTGACCGTGTAGCCGGTGACTCGGCATATACGAAGTTCCTGGGCCATGAGATGACCACAGACTATGTGCGCTCTCTGGTCAAGAGAAGAACCTCTCGCATTGATTCCATCGTAGATGTAACCACTACCGACGGCTACACCGTCAGGATCAAGCCCAGCTGCTTTACAGTTAAAAGGGCACGGGCAAACCAGGTCAAGTGCATCAGAGATCTCTCAAAGAGCGTCGTCATGGAGAGGTCGAAGAACCTGGACTTAAATCAGCTGATCCAGGATGTGGTGGGTGGAAAGATCTCTCTGGACATTTATAAGGAAGCCAAGGTGATCTACCCCTTGAGAAGGGTAGAGGTACGAAAGACTGAGATCAGAACTGAGCCCGCATTGTCTGTGCCTGAGCCAGCGGCACCAGCTGCTCCGCCGGCATCATCCTGAGGCTTATTGTGGCCAGATCCATCTTGGATCTATGATTCAATCGGATCGAATCTGCATCAGCTTGGCGCCCCTCTTGTACATTGCGGGAAGGGCGCTGGCTTGAGAATTTCTCGGCCATAAGTGTGGTCAGCTTTGCTTTTATTCTGATAAAGACATCTTCTATAGAAGAAGATATATTCCACTAAGGGATCATTCGTTTCATGAAGCTGGTCATCATATTGGCAATATGCCTTGCCCTTTTCTCGGCAGGGTGCATGGAGAAGGAAGACAGTGGCGGCGCAAAAGACAGCGCCGCAGGGGCCTCAGAGCCAGTTGGACATGCTGACACTGAAATGATAAAAGTGACCATTACCTCACCTGATGCCGGGCAGATCATCAAGGGTGATGAGGATATAAGCTTTGAAGGCTCTGCAAAAGGTGGCGAAGGAGATCTGAGCTACGAATGGAGCTCGAGCATTGATGGAAAGCTATCCACCAGCCGGTCCTTCAAGCAGAATCCAATAGAGCTTGAAAAGGGTGGACATATCATCATTCTCAAGGCCATGGATGAGAGCGGCAAATCCGGACAGGGCAGCGTCCAGGTCGAGGTGATGTAGAGCTATCGTCCCAGGGGCTTTTCTAGAGCGCTGCCTTGGATAGGGATTCCCTGCAATGGCAGGATCTTTTTCCATCCAGCTTTTGGGCCGCCTGATAGATTATCTCCCGGACATCATGATGGCACTTTTTCACCTGCTCAGGGATATCGCTGGCGGAAAGGCTCTCAGATTCCCCCATTCCGGCGGCGGGATTGGTGATAATGCAGATAGAAGCATAGCACAGTTCAGCCTCCCTGGCCAGAGCTACCTCTGGATAGCCGGTCATACCCACTACATCCCCGAACTGGCGCATCATTCTGATCTGGCCAGGCGTCTCAAGATGGGGGCCTTCAGCGCAGACGTAGACTCCTTCCGAGGTCTCCAGATCAAGCGACTTCGCAGCTGCAAGAAGATGGCCTCGGAGATGGGGGCAGTAGGCTTCGCTCAGGTCTATATGCACCGCTCGGTCCTCATAGAATGTGTTGGACCGGCATTTGGTGAACTCGACAAAATCATAAGGGAAAAAGAAGCTTCCCACGGGCTGAGATGCCATTGCTCCTACGCTATTGACCGATATGACCCATTGAGCGCCAATCTTCTTGGCGGCAGATATGATGGCCCGGTAGTCTACCTTATGAGGCGGCAGGTGCCCTGTGCCATGGCGGGGGATGAAGGCGAGCCTCTGGCTCTTTATTCCGCTGCGAAAGGCAGGGACGGGACCGTAAGCTGTATCCACTTCATCTGCTATCCCCTCCAGGGTGAAGCCCACTCCGCCGATGACGGCGATTTCTGCATCCATGAGTTGAGCTGCTCTTCAAACTTAAACTACCTTTCTGTAGAATCTATACTGGGGGCATGAGCGGGGGCCGGAAGACGCCCTTCTCGGTTATCAGTGCAGAGACAAGCTCCAGAGGAGTGGCATCGAATGCCGGATTGTAGACGTTTATTCCCAGGGGTGCCAGGCGCACTCCGGCCAGGGTGCAGATCTCCTCAGGATCACGTTCCTCTATTGTGATGTCCTCCTCGCCATAAATCCGGTCAAAGGTGGAGAGGGGTGCGGCCACATAAAAGGGAATCTTGTGGTGTTTGGCCAGGACGGCATGATTGTAGGTCCCGATCTTATTGAAGACCACATCCCTGGTTATGCGGTCTGCTCCCACAATTACCTTGTCGATCTTCCCTCTGCGCATCAGGCTGCCGGACATGCTCTCACAGATCAGGGTTACGGGGATTTTATCCTCTGCCAATTCCCAGGCGGTCAGGCGGGAGCCCTGGTGCAGAGGTCGGGTCTCGCAGGCGTAGACCTCTATTTTTTTTCCGGCCTCAACCGCGGAGCGCACAACTCCCAGAGCAGTTCCCCAGCCTACACAGGCCAGCCTTCCGGCATTGCAGTGGGTGAGAATGGTGTCCCCGTCCTCCAAGAGCTTTGCTCCGTTCTTTCCTATGGCCCGATTGACCCGGATGTCCTCCTCGGCGATCCCCTCTGCCGATCGTAGCGCTGCCTCGCGAATCTCTTCAGTGTTCTCCCCCCCTCTGGCCGCCTGAAGAGCTCTGTCCACACCCCAGGAGAGGTTTATCGCCGTGGGCCGTGAGTTCCGGATCATATCGGCGGCCATCTCCAGCTCGGCGATCATATCGAAAGCGTTGGTGGCATGGGATCTTTCTGCGGCCAGAGCGATGCTGTAGGCACCGGCGGCTCCAAGAGCAGGGGCGCCGCGAACGGAAAGAGACTTTATAGCGGCTACCAGCTGTCTTATGCTCTCGATCTTCAGGGGAACAAGCTTTAGAGGAAGCTGGGTCTGATCGATAAGCCAGAGGCCTTCATCCCACCATATGGTCTTGGGCTCGGGTATGCACAAAGGAAGTTCACCAGATGGTAGATGCACATACTGGTATTATTATTTTTTGCTTGCTCCTGTGCAAGATTAGAGTGCTTTTCTCTCCTTAAAAGCATCAGTTCGGTATGAAACCCTCTTCTGCCGCAATCTTCTGTCCCTTTGGCCCCAGGATGAAATCGATGAATGCCCTGGCTCCAGGAGTAGGGTCGCCGAATGTATAGAAGTAGAGGTTCCTTTTGAGCTCATAAAAATCCAGCTTGATGTTCTCATAGCTGGGCACGATGCCGTTGAAGGCTATTCCCTGGACGCCTCCCCCCAGATAATTGAATCCCAGGTAGCCTATGGCCCTATCGCTTCCGGAAATTGCCGTCTTGACCTCTGCTCCGCTGTAGGCCACGGTATCGACTCCAGGGCTTTCTGTCCCTATGTCTCCTATCACCGCTTCATTGAAGTCGTCTCTTGTTCCCGAGCCGTATTCTCTGGAAATAACATAGATATCCTTATCCGGTCCTCCCACCTCATTCCAGTTGGTGATCTCACCGGAATAGATCCTCATAACCTGATCCCTGCTCAGGTCCCGTACTCCTTCCTGGTATATCTCATCGCTTACGGCAATGCTGATGCCGTCCATGCCGATCTTGAACTCCTGGAAGCTGTCCCCGAACATCTGTTTTTCTTCCTCAGTTATAGCCCGCGAAGCCATGGCTATATCGTACTTGCGCTCCACAATGCCCAAAATTCCCGCGCCGGTTCCGCCTGCAGTGACACTGACCAAATAATCATTCTGCTCGAGATTGAAGACCTCTGCAGCAGCCTCGGCCAGCGGCATCACTGTTGAGGATCCCATGATTGTGACATCTTCCGGTAATGCCTCACAGGGCGAGAGGGATACAAATGAGAGACAAACCAGCAAGATTATAATTATTTTTGTAATTAACCCCACCACTCGAGAATTATCCGACCAGATATGTAAGCCTATCGTCATAGCTCTATCCGATCGTTGCCACACCATATAATTAAATTAAGGCGACTGTATCTTGCTTATATACCGAAACTGTAATCAACGAGATCATATAACAAAAATTTCATGAATTTGAGCCCATGGAACTCCTGGCCAGATAGGAGCTTTTGGTGGAGGCATTGAGTTGGATACGATAATAGAAGCCCATTCAATTCCTGCATACGATGCAATAGAGGCATTGAAGGCAAACCCCGAAGGCGGACTGGGAAAGGACGAGGTTGCGGAAAGGTTGAGGATCTATGGGCCGAACAGCCTTCCCAAACCGAAGCCGACGAGCATTGCGGTCTATTTTCTCCGCCAATTTTACAGTCCCTTGATCTACATTCTCCTCCTGGCAGCCGCTATCTCCCTGTTGCTTGGAGACTGGCAGGAGAGCATATTTATCATGATTGTGCTGCTGCTCAACTCAATCATTGGCACCATCCAGGAGTACTCAGCCGAGAAGAGCGCTGAAGCATTGAAGAATATGGTCCGAACCAAGACCCGGGTGATCCGGGGTGGCGAGGAGTTCGAGATAGACTCTGAGGAGCTTGTTCCCGGCGATATAGTCCTCCTGGAGTCAGGAGGAAAGGTTCCAGCCGATATCAGACTGATAGAGGTCCAGGATCTGGTGGTGGACGAGTCTCTGCTCACCGGAGAGTCGATACCAGATGCCAAAGACCCCGATCTGATTCTCGATCGGAGAACCCCACTGGGCGATAGGGAGAACATGGCCTTTGCCGGCACCATTGTAGTATCAGGGAGGGGTAGAGGTGTCGCAGTCGCCACCGCCTCGAATACCGCAGTAGGAGGTCTGGCAGCGTCTCTGGCTGGCAAGCCCGAGACCAAGCCTCCTCTGATCCTGCGCATGGAGAAGTTCAACTCCAAGATCGCTCTGGGCGTGGCCGTGGCTGTGGCGGTGATCTTTGCGGTTGAGATCTACCGGGGAGAGCCAATTTATGATATCTTCCTGCAGTCGGTAGCTTTGGCGGTGGCGGCAGTGCCCGAGGGTCTGCCAGTGGCCATGACTGTGGCTCTGTCCATAGGCATGTCTCGCATGGCAAAGAGAAATGTCATCGTCCGCCGGCTGGTGGCGGTGGAGGCCCTGGGATCATGCAACTTCATCGCCTCGGACAAGACGGGAACCCTTACCGTCAACCAGCTTACTGTTACCAGAGCTGTCATTCCCGGCCAGGATAGCTGGAATGTGATCGATCTGGCGAAAAGCCCTCGGGAAGTGGCAGAGGAAGCAGCAGGGAAGATGGCAGCAGAAGGCCCGGTCGGCAGCCGGTCAGCCGGCCAGACATCTGCCCTGAAGGCCCTGGCTAGAGCCTCGGTTCTGGCAAATGAGGCCTTTTCCGGCTTCCGAGACGGCGGCTGGGACTACCACGGGGATGCAGTGGACGTGGCCCTGCTAATGATGGCTCAGGAGACTGGAGTCACTCAACAGGAGGAGCAGAGCAATTATCCCAGGATCGCTCAGATACCCTTTGAATCCAAGCGCCAGTTCTCAGCCACCCTTCATCAGGGGCCGGATGGGAGGATTGCATTTGCCAAAGGCTCGCCAGAGAAGATCCTGACGATGAGCAGCAGAATGGCCACTTCCGATGGCGAGATCCCTCTGGATCCACAGGGTGCAGATAAAGTGGCCGAGGCTCTGGCCACTGCAGGTTTCAGACTCCTGGCCCTGGCCTCTGGCAGGTTCCCAGAGAACCAGGAATTCGCCGAGAACCGGCTGGAAGGGCTCACATTTTTAGGACTGGTGGGGATGATCGATCCCCTCCGGCCGGAGGCCAAAGCGGCAGTGGAGGCATGCAAGAGCTCGGGCGTCCAGGTGGCAATGGTCACCGGTGATCATCCGGCAACCGCATTTGCCATTTCCAGGGAGCTGGGGCTGGCGGATAGCGTCGACCAGGTGGTCACGGGAATGGAGCTGAAGGATGCTGAGGCCAAAGGCCCGGAGGCAGTCGATGCTCTTACCAGGAAGGGCCGGGTTTACGCCCGGGTTGAGCCCCAGCAGAAGGTGCTCATCACCAATTCTCTGGTGAGAAACGGAAAGCTGGTGGCTGTTACCGGTGACGGAGCCAACGATGCCCCCGCGCTGCATGCCGCTCACGTGGGCGTGGCCATGGGCAAGGGCGGGACCGATGTGGCCAAGGAGAGCGCTGACCTCATCATCACCGATGACAACTTCGCCTCCATAGTCTCGGGGATAGAGGAGGGGAGGATCGTCTACAATAACCTGCGAAAGGTGATCTTCTTTTCTATTTCCACCGGAGTGGCGGAGATATTCCTATTCATCTTAGCCCTGATCTTCAATATGCCCCTCCCTCTGCTTGCCGTCCAGCTCCTCTGGCTGAACC
>LNQE01001388.1_pt1 | contig 19444 bp, 21 predicted proteins | sample 603111 | NCBI WGS metagenome assembly LNQE01 (sample SAMN04260313, study PRJNA301899) | hydrocarbon metagenome | isolation source: hydrocarbon-contaminated ditch | place: Germany: Bremen | collected 1998
CGACAGGCAGCTTAATTCTGCCATCGAGCGTCAGCAAGGATACCCTATCGAGTCCCTTCCAGGACATGATTCTCTGATCATAGATAACAGCTCCATTGGGATCAAATTTGGGCTTAATGGACTTATCTCTCTTGTAGGCTTCGCAGGACTTGGATATGGCCCTAACAGCCATCTGAGCAGAGATGCCAAACATTTCCCGAATATCGCGATAAACAATCTTCTGCAATTCGATTTTGTTGGCTGTATGGAGTTCAAAAGCCTTTTCCCCCACGTAATTGCAGGCGGCGTTGAACTGATGCATAGTCTCAAGGAGCGCACGGTTATTTTCAGCCGAGGTATCCAGTTTGACTTTGAGGGTTTGCATCATTGCATAGATAATAACGATCCATATGCATATAGAACTTTCGGCATTCCTCCCCACCCTGAAGGATGGGGCCTCCTGCCGAATTGAGGTGAAGCTCGCGGACTATACCCGAGCCCCGGCCATGGCCAAAAAGCTAAATGATGCTAGCCGGTACAAGGCCACCAGCTGGCAGGACTTCAGCCGAGAGATAGCCAGGTTCGTGGGAAACCAGGGAGTCACCAACATTCTCTTCTACATGTTCATCCTTTTAATATCAGCCTTCGTCATAGCCAATACGACGATAATGGTGGTGAGCAAACGGAGACGGGAGATAGGCATTCTAATGGCCATGGGGGCGAAAAGGCGCTCCATACTGATGATATTCTTGCTGGAGAACATGCTCATCAGCCTGCCGGCTGGGATCCTGGGGGCGGTTTTGGGCTATGCTGCTGCTTGGGCGATAACTCTTCTCCCCCTGAATGTGACAAGCGCAGCAGCAGGAGAGGGGATCGTTATAGCCGCCAGGCCGGAGTACTTCGTCATAGCCCTGGCCTTCGCCCTGTCCCTCAACTTCGTCTCCGGGCTCTATCCAGCATACTCAGCGGCACGGCTCGACCCGGTGGAGGCGATTGGCAGTGAATAACAGGGATGATGACATAATTGTGCTGAAGGATCTATCCAAGATCTACGGAAACGGGGTGGAGGTCCGCGCCCTGGATGGGGTGAGCGTGAAGATCAAAGCAGGAGAGTTCGTGGCCATCGTCGGCCCAAGCGGCAGCGGTAAAAGCACCTTGCTCAATATGATCGGCCTCTTGGATACCCCGAGCTCCGGCCATATCTTCCTCAAGGGGATCGATGTCAGCCGAGCCAGCCCGGATGAGCGCGCCCGTCTGCGAAACCAGGAGCTTGGATTCGTCTTTCAGTACCACCATCTGATCCCGGAGTTCACCGCAGTGGAGAATGTGATGATGCCCATGCTCATCGCCAATAAGAGCAAGACCGAGGCCCATAAGCGGGGGGAGGAGCTGCTCAGAGCCGTCGGCCTGGGGGACCGATTGCACAGCCGGCCCAATCAACTATCCGGCGGCCAGAACCAGCGGGTAGCAGTTGCCCGGGCCCTGGCCAATAATCCCTCCATCGTCATAGGCGATGAGCTGACTGGAAACCTGGACACCAAATCCTCTGAGCTCATATACAATCTGCTTCGAGAGCTGAACCAGAAGATCAACCAGACATTCATCCTGGTGACCCATGACATGACCCTGGCGGAGAAGACAGATCGCATATTGAGGATCGTGGATGGGAAGATCGTATGCGAGATGAGGCGAAAGGATGACGGCTTTGTTGCCAGCGATCTGTGCGTGATGGGCGAGGATGATGGCAAGGTCGTTCAGATCTCCAGGGAGAATTGAAGGGCATCCATATCATTTTGAGTGGCAAAATTGATAAGCTTAGAGGCTTGAAAGGAGGCCGAGGTATTATATGAGTAAACAATTAATATATTTTACAGGCGTCCTCCTGCTGATGATGACTGCGGTCCTGGCCGTCTCTGCCCAGGATAACTCCCTGAACGCCACCCTTCTGAACAACACTACGCTGAACAACACTACATTAAACAATACAACCATAAATCTATCCGCCAATCAGACCATCAATGTGAGTGCAAACGAGACGGTAGAGCTGCAGAATGAGACTGCCCTCCTTCCTGTACAGACCATTCCCTTAAATGATGCAGTGGCTGTTGAGAATGAGACCGTTCCAGCTGTGGTTGATGCCATGCCCGCGGAGAATGAGACGGTTGCTGCCCCTGTTGAAGTTGCAGTTGAGACCGCCCAGACAGTAGCACCCGTAACCAGTATCCTCGGCAAGATGGAGACTGAACAGGCTCCGCCAATACTGCTCGGCTTAACGGCAAAATCGACCTATGCCATCGGCAGCAGCAATACCTTCAGAGAAGCAGCCCAGGTGGGCAGCACCAAGGCCAGAGTGACATATCCAGTTGGCTCAGCAGCCTTGTCGATGATCACCCTCTGAAATGGGTCGCCTCTGGAATAAACCGAATTGAACTGAATTCAAAATACTGTCGATAGACTTTTATGGACAATGTCCCTCTCGATGGGGAAAGGTGTTCCTCTTGATGGGAATCAATGAGATGGGTTTCGAGGTCTTCGAGGAGATGCTCGACTATGGAGATGAGCTGCAAATAGAGGTCTATGAGCTTGAGAATGGCACCGTAGTCATCGATGCAGGAGTGAAGGCTCAGGGCGGAATAGGAGCCGGCATCTACCTTTCCCGCCTGTGCATGAGCGACCTGGCCGACATCCAGCTCGCTCCCTGCGATATAGGCGGAATTCTTCTCCCAGGAGTGCAGGTGGCCACGGACTATCCGGCGGTATCCTGTATGGCCTCCCAGTGCGCCATGTGGCAGATCAAGGCAGACAAGTACTTCGCCATGGGCAGCGGACCGGCAAGGGTTCTGGCGGGAAAGACCAGGGATCTATATGAGAAGATAGGATTCGAGGAGTTCTCTGATATAGGGGTCATCGTCTTGGAGTCGAACAAGCTGCCGGATGAGAAGGTTTCGGCATCGATTGCCCAGAAGTGTGGAATCGATCCCGCTGACCTTAGAATTGCCATTGCCCCCACGGACTCCGTGGCCGGCCTGGTGCAGGTATCAGCGCGGGTGGTGGAGACCGGCCTGCACAAGCTCTTCACCATGGGCTTTGACATAAACACCATCAAGAGCGGCTGGGGAAGAGCGCCCATCTCGCCCATCACCGGAGACGCGACCAATTGCATGGGCTCCTCCAATGATGCCATAATCTATGGCGGAGAGACCTATTACACCCTCCTCTATGAGGATACTGAAGAGCTGCAGAGGTATCTGAAGGGTATGCCTTCCTCTGCATCCCGGGACTGGGGAGCGCCTTTCTACCAGACATTCAAGGCAGCTGGTTTTGATTTCTTCAAGGTGGACCATAACGTCTTTGCACCGGCCAAAGTGGTGATGAATGAGATCAAATCGCGACGGACTTTCGTATGCGGCAAGACCGATCATGAGGTGCTGATGGAGTCGTTCCACCTGGAATGTCTCGATTCGTCGGTCTGATGGGAGAGTGGATTCAGTTTAGAGGAAATCCGGGATAATCTAGATAAACCTCCGGGCAGCCCGTGAAAGAGATGAATTCTTTGGAATGCGACCTCAAGGGCCATGGGCCGTGCGGCGGGCCTCTCTGCCAGCGCGGCATAAGCCTCAACCACCGCTGCGACCAGCATGTCAGGCTCCAGTCGTACTGGGCAGCCCATAACACCGGCAAAAAGCTCAACGACTGGCTGGACGGCCTGATGAATGCCGAGCGGGAAGAGGCATTGAGGCTGGCTCCGCCCAGGGGAAAGCACTGGCAGGAGATCAGCTCCTCGTCCTCGGAGGACTAGCTTTTAGCCTTCAGGGAAGGTCTATCGTTCCCACTACTCTGAGCTTTCCACCCTCAGGATACGTCAGAACTGCCTTTGCTCCCGGCCGGAAGACGAGCATCTTGTCCAGCTTCAGTTTCAGCTCTGCTCGATGCCAGTCAGCCTCCGGCAAGACCTCCTGCACTCTGGCCGGGACGAATTGCATCCAGTGGCCGATGTGAAGCACCATTCCCTCTTTGAGGGGACTTGGCCAGTATTTAACTATCCGGGCCATGGCTGAGATCTCTGAGACCTTCTTGATCGATTTGTCATTGGTGAGGATGGTCCCCCGGTCCAGGTCCTCAACATCGACCCCTTTAAGGGCGATCCCAGTCCTCTCACCCACCCCGGCGACATCGAAGTCCTCATCATGCTTCTGGATGGAGCGGACCTGGGCGGTCTTCTCTCCCGGGAGAACCATCAGCTCATCATGCTTCTTCAGGGTCCCCTCCGCCACCGATCCCAAGACCACAGTGCCTATGCCCCGCACATTGAAGAAGTGATCCACAGGCATGGTCCCGGTTGGAGAGTCGTAGCTGGTCTTGATATTTTCAGAAAGGGCCAGGAGCCTCTCGCGAAGGGCATTCTTATTATCATCCAAAAATTCATAGCTATCGACCACAGTGCCCTTGATGAAGGGCATGACCCGATCTTTATCTATGAAGTTTCTCAGTATCACCATGCCGTCTTTCTTGCCCAGAGAGTCCAGCATGAGGACCGTCTCCCCAAAGGCGGGATCCATCTGATCCACAATCAGTAGAATCTTCTGGGACATGGAGATGGCATAGAATAAGGGTGCTATCCTCTCCGGATATCTGCTCGGCTCGATGAGGGTGACAGTATTCTCACCTTTCTTCAGATTGTAAAAGGTAAGATCGCTGACCGTGCCCTTCTTTCCCAGCTCCTTGCCATAATCAGGGGCGCCCAGGATCGCCACATTGAGATTGGACATACAATGCCTGAATTATCCTTGGGATAATAGGTCTTGCGGTGGCGGGATAAGATGCAACTGTCTGCTGCTGCTGTCTGCTATGCTGCTCTTTGAAGTCGGTACCCGGCATCTGCTCGACTATTTATATCGGCAAAGAAGAGACCAAGCGATGTGCGGAGCAGATCTGTCTGACCTGGAGGAGGAGAGAGAATCCCGGAAGAAGAGTACTGAATCATCCCCTGCAGCGAAGGGCGTACCCAGGGAAAAGAGCAGGCAGTAGACAATAGATATTTATCAGATCAAGCCTCATTATTATTCATTAGTAATATGTGAGGTGAAGAATATGCTGAGTTCAAAGGAATTGGAGAATATGGGAAAGGCAATTGAGGAGATTGGCGCTGCCAAGAGCTGCATAACCGGGGATGTTCTCAAGGAGGCAAAGAAGGTGGTTGTAGAAAAGGGCCTGGATGCAGCGGAGATATATGCCGCCCAGCTAACGGGAACCGATCAGAATACCGAGCTAATGCGCGTTCTTAAGATAAGCCGGAAGAATAATCTCAGTCCAGAGGCGGTAGCTCAACTCTTAGATAAGCTCAATGTAATCGAGACCGGCAAGTGGTAGGCCCGATATCCGACTTATTCACACCGGCCCACATACGATTATATATTTTTAGCATATTTCTCTTGCCTTAAGCATTCAGGTTGAACAGGCACACCAGCTCTCCAGCCCCATGAGATATGCGGCTCCTGCTATGGTCACTCCGAAGAGCACCACCCTCCTATCATGCTCAGCTGCCCGGTCCAGGAGGTCGTCGATGGTGCCGTTCACTATGGTCGACCCGGTGATCAAAATGAGCTGGCACTGCTCGAAAATCTCCTCGGAGTTCAGGCCGTCCAGCACCCTGACCCCACAGCGCTCGCTGCCCGCCTCAGCCAGGTCCGAGACCATCACCCTTTCTCTGCCGAAGGCCTTGACCAAAGCCTCCAGAATAGCGGGCTGCAGGCCCACCAGCCCCACCATCTCCCATTCCTGATCTCTCAGCCAGTCCACTGCCAAAGAGGAGCACCTCTTCGGGCCATCATCCCGGCAGTGAACTGTCTTCTCGATCTTGCCCAGATATCTGAGAGCAGCATTCATGGTGGCAATAAAGACCGCCCGCTCGAAGTTCTCATCCAGGGGCAGGGCCAGAACATCTCCTAAAGTTCCCTGGAAATCCCCACTAGCAGCAGTGAACGCCTGCCCGGCAACTCCCTTAAATGTGGCCTGCATGAGAACCTCTCGTCCCCTGATTATGGGAAAATCGTCCCTTCCCGGATCCCCGATGGCCTCCGCCACGCTGAGCGGCCGGCTGATGACCACCTCGCTTTGCAGCTCCCGGCGATATACCCCATCGCCCTGGAACTTGAGCAGCTGAATGAAACGCCTCTTTGTCTCCTCTAACAATTCTCCGCCGGTCATAGTAATTCCCCTCTTAAAGCTGATGGTATCCCCGTGCTTTATAGCCTCATAATATCTTTGAGCCTCAACGCCCCATCAGGTCATGCGATTTGGATCCTCTCGGCATTAATCGATGGCCGCGGCCCGGTCCCCGGCCGGCAAGGCTGCGTTCTCTTCCCAGCCCTCCAGGGAAATGAATCCATATTCGTCTAATATGGCCTGAGCATCATTTGATATCAATAGATCGATGAATGCCTCTGCAGCCTCAGAATTATCAGATTGCGAGAGCACAGCAGCGCTGCAGTTTCCCCGTATATTGTAACCCTCCGGAATGGAAATCTTTCTGATCTTTCCTCTCATCTGAGGTGTGACATCGGACATGAAGGCGAAGCCGGCATCCGCCTCCCCCATGGCGACCTTGGAGACTATGCCCGTGACCCTGGTCTCTAAAGATACCACATTGGCGAGGACCGCCTCTTTGAAGGCAGGGCCGTATTCGGGATCTTTTGCCATAAGGTCAAGGACCTGCAGGGCATAGTCCCCTATGGGAAGCTCTTCTATTCCCATCACGATCTTCGTCCCGGGAGTGGCCAGGTCCCGGATGGTGGTGATATTGGCAGGATTGTCCACCGGTAAGACCACTGCCACCTTATTGCTGGCAAAAGCCTCGACTGTGTCCTCCCCAATAAAGCCTGCATCGACCAATGGATCCATGTACCTCTGATCCGGCGATATCAAAAGATCGGCATAGGCACCCTCCTCGATCTGAACCCGGAGGGCGGGAAGGCCATCGAAGTTGAATCGTACCTGAGAATTGCTGCTATTCTCATAGAGCTCGGCGATCTCGCTCATAGCTCCGGTAAATCCTGCACCGCAAAAGATTACCAGCTCCTCGTTTGGAGCGGTCTGAGAGCCGAGATCCGATGCTTCCATAGCCATGGTCACGGACAGTATCGTCCCAGCCAATAACATCGCCACCAATATCATTGAAGTCATTCTCTCATTCATAGATCCACCCGCTTTCATTTGAGATCCGGAATGCGGACTACTGGATTATCCCCTTTGCGGCAGAGATCGCTGATCTCCGGATTTGGTGGGTGAATTTTGAATCGGATATTCCCTGCATCTTTTCGCCTCTATGGCGAACCGCTATGCTCTGACCCAACACAGAGACGCAGAGGAACAGAGGCTATAACCTCTGTCGGACCTCAACCGCATAATTCAGCGAAGAGCCTGATACTCACTGGATGACAGGACAAGGACGAGAAAATGGTTGAGATCCAAGGGCAGAACCTCCGGACCATGAACCCATAATGCCAGCAATGCATAATCTATAAATATAATGTACGTTTTTACTCAGTAAAGTACAAAGTTGTACATCAATCGATCTGGTGATTCATTTGAGCTATCTTCAAAAGATCATGGAAGGTCAGGACCTATCCCTGGAGGAGTCTGAGGCCCTGATGGACGAGATATTCAATAAGGCATCCGATGCCATGATCGGAGCAGTTCTGGTAGCATTGCGAAGAAAGGGCGAATCAGTATCCGAGATCGCGGGATTTGCCAGGAAGATGCGAGAGTCCGCCATCCGCATAGAGCCCTCTGTCAGCGGCACGCTGGTCGATACCTGCGGCACAGGAGGAGACGGCTCCAACACCATCAATGTGAGCACCGCAGCCGCCATCGTCACCGCCGCCTGCGGTGTGCCCGTGGCCAAGCACGGCAACTATGCCATCAGCTCAAAGTGCGGCAGCGCCAACGTCCTGGACGCGCTGGGGGTGCGGATTAGCTCCGATCCGGCTGAGGTCCAGTCTCTGATTCAGGAGGTGGGAATAGGATTCATGCTGGCGCCGGCATTCCACCCCGCCATGAAGCGCGTGGGCCCGGTGAGAAGGGATTTAGGAATTCGAACCGTCTTCAATATCCTGGGACCCCTCACCAATCCCGCCGGGGCGAAGGCGCAGGTGATGGGAGTCTACGATCCGAGCCTGTGCGAGAAGCTGGCCTGTGTGCTGCAAATCCTGGGGGCGAAGAGGGCAATGGTGGTCAACGGCGAGGGCATGGACGAGATCACCAACACAGGAGAGACCCGCGTCTCTGAGCTCAAGGACGGATCGGTAAAAAGCTACACCCTCCGTCCTGAGGATTTGGGCTACCCCCAGGCCGAGAGCGCTGATATCGCCGGCGGTATGCCCGATGAGAATGCCAAGAGGTTAGTCGAAGTATTGAAAGGAGAGACCTCAGCAGCCCGGGATATCATCGTCATCAACTCCGGGGCGGCTGTCTATGTATCCGGCCTCGTCTCCACTATGAAGAAGGGAGCGAGCATGGCCGAGGATGCCATCGATTCCGGAGAGGCCTTAAAGACCCTTCAGAGAATGGTTAAGGCAAGTGGAGAGCCTGAGAAGCTGGAGCGCTTCTTATGACCAGGGTCAAGATCTGCGGAATTATGAGCGGTGACGATCTAGCCCTTGCCCTTCAAGCAGGAGCGGATGCCGTGGGATTTGTGGTGGAGATCAAAGACTCCAGGCACTGCATTTCGGCGGAAGAAGCAGCGGATCTGATCCATAAGGTGCCGGTTTACACCAAGAGCGTGGCGGTGATCCATCCCTGTGATTTAGATGATGCGCTGCGACTGGCCGATATAACGCGGGCAGATGTTCTCCAGCTGCATTCGTCGCTGCCGCCTTCAGATGTAGCTGATCTAAAGAGCAGGACTGGCTCCAAGCTGGTGGTTGCTGTGGCCGCAGATGACGGCGGCCAGCAGGCAGAGAGATATGAGAGGGTGGCGGATGCAATACTCCTGGACAGCATGGTCGAAGGAAGGCTGGGCGGTACGGGAAGGGTGCACGACTGGGACAAGAGCGCCGGGATCACGAGATCGCTCCAGGTGCCGGTGATCCTGGCGGGGGGACTTGATCCGGATAATGTCCTCTTGGCCATAGAGCGGGTGAGGCCCTATGCGGTGGATGTCTCCAGCGGCACAGAGACAGCGGGCAGAAAGGACCCCTTCAAGGTCAGAGCATTTGTAGAGAAGGTGAGAAGATGCCCAGCGACCCAGTAGCTCCGGTATTCATAGATGTGAGCAATAAGGTCAGCGTGGACGCTCCCCTGTCCCTGTATATGGCTCTGCGCGATCGCAGGTACCCCTATCTCCTGGAGTCGGTGGAAAAGTCCGGGCAGAAGGCCAGGTTCTCTTTTGTGGGAGCCGATCCATCGGCCATGATCTCGATCAAGAACCGCTTCCTTGAAATGGAGTTTTTCAGCGGCGGAATGGGGCCGATGACGGAGAGGCTCTCGGTTTGCGTGGATGTGGAAAGAAAGGGCTCAGTTCTCCAGGGCTCGATAAAGGATGGCTATGATCTCTTCGATGTGCTGAGGGCGGCCATACCCTCCCGCCGTGGAGCGCCCAACAGCTTCTCCAGGCAGGTGTTCACTGGAGGAGGAATAGGCTTTCTGGCTTACGACCTGGTGAAAGAGAGGCTGGGGAAAGGCTCGACCTCCCAGACCCCTGATGCCCAGTTCGGCCTGGCGGAGAGCACCTTCATCTTCGATCACCTGGACCGCAAGGTCTACTTCTCCATCGCCCCCATTCTGCCCGGCCCCAAGGTCAATCTGATTGAGACCATCGGCGGATTAGATCCCGACTATAATCCGGAAGAGGATCCGAACATATCAGGCAGGGTGCTCTCGGCCGGGGCGCCTGAGGAGTATAAGGATGCCGTATCCCGGGCCAAGGAGCATATCATCGACGGGGACATATTTCAGGTCGTCTTGGCCCGATCGACTAGGATTGAATGCCCGGACCCGGTCAAGCTCTATTTGAAGCTGAGGAGCATCAATCCCAGCCCTTATACCTATCTCTTCGAGTTCGGGGATCTGGCCATTGTGGGAGCGTCGCCTGAGACCCTCTTCAATACTTACAACCGCATGTTGAAGGTCAATCCCATCGCCGGGACCTGTCCCCGGGGGAGGACCAGGTCTGAGGACGACCGGTATGCTCGGATTATGCTCAATGATGAGAAGGAGAGGGCGGAGCACGTGATGCTGGTGGACCTGGGCAGGAACGACGTGCGTTCCGTCTGCCGGTCGGGGACGGTCCAGGTAGAGGATTTCATGTCCGTTCTGCAGTACTCTCATGTCCAGCACATAGAGACCACGGTGATTGGCGAACTGAGGGAGGAGTGCGACCAATTTGATGCCGCGCGGTCGGTATTTCCTGCGGGCACCCTATCCGGTGCTCCCAAGCTGCGGGCGATGGAGATCATCGATGACCTGGAGAGGGCTCCCCGAGGAATTTATGGGGGAGGCATAGGCTACTTCTCCATAGACGGGAGCTCAGACTTCGCCATAGCCATAAGAAGCGTTCTGGTCAAGGACGGCGTGGCCACGGTGCAGGCGGGAGCGGGGATAGTGGCGGACTCGGATCCGGAGAAGGAGTACCAGGAGACGGAAAGGAAGATGGCGGCCATGAAAAGGGCCCTGGGAGTGGCGGCATGAGGCCGATTCTCTTCGTGGACAATCATGACTCGTTCGTCTGGAACCTGGTGGATTATGTCTCCGTCTTTTATGATAACACCATCGTCCGCTCCAATGAGATCTCTATGGCGGAGGTGGAGAGGTTGAACCCCAGGGGGATCGTGATCTCGCCTGGGCCGGGCCATCCGGCCAAGGCCAGGGATATAGGCAGCTGCCTGGAGATAATCCTCGGCCATCCAAAAACGCCCATCCTGGGGGTGTGTCTGGGCCACCAGGCCATGAACCTGGCTTATGGGGGGACCATCTCTCACACCAGGCCTCTTCACGGGAAGACCTCCCAGATCGAGCATGATGGCCGGGGGATATTCCGGGGGGTGGAAAATCCCCTGCAGGGCGGTCGCTACCACTCCCTGGCCATCGAGAAGCTCAGCCCGGAGGTGGAGGCCTGTGCCCGGAGCGCTGAAGGGGTGGTTATGGCCATCCGCCACAGGAATCGTCCTCACTGCGGCCTGCAGTTCCATCCGGAATCGGTGCTTACCCCCTCGGGAAAGAGGATCATCCGAAACTGGGTGGAGGAGGTGGAAGAATGCACTCCCTGATAGACGGCATCCTGGAGGCCTCGCGGGCGCGGGGGCCGGCGGCGACGGAGTTATGGCCGGCGGAGGAGAGGAGAGATCTGGTTGCCTCTGCCGCGGAGGCTAAAAGAAATGGCCTGATACCAATCATCGCCGAGATCAAGCCCAAGGCACTTGGCAGGACCCTCGCTCAGGAGGAGGTGGCAGCCTACGCTCGGGCTTACGCGCAGTACGGTGCCTGCGCCATATCCGTTCTCACCGAGCCCACTCACTTCAAAGGCAGTATCGAGAATGTGCGAACTGCTCGCCGGGCGGGCCTGCCGGTCCTGAGAAAGGACTTCATATTCAGTGAGGTGCAACTCTCGGAGGTCCAGGCGGATCTGGTGCTGCTTATCGCCGCCCTGGATATCGATTTAGATCGATTCGTGGCCGCGGCCAGGGATCTTGGTCTGGAGCCGCTGGTAGAGGTCCATTCGGAGAAAGAGATGAAGAGAGCTCTTGAGACAGAAGCAAGGATCATCGGCATAAACAATCGCAATCTTAAGACCCTGGAGGTTGACCTTGAGACCTTTGAGCGGCTGGCGCCGCGGGCAAGAGATGCGGGGGTATTCCTGGTGGCGGAGAGCGGGGTGCACAGCCCGGAGGATGCGGTGCGGATGGTGCGGGCTGGAGCGGATGCCCTGCTGGTGGGAACGGAGCTGATGGCGGGGCCGGAGAGGCTGGGGGAGCTAAACAGGCTTTGAAAACGCCGAAAACATCTCATTATTTCACGATTTTTCTATTTCCTGATTGCTAATTGCTTCTTACAGCATCGTCATAGAAGCCCTCTTCAAAGAGGTGGCGGGGGCGGCATCAAGCCTCGTCTCCGATTCCGAGAGCAGATGCGCTATCTCATCGTCAGGCAATCTTGATACCCTCAGATAGGACGTTGCTTAAAAATGAAAAAGACTTTTTGGCTTCAAAATCATCCTGAGAGAGAACCTTTACGGATATATCTTCTCCTGTTTCCAGCAGAATATCGAAGGTCAGGCCGATCAGCTCTCTGCGCAGCCGGAAGTCCTCTCTGTCCACTACTACCAGAAGATCGATATCCGAGTCGGGCCGATCTGTGCCCCTGGCAACAGAGCCAAAGAGGGTGATGCTCTGGATTTGGTCTCCGTAAGACTGAACTGCCCTCTTTATGAACTCATCAATGGCTTTTTGCTTGCTGGAATCCATGGACATCTCTCCAGAAAAGTTATGTTTTCATTGTATTTAAGACTCAGACTGCGGCCTCTTCAGTCTATCCTCCTGCTCGGTCTCTTTCTCCGCTCGCTTGATGGACCTGCTCCTCAAACCAAGAACTAAAATTTGACATCTAACGAATCGACTTGAAGGGGCTGGCCGGCGTGCCTGGCCTGTGCTTGCATGGAAAGCGGCTGCAAATTTTCTTATGGGACGCCGCGAGTCAGCCTGCGGGCCTCCCGCGCTAGTGCTCTGGGCCCCTCAACGCCGGGGTGGCTTGGATACAATTGAAGGCAAGCCGTTTAGGGTGTAATTAATCCTAGTCGATATTCTCATTCTGGCATCCATACGGCCTTATGTCCCCTATAATCCATGATTAGGTGCTTAGGCAGGGAGCATACACTCAAACACTCTTACATATGAGATGTTCTATTTCCCTGAGTATATCCAAAATTCCTTTCTCTTCGGATTCCAAAATATCATTGGCAATATGCTTGTGATGGGGAAAGGTGGAGTTCTCGTGATGTGGGGCATTATCATATCGAAATACCATCTGCCCATTCTTATCTATTAAGTGAAATCTATATTTTAGCCTCTGGTCTCTGTGAAGATACTCCATGAACTCCAGAGTTGATCCGTCGATAAAGAGCAACCTTCCACGCAGCATGCCTTGATCAGGACTGAATTCGCTGTAACTGACCTTTTTATCAGCAATTATTTCTGCATCTATTAATCTGAACTCAACTATTCTAAAATAATCAGAGATCAAAGGGAGAGCACCGCTTTTGCCTTTTGTATCTCATGTGCAACTGCATCCCTGCCCCTCAATAGACCCCACCACTCAAAGAAGTCTTGAGAATCGCCCAACTCTCCGCTTTCGAATTTAGACAAGAATTTATGAGAGTCCATCCCATATCGCTCTTCGAACTCTCGAATTTCATTCTCGGCTAGCCTCATCTTCATATCAAGGAGGCTTATTTCTCTTTCCAGGGATCTCTTAATGATGAGTTGTGCATCATCAACTGCTTTTGCGCTCATTATAATAATAGATTGCTCAGGAGACATATAAGACTTATGAAAGAATGAGATCAATGGAAAGACATTGTTGTTTTGATCAATTACTGATTTATAAATTAATTAAGGTTATACATTTCTGAGTCTATTTTATGAATCTGGATTAGGCTAACATAATCCATGCAGGCTTTTTTTAAGTGCACGCCGCGAGTTGTCCTGCTGACCTCCTGCGCTATGTTTGGGGGCGCGGCTTATGGTCGCGGCCGGCCAGGCGAGGGCGGTTAAGCTGTGGACTCATAGAGCGCGTCCTAAAGTCTATTATTGCCGATTTGAGGAGACCTATATTGAGGTCCCCGGAGACCGGAATGGTTATGAAAGAGCTGTTTGGCAAGCGCAGGGCGCAACGCTGCCCTTCATACCACGACCTCTACATATCTTGCAGAGATCGTTGGCTTCGGAATCGGTATCCTATCCTCATTCAGCCCTTCCAGATGCAACTCTATAGCCTCTTTCATCAGTTCTGCCGTCTCCTCCTCGGTGTCGCCCGCTGAAACCACGCCATGGAGGTCCGGGCAGTATGCGGAGTAATTACCCTCGCCCTTCTCAATGATTATCGTGTATTTGGCCATCCAAGATATCCTCTGTGACTGCCTTTGGTGTTCACCAACCTCCAGCCATCGGCCTCGATCAGTTTTATGGCATCTCTGATCCTCATTTGTGCCTCCAAGTATGCATCAGGTCGCTGCAGATATTCATCATTTTGGATTCTTTTCAGTGTGCGCCGCGAGTCGGCCCTCGGAACGCAGGCGAAGAGGGGGCCTTAAAACCAGGAAGATCAGAATAAGCCATCGATCGTTTTGGATTGCGATATATTAAAGGAAAAATTCGCCAGGCGGGCCGGGCCAGAAGTTTGAACTGCTTTTATGAGGCTCGAAAGATCTCGACGGTCAGCATAGTTGAGTTCTCCAATCCAGAGCTGTTATCAAAGCCAGGATTGATCTACACAGACTGGTTTTTTTTGTGCACGCCGCGAGTCGGCCCTCCGGGCCTCCCGCGATAGTGCCCTGGGCCCCTCAACGCCGGGGTGGCTTGGATACAATTGGGGCTAGCCGTTGAAGGATCTGGGAGGTAATGATACGAATTTTCTCGGATGTAGAATGAAAAGGCGGCATGAGATTCATGTTTAGAAAAAAGATTGCATATAAATTTATAATTAGGATAGTATTCTCCAGGCGGGCTGGAGGCCACGACTTTTCAGCCATTGATATTCATTGAATCTGTTTCAATTTCTGGTAAAATATCATCCTGTTTTCGACTATAATTATCATGCACAAGTTGCCTTCTGCCCAATACCTTGCCAACGGGGGAATTTGTCGTGTAAATACCTCCGCCGCCTGTAAATGCAGTATTATGTTCTATTGAACCACTTGTTAGGGTTAATATTCCGCTGTTCAAAATACCTCCGCCATAGCCGTAATCATTTTTGTTAGCAATATTTCCATATATTAGGGAACCATCCACAGTCATCCAGCCACCTCCATTCACAATACCTGCACCGTTCATCGCTATGTTATTATGAATAGAGCCTCCTCTCAAGTTAGCATAGCTACCATAGCTAAAAATGCCACCACCGGTCCAGCCCTTATTGTTCGAAATAACCCCGCCATTCATGTTCAAGGTACCCTCACTAATGATCCAAATACCGCCCCCACTATTTCCTGCGATGTTTCCAGAAATATTGCAGCCATTATTGATATTCAAGGTGTTGCGACCGACTCGATAACCCCCACTGTAGATGCCTGCGCCATTTTGATTTGCCCTGTTGTTTTCTATCGAACTGCCTTCATTAAGGTTAACTTTTGCGGTATTTCGGCTTCCGCAGTTGTTAAAAATGCCTCCACCGTTGTTGGCAATATTTTGTGTGATGGTTGTTCCGTTATTTATGTTCACAGTGCCCTTACTAAAAATGCCGCCACCGTTAAATGCAGTATTATTAAAAATGGTGCAATCAGTTACGGTAAGTCTGCCATAGTTGAGAATCCCTCCGCCACAGATGTATTTGTTTGCGTCATTATCGTTGACCAGAACCAAAGAGCCGCTTCCTTCTTTGATAGCTATTCCAGATAAAGTCACATCGATATCGGCTTCGTTCTCTCCTATTTTGAATACCGAACCAGCCTGACTTCCATCTATAAAGGTGTTGCTTGCTCCAGCTCCTTTTATTGTTAGCGATTTGTCGATTTGTATGTTTTCCTTGAAAGCACCCGCTCTTATTGTTATGGTATCTCCGGGGTTCGCAGCCTCAACTGCTTCTTTGATACTTGGATACCCACTTCCTTGAAGCAGATTATCGGCCGAGGTAGTTATCATAATCGGTAATGGGAGTGAACCAGGGCGGGGGGATAACTGTCGAACACTATCTCTTGACTCGAATATACCGTGCTCGTAGGAATTGACGTCCTCAACCCATTTCTTTCTTGTTTCACTCCATCGACGCAAGAAAACAGTAAAATTTCTCGAATCAAAGTCAAAATGGACAAAGTTATATGCATATGTAGGCTGCGGATCTTTTAAGGTAGGATGATTATAACTGGCACCGGCAGGTATGATTGTAGAACTCCCAATAAGACCATTTATTATCGATACGTCTTGCTTGTGCTGATGGCCTTGAAGGATGAAATCAAACTTCTCCATCAGTCTACGCCGGACACGATCAAGATCATTTCCATTCAACCAATCGAATGTATGATGTAGAACTGCAATCTTAATATCCGCATCAGAGATTGAACTCAATCTATCATAAATTTGAGGTTCTCCAACGAAAACAAAACCTCTATCATCGATCTCTTTAGATTCCTCATTTATATGGCGTCCACATGCCAGAGCAGAATTGATTCCGAAAAGTGCGATCTTTTTATCCCTAATATTCAATATGCGCACGGAACCATAATTAGGCAGATCCTGACCGTTATAATCTTGTACAAAGCTTGTAAATGCTTGAAATGGTTCCAATATCCTTTCTCGGGATTCAACCTGTTCTAAACACTCTGTAAGGCAATCATAAGAATTTAAGAAACATGAGTCCCAGAACTCCTTTTGCCATTGATTAAACGAATCTCTGTCTGAATCATGATTACCTGGGACGATAAAAAACCGATCGGGATTTTGACTTTGCCCGCATGCTTCTAATAGAGGATCGAGCAATTGCTCTCTCGCCTTTTGAAATTCTTCAGATTTCCCTCTATAGGACAAGTCCCCGCTAAATACGACAAAGTCCACCGTAGATAGCTTTTCACTAAGGGCACTTCTGTTCTCAATATCTTCCTTCAATGCATCTCGGACTACCCGTCGATCGAACTGCATGCCGTTCTGATGCCAATCCGAAAGATGAAGCCAGGTTACTCCTACCATTTTCCTTCCAACCCATATCAGATGCCATAACCGATGCAAATGGATATATCTAGTTAATGGGCATCGATAACAAAGGAGGAATAATAAATATATAAGCCCTCTTGTCGGAAGGTGACTAAAAAACTACTTATGATTCTGGGCGAAGGAAAGCCATTTGTGGCACACTCAATTTCGTCACGCCTCCTTGCCTCGCCCTGATATCCAACGAGCACCCTGTACATCATGGAAATCGGACTCCATCCCGCCGTCTCTCTCCTCCCCGAGACCTTCAACGCCGGGTCTCCCGATGGAACAGCGCTGCAAGATCATCTTCATCAGCGGCAATTACTCCCGCATCCTCAGCCGCCTAAACCGAAACATCAGCTAGCTAGAAGTGCGCCGCGCCTTCACAGTCTTCCGGCTCGTAACCATCCTGGAGGGGGACTACCATAGCTTCCTCATCAGGAGCACGACCCTTAGCTCTACGAGGACTCCCTTGAGATGGCGGGCTATCTGGCCCAGGCCCTCAAGCAAACCTCTAGGGAAACCACGGTCTTGCTCAACGCCCCGGCCTTGGACCCCCATCTACAGGAGATGGTCGAGCTGGCCGACCGAGTGTTCTGCATCTACAATAAAGTCGGCTGTGGCGAAGGGTCGTGGTAGGGCTGAGGCAAGAATGACCGGAGAGCAGAGGACTCTGGAGGTGTACTCGTGAGGTGGCATTGGTGGCGGACACAGGCGGGGCAAGTCGAGCCCAGACGGGCGGTCAGTAGCAATGGCAAGACCCCAAAGCTAAAGGCGGGCCAAGGCTATACTGGCGGATGTAATTTGGCATCCGGCCGGGAGAGATGGAAGAGATGATCCAGAGGCGGCTGGAAGAAAGCGGAACTGAGGGGCGCGAGAAATGGCGATGGCCACAGGAGTTCTGGCTAGGGGATAGATCGGGGCGGAGGTTCAGGAGCAGAACGGAGATTGTGGCTGGGCGGCTGAAGTTATCTGAGGCTGCAATTAAGGGGGCGGCGCTTTCTTTATTATCTCCATGCTGGCATATTGTCGAGGCGGCTTTATACCAGAAAGGGCAGCGGTTTCACTTTGCTCATGGATTCTATGATAGTCCTTATGGCTCAGTGCATGACTGTCAGTGCCATTGCTCAAATGATTGATGAACATGATACTCGAATATGGAGAATCCTGCAACATTATGTCGAAGAAGCTAGATTCAATGAGGACTTTTCAAATATCAAATCGATAGGAGTTGATGAAACATCAAGGGCTAAAGGACATAAATATGTTTCCGTATTTATAGATCTAGATGAGTCGAGAGTGATACATGTATGCGAAGGAAAAGATGCCTCAACTATTGAATCGTTTAAAGATGATCTAGATCAGCATAACGGATCAAGCGGAAATATTGAAAATTTCTTTTGCGATATGTCACCAGCCTTTATATCTGGCATAGAAAATAGTTTTCTCAATGCATCGATAACATTTGATAAATTCCATGTTATGAAATTTATGAATGAAGCCGTTGATAAAGTCAGACGTGAGGAACAATCACATAACGCTTTGCTGAAAAGGACGAGATATATCTGGCTCAAAAATCCCGAGAATCTCACAACCAACCAGAATGAGATGCTAAAGCCGCTAAAACGTATCCGATTAAAAACGATGAACGCCTATAATATTAAATTAGCCCTTCGCGAGTTTTGGAGATATGAGTATCGGAAATCTGCCGAGGACTACCTAAAACTGGTATTACTGGGCTACGCATAGCAGACTCGGTTCTGTGATCGAATGCACCAAAATGATAAAGCGTCATTGGAATGGCATAACCAATTATATTAAAACTAAAATTGATAATTGTATCCTGGAAGGAACAAATAGTCTGATCCAGGCTGCAAAGGACAGCGCTAGAGGATTCAGATCAACAAAAAATTTCATTACTACTATTTATCTTAGGACCGGGAAACTCAAGTTCAATTTACCCACATGAACAGCGAAGAGCCTAACATTTCCCTTCTTAGCATCTCCGAATAAAGTATCTTGTTCATTTGGGCATACTATCTCCAGAAATCCAGGTTTTGGCCCTCTTACGCCATTGATATATCACATTTGGTAATTATATAGTCGATGTATTAATGGCTGCTATAGCAGAATCACACTCGAGAAGAATATTTAAGAGATGTATGTGATTTAGTGTTTGCTATGGTAAATGATTCAATAAGGAATTCTGTATGCGGTCGCATAGATACTGCAATTAGAGAGGCACGAGATGCGTCTGCAATCGATCATGCTGGAATGAGAGGTAGAATTCGTGAGATTGCCACAGGAAATCTTTTCGAGCCATTATTGACTGGGCAGATCAATATAGGCACTGGAAAAATTATAGAGGATTCCGATTAACGTGATGTCGATGGTCCCCATAATGGAATCCGTCAATATTTTGACGTTTTCACTCTAATTTTTCCAGCTCTTGCCTCCTGAATCCCTCATTTTCCTCTTATTTTCCATATTTTTTCGACAGCTAAAGCTAAACCACCATTTTGCTTTTGGCCGAGGCCAAATGATAGACATTGAAAACGATACCCGTAATCATC
>LNQE01001559.1_pt1 | contig 19423 bp, 19 predicted proteins | sample 603111 | NCBI WGS metagenome assembly LNQE01 (sample SAMN04260313, study PRJNA301899) | hydrocarbon metagenome | isolation source: hydrocarbon-contaminated ditch | place: Germany: Bremen | collected 1998
TTTTGCGAGGGCATGGCTGGGGTGGCCGGGAAGACCGGTATAGTTGACCCAGGCTGTGTTCGGATGGTCCTGCAGGAATTCTGCGACCCTTCTGGCATTCTCCGAATGGCGGGGGACCCTGAGGTGGAGTGTCTCCAGGCCGAGCAGGAAGAGCCATGCGTTGAAAGGGCTCAGGACTGCACCGGTGTCGCGCATCAGCGAGATCCTGATCTTGAAGGTGAATGCAACGTTCCCGAACCCGGGAAAATTTCCAAACGTTTCCCAGTACTTCAGGCCATGGTAGCTCGGGTCCGGATCGGTGAACTCGGGGAACTTCCCATTATCCCACGCAAACTTTCCGGAGTCCACGATCACTCCCCCGATGGAATTCCCATGGCCGCCGATGTACTTGGTCGCCGAGAGCACCGAGATATCTGCGCCATGCCGGATTGGCCGGACAAGCCCCACCCCAGTGGTGTTGTCGACCACGAAGGGGATACCTGCCTGGTGAGCCGTCCCTGCAATTGCCTCGAAGTCCGGGACATCCAGCTTCGGGTTCCCAATGGTCTCCGCGTAGACTGCCCTTGTTTTGTCGTTTATTGCCTTTCTGAATGCATCAGGGTTTGTGGAATCGACAAAGATGACACTCCTGCCAAACTTGGGGAACGTGTAGTTGAAGAGCTCGTACGTGCCGCCGTACAGGTTGTCTGCAGAGACGATCTCATCGCCGGGACGGGTTATGTTCAGGAGGGCGTAGGTGATGGCAGCCTGCCCGGAAGCGGTCGCGATGGCACTGGTCCCTCCCTCGATTGCCGCCATGCGCTTCTCGAAGACATCCGTCGTCGGGTTCATGAGCCGGGTGTAGATATTGCCGAGCTCGCGAAGGCCGAACAGGTTTGCGGCATGTTCGGTACTCCTGAAGACGTACGAGCTTGTCTGGTAGATCGGTACTGCCCGTGCCCCGGTCGTGGGGCAGGGTTCCTGCCCTGCGTGCAGGGCAGCTGTTCCTAAACGAAAGGGAGTATCACTCATCATCTCTTCCTCGGAATTTTGTTGTAGTATGCGGGTGATTTTCAAACAGGGGTGTGGCAGGATCCATCCTTCCCTCAAAAGCGAAAGGATATCCCGTGCCTCGGTCTCCTCCCCGTGTTCTCATGCCATTCCGGTTTCAGTTTCCGGCCATTACCCTGATACCGGCAGTTCGTACTTTTCTGCGATCTCGGTGAAGGCATCTGCAAGGTAGCGGATCTGCCGGTCGTTCAATCCATACGTGTTCAGTTTCCATGTCCGGGTCGCTCCGGCAAACTCGCCGACGATCCCTCGTGAAGAGAGCTCATCGCTGAAGTAAAATCCGCGCCGCTTGTGGGTCCGTGCGACCGTATCGAATGATGCCGTCGTATCCACCTTGCTGAGCGTATGCTTCCGCGGGTACTCGGAGAGGACGCGGCTGCCCGCAATCTTCCGGAGCCGGTCGATAAAGAAATTCGATCGCCGCACTTCCTCCTCCCACTGCAGTGTCCTGGCCCTGACGGCAGGAAACGATGCCATCATGGAGAGGAGCGTCCCGCCCATCAGGGTGCACCCGAGCATCCCGACTTCCTTGATCCCAAACTTCCTCCCGGTGAGATCCCCGACCATCGCGGTAGTGCGAAGCGCCTTCGGCGCCCATTCTTCGGTCATTGCCAGTACCCCGGACGGTGCGACGGACGCCATGCTCTTGTGCCCGGAACCGACAACAAAATCCGCCCCGATCTTCTTCCCGTCGACCGGCATGACGCCGACCGTGTACGCCCCGTTGTACAGGAACGGTATGTCGTACAGGCGCGCAACTTTCCCGATCCCGGCAACATCATGCTCGTTTGCAAACTGGTAATCGAAGTGGTCGATCATGACCAGCACCGGGAGTTTTCCCGTCTCCCTCCGGACATCCTCGATCTTCTGTGCCGTTGCTTCCGCGGTTACCTGGTTGTGTGCATCAAGCGGCACTTCCTTCACCACCCCGCCGGCATTCTCAACCGCAAGGAACTCCGTGTAATGGGCAAGTGCTGATACGATCACACTGTCCCCCTTGCCCACAAGGGTTCCGGCAACAGCCTGGAATCCCCGACGTGCACCGGGAACGACCCGTGCAAGGTCCATGTTGAGGAACTCTGCCAGTTGGTCGTGGAACTCTGCGATCCCTGGTTTTGAGATCTTGTCGAGCCGGAAGGGTTTGCGGCAGGCGTCACAGGTCGAGTACCCGTCCCCGTACGAGATGAGCGCTTTCCTCGCCTCGGTCGTGAGCCGTCCTGCGGCCTGTATGGGTTGGATGTTGATGGATTCCTCCTCCCTCGACCGTATATCGAGCGTGCCGGCTATCTTTGTGACAACAGGTGCGCCTGCCCCTGCTTCGAGATCCGCAACAATCGCCTTGAGGCGTGAGACCCGCTGCTGAAAGCGGGCCTCCTCTTCAACGTCAAGTCTTCCCGGTAGCGCTTCGCGAAAGAGGCCCCTGATCTCTTCAAGTTCAAAGAGTGCTTCGAATGTTTTCTGTACCCGTATGTCCATGTTTCCTCCAAGCCCCGGATGAGAATCGAACTCACCTGTTCCGATCTTCTGTCGGACGCATCGCCTCTCTGCCACCTGGGCGCGGGATAGGTTCACGATTGTGAACTCTCCATAACAAGTAACAATTGTGAATATTTATACATTATGGAAACGGCGAATCTTTCCGGTTCATAGATTCGTCGTGATGCACCACTCCATTGAATCTGAACAGTTTTACAAATGCCAAAAGGTTTGATATACCTTGTACGACGACCTCCCCTGTAACCAGGTCTCTGTACGGGGTCTATCATGATTCAAGAACCGGGCATCATCCGCATCGGCTACCTCTCCACGGTTTACCACACGTCATTTCTCCTGAAAGGTACAGGGGTCCTGCAACAGTCCGGGATAGCGGCTGCATGGACCATGTTTGCCTCCGGTCCGGACATGGTGCATGCAATGAGCGAGGGTGACCTTGATCTCGGGTTTATCGGGCTTCCCCCGGTTATCATTGGGAGAGACCAGGGTGCTGACTTCAGCTGCATCGCCGGCGGCCACATCGAGGGGACGGTCCTTGTTGCAGGGGTGGAGGTAAGAACTCTGAAGGAATGCTCGGGTATACCCGATCTCCTCTCCCAGTTCCAGGGGAGAGCGATCGGCTGCCCGCCGAAGGGATCGATCCATGACGTCATCATCCGCGCGCTGCTCTGGGAGTATGAGATCGCAGATGTACGGGTGATCAATTATCCGTGGGCAGATTTCATCCCGGATGCCCTGGCCAGGGGTGAGATCGCAGCTGGTGCCGGTACACCTGCCCTCGCTGTTGCAGCCTGCAGGTATGCGGATGCAAAGATTGTCGGTCCCCCGGAATCTCTCTGGCCGTACAACCCGAGCTACGGCATTGTCATTCCCGGAGACACCGCAGCCTCCCCTGGGCTGCTCTCCCGTTTTCTCATTGCCCATGAAGCAGCATGCGAGCAGATCAGGCATGACCCATCAGGATGTGCACGGGTGGTATCTGCCGAGACCGGAATGGTCGATTTGGATTTTGTCCTTGCGGCATACCGGGTATCCCCGAAGTTCTGTGCGGCGCTGCCGGACGAATACCTTGCCTCGACCATGCAGTTTGCGCGGGCACTCGGATACCTTGGGTACATCTCAGCACCCGTCCGTGAGGACCAGCTCTTCGACCTCTCCCTCATCAGGAAAATCCATCCATGCCCTCCACATTATCAAGCGGGGCTCGCTACTACCTGAAAATTCTCTCAGCTGCTTCGTATGGATGAGATACCAGCAAAGTCTTCGAGATTATCAGGTGCCAGTCCCGGATCGCCACCGGAGTATCTTTCAGGGGCGGGGCTATCATGGTGCGATGCAGGGATGGCATTCCGTTTCTTCCATTGTATGGTGGTTATGGAGATTGTGAAGGAAAAAAAAGTATCAACCGTGACGGTTGTCAGACAGAATTAGGGATCAACACCACGTATCTCCGGAACGTTCCCAAAACGGCAGGTGTTCATCCTTTGGAACCTGCAGCGGCTCAAATGCGCCCCTTCCTGCAGGAGTGGTGGATCATACACGTTCCGGGCTTCCCAGGTGACGTACCTATCCCCCGGCGACCGGGGGAAATACCGCAATTTCATCTCCCTCGGCAATGATGGTCGTCTCCGCATCCTGTGCGCTGATCCGTTTCCGGTTCCGCATAATGATAACGTACTCCTGGAACGATCCTGTCTCCTGGAAGACGGCCCGGTATCCCTCACTGCTCGTTCCCGCAGCCTCGCGTACGAGACCGGCTACCGATGTCCCCCCGGGCGCATCAATTTTCCTGCTGTTCCCGAGCAGTTCTCCGAACCGTGCAAAGAACCTGAGTGTGACCTTCATTTCTCCTCCTGTTTCCTGTTCCTGTTCTTCCCGCAGACACTGCAGGATGGATTGTTCTCCAGGGCGATCTCATCGACACAGGCCCGCATGCCATCCCAGAGGAAGAGACGGTTCGCGAGCAGGTCGCCGCTCCCCACGATATACTTCAGCACCTCGGTGGCCTGCACCATGCCGATCAGCCCCGGCGTCATGCCGACGACGGGAAAGACTTCCTTTGGTGGGGGGGTTGGAAAAATACATTTCAGGCAGGCTGTCCTGCCCGGAAGGATCGTTGTCACCTGTCCATAGAACCCCCGGATTGCACCGTGGAAGAAGGGAATGTCTGCCGCGCATGCCTTCTCATTGAGCAGGTACCGGGTCGGGAAATTGTCCATGGCATCCACGATCCCATCGGCATTGCCTATGAGCCGGTCTATCGAGTCCGCATCGATGGTTTCATCGATCACCTGCACAGTGATATCGGGGTTGATTGCCTGCAGCTTCTCACCTGCAGAAACCGTCTTTCTCCTCCCGATATCCTGTTCAAAGTGCAGGATCTGGCGGTTCAGGTTGGTCCGTTCAACGCGATCGTTGTCAACAAGGATGATGGTACCCACGCCCGCAACGGCGAGGTAGATCGAGACCGGGGATCCAAGTCCGCCTGCCCCGGCGATGAAGATTGTGGCTTTTTTCAGCCGCTCCTGTCCCTCCTCACCAAAGAGCATCACCTGGCGGGCATACCGTTCCAGTTCGCGGGGTGAGAGCATGATCAGATACCTGGTTGAGGGGTCATTTCCCTTATCATATTATGCCGTGGGGGTCTGCCCTGCGTGAACAGGGCATCTATCCCGAACTTGTTCTTTTCCACGGGAGGGGTCATCCTTTTCAGTAATCCTGAATGTTCGCTGATGGAATAAAAAATACCCATACGTTCCTGCGGGCACCAGCCAGCTCCCGGTTTTCGTCTTGTGATGGACACAAAGAGCCAGAGCCCGGAATCGAACCGGGATAGAGTTGATCTGCAGTCAACCGCGTAGCCACTCCGCCACTCTGGCATGGTGTTCACAATTGTGAAATCACCATACCATGGTTCTCCTCTGGATACTTATACCTTGGTTTTCCGGTGAAATTTTCCGGTTTTCCGCTGAAAGGAGCAGATCTGAAGGATGATTGCCGTTGATGTGTTTCACTCATGTCTGTCACGGTGATCCTGTGCTTCCAACGGGGTATCCGGTCATGACCTCCAGCCCGGCAACTGTCTGCCCATCCATGGGGTTGCTTGACGGATCCGGGATGTTCTTCCATGACCCGGAACATAGGGAACATCCCCATAATTCCCGGGAGGAAAGTATTTTGGGTTTCCCGGTCGATTCACAATTGTGAAAACAGGGTTTTCTTTCCAGGTTCGTCAGATCAGAAAGGAGGTATGATGCAGGCACCCTGCCAGAAGATCGTATGGGACGTGTTACCCGCAATACGGGCGGCTATCGCAGTCGAGCTGGTGAAATGCGGCGTGTCACAGGTTGAAGCATCGCGAATGCTCGAGATCGCACCCTCTGCCGTATCGCAGTACCTGTCCGGAAAGCGCGGATACCGTATCGAATTCGAGGATGAGGTGAAACAGTCTATCGGTCAGCTGGCCCTTGATCTCAAGGAAGGACAGGTCAACGACCTCGTCTCACGGATCTGCGATATCTGCCGGCAGCTCCGGGTAGGAGGGGATCAGTGCGGCAGTCAGGGTGGTGGCTGCGAATCCTGATCCCGGATTTTTCCTCCTCCCTGGCTGGCGGGAACAGGTCTGTACGATGACTTCACCGGGAACCTCATCGAAGCGGGAAGCCCTGACCCGGTACATCGCCGACTGCAGGTCGCTCCTGATCGCCTACTCAGGTGGTGTTGACAGCGGTCTCCTGGCTGCCCTCGCCCAGGAGGTCCTCGGTGACAGGGTTCACTGTGTCCTCATTGACAGTCCGCTCGTGTCACGATCGGCAGTCCGGGATGCAGAGCAGATCGCAGCTGCACTGGGACTGTCGTTTGAGATTATTGCGGTTCCAGCACTCGATGATACCGTCTGCAGCAACCCCCCTGACCGGTGCTATCACTGCAAAAAATCTGACGCCCGGATCCTGAAGCGGCGCGCAGAAGAGCTCGGCCTTGCCTGCATTGCCGACGGGGCCAACCGGTCTGACTTGGGCGAGCACCGCCCCGGCCTGCGTGCCAGCACCGAGGAGGGGATTGTCCACCCGTACATCGAGGCCGGGATCACGAAGGCCGATATCCGGGCCATTGCCCGGGAGCGCGGCCTGGAATTCTGGGACAAGCCCTCCGCAGCCTGCCTCGCATCACGGGTTCCCTACGGGGAGGAGATCACCGATGAGAAACTCCGGATGATCGAGGCAGCCGAAGCGGTCCTCCACGAAGCAGGGTTTCTACAGGCAAGGGTACGCTGCCATGCCGGTATTGCCCGGATCGAGGTGATCCCGCATGAGATACCCCGGCTCATCGCGATGCGGGATGTAATTGTACCGGTGCTGAAAAGGACCGGTTTTTCCTATATCACCCTCGACCTCGAGGGGTTCCGGAGCGGGAGTATGGATGAAGTCCTCCCTTCCTGATCCCTTCCCGATAGCAGGGTGATCATCCGGGACGTCCCAGGATCCGGCAGACCTGGCATAGCTCCCCGCTGCAGTGCTCGCCGCACTCCCGGCATCGCTGCACACTCCCAACCCCGGAGGCCCGGGTGGTATGCTGCCGGATGGTATCCCGCGACCTGATGAGGTTCTTCATGGTTCCCGGATGCCGGAACTCCAGTCCGGTCAGCATCGTCCGTACCTCGGACCTGAGCGCGAAGCCCGTGTACGGGCATTCCGGGAGCTCGCGGTAGTTCCCGGTGAGGATCAGGTAGGTGACGATCTCGCGCTCGGAGAGCCCGGTGAGTGGTTTGATCCGCGGGATGAAACATTCCGGCTCCCCGGACGCTGCGTCCTGCACGAGGTGCGGGAAGTCCCCGCGGAGGAGATTCATCAGGACGGTCTGTGCTTCATCGTCGAGGTTGTGTCCGATGGCGATCCGTGTCGCCCCTGCCTGCCGGGCCGCAGTTGCGAGTGCCCGCCGGCGGAGGATGCCACAGACGGTGCATGACCGCGATTCCCGTCCCCTGAGGAGAAAATCGAGGTCGCCACCAAAGAGCGATGCAAAGGAGACGATGTGGTGCTCCACCCCGAGCCGCGTGGTCAGCTCGACCGCAGCGCCGATTGTTTCGTCCCGGTATCCCGCAATACCTTCGTCTACCGTGACAGCGATGAGCGTCACGCCCGGCCATGCGGGGAGTGCCGCATGGAGGAGGAGGAGGAGGGCAGTGCTGTCTTTTCCTCCCGATAAGGCAACCGCAATGCGATCAACGGGTACGATCATCCGCTGGTCTTCAATCGTCTGGAAAAAAGTGTCCCTGATGTGCTGGATGCAATGGCTGCTGCACAGGTGCCGGTCGGAATCCCGGAGCAGTATCACCGCCGGTTCGGAGCAGGGGGTGCAGCTGCAGGGGATTTCATCACCCCCTGTTCTCACCATGGTTTCATCCGCCATGTGCAATCGCGATGATCCGAACCTCATCCCCCTCCCCTGCACGTGCCGTCTCGGGAACGAGCTTCCCATTCCTCGTCACGATGACGGTGATGGGGTTGATCCCGAGACGGTGCAGGATCTCCTCTACCAGGAGCGAGCCACCCTCGAGCTGCCGGGTGCTCTTGTCCGGAAGTATGACCTGCAAAGTATTCTCTGGTACTACCGCTCTGGTGTGATAAATAGCTCACGCGTGACCGGGCGCAGGGGGAGGACCGCACAGCGGCAGCAGGAACATGCTGCAGGTGACCCTGCGCACATCATTTTCCCTCCATCTTCCCCTCTTTACCCCCCTCCGAATCGCCTCAGGAAATCTTCAGATCTCCTTGGGCCACTCCAGGGAATTCCCTGTCAGGAAGCACACTTTTATATGAGAGACCTGAATATCTTCTACTATAATTCACAATTGTGAATTAACTTGTGTGCCAGGGTGGCGGAGCGGCTACGCGGTTGACTGCAGATCAACTCTACTCCGGTTCAAATCCGGACCCTGGCTTGGGCAGGAACTTATGCATTGTGCCGGCCAGCCTGCCGGGATATTCAGACAGAGGTGACAAATGGGCAGACTCTACAGCGATATATCGTGGACCGTGGGCAACACGCCTCTCGTACGACTCAACAGGGTTGCCGGATTGCACAATCCCGGGGTGTATGCGAAACTCGAATCATTCAACCCGATGAGCAGCGTCAAGGATCGAATCGGCATCGCCATGATCGAGGAGGCAGAGAAGGCAGGAAAGATACAGAAAGATACGGTCATCATCGAGGCAACCAGCGGGAATACCGGGATCGCCCTGGCATTCATCTGCGCTGCCCGGGGATATCACCTGGTCCTCGTGATGCCTGAGACAATGAGCATCGAGCGGAGAAAGCTCCTCAAAGCGTTCGGGGCTGAACTGATCCTCACCCCGGGAGCAGAGGGGATGAAGGGTGCAATCAACCGGGCTGATGCGATAGCGCGCGAGAATCCCCAGTACTACTTCATCCCGCAGCAGTTCGACAATCCGGCAAATCCTGCGATACATCGCCGCACGACTGCAGAGGAGATCTGGCGGGACACTGACGGATGCGTGGATGCGGTTGTAGGGGGAGTGGGTACCGGGGGAACACTGACCGGTATCACCGAGGTGATCAAACCGCGAAGGCCGCAGTTCAGGGCGATTGCCGTGGAACCTGCAGCATCCCCGGTCCTGTCAGGGGGGCAATCCGGCCTTCACCGGATCCAGGGGATCGGGGCAGGGTTCGTGCCCGGGGTGTTCAGACGGGATCTCATCGATGAGGTGATCCAGGTCACGAACGAGGAAGCATTTGCAATGTCGCGGAGGCTTGCACGGGAAGAAGGGATCCTCGCCGGCATCTCCTCGGGTGCTGCGGTCCATGCGGCAGTCCAGGTCGCGGACAGACCGGACTTCCGGGACAAGCTGATCGTCGTCATCCTCCCGGATACCGGGGAGCGCTACCTGAGCACCGATCTCTTCGAGGTATGAGGAAACCGGAGACGCAGCGATGAGTATCTCCGACGATATCAGGACGGTATTTTCAAAAGACCCCGCTGCCCGATCGAAGGGCGAGGTTGTTCTCTGTTATCCGGGTCTCCATGCGATCTGGGCTCATCGTATCGCCCATATCCTCTGGATACGCGGCATGAAACTCTCTGCCCGGTTCCTCTCCCATCTCTCGCGTTTCCTCACCGGGATCGAGATACATCCCGGTGCAACCATCGGAAAGCGATGCTTCATCGATCACGGTATGGGGGTAGTTATCGGTGAAACTGCCGAAGTGGGTGACGATGTCCTCATCTACATGGGCGTTGTCCTGGGTGGAACCGCGCTCTCGAACGTGAAACGCCACCCGACTATCGGGAACAATGTGGTGATTGGTTCTGGTGCATCAGTGCTTGGGGCCATCACCATCGGTGATGGTGCGAAGATCGGTGCAGGTGCGGTCGTGGTACGGTCGGTTCCGGCCGGTGCAACGGTTGTCGGGGTGCCCGGGCGCATTGCAGGACCTGAGTGCATCCCGCAGTTTGCCGATTCCGGACAGAACGTGATGCCGGACCCCATGCTCCGCGTCGTTTCCCGGATGCTGGACCGGCAGAACAGGCTCGAGGAACGGCTGCGGGAAATTGAACGGGCAGGTCCGGGTATACTGCCGGCAGCGCAGGAGGTCACACGGGTGATCGAGGATGAAGTCCGCGATGCGCTCCGGGAAGTAATCGACCCTGAGGTCGGGATCGATATCATCGATCTTGGCTTGATCAAGGACATCACTGTGAGCGGCACGCATGTGCAGGTTGACATGGTCCTGACCACAAAGGCATGTCCGCTCGTTGACCACCTCACCGGGCAGGTGCAGCGACGGCTCGCGGGGCTCAAGGGCATCGGGACTGTTGAGGTCAGGGTGCTTGATGAACCATGGGCTTGGGACCGGTTTGTCCGGCAGCGTGATGGCCTGAAAGGTGTCTAACAGTATGGGATGGTACTGTACTGCAGGACTGCCCGGTCATGATCCGGCCGGTCCGGGAAGGGAGGATTGACGATGAACAATTGGGCCTGTGCTGAAATCTTTGCTCGTGTCCGGGAGCGGCGGCCGCTCGTTCACCATATCACGAACAGCGTCACGATCAACGACTGTGCCAACATCACTCTCTGCATTGGTGCTTCGCCGGTGATGGCAGCAGCGCTTGAAGAGGTTGAGGAGATGGTTGGGATCGCCAGTGTGCTCGTCCTCAACATCGGGACGCTCTCGGCAACCCAGGTCTCGTCCATGCTCCTTGCAGGGAAACGGGCAAACGAGCTTGGGATCCCGATCGTCCTCGACCCGGTCGGTGCCGGGGCAACGAAGATGCGGACTGCGACTGTTTTCCGGCTCCTCGATGAACTGGATATCGCGATCCTCAAGGGAAACCCCGGGGAGATCGGGGTTATTTCGGGCCTTGGAGGGACGGTCAGGGGGGTTGACTCGGGCGGGGTGAGCGCCGACCCGGTCAGGATCGTGCGGGAGTGTGCAGAGAAGACCGGGGTGGTCGTTGCCATGACCGGTGAGACGGATATCATATCCGATGGAAGGGGGGTCATCCTGGTTGAAAACGGCGTACCCATGATGGGGCGCCTCTCCGGCACCGGGTGCATGGCCTCCTCAATCACCGGGGCCTGTGCCGCGGTCTCCCGTGACCGTATGATCGCGTCGTCTGCAGCCCTCGCGGCGTTTGGGCGTGCCGGGGAACGGGCAATGGCAGCAGCACGCGGTCCATATTCGTTCAGGACTGCACTCTTTGATGAGCTGTACCTGCTGACACCAGAAGATCTCGCAGCGCATGCGCGGGTGAGGGTGCCGGATGGCGTATGACCTGTACGTGATCACTGACCGGACGATCGGGCGCGGGCGCTCCCATGATGAGATTGCCCGCCGTGCACTGGATGGCGGTGCAGACATCATCCAGCTGCGCGACAAGGACCTGCCCTGCCGCGAGTTCCTTGCTGAAGCCTGCACAATCCGGGAGATCACTGCGGAAGCCGGGCGGCTCTTCATCGTGAACGATCGTATCGAGGTCGCCCTCTCAGCCGAGGCAGACGGGGTCCACCTCGGGCAGGATGATCTGCCGGTCCGGGCTGCACGGCGGATAGCTCCCCGGGACTTCATCATCGGGGTTTCGGTGAAGAGTGTCGCCGATGCCCTCTCTGCAGAGTCAGCGGGAGCAGATTATGTTGCGCTCAGTCCGACATTTTCCACTGCGTCCAAGGATGATGCCGGACCAGGCCATGGGCTCGGTCCCCTTCGTGAGATCTGTTGCGCCGTATCCCTGCCCGTGCTAGCTATCGGGGGCATTGGTCCGCATAACGTCGAGATGGTGATCGGGGCCGGTGCTGATGGCATTGCGGTCATCTCGTCAGTTGTCGGCGAGGACGATATCGGGCAGGCTGCCCGCCGGATGAAGGCTCTGATCACGAATGCAAAAAACAGGAGAGGAAACCCCCGGGGACCGGATGAGCTGCCCGGCTGATTTGGGGGCAGTCCGGTCAGGGTATCGCGAGCATCCGCTCGATCGCTCTCCGGGCGGGGACCGCGACCTCTTCGGGGACCACGATCCGGGGTGCCATGCGGTCGAGGGCTGCATGCACCTTTGCGAGGCTGGTCTTCTTCATGTTGACACAGACCGCCCGGGGTGAGAGAGGGAAGCATCGTTTATCCGGACATTTCCGGGAGAACTGGTGGAGGATCCCGGTCTCAGTCCCGATGATGAACTCTTCTGCCCGGCTCTGGCAGGCGTGGCGAATCATGCCGGACGTGGAGAAGACAAAATCTGCATTGTCGATCACCTCGGGCCGGCATTCGGGGTGCACCAGTATCTCGGCAGATGGATGGCGGCGGCGTTGGTACATGACATCTGCCAGGGAGAACTGTTCATGGACAATGCAGTACCCGTCCCAGGGGTGGATCTCTTTTCCTGTGAACCGTGCGACGTAGCGGGCAAGATTGCGGTCGGGCACGAATATGACCTGTTCTTGTGGGAGGGATTCCACGACCTTTACGGCGTTTGCCGAGGTGCAGCAGATGTCGCTTGCGGCTTTCACGTCTGCACTCGTGTTCACGTACGCGACGACCGCAGCATCGGGATACCGGGACCGGAGGAGTCCGAGTTCCCCGGGAGTGACCATCGCTGCCATCGGGCAGCAGGCGTCCATGGCAGGCAGGAGTACCGTTTTTTCCGGGGAGAGTATCGCAGCGGTCTCTGCCATGAAGTCCACCCCGCAGAAGACGATGGTCGTATGGCCGAGGGAAGCAGCAGCCCGTGCAAGCTCAAGCGAGTCTCCCACGAAATCTGCTATATCCTGCACCTCTGGTATCTGGTAGTTGTGGGCGAGAATGACTGCGTCCCGCTCTTCCTTGAGAGCAAGAATCGCCTCCCTGAGTGCTGCTGATTCAGCCATCGCGTGTATCCTATAATGCATGCTGATGGGTAAAAACATACACGGATAGCGATACAATCAACCGGCTGATACTGCCGCAATGCCAACCTCTATGAGTGGAGAGGTATCCAGTACAGTCTGTGAATTCACAATTGTGAATTTAACGGATGAGATTCAGTCTCCAGACATACGTCAGCGTGCAGGACCATGGTGTTGCTTCCCTCCTTTGTCTTCATGTGCGCTGGAAACCGGTGAGGAACGAAAATGCACCCCATGACCCCTGAAGAGAAGGCGCTCCTGGTGAGCATCGGGAGTGCCCGGATCGATAGCGCACTCCTTGCCCTACCCCTGAAGACGACTGCAACTGCCGGACCGGGTGCCGGAGGGTCCTCCTTCTTCATCAGGTCCGGCGATCGCCGCGTCCGCCTCTCCATAAACGATCGCTCCCCGCTCTCAATCGAGCCCGCAGCTGATGGCATCGTCGTACTCCGGAAGGGTGAGGTGGTCGCCAGCGGACAGATCGAGCCGGCACTCTGCCATTGCCCGGAACAGGCCTACATCACCATCAGCGAACGCTGCATCTTTGACTGCCGGTTCTGCCCGGTCCCGAAACTGCAGGGAGGGGTCAAGGATGTGGAGACGGTTCTCACGATGGTTGATGAAGCGGCAGGGAGAGGATCACTCAGGGCGATATCCCTGACCAGTGGTGTTGCTGATTCACCCGGGCAGGAGGTCGAGCGGGTCGTTTCGGTGATCCAGGCTCTCCGGGAAAGATACGCGCTCCCGATAGGGGTATCCGTCTACCCGACCCCGACATCGTCTGCAGAGCTCTTTGCCGCCGGAGCAGATGAGATAAAGTACAATGTCGAGACGATGGATCCGGATATCTTTGCACGGGTATGCCCCGGTCTCTCGCTCGATGCAATCCTTGCTGCGCTTGAAGGTGCCGTGGACATATTCGGGAAGAACGCTGTCTTCTCGAACTTCATCATCGGGCTTGGAGAGAGCGATGCGTGCATTCATGACGGGATAACGCGTCTTTCAGCAATGGGCGTGATCCCGGTGCTCCGTCCGATATCCGCCTCACCGCTCAGGGCTGATGATATCACAATCGAGCGTCCTTCGGCAGACCGGCTCCTCCGGCTCGCACAGATGACCCGGAGGATACTTGAGGAACATGGCCTGGATACGATGAGGGCACGGACCATGTGTCTTCCCTGTACCGGGTGCGATATCACGCCGTTCCGGGATGTATAAGACCTGCCTGCAGAGGCTCTCGCAGGGTCGAGAGGTGTCACAATTGTGAACATTTTTATCCCATGCAACTCTCATGACTAGTGATACACAAAGAAATGACGAGGGATGAGGGGCGGTTGCGGGTGACTCCTGATGGATGACGGTAAAGCGAAGAAGACAGTACCATATACCATACCGATAGGTCCGATCCACCCTGCGCTCAAGGAGCCGGTCATGCTGACCTTTGGTATGGAAGGAGAGGTCGTCAAGACCGTGGACTTTGCTCCCGGGCAGACCCATCGGGGCTGTGAATGGATGGGGATGAGGAGGAACCCGGTCCAGATCCTCTACCTTTCCGAAAGGATATGTGGTATCTGTGGGATTGTACATTCACTCTCGTTCTCGCTGGCGGTGGAGAAGATTGCTGATATTGAAGTCCCCCTCAGAGCCGACTATATCAGGACAATACTCTTTGAGCTCGAGCGGATACAGTCACACCTCCTTTGGGCAGGGGTAGCTGCTCATGAGATCGGTTTTGACTCTCTCTTCTACTTTACCTGGAGAGTGAGGGAGCAATCACTCGACCTTCTTGAGAAGATTGCCGGAACAAGGGTCCACTACGGGATGATCCAGATCGGAGGCGTCCGAAGGGACATCAGTGACGACCAGTGCTCTGCAATTGCACAGTTCTTAGGTGAGTATCTGGGATTACTCAAGAAACTGAAGAAGGCTTTCCTAGAAGACAGTACAGTACGTTTGCGGTGCAGGGGCCATGGCATCTTGAGCTACCGGGATGCCCGGCTCCTCTGTACTGTTGGCCCCACAGCGAGGGCATCAGGAATCGCCATGGATGTCCGGCACGATTACCCCTTCTGTGCCTATGGGGACCTTGATGTCCATCCTGTACTCCCCCCACAGGAATTTGGAGGGCCGCAGGGAGATGTGTATGACCGGATCATCGTGAGGCTCCTTGAGATCGCCCAGTCTATTGACATTATCCAGCAGTGCCTTGATAATCTGCCTTCCGGAGAGATCCTCTGGGAGAAGAAGCTGCCGAAACTCCTCCTTACCTTAAAAAAGGCAGAGGGAGAAGCGATCGGGAGGGTAGAAGCTCCTCGGGGAGAGTGCCTGCACTATGTCCGAATGGACGGGAAAGAGACACCCGCAACATGGAAGGTGAAGGGATCATCCTATAGCAACCTGATGTCCTGGATCCCCATGCTCACGGGCGAGCAGCTTGCTGATATCCCTATTATCGTGGCCTCGATCGATCCCTGCATCTCCTGTACTGATCGTGTGGCTGTTGTCCGGGATGGAACGTCCGGCATTCTGACAAAAGGGGACATGACCCTGCTTTCCCGCCAAAAGACGAGGAGAATGACCTCAATAGCATTATAGCCCTGGAATTAAAGCTACAATTATTAAAGTGATCCCCTTTAGGGTTGTACAAAACGCAACCTGATGAGAACGATTATATCTCCAGACACCCACTAGTGATTCACAATTGTGAATGCACTGGTGTTGCAGAGCCTTACTATCCGGGCTTTTTACCGGGACAGGAATTAAGTATCGGGATGGCAGAGAGGAATTGAGATGGTATCGGATAAACGGGTCATCTACCTGGATCATGCGGCCACCACGCCCGCGAGGCCGGAGGTCGTTGAAGCGATGCTCCCCTACTTCCACGACCGGTTCGGAAACCCCTCATCGATCTATCGCATTGCACGGGAATCACGGAAGGTGGTGGAATCAGCCAGGGAGTCCGTGGCACGGGCACTTGGTGCCGAACCGGGCGAGATTTATTTCACTTCGGGAGGGACCGAGTCTGATAACTGGGCGATCAAGGGGGTCGCCTCTGCAAACCGGAAGAAAGGGGACCACATCATCACCTCCGCCATCGAGCATCATGCCGTCCTCTACCCGGCCCGGTACCTGGTAAAACAGGGATTTTCCGTTACGTTCCTGCCTGTCGATTCGACCGGGCTCGTAGACCCGGGTGCGGTCGAGGATGCCATCACTCCCGGGACAACCCTGATCTCGGTCATGACCGCCAACAACGAGATCGGCACGATCGAGCCGGTCCGCGAGATTGGGAGAATTGCCCGGGACCATGGCATCCCGTTCCATACCGATGCGGTCCAGGCCGTCGGCCACATCCCGGTCTCGGTAAAGGATGACACCATCGACCTGCTCTCGCTCTCTGCCCATAAGTTCAACGGACCAAAAGGTGTGGGCGTGCTCTATATCAGGAAGGGGACGCGGATCGATCCGCTTCTGCACGGTGGCGCCCAGGAGCGGAACCGGCGGGCAGGCACCGAGAACCTTGCAGGGATTGTCGGCCTCGCGACTGCGCTGGACATTGCGACGCAGTCCCTGTCCCGGGAGATGGAACGGCAGAAAAGGCTCCGCCAGCGGCTGATTGCCGGGCTGCTCTCGTCAGTCCCGCATTCCCGGCTCAACGGGCACCCGGAGAAGAGACTGCCGGGGAATGTGAATATCAGTTTTGAGTATGTCGAGGGCGAATCAATCCTCCTCAGCCTCGATGTGTACGGGATCTCTGCATCGACCGGGAGCGCATGCACCTCCGGGTCCCTTGAACCCTCCCACGTCCTGCTCGCAATCGGCCTTCCGCACGAGGTTGCGCACGGGTCGCTCCGGCTGACGCTCGGGGAAGAGAACACTGACGGGGAGATCGATACCGTGCTCGAGACGGTGCCGGGGATCATCGGGAAGTTGCGGGCTATGTCCCCCCTCTACCCCGGGAAGGAGAAGGAGTGCCATGTATAGCGAGAAGGTGATGGATCATTTTGCCAACCCGAGGAATGTCGGGGAGATCGAGAACCCGGACGGTGTCGGGGAGGTCGGCAACCCGGTCTGCGGGGATATCATGCGGATGTACCTGAAGATCGAGGATAACCGTATCGTTGATGCAAAATTCAAGACGTTCGGCTGCGGTGCCGCCATCGCATCGAGCAGCATGGCGACCGAGCTCGTGAAGGGAAAGACCCTCGAAGAGGCCTGGGAGATCTCGAACCAGGCTGTTGCAGAGGCGCTGGAGGGGCTCCCCCCGATCAAGATGCATTGCTCGGTACTTGCCGAGGAAGCCATCCACACGGCGATCAACGATTACCGGGTGAAGCAGGGGCTTGCTCCCTGGGAGGAGAAGAGCCCGCACCACCACGAAGGGGGCGATGAATGTGAACTGCCGGAAGAACCACAGGGAACGGCAGGTGACGGGGCCCTGCAGCGATGATCTCTCGAGCTATGGTTTATACACCACATTTCAGGAAGGTACGGATTGCCGTATCCTTTACCCCGTCCGTGGAGGCAGGACTATGGAAGAACCAGTAAGCGGCAGGATCTCTGTCACGAACGAGGATATCGAAATCGGACCGATGATTGAAGCGGCAAAACAGCGCACATCTGGTGCCATCGTCACGTTCCTCGGGATGGTCCGCGATGACGGGATCGAATCCATGGAATTGTTCGCTTATGATGAGGTTGCTGTCCATGACATGACCGAGATCCGCGATGATGCCGTCCGCCAGTTCAACCTGCAGCGGGTGGATATCGTGCACCGCATCGGGCATCTCAGGGTCGGTGAGAACATCCTCCTGATCGTTGTCGCGGCAGGTCACCGGAAGGAGGCATTCCAGGGGTGCGAGTACATTCTCGAACGGATCAAGGAGCGGGTTCCCATCTGGAAGAAGGAGTACCTCGCCGACGGTCACCGGTGGATCGAGGGGGATCATCCCTGAACCAGTATCCCCCGGAGTGTATCCTGTCGGGTGATGGCAGGGTTCTCCTCCCGGGATTTTTTTCCGGAGCTGCCGTGGACACTCCTTATTGCCTGCGAGGACTGACATGAGCATGATGTATCGATCAGTCCCCTGTATCCGGGTTGACGGCGATCGCCATGAACACGCAGTACATGAGGTTGTCGAGGAGGTTCCCTATGCCCTCTTCATCAACGGCCGCCATGCCATGACGTCGATGATGAGCCCGATCGAGCTCGAGGACTTTGTCACCGGGTATCTCTTCACCGAGCAGGTTATAAAAAAAGCCGAAGAGATCGAATCGATAAAAGTCGAGAAGAACCGGATCAGTGTCATCACGAAGAACCTGTTCAAGGTAACCGGGCCTAAAAAGACCATCCTGTCCGGTTGCGGGGGAAGTACTTCCTATATCGATGCGGACAAGCTCCCAAAAATAGTCTCTGACTTTTCCATCTCCCCGGAGCGTATCCTGAAGCTGGTCAGGGAAGTACTGACCTCCGATCTCCATGGGAAGACCGGGGGGATTCACCTTGTCGGACTTGCCGGTGCTGACGGGATGATCACCATTGCTGAGGATATCGGCCGCCACAATGCCCTTGACCGGGTTATCGGGCACGGTCTTCGCAGCGGAATCGACTTTTCCCGGACCCTTGTCGTCTCATCAGGACGCATCTCATCCGAGATGGTCCGCAAATGTCTCGTTGCCGGCATACCGGTGATCGCTTCACGGGGTGCCACCACCACCCTTGCCCTCGAAGTCGCAGAGAAGAGCGGGGTGTGCATCGTCGCCTTTGCCCGCAGCACGAAGATGGTGGTGTATACCCACGCGGAGAGGGTCACCGGACTGCAGGCGACGGAAGTGCCCGGGTGATTCACCGGACAGGGATACCGGGGGCAGGGATATATAGCGTCATTTGAGAGAATCGAACCTTTCAGAGCCAGGATTCTTCCAATACCGTCATTGAAAGAGAGAATATCTGTGGTCTGCCGATATTCTCCATCATGGAAAGCCCCGGAGTTCCTGCCAGGATTGCCGGGGGAGCTCCTTCTTACCAGGACCACATCTCTTCACTCATTCGGGATTACAGAGGGAGAGACGGCTGTCAGGGCCTGATCCCGCCAGCATCGTGTGTCGTGAGAAGAGAGGTGGTTCAATTTTTATAAGGGGGTGGGCAGTCAGCACAAGAATCTGCCATACCGGGCGATCAGATCCCCCGGCAGATCTCCCGGACTCCCGCAATGAGGAGCTCGATCTCCTGCACGGTCGTGTAGAGTGCAAGGCTTGCCCGGACCGTCCCACCGTAAAGCCCGAGATACTCCATGAGCGGCTGGCAGCAGTGGTAGCCGGATCGGACCAGGATATCTGACTCGTCATCGAGCTGCTGGGCCACCTCGTGCGGGTGGAGGCTGTCGACGGTGAAGGAGACCACCCCGATGCGCGAATCCGGTCGTTCCGGTGCATATACCCTGACCCGGTCGATTGCCCTGAGCCCTTCGATGAGCCGGCGGGGG
>LNQE01001863.1_pt1 | contig 19214 bp, 10 predicted proteins | sample 603111 | NCBI WGS metagenome assembly LNQE01 (sample SAMN04260313, study PRJNA301899) | hydrocarbon metagenome | isolation source: hydrocarbon-contaminated ditch | place: Germany: Bremen | collected 1998
GGTATCATAACCAGTATAATTAATGGTAACTGTCCCAGTATAAGTGCTTTTGGGCACGAAGCTGATATAGGATAGGTAGGGGGAATCACTCCTGTAATACTTGGTACTGGCAGATACTGCTGCATCATAGTTAGAAGATGAAGTGTAATCGTAATACAGCTTGCCGTAAGTAGTGGAAGGCAGAGTAAACTTCACATAGGAAAGGGTCTCGCCGGTAGCGTTTTTGCAGGCGGAGTTGAAGTCGGATGCCACCAGCTTTATGGGAGTATCATTATTGGTAGAATAGGTGACGGTATTGTCACCGCTGTCTGCCACGATCATAGTTATTTTACCTGAATAATTATCTCCTTCTGTATCATAACCGATATAGTCTATAGAAACTGTTCCAGTATAAGTTCTGTTGGGTACAAAGCTGATATTGGCTATGTAGGGTGAAGTACTCCTATAATACTTGGTGGTGGCGAGTACTGCTGAGCCAGTGTTAGAAGATGAAGTGTAATCGTAATACAGCTTGCCGTAAGTAGAAGAAGGCAGAGTAAACTTCACATAGGACAGGGTCTCACCAGTAGCGTTTTTGCAGGCGGTGTTGAAGTCGGATGCCACCAGCTTTATGGGGGTATCATTATCTGTAGAATAAGTGATGGTATTAGCCACTGTTTCGTTGACAGTTATATTTAAGGTGCCCACATAGGATCTATCATCAGTAGTATAGGCAGTATAACTGATAGAAAGTGTTCCAGTGTAGCCGGTATAGGGTACGAAACTTATATATGATAGATAAGGAGCAGTACTTCTAAAATACTCGGTATTAGCTGATACCAGCGAATCATAATTAGAAGAAGAAGTATAATTGTAATAAAGCTTCCCGTAAGAAGCCGAGGGAAGGGTGAATTTAACATAGGACAAATTTAAACCGGTAGCATTTTGGAGTGCGGTATTGAAGTCAGTTGCATTCAATTTAACTGCGGTATTCTTATTAGTGGAATAAGTGACCGTACCGGTGCTGGTTACTACATCTACCGTGATATTCAAAACAACCGATCCGATCATGGTATCATCATCTCCGGAACCGTAAGCTCCTACCGTGTATGAAACGCTTCCAGTATCGGTGGCTGCAAAAGTGAGGCTGCCAAGATCCTCCTTACTGATCTTCTCTCCCAGCGCGTAATCACTGTCCCCCAATTTTAAAGATCCAAAAGTAGGATTACTCCCATTTATAGTCACGGAGTTTAATGTTCCTCCATCGTTTTTGGTATATTTACTGCTGAAATCCGTTGCAGAAAAGGATATACTGCCTGGAAAAGTCACTAGGGTAGTGGATTTAGAAATAGTCCCGGAAAAAGTCGGAGCACTGTATGCTGCTCTGACAACGTTGATGCTGTATACGCTGGTGTTTAAAATTTCTTCATCCACCTTTTGATAGGTCACTGTCATTTCAACAGGGTCTCCGTCGACTACAGCAGTTGAGCCGGAAAGAAAGCTGGCACTGGCAAAAGAGTAAATAGAATCGTCGTAAGTTATATCAAGGCCACTGGACAGATCGATACTTTCGGCAAAAGCATAGGGCACCGTAAGCGCTGCTGTTTTGCTATCGCTGACATCTACTGCCGAAACAGCAGATGTGTGATAAATAGAACTTAAGACTTTCTCATCATCAATGGCCCAGGTTGTTGCAGGAAGACTCGCCATCAACATTAACACCAGCAGCAGCAAAGCAATACTTCGTTTTAACAAATAGTTCATTTTAATACCTCCGATAAGAATTTTGTGTAGACTTGAATAAAATGAGGAATCAGACCCCAACTGGATTAGTGAAGTAAGAGAGGCCTTTTTGTTTGTCGGTCTCTATATGGCAGCCGGTTTAACGCCGATGCATTTATAACCCTCATCAGATGAGAGTATAAATGCTCATACTCACTCCACAAATATTACGATAAAAATTAGACCAGCTTACACTTCTTGTACCAATTATACCCATAACACACCATATATTGGAATGAATTTTCGGCCAAAATGGGTGGTGGCACCTAAGCAAAACCGGCATTTATAAACAACACCCGCTATAAGAAAGGGTCTGCCAATATTTTGAGTTTCAAAAAAGTCTGTTTTTTAGCTTATTTCAGGCGGGCCCGCGGCGTATTCATCTCCTCCCCAGACGGGTCACCAGAGAGTCGGGTTGAAATGACCTTGATAAATTGTTTAACTAATAATTCAAAATTTACTAAATTAGTAACTCTGTAAATGTCATAACCTAAAAACTGTTCTCAATATAGGACTTTAGACTCAATTTATAAAAAATAAAAGGATAAACCTGGGATGAGGTAGAATCTTGCCGTATAGCTATTTCGGGCGGAGGTATGAGTAGGAAAGGAGGGAAACGGAATTCTTGGAAATAGGTCTTCATAGTTTTATTAGGACATCTGTGGGATAAAGAAATAGGATGATCCAATATTAATAGGAGAGGTGAAGTTTGCTTCTATTGTTCGTGGATAGAGGTGGGAATGCCAAAGGAAAAGAAGAGCTTACCTGTTTCTGAATTAGTAGGTAAGAAGTAAAGAATATTTCGAGGATTCCGTAGACAGTATGAAAAACTTAATAGAAGTGATTGGTGTTAAAGCCGATAACTGCATAAACTGTCATCAGTGCATAGCAGTCTGTCCGGTGAAGATTTGCATGGATGGCAGCGGTGATGTGGTTAAATTTAATAATCAGCTGTGCATTGGCTGCGGTAGATGTATTGAGGCGTGTATAAAAAGTCATGGGGGGATAGTAGAAAAGAGTGCCCGCTTTCCGATAGATGACACCGACAGATTATGTAAAGATTTAATGGAGAAGGATATTATAGCCCTGGTAGCCCCATCTGCCCAGAGCAATTTTGAATTAGGGCAACTGATAAGTGCGTTGAGATTATTAGGAATAAAAGCGGTGTATGATGTGTCTTTGGGTGCTGAAATCACCATTGCCCTATATCACCAGACTATATCTGCCGGAAAAACCAGGCTCCCGATCATAGCTCAACCCTGCCCCGCGGTGGTGACATACATAGAGCTGCATCACCCGGCCCTTATTCCCCATCTAGCTCCAATAGGAAGTCCAGTACACAATACTGCTGTTTATGCCAGGTCCCTTCATCCAGATTGTGAGGTAGCATTTATTTCTCCCTGTTTGGCTAAACGCAGGGAGTTTCAGGATAGCCAAATGATCCAATACAATGTCATATATAAGTCTTTAGTTAAAGTTTTCCAGGAAAAAAATATTGATATAGAAATTCTGGATCAGGGGCAATTCGACAACTATGTCGCAGCAGGTATCGCTACCAATTTTTCCACCCCGGGAGGGCTAAAAGAATCTTATATATATAAATATCCGGATACACCTTCCAGCTCCATTACTCGAATAGAAGGTCCTATTATATACGAAAAATATTTGCGGGATCTTGAAGAAGCTGTCGTTAATGGATGTCCAGATCGTCCAGTACTAATAGACATTCTCAGCTGTGAAAAAGGATGTAATATGGGAGCCGGATGTATAAATCAGAATAAATCTATGGATAAGATAGAAAGATCTATAGCCCAGCGTTCGGAACAAGCGGTAAAAAACGAAGAGGCCGGCCGGGTTTTGCAGGAATTTCTAGAACAAGTAGTTGATCATGATAGCTTTAACTATCATTGTTACAAGGATTTGTCCTCTCTTAATACCCTTAAACATCCCAATGGCGATGAGTTGGAGAACATTTATACGAAAATGCATAAAACCGAAGAAAAGGATTTCCGAAACTGTGCGGCTTGTGGGTATAACTCCTGCCTGGATATGGCGGTGGCAGTATATAATGGCTTAAATAAATATAAGAACTGCCATGTTTATCAGGAAAAGGAACTGCGAATAGAACAAGAAATATTGAATCACATGTTGAGAGAGCTGGCAGATCTTAATAAAAAACTTCAGGCTGAATTTAATGAGCGAAAACAGCAGGAACAGCTCTTGATACAAAACTCAAAATTGGCCGCCATGGGGGAAATGATTGGGATGATAGCTCACCAGTGGCGTCAACCGTTATCATCAATTAGTACGATAGCCGGAAATCTGCAGGTCTATATCGACCTGGATATGTATGAAAAAGAACAGTTTGCCATTATGCTGAGCGAAATAAATAACCATACTCAGTACTTGTCCGATACCATTAACGATTTCCGCCATTTCTTTAAACCCGATAATCCCCGGGACAAAGTAACCCTGGATAACGTAATAGGCCAGACCCTGGGAATAATCGGAAAGTCTTTGGAATACAAAAACATAAGCTTATTCAGAGATTACTCCTTTAATAATCCCATTTTGACCTATCCTAATGAGCTGATGCAGGTGTTTCTCAATATAATAAAGAATGCATCTGATGCTTTTATAGATAACGATATAATCAACCCCGGGATTACTATTCGCGGTTATGAAACCGAACAATACCATGTGGTTGAAATAGAAGATAATGCTGGCGGTATTCCAGCAGATGTTATCAACTTGATTTTTGATCCCTATTTCTCCACCAAGGGACCCAGCGTTGGCACCGGATTAGGTTTATATATGTCCAAGCTGATAATTGAAGAACACTGTGGAGGGAAACTTACTACCTGGAATACTCCAGGGGGTGCTTGCTTTTCGGTTAAACTCCCGGTTTTATAGGAAGGGAGAAGCATTATGATTAAGCCAAGAGAACTTAAAGAAGCCGCCCAGGGGATTTCAATCCTGTATATAGAAGATGATGTTGAACTCCGACAGAACACGGTGCGATTGTTAGCCAGCTTTTTCAATGAAATCGGAGTTGCCGGCAATGGATTGGAAGGCTTGAATAAATACAGAAGTACAAAATATGATCTGGTGATTACCGATATTAACATGCCGGTTATGAATGGTGTAAAAATGGCTCAGGAGATAAAAAAAGAAAATCCTCAACAGGTTATCGTCGTTATTTCCGCCCATGATGAAGCGGTATATCTGCTGGACTTAATCAATCTTGGTATCGACTATTATATTCTTAAACCCCTCGATCTGGATAAGTTTCTAAGTATACTGTACAAAGCAGTTCGGCTTACCCAATTTCATAAAATCGAGAAGAATTATAAATTGATGCTGGAGAGGACCGTAGCCCAGAGAACGAAGGAATTATCTGATGCCCTGACCATAGTCAATGAGTTAAGCAGCGAACTGGTATACCGGCTGTCTTCGGCCGCCGAATTGAGAGACCCGGAGACTGGAATGCATAATAAGAGGCTGGGTTTATGCGCCCCCCGGTTAGCCAGGGAAATCAACATGCCCTTTGATTTTATAGAATCAATAGCATTTGCAGCTCCCCTTCATGATATAGGTAAAATAGGGATATGGGATAATATTCTTTTGAAACCTGAACCGCTTAATGAGGAAGAGTTTGAAATAATGAAAAGTCATACGGTTATTGGGGCTAATATCCTTTCCAACTCTAAATATGATAAAATCCGCATGATCGAAACCATTTCTCTAACCCACCATGAGAGATGGGATGGGTCTGGTTATCCTAATGGTTTAAAAGGTGAAGAAATACCTATGGAAGGAAGAATAGTAGCAATATGTGACCAGTATGATGCTCTTCGCAGCAAAAGACCCTATAAAAATGGATTTTCCCACCACAGAACCATGAACATCATAATCAGGGGAGACGGAAGAACCAAGCCAGAATATTTTGATCCCCGGATTTTGACAGCCTTTGTCAGAATCGCTGACGAAATGAATGAGATATTTATCCATAATCAGGATAGCGATAAACAGCTATTTAAAGAAGCTTAGAATTAAATTGCTTTCTCACTACTAATCTAAGATATCCACCAATACCTATCATGCCAGGTGGCATCCTAACCATACACCTTTTGAAACATAGCTTAATATATTCCTTGATATTTATAGGTTGCTCCAGTAGATGGTTGGCCAGTAACTTGCTGCAGATCTTAATTGTCTTATTCTTTGCATAAAGAAATAGTCAGCAGTAGCAAACTAAAAGCAGGAGTACCCTCAGTCAACTGGAATCTGACATTGTCTGCACTCAAATCAATTGCAGATTATTAGAAAAGGAGTAGAATAATGCTCAGTTTTGCCTTAAAAGCTGCGGTCATGTATTTCATGGCATTAATTATGATCAGGTTTCTGGGCAAGCGGGCCCTGGGGGAACTTGGTCCTTTTGACTTTGTGGTAATGACAGGAGTTGGCCACACGGTGGTTTCAGTGGCATTAGATAAAAGTATTCCCTTCTGGGAAGGGATGGTGATCCTGGCAACTCTGGCCGCCCTGGAATATCTGATGGGTTACCTGGCCTTGAAGAATCAGAACCTGGCTAATATCATTACCGGAAAGCCGGTGATCCTGATCAATGAAGGCAGAATCATAAAAGAAAATCTGAAGAAGGAAAAATTCAACGTAGACGATTTAATGCAGGAACTGCGCAAGCAGGGGATACGTGATCTGGATGAGGTGGATAAGGGCATATTGGAGTCCTGCGGTGGATTTAGCGTACTGCTCCGGGAAGAGGATGAGCCGGTTAGCAGAAGAGACCTGGGCCTTAAACCATTGAAGAGGAGCGAAGTATTAACTACCCAGCCCGTTACCCGGGGGGACTTTTTTCAAAATGAGCAGAGAGAAAGATGGAGTGAATCGGCACCATTATCAATAACAGAGAGTCTGCTCCGAATCGAAGAACGGCTAAAGTTGATCGGCAGCAAAGTTGAGAGAATCGAAGAGCAGCTCAAGTCCAGCGAACCATCTTTATGATATAATAATATGGTAAAATTTCTCGTGGTGGACGGTAGCTTATGAAAGTACTCATGATTTTTATAGATGGATTCGGTTTGGGGAATAAAGGGGAGAATAACCCATATTTTTTTGCCCGAACTCCGTTTCTAGACAGTTTATTGGGGGGACATTCTTTATATGCTGACAGTGGGTTGGTGAAGGGCAATAGAGCTATGATGATACCCACTGATGCTTGTCTAGGTATACCCGGAGTTCCCCAGAGTGCTACTGGACAGACTACCCTGTGGACCGGAATCAATGCTGCCAACAAAGTGGGCAGGCATGTGAATGCATATCCTACTCGTGAGCTGCGCGATCTTATTAGTAGCTATAGCATCATGAAAATCCTGGCCGATAAGGGTAAGAAGGTGACTTTTGCCAACGCCTACCGGGAAGAATACTTCCAATTGGTCCAACAAAGAAAGGCGTTTCATTCAACTTCCACCCTGGTAGCCCTTAGTTCAGGACAGCCCCTGAGAACTATAGAAGATCTTAATAGAAGCAATGCGGTGTATCAGGATTTTACCAATAGGATGCTGATCGAGTGGGGTTATCAAGTAAAAGAAATAAGCCCGGAACAGGCTGGTCAAAACCTGGCCCGACTGGCAAGACAGTACGATTTTACTCTTTACGAATATTTTATTAGTGACAAAACAGGCCACGCCAGAGACATGGCGCGGGCGATAGAAATTTATCAGATGCTGGATAGAATGATGGCCACCTGTATTGCGGACACTAACCTGAAAGATACTATGGTCTTAATCGTGAGTGACCATGGCAATCTGGAAGATCTATCTTGTAAAGGCCATACCGTTAATAAAGTTCCGACCATTTTGATCAACAATAATTATGAGAGAACTGCTTTTTCCGCCATATCCTCTTTGACCGATATGACTCCTTTTGTTCTGGATCTGTTATTGCCGGATACTAAGGAAGGCGCGATAAGCAAGCGATAAGTGAGGAGGTAGAAGTATGAAAATCAAGGACATTTATCAACTGGCAGTGGAAATGGGCAAGACATTCGATCCACGGGGGGATGAAGTCAACCGCCTGCTGGAAGAAAGACAAAAAGAATATGACCGAATGAATGACGATGAAAAAGCCTTCTACGATGAAGAAAATCTTACCAATCCTTATAATGATACCCGTTTATTGTTTGGTGAGGGAGAACAGGTGGTCAAGTCAGCTATCTGCGGGATAGATATGGAGACTCCTGAAATACTGCTGGTTGACCTTCTAAGGGAAAAGGGGAGAAGGATAGATATGATTATCTCTCATCACCCGGAAGGTTCAGCCCGGGCAGATTTACACAATGTAATGCATGTACAGTCCGACATGATGGAAGGTGCAGGGGTACCTATAAATATTGCCGAAGGGCTCATGGAGGATCGCATTTCTGAAGTAAAAAGAGGCCTGATGCCCATCAACCACCAGCGGGCAGTAGATGCAGCTAGACTGCTGAATATACCCTTTATGTGCGTTCATTCTCCTGCTGATAACCTGGTCAGCCATTATCTCGAGAAAATATTTGCCCAAACCCCCTATAGAACTGTTCAGGATGTTATAGATATTCTCATGGGTGTACCAGAATATCAGCAGGCTAAAAGATTCAAGGCCGGGCCTGCTATTGTCTCCGGAGACAAGAAGAGACGGGCGGGCAAGATATTTTTAAAGATGACCGGAGGAACGGCAGGTTCGGTGAAGTCTTATGAGAAATTAGCCGCTGCCGGAGTAGGGACTATTATCGGCATGCATATGACAGACAATCATCGAAAGGCAGCCCGGGATAATCATATCAATGTAGTAATCGCCGGGCATATGGCCAGCGATTCTCTAGGGATCAATTTCTTTTTAGACGAACTGGAGAAGAAAGGAATGGAGATTATACCTGCTGCTGGATTAATTCGGGTTAAACGGGATGGGTGGAACACTTTGAGAGTTTCAAGGTGAAGGCACCTGAGTTAATAACTCAACTTCAGATCTTAACAGCTTGGGCGTGGCGCATTGTACCGCCGTCGGCTGGTCTTATTTTTACTAAAGTTGAAATATTGTCTTCATACGTGATATCTGGCTATCCAAGTTGTTTACCCCCTGTAACCCGCCTTACCCTTCTTTGTTATTTCGAGCAGAGCGAGCCCAAATTGTTTGTTCCTGTGGGCCCCTTGTTAAGACAAAGCATAAAACTCGCTAGTGGGTAGTGCGAAAGTTGAGTTTAATAAGTTAGCCAATTAAGGGAGGAAATAATATATGGAACTGCTGGCACCGGCAGGCAACCGGGATGCTTTACATGCAGCCATTGAAAATGGCGCAGATGCAGTATATCTGGGTGGAAAAAATTTCAGCGCCCGGCAATCCGCAGAGAATTTCAGCGATGAAGACATAGCCAGGGCACTTGAATACGCGAGAAGCAGGAATCGCAAGATATATGTCGCGGTCAATACGCTTATTGATGATGAGGAGTTTGGTCCTGCACTAGATTATGCTTGGAATCTGCATATGATGGACATCGATGCACTGATAGTTCAGGATCTGGGTTTTATGGATGCACTGCACCAGGTTATACCTGCAATGAAGGTGCATGCCAGTACCCAAATGACGATACATAACTCAGAAGGAGTCCATTTTTTAGAAAAACAAGGCATAAAAAGAGTGGTTATGTCCAGAGAAATGCAGATGGAAGATATACAGGCGGTTAAACAGACCGCCCAAAATATCGAACTTGAGGTATTTGTTCATGGTGCTCTCTGTTTTTCATATTCTGGTCAGTGTCTATTCAGCAGTATGGTGGGAGGGAGAAGCGGGAATCGGGGGAGATGTGCCCAGCCCTGCCGGCTTCCCTATGACCTGTATTCGATAAGCTCAGCTCAGCGTATCAGTACACCTGATAAAGGAAGATACCTCTTAAGTCCGTCCGACTTATGCCTGATAGAATATCTGCCTGAACTTAAGGCTATAGGAGTTGATTCTCTAAAAATAGAAGGGCGCATGAAAAGGGCGGAGTATGTTGCAGTAGTGACTCGGGCTTACCGGGAAGTGCTGGATATGCTGCAAGAGGAACCTTTTTATCGACCGGCCAATAAGGTGAGAGACAAGCTCTTGAAAATTTTTAACCGCAACTTTACCAGCGGGCACTTCATTTTTGACCGCAGCAGCTTTTTGAGCAGTAAACGGCCAAATAATAGAGGGGTCTATGTGGGAAGGGTGGTTGCTCAGGATAAAGATTACGGTACTACGGTAAAATTAAATGATAGCGTTAGTCTGGGAGATGGTCTGGAGATATGGGTCAATAAAGGCAAAAACCCCACTTTTGTTGTCAATAATATGAAAATACGTGGTTTGGCAGCTGAGCATGCCCAACCTGGAGACACAGTAGAATTCAGATTGGATAAAAGAGTTTCACCGCAGGACCGAATTTTTAAAACCCATGATGAGGAGCTGATTTCAGAAGCGCTGCTCAGTATGAAGGGTGCGGAAGAACAAAGAATCAGGGTCGATATTAAGGCGGTACTCGAAGAAGGCCAGCCGCTCAAATTGATTTTGACTGATGAAAAAGGTCACCAGATAGAAGAAATAAGTAACAACAAGGCCCGAAGGGCAGAAAACCAACCCCTGAATGAATCGATATTGAAATCAAAGATAGATCGGATGGGCAACACGCCTTATTATTTAGGAGATTTTGAGTTTCAATCTGATGCTGACTTGATATTGCCATTCAGTGAAATTAATGAAACCAGGCGGCGGGCAGTGCAATCCCTAAAAAGATTGAGTCTTAACCTTGACCCCAAGGGGATACAGGAAGAAGAAACGTTCAGACGTAATCGTGCTAAATTTATACCCCTGACCAAGAAGGGAAGAAGTATTATTAAACCTGAACTCACTATCACAGTTAGTGGGATTGATCAAGCTTATGCAGCCATTAAAACAGGTGCGGATATAGTCTATTTTGACTTGGCTGGAATCGGCCAGAAGAAGAGAATCTCCATTGAGGAGCTGGAAGGTCTCAAACAATATTCTGCCCGTTATTTATGTCAGGTGATACCAGCGCTGCCCCGCATACAAAAACCAGGGGAAGCATCAGCCTGGCTTGGTCTAAAGGCAGCAGGCTTTAATACCATAATGGCTGGTAATATCGGGGCCTTGAACTGGTCTTTGAATAATGGTATAAATAGCAGGGTGGATTACAGCTTTAATGTTTTCAACTCCTATTCCCTGCGCTTCCTGGTACAGCAGGGAGTAGAACGGGCTTGTGTCTCTCCGGAGCTCAACTATAATTGCTTAAAAAATATCCGGGGATTAAACCTGGGCGAAGTGATCGTTCATGGGGAATTGATCTTGATGACCTCACAGTACTGTATGCTGCAGGGTGTACTGGGGGATGCAACTGACCGATGCCAGGGTTTTTGCCATCAGGATAGGTATGCGATAAAAGACGATCTGGGTTATTCATTTCCGATAGAGACAGATACCTACTGCCGATTTTATGTATTTAATTCCCGTACCCTGTGCATGATAGATGATCTGGACAAGATTATAGCTTTGCGTCCAGGTGGACTGAGAATAGAAGCCCGCCACGCACAAGAACGTGAAGTAGAGATGGTGGTTAGAAATTACCGCCGGGCGATAGACGATATTTTGAACGGCAGTAAAAAGGATTTACAGTCGTACCGCTCGGAGATAGAGAAAACCACACCCTCACCCTTTACCCGCGGCCATTATTACCGTGGTGTGATATAAGCTGCAGCAGATTATAACCTGAAGGTGAATATATATGATACAAGAAAAAGTACTGGAAAAACTAGAGTACCATAAAATACGCAATATGCTGGCAGATCTTGCCCTTTTCGAAGGGGGAGCCGCCAGAGCTCAGGCCATGATACCGATAGATAATTTTGATTCGGTCAATAAGCGTCTGGACGAGACAGGAGAAGCGATGGAAGCACTGCGCTTTGGGGAGCCCTCATTTTTGAGCGGCCTTAAGCTGTTAAACCGTGAACTGGCTAAAGTAAGGGTAGGCGGGATTTTAACTGCTGCAGAGCTTCGAGATGTATATTTACTGCTTTATGCTTCACGAATGGCGGTTAGGTATGTTCAGGGAGGCAAATATCCTTTCCTCACCAGTCTTTGCTCTTCTCTAACAGAGGATAGGGAACTGGAACAAAAAATAGATCGAGCGGTAGCGGAAGATGGTCAGCTCCGAGACGATGCCTCACCTGAACTGAAGCAGATCAGGAATCAAATTAACACCTTCCGTATCCGAATTAAAGATTATCTGCAAAATTTTATCCGTTCTACCGATAACCAAAAAATCCTGCAGGAAGCGTTGGTAACAGAAAGAGATGGAAGATACGTGGTGCCGGTTAAACAGGAGAATCGTAGTATGGTAAAAGGAATAGTCCATGACGAATCTGCCAGCGGAGCCACGGTATATATCGAACCTCTTCCGGTGGTAGACCTGAACAATCGGATGCGTTCCATGCAGATGGAGGAAAAAAGAGAAATCGAGAGAATATTAAGGAGCTTTTCTGTTTCAATAGGGTTTATGGTCAAGGAACTGGAAAGAAACCAGGAGGTACTAGCTTTATTGGATTTTGTTTTTGCCCGGGCCCGGTTGGCATATAAAATGAATGCCTATCGTCCGGTTACCAATATGAGAGGGGTACTGGAAATCTACCGGGGAAAGCACCCTCTATTGGGTCAGGATGCGGTTCCGGTAGATGTAGAACTGGGAATGAAATTTGATGTGCTGGTTATAACCGGGCCTAATACCGGAGGTAAGACGGTTACCTTAAAAACCATAGGTCTGCTGGTGTTGATGACAATGAGCGGACTTTACATACCAGCCCGGGAAAAGAGCCGGATATCAATTTTTAATTCTATCTATGTAGATATCGGAGATGAGCAGAGTATTGAGCAGTCACTGAGCACCTTCTCCTCTCATATGAGCAATATAATTAGAATACTGGATGGAGCTGATCGAAGATCACTGGTGCTGTTGGATGAACTGGGTGCCGGCACCGATCCAGTAGAAGGATCCGCCCTGGGTCATGTAATACTCGATGAATTAAGGGCTAAAGGAGCCAAAGTGATCGTGACCACCCACCAGAGTGAGTTGAAGAATTATGCCTATCAGACTGATCGGGTCGAAAATGCCTGTGTAGAGTTTGACCCGGTAAGCTTGCGGCCTACTTACGAATTGACTACAGGTATGCCCGGACAAAGTAATGCCTTCGAAATAGCTACCAAACTGGGTATGAAAAATGATCTCGTACAAAAAGCCAGGGGATTGGTTCCTCAAAAAGAGATGGAAGTTGGTAATATGATTCGTCAGTTGAAAGAAAGTCATTACACTCTGGACAAAGAGAGTAGAGAGGTAATAAAGATCAAGGAGGAGCTGATAAAAGACAGAGAGCGCCTCCAGAATGCTAAACAAGATTTTGAACAGGAACGACAGGAAATAATAGGCCGGGCTAGAGAAGAAGCTGCCCAGGAACTCAGGAGGGTCAAGCAGGAGGCCGGGAAAGCCCTGCAGGAATTTAAGGACCTTATTAAAGACAAGGATAAACCTCCCAAGTGGCATGAGATAGAAGAAAAAAGGCAGAAGATAAAAAATATTGTAGTTAATAAATATGCTGATGAGGTGGAGCCAGACCAGCAGGACCAGAAAATCAGAACCGGCGATTATGTACTTATAAAGAATATTAACCAGAAGGGCTATGTGTTAGGTATCCATGGATCTCAGGGAGACGTAAGTATACAGGTGGGAAGCATGAAGTTTAATGCGCGCCCCGAGAGCCTGGTGAAGCTTGATATTCCAGCTCCTGTGGGCACCCCCTGGCGCGGTGAAAGCTTTCTTGATAAAGCTCGCAACATATCTAAGGAAATAGATGTAAGAGGTCAGCTGGCAGAGGATGCGATTATGGAGATTGACAAATATCTGGCTGATGCGCTGCTGGTAGGCATTGATACAGTCCGGCTCATTCATGGCAAAGGGACCGGAGCTTTAAGGACCGCAGTTCAAAAATATTTAAAGACCCACCCTCAGGTCAAGGCATTTAGAGATGGACTGCCGGAAGAGGGAGGGCAAGGAGTAACTGTGGTTGAATTCAAATAGCATGAGGGGGTATTAACCCCCTCTTCTTTTTTCCGGCAAAGATTTCTTGTCTTAAATCGGATAAATATTCCTGGTTTGTCCAATGCCCCACCTTGAAACCTTATCTATAAAACCATAATTGCAACATGGATTTATTAAACAGAGCTGGTAATAATTAAAGGTCTTAGAATGCCGGTTCGATAAGTATAATGAATACTACAACGAATACAGCATTTACAGAGCCAGACTCCTAAAGGCGACTTCCTCCTCCTCAGAAAGACCCGGACAACTATGCCGGGTCTTTTGTTTGGCGTCAATCTCGATCAATTATTTCATGGATAACATCGCCTGCTTTTTTTCTTGTGGTTTGGTGATCACTCAGAGTACAACGAGGCAGAGTTTGGCCTGGCTGGAGTGTTATTGTCTCCAGATACTCTTCCGGACATCCACCGGTTTCAAAAGACCCCGGAACATTAGCCTGATAGAGCTTACCCTCGTGCCTGGGATCACGGCAGATATAAACTTCTCGGGCAAAAAGGCCCGGAATAGTAGGCTGGCTATGAATGTCACAGGTTTCTGTTGGCATTTTATTGGGAGTTGAACTCTTTTCATCTGCTACTATTACCACAGAGCGCATTTCAACATGAGGACAATAGGGGCCTGCGAGTTTTCCGGACTCTGAGCAAAGGGAAACCAACTGATGAAGGTCGCAAATCTCAGTGGGTAAATCTTCTTTCAAACAGTATTCACTAATTATCGTATCTGCAGGGCAGGACTCCCCAGGCAGTTTGCCTGATATTGAGCAGACCGAAACATTTACTATTCCACCGGGCATAGCCAGAGGCGCAGGCTTATAATTCTGATGTGCTGCCGTTAGTACAGCTGAAAATGCCCGGGCTGGACAATTGCCTCCATAGGCTGTCTCCGACGGATACTGGGGTGGGTAATTGCGCATAGTATAATCTTTATCAAAACCCATCCACACTGCCATGGAATAAGCGGGAGTAAATCCGCAGAACCAGGAATCCATGTACTCTTCTGAAGTGCCTGTCTTTCCAGCGGTGACTACACCCGGAACCCTGGCACTGGTGCCGGTCCCGGACTCAACTACCGTGCGCAGCATGTTGGTCATCAGCCAGGACGTTTGTTCGCTCATAGCCCGGTGCGATTCAGGCTGGTAACGATACAATTCAGCTCCATCTTCATCGACAATACGGGTAATGAAGTGGGGTTTGACGTAGGTTCCTCCGTTGGCAATTGCTCCATAGGCCGCTGCCATTTGTATCGGGGTGACACCACGTGTCAAACCTCCTAGAGCCAGTGGAGCAAGGGCCAGGTCATTGGTGCCCGGGGTATCTAAGAGCTCCAGGCCCAGATTGCGGCCATAATCAAAACTATAACGTATACCTATTAGATCCAGCATCTGAATCGCATAGGTATTGACGGAGTATTTTACAGCCGTTCGCATAGGAATAACTCCCCGGTAAGTACCGTCATAATTTTTTGGCTGCCACACCCCGTTACCTATTTTATATGACAGCGGTGAGTCATCCAGAGCATAAAAAGGCATATATCCCGCCTCCAAAGCGGGGGAGTATACAGTAAGGGGTTTTATTGATGATCCCGGCTGGCGGTAGGCGCTGGTAGCCCGATTAAAACCGCGCTTCTGATCATAAGTCCTTCCCCCCATGATGGCTTTGATGCCTCCGGTTTGATTATCGAATACTGCCATGGCAGCCTGAACATTTTCGCCTAGTTCATTTTTCTGCTGCAAAAAGTGGGATGAATCAGCGAAATATTCTTCCGCAGATCTTTGTATTAAGGGATCCATGGTCGTATATATTTTTAGACCGGTCCGGTAGAATGCATATTCCGGGTCATTATATATTTCTTTAGCAGCCAGTATATCAATTGCTTCATCTATTACTGCATCAATATAATAACCGTACTGAGTTTCTGATAGGCCCGATTTATGAAAGGAAAGTTCGGCAGCATAAGCCTCGTCAGCGGTAGCGCGATCTATGAAACCAGCTTCCACCATGTTATCCAGTACTACTTTCTGGCGATTTTTCGACCATTCATAATTTTGATAAGGATTCAGAGAAGGGGCATTGGGAACCCCGGCCAGAAGTGCGCATTCAGCCAAGGTCAGTTCGCTCACATCCTTGCCGAAATAAGTATCCGCAGCTGCTTGTACGCCATAGGCTCCGGAACCGAAGTTGATCAAATTTAGATACATACAGAGTATTTCATCTTTGGAGTAAGCGGACTCGATCTTGAAAGCGAGGAGGATTTCCTTCAATTTTCTTTCCCATTTTTTTTCAAAATTCAGGAAAGCATTTCTGGCCAGCTGCTGAGTAATGGTGCTGGCTCCCTGTCCCTTGAGGTCCCCTGAGCTTATATTGCTAACCAGAGAACGTACTATACCTCGATAATTTACGCCGTGATGATTATAAAAACCCCTATCCTCAGTAGCTATGAAAGCATCTATGAAGTCCTGAGGCACCTGATCCAGACCTACTTCAGTCCTGTTTTCACCAGCATGCAGGCCAACTACATATTCCTGTTGATCATCATAGACCACCGTTGTTTTAGCACCGGACAAAAGATCTGGATCCCATTCCGGTAAGTCTTTAGCCACTACCGCGAACACTCCTACTAATCCGGCTACTCCTGCCAGAGAACAAAGGAGCAGGATTATTACTAGATTCTTCATAAGTAATTTCCAATTCTTAGGCTTCCTTTTAGCGTTTTTGGTTTGATTCATATAAAAATAAGGCCTCCTGGAATTAGTATATTTAATCATTAGACAGAGACGGTTGGTTTTCCTGCCCGGAAACATCAGGGTAATTTATACCTTGATAGCAATCAATGTATATTCGTTAATTAACCTGGCAGGTAAAATGGAGATAGTCATCTTAATTAACCTAGCAGGATAATATTAAATATTAGTCTGATTAACCTTGCAGGTAATACGTGTATATTCGTCTAATTATTGCACATACTTCGGATATTATGCTATGATTTTTTCTGGTAAGGAGGTTATTTTGTGGAAGATAAAATAATGAAACAGGTTGATGCGCAGCTCGAAATTATCCGCCGCGGTGTGGCAGAGATCATACCAGAGGAAGAGCTAAAGCAAAAGCTTTATAAATCTATAAAAGAAAATCGGCCGCTTCGTGCCAAACTAGGGCTTGACCCTACTGCACCGGATATCCATCTAGGTCATACGGTAGTTTTGAACAAACTGAGACACTTTCAGGATTTAGGGCATGAGGTTCACCTGATCATAGGTGACGCCACCGGACGAATCGGTGATCCCAGTGGGAAATCTGAAACCCGTAAACAGCTTACCGAAGAGGAAATAAAGTTGAATGCAGCGACTTACCAGGAGCAGATATTTAAGGTACTGGACCATAATAAAACTATTGTGCATTTCAACAGCGAGTGGCTGATGAGTATGAACTTGGAAGCTGTGCTGAGATTGGCTGGAAGGTATACGGTGGCCCGCATGTTGGAAAGGGATGATTTCGATAAGAGGTATAAAGAAGGATTGCCGATAGGGGTTCACGAGTTTCTATATCCTCTTATGCAGGGTTATGATTCAGTAGTACTGGAAGCCGATGTGGAATTGGGAGGCACAGACCAGAAGTTTAATCTTCTAGTAGGAAGACACCTGCTGAGGGAATATGGACATGAGCCTCAGATAGCTTTGATGATGCCCATACTCGAAGGTTTGGATGGGGTCCAGAAGATGAGTAAAAGTCTCGGTAATTATATCGGAGTGAATGATGAAGCTTATGAAATGTTTGGTAAGACCATGTCTATAAGTGATCAACTGATAAGCAGGTATTTTGAATTGCTCACCCGGGTGCCGATGAATGAGATAAAAGATATCCAGACCCGGATGGATAGCGGTGAACTCAATCCCCGGGATGCTAAAATCAATCTGGCTAAAGAGCTGATTACTATGTACCATAATGCTGAAGAAGCTGAGAAGGCCGAAGCCAGGTTTAAACTGGTCTATTCGCAGGGTGATATCCCAGATGATATACCGGAGGTTGACATTGTTGATGCTGAAGTATGGCTGCCCAAATTCCTGCAGGATAATAACATGGTCAGTTCAAGCAGTGATGGTCGGCGCATGCTCAAACAGGGGGCCATAAGGGTCAATGGTGAAAAATACGAAGATGAAAATCTGCCGGTATCAAATGGAATGGTGGTGCAGGTAGGAAAACGAAAATTTATTAAAATTAAAACTAATTAGGTTAGATTCAAAACAGCCGGGCGTAAGCCCGGCTGTATAACGAGGTACTGCTTTACAATAGAAATCCTTAATTACAGGAATTGACTGTTCCAAATGCCAGCTACGGGAATAAAAAATGTACAGTTTTATGGAATGTTGTCCCCAAAACTGTACACTTTGCCAAGGATATTTCTCCTGCTCCCGTATTTTTACTCAGTTAAAAATTATTAGATACTTTTATCAATATTTTTTAATGCTCGTCCCATTTCATCTATATGTCCTTCAAAGAATATGGCCTTTCCCCGTATATTAGGATACTCGGGAGAGGCTAGATTTACAAAAGTAAATCCCACCTCTTCAAGTACCAACCAATCTGTATTACGGATGGTCCGCATTTGCTGTTCGGTGATCTTGTGTGCCGAGCAAAATACATTTTTACCCTTGGAATTTGCCAGCATGGTTGCTACCAGTGTTCGCATATCATCACTCCCACTCTCAAAAATAAAACCGCTGCCCGGCGGTTTTTATTTATTATGTTATTTACCACAATATTTTAACCTGTGGTGGGTAAATCGTAAAGTTTATTTAATCATTAATTACGGCAGAAAAAGGTAATTTAATAAATTACTATACATAAATATACCAGGATATGACAAAAGTATGGGGGAAAATTGCGAAATTACAAGATTAATGCAAAAAGGCATCATGTTTTAGTGCTGGTAAAATCGCTATAACGTACAGGCACAGGTACTATATTACTCACTTAACTTAAAATAATATGATTTGATTCATTCGCGCATCGAAAAATAATGCATAAATGAATCAGTTGAGTTTTCATCTTGAATTCGGGTTTTTATTTAAATGCTCCTAAAGCCGATTATATCTTGAATTAGAAGAAAATTACATAAATATACTATGGTGGCACGTTAATTGCTTGTTTATAATGCTGGATACGCAATATAGATATATCATAATCCCATTAACACATTTTCTCATATTAATATCTACTGTTATATAGCGGTATTACCCCTTACCACTCACACCCTTTTTATTCGCTATACAACAGTAGAC